>ERZ869936.841-NODE-841-length-25666-cov-18.333841_pt1 | contig 25666 bp, 20 predicted proteins | sample MGYA00520876_ERZ869936 | MGnify/ENA primary metagenome ERZ869936 (study PRJEB32218, sample SAMN09650985) | biofilter metagenome | isolation source: enrty point of leading RO module | place: Saudi Arabia: Thuwal, RO plant located on Red Sea | collected 2016-02-17 ... | reverse complement strand
GTGAACCGGCGGATCGGTTCGGGGAGCAGGTGGGCGTAGTCGGGCGCCTCGATCAGTTCCGGGATTTCCGGTTCGGGCTTCTTCGCCGTATGCAGCACGTGCGGCTGATTCTCGATCAGCGTCCACTCGAAGCTCTTCTTCGTGCCGTAGACGTCGAAACTCTCCCGGTATTGGCGCGCGGTGTCGTACAGGAACCGCCAGATATGAGCCGCGACGTCGGAATCCTTGAGCTGAATGTGGCATGACTCGACCGCGTACTTGTTGCCGGACTTCTGCTGGATGTCCTCCCGGACGGTTCCGGAACCGAAGCAACTCACGTACTCGGCGCGGCTGTCCATCAATCCCAGCACGGGACTGACGACGTGCGTGGCATAATGCATGGGGATCATGCGTTCCCAGTAGTCGGGCCAGCCGTCCATGTCCTGCGGATGCGAGGCGGCCATGTACTGGATCTTTCCGAGTTCGCCCCGCTCATACATCTCCTTGATGAACAGGAACTCGCGGCTGTAGACGACCGTTTCGGCCATCATGTACTTGCGCCCGGTGTCGGTAACGGCCTGGCAGATTTTTTCGCAGTCGTCGATCGTGGTCGCCATCGGGACGGTGCACATCACGTGCTTCCCGGCCTCGAGCGCTTGCAGCGACATCCAGGCGTGGTCCGGGATGGGACTGTTGATGTGGACATAGTCGATCGAACCGTCGGCCAGGACTTCGTCGTAGGAGGTGTATCGTTTCTCGATCCCGAACTGGTCGCCGCACTTGTTGAGTTCGGCTTCGTTCCGGCGACAGAGAGCGGCGACATTTGCTTGCGGATGGGCCTGGTAAATCGGAATGAACTCCGCACCGAACCCCAGCCCGACCATTGCCACGTTCACCTGCCGGTCGCTCATGGCCACCCTCCTGCTGTTTGATTGAAGACGTCTCGCGCGGCGTGCCCGGGAAAGTCTCCGCGCGTTGTTTCAAGCGACAGGAAGCGAAACACGCGGGCGATGCGATTCCCCCGAGAGCCGGTGGAGGGAGTCTATCGCGTTGGAATCGGAGAGGGCAACTTGGGGCGAGACTCGTGCAGCGAAGAGTGCGGAGGAGACCGGCAGCGGCCTGTGCGGTCGTCGTCAGCAGTTGTCAGAGCGCTTCTCAGTCAGTTCCCGCCGTCTTCTGCGCAGCCGTGAAAAGAGCCGCTCGTAACGTCGCTGCCCGAACTCCGCGTGCTCGACCGGCAGCGTCTGCACGACTTCGTCGGCTGTTTCGTCGCCGGAATCATCGGTTGTCGGCTCCGCGCAATCGGTCGCGTTTTGGGCCGTCTCCACAGCGCAAGAATCGGTAGCCTCAAACGAAGCGTCGTTTTCGGTCCCGTCGTCGGGCTGGATGACGTCCCATGCGTTTCCGTTCTCCGCGTCGGCACGGTCCCATGTCGAGGCTGGAGTGTCGCACGGCGCGTGTTGATCCGTGGTCAATGCACGAATTTCTTTCTGCAGTTCGGACAGCTCGTTTGCCAACTGCTGCTCGATCCCGTGTTGTTCTCCGGGGAACTCGTCTCCGGCGTGCAGGTCGAGAGGGACTTTCGCCGTCTTCCAAGCGGGCGCGGCACACGCGGACATCGCTACGACGCCGTCGCGCTCCGATCGACTGAAGGCGGCGTTCCGCAGGGGCACGCAGGCTCGCTGTCTTTCGGCGGCGCTGTCGAGAGCGGCGTAATGGTCTTCAACCGAGAATTCGCGGCATTCAACTGCGTCGTTTACGCGAGGACCATCGTTTGCGGAATCGATTTCACCGGAAGCGTCGGCCATGATCTCGTCCTGTTTCTGCGCCTGCTGTGCTGCCGGTTCCTCACGCATCACTCCGTTCGCTGAAGTCCGGCCGTCGTCGTCCATGTTGTCGCATCCACTCTCCGCCCCGACCTCCAACACCACGGCGTGGTCGTCGGCGGTCCACCAGGCGTCCTTGCTCTCCGTTTCCGAGGACTCGATTTCGCCTTCGGTTCCGTTGCTCGCTTCTATTTCGGTCGTCGCTTCCGGGTCGTCGCCGTGGTCTACTTCAGAGTCCATCGCGCGGGTGGGAACATTCCAGTGCAACGGGAGTCCTTTCAGGTCGTCCAACGCCGCCATGACGATGCTCGGCGAGACGGTGGGGATGCCGTCGATGCACGCCAGCAGCAGGCTTTGATCGCAGAGATGATTCAGGCACCTCGGGTTGCCGTCAGCGATTCGGCAGATCAGGTGGATCGCCTCTTCTTCAAAGATCTCTTCACATTCGCCTCCGGCGGCGGCCAGACGGCGGCAGATGAATTCCGCCGATTCGTCGCGGCTGAGCGGCTCGAGGACGTTGTGGCAGCCGATTTGCTGATTCAGCGAGTCGACTTCGGCCGACGCAAGACTCTCTTCCAACTCGAACTGCCCGCTCAGCAGCAGGCGGACGAGCGGCCGGCCAGCGTGTCGTTGACTGGTGAGGGCGGGAAGCTGCGCAAGGATCGCCGGGCTGAGGCAGTGGGCGTCGTCGAGCAGCAGCAGAATTCCTTCCGAGTCGGCCGTCTCCTTGCGGGCCGATTCGAGAATCTTGAGTCGGGCTTCGTCCTCTGTGAGGCCGAGATAACTTTCACCGAGTTCGAAGAGAACCGTCTGCCACAGCGATGCGACCGAATCGACTCCGGTACAGCCGACGGAGACGGGAAGCAGCCGCGCGCGCGTCCTCTCTGCCACTTCGTGCGCGAACGCGGTTTTGCCGGTCCCGGTCGGTCCGGTGACGACCGCCACCCCTGCGCCGTCGAGAAGAGCCGCCAGAGCCTGCTGGAGCAGGTTTTCGAGCTGCCCGACCGGGACGAAACCGCCCGGTCCTGCATAGGCGCGAAAAGGTCGGCTCTGGAGGGAAAAGAAGCCTTCGTACACGAATTCCTCCTGCAATCTCTCGTCCGCGAGCGATGGGACTGTGGGCGGGCGAACCGGACGTGTGGGCGCGATGTCGAACCGAGAGCGGGAGACGAGTGTTCTGTCAGGGCTCTTTTCTCGGGGTTGGTTGGACTGCCGATGCGGACGAAACCCTGCGGGATTCGTGCTCCCGTGAGAACCGGCCCACCCCAGGCATCTGAATCGACGGACCACGAGGGCGCGGACTGTCAGACGAGGCGCTTCACCCGCTCCTTGGAAGAAATCGAACCGCAGAGGGCCGCGTCTTCAGCCGAACCGAGTCGACCGCCCTGACCGGTCGATTCCCGCGCAGCGAAGCGCCGTCAGACACCGGTTATCGCGGGTTTTCGGGACATTTCCGATGAATTCGGTCAGGAAGGATTGGCGAGGAAGGGCCGGATCTACCGACGGTCCGCCGGGATCGGCGCGCGTGGTTCAAAATCGCCGCAGAAGGTTGTGATGGCGGAGGTTGTGCTGAATTCATCGTTGACATTCCCGATGAGAATTGACTTCGTCGCCGCAGGCGAGCACGCAAGGATCGTTGTAACGCTTTTTCGATAAACAACATGCGTCGTTCGTTCGTCGGATAAGAGGCCGGCCCGGCGATGTCGCGATCGAGAACCCCACGTGAGGGAAACGGCGTTCGGGCCAGTGGAATCTCTTGCAATTCTTTCCTTGGAGGCGATACCGGGCTAAGATGCACAGTGGAGCCGCGAGGCGGCGCTTTGGCTGTACGCTCCCGACTTCTGTCACTGGAACCGACCGCAACTGCAAGCGTCTGTCGAAATCCTCTGTGCTGTGCTTCGTCCGACTTCGCTGAGACCAACCTGCCAACTCCGAGTCCGCGAAAGTCCTGTTCTCTCATCAGAGCCGTCCGCAATGCCGACGACGGCGTATCCGCACCAGGCCCAGTCGAACTGAGTTCCCGGCCTTGAGTGAAACTGCTTCCCGATCGGGCGAACCCCACCGCATGTCGACCGCGACGATCCCGTTCACCAATCCCGACGATGTGCGGACCCTGTTCGGTGCGCAGGATCATCATTTGCGCCGAGTGCGCGATGCGCTGGGCGTGATGCTGGTCTTGCGGGACGGAGAACTGCACATCGAGGGGAGCGACGAGCAGGTGGATCGGGGACGGGAAGTGATCGAAGAGCTGCAGTCGATCGTGTCCGAGACGGGAAGCCTGGCAGAGGACCAGGTTTCGCAGGTTCTGGCCCGCTCGCTGCAGGATCCGGGCGACTCGAAGTCGACGATCGACCTGTTCGAGAAGTCGCGTAACGTCGTGCCGCGAACGAGAGGGCAGGCAGGTTACATTGAGGCGATTCGCCGGCACGATTTGGTGTTCTGCCGCGGGCCGGCGGGCTGCGGAAAAACCTACCTGGCGGTGGCCATGGCGGTCAATGCGCTGCGTCTGGAGCAGGTGCGAAAGATCGTGCTGGTCCGCCCGGCCGTCGAAGCGGGCGAGCGATTGGGCTTTCTGCCGGGCGATCTCCTGGCGAAGGTGAATCCCTTCCTGCGTCCGCTCCTCGACGCCATGAATGAGATGCTCGACTTCGATCAGGTCCGGCGTTACATGGAGGCCGACGTCGTCGAAATCGTGCCGCTCGCTTTTATGCGCGGGCGGACGCTGAATCAGACGTTCATTATTCTCGACGAAGCGCAGAACACGACGGTGACCCAGATGAAGATGTTTCTGACCCGCATGGGGGAGGGTTCCAAAATCGTCGTGACCGGGGACGTCACCCAGGTCGATCTGCCTGCGAACATCACATCCGGGATGCAGGATGCGATCCAGCGGTTGAAAGAGATCACGGGAGTTGCGGACGTGGAGCTTTCGACCCGGGACATCGTGCGGCATCGTCTGGTGCGTGAAATCGTTGACGCGTATGAAGGCAAGTCCACGAAAAAGGGAAAGAAGAGGAGCCGCTAGAGCGAATTGCTCTGCCATGTGTCCGCGTCGAGTGGTAATTGGACTGTCGAACCGGTGATTCCGCGAGACAGATCGCCAACACGGATCCATAACGCGCAATTAAGCAGGCCCGGCCCCTCAATGCCTGCGCCGAGAAGGCCGGACATTCTGCGGTTGTCGACACCCTCCGAAAGAGGCGTCAATCGTTCGTTCCATGTTCAACACCCCCCCGAAACGAAGCCGGAAATCCCGATCCGCCGGTCTCCGCGCGCCGGAGACGGTGTGGTCGAAACTGGCGCATCGCTTGCGCGACCGGGGGACTTTGCTGCGACTCTCGCTGTGTCTGATCGCGCTGGTGATGTTCCTGGTGCTGGTCAAGAGCTGGCGGACGCCGTTCCCGTTCCGGGCCGGCCAACGCGTCCCGCACGGCGTCGCCGCAAAGATTCCCTTTGAGCGCATCGATGAACAGGCGACGGCCGAACTGCGTGAACAGGCCGACCGGGAAGTTCCGTTTGTGTTTCGCAACAACCCGTCCCGCCTGGACCCGCTGCCGCAGCAATTGCGGGCGGCGCTGGGCGAAGTCTCGCAGTCGACATCGATCGACGACCTGACTCCCGCCGTGGCGAAAGGATTCGGACTTGCACCGCGCGAGACCTCCGCCGGGAACGAGAATCCGTTCGCCGCTGCCGACCCGCTTCAACGATACACCGAGTTGAAGCAGGCGCTCGGGCCGATGGATACGACCTCGCCGCGTCAGCGGATCGACGACATTTACGAGGACTTTTCCAAATTCATTTCCCCGCTGCGGCGAATCGGATTGATCGATCCGAAAGACGCGCAGTTGGACGGACTGGACGCCGACCGGCGGATTCGCATCGTGGGCGCCGAAGCCGTCGCCGACGAAACCGAAATCTTCCTGCCGCAGGTTCGGATCGCAGATCGACTGAACGATGCGGGCGATCTCGGCAAGTCGTGGTTGTCCTATCCGTCGCTGACCGAGTCGCTGCAGCCGGCGCTGTCCCACTGGTTGGTCGTCAATGCGCCGGCGACGCTGCAATTCGACCAGAATGCCACGACGGAACTTCGGAGCGCGGCCAGGGACGCCGTTCCCGTGCAGAAGCAGCAATTTATTGAAGGCGACCTGCTGGTTCAGCCGGGAGCAGTGATTACGGAGAAATCGTTACAACTGCTCCGCGACGAATACGAAGCCGTGGAAGCCCGGATCGGTCCGACAGAACGGCTGACGCGAATCGCGGTCGTATTTCTGCTGATCTCGGTGCTGGCGGTGCTGAACGGATACTACATCGTCCACAACGAGCCCCGCCTCGTGAAGAGCGTCTCACGACTGATCGTCTATCTCCTGATCATCGTGGGGTCGGCGGCGTTGGCCCGCCTGCTCTCGTTCTTCCCGATGCCGGCGGAAGTGGTCCCGCTCATCGCCGTCGCGATGCTCTTGACCATCAGTTACGACCAGGTTCTCGCGACGCTTTCGGCGCTGACGCTGTGCATCGTGGTGACGCTTTCGACGACGTTTGAACTGTCTCAATTCATTGTGTTGATGAGCGTCGCCGCCATTTCCGTAATTCCCCTTTCGAGGGTTGCTTCGCGAAAGAAGATCGTGATCGTCGGTTTTTACGCGGCCCTCACCTATTTCTTCGTGCGGATGGGGTTGGGGATCATCGAAGCCCAGTCGCTGAACGAAGTCACGCGCGACATGACGCTGTTGATCGAGAGCGCGCAGGGCGCGGGTCTCTGTCTGGCGGCGGCGTATATCGTGGCGGCCAACCTCCCGTTCGTGGAATCGGCCTTCGGCGTCGTGACCGACATCAGCCTGCTCGAACTCAGCGACCCGTCGCATCCGCTGCTGCAGGAACTCGTTCGCCGCGCGCCGGGGACGTACAACCACTCCATTACAATGGGCAGCATCGCCGAGTCGGCGGCTGAGAGCATCGGTGCGAACGGACTGCTCGTCAGGGTCGGCGCGTACTTCCACGACATCGGGAAAATGCTCAAGCCGCAGTACTTTATCGAGAATCTCGAAGAAGGGGGCGAAAACCGCCACCAGCACCTGGCGCCGGCCATGAGCACGCTGATTATCGTCGGTCACGTCAAGGACGGGATGGATCTGGCGGAGCAGTACAATCTGCCGCAGGTGATTATCGATTTCATCGAGCAGCACCACGGCACGACGCTGGTGGAGTATTTCTTTCACGAAGCGACCCGGCAGGCGGAGGGCCAGCCCGACCATCGCACGGATGCTGAAGAATCCTCGTTCCGCTATCCGGGACCGAAGCCGCAGACTCGGGAAGCCGGCGTGATGATGCTGGCCGACGCCGTGGAGAGCGCCAGCCGCGCGCTGTCCGACCCGACCCCCAAGCGGATCGAATCGCTGGTGAACGGGATCACGCTGAAACGACTCCTGGACGGGCAATTTGATGAGTCGTCGCTGACGCTCAGCGAGATTCGAACCGTGGAGGACTCGCTCATCAAGTCTCTGATCGCCAACTACCATGGCCGGATCCGATATCCCGATGTGAAGGTGCAGACGGCGTGACGCACCGCGTGAGCATTACGGATTGGCAGTCCGCGCTGCAGATCGACGCGGACCGCCTTGAGAAGATCGTCCTGCGGATCATCGAATGCGAGCGACTCGCCGCCGCTGAGATCAGCGTTGCGGTCGTCGACGACCGACGCAGCCACGAACTCAACCTCGCCCATCTGCAGCACGACTACCCGACCGACGTGCTCAGCTTCCTGTTGGAGCAAGATCCCGAGACGGACCGTGATCCGCTGGCGGAGTTTCCGTCAACCGGGCTGCGGATCGAAGGTGAAGTGGTCGTGAGCGCGGAGACGGCATTGCGGGAAGCGGATCGCTTCGGCTGGAGCGCGGAGGACGAATTGTCGCTGTACGTCGTGCATGGGGTATTGCATTTGTGCGGTTATGACGATTCACGCGACGATTTCCGCCGGGCGATGCGTCGCCGCGAGCGCGAAGTCTTGAAAAACTGGAGTCTCACGCCAAACTATACCGAGGAGCGGACCGGTTCCGGTCGATGCTCCGACGCGGCCCATTCACCCTCGGAGTGACATGTCGCCAGGATTCTGGGTATCGGTCGTCATCGGCCTGCTTGCCGCCGGCAGCGTTTTCCTCGCGACTGCATGCTTCAGCTTGCGGAATTTCTCCCGCAGCCGTTTGGCGTCGGTCTGCAAAGCTCGCGGCAACCTGCAACGGTTCGGGGACATCCTGAAAGAAGATGAGACCGCGCTGACGGCCTGCGAAATGCTGCTGCTCGGCGCGCTGGCGCCTGCCGTCGCGCTTCTGGCCCGGTGGATCGATGCGGGAGCGGGAACATTCTGGGCGACGACGGCGATCGAACTGCTGCTGATTGCCACCGGGACGGTGCTGATGATCGTGGTCGTGCCGTTGTCCATCGGGAACGTGTTCGGCGAGAACATTCTCTTTCGGTGCTGGCCGGTCATCCGCTGTCTTGCGTCGCTGGCCCGGCCGCTCACTTACCTGTCCTGGCGAATCGACACGCTGTTCCACCGCGTTGCCGGCAGGCGCGATCCCGAGCCGGACACGGTGGAAACGTTCACCGATGAACTGCAGAGCATCGTCGACGAGGGTGAGCGGGAAGGCCTGGTCGAATCGAGATCGGGGCGGATGATTCAGCGGGTCATGGAACTCCGCGAAGACGACGTGCGGGCCGTGATGACGCCGAGGACCGACATCGTCGTCATCCCTTCCGACGCTGACTGGAATCAGGCCCGCACGACGATCCTCGAATCGGGCCACTCTCGAATTCCGGTCGTCGACGGCACGCCCGACAATATCATCGGGCTGCTCTTTGCACGAGATCTGCTCGAGCACTCCTCGCCGGACGCTTCCGACCGGCAACTCACGGAGATCGTTCGCCCCGCGCGCTACGTGCCGGAGTCAACCACCATCGATCACCTGCTCGAGCGAATGAAGCGCGAGCGATTTCACATGGCGGTTGTGCTGGATGAATACGGCGGCGTGGCGGGGCTCGTCACTCTGGAAGACATCCTCGAGGAAATCGTCGGGGACATTGCCGACGAGTTCGACGAAGACGAAGAAGAACAGATTCACCGGGTCAGCGATGACACGACGGACGTGGACGCCCGGGTGCGCGTCGACGAGTTGAATGAACTGTTCGAATACGGCTTGCCGGAGGAGTCCGATTTCGAAACGGTGGGGGGATTCGTCTTCTCCGAACTGGGACACGTCCCGGCGCCGAAGGAGACCTTCACGTGGCGGAATCTGCGGTTCACCGTGCTCGATGCGGATGAGCGCCGCATCGGCAAGCTGCGAATTCGAGTCGACCGAACGCTGGTCGCCACCGAAGAAGAGAGCTGATGCCCGGCGGGCTGTGTCATTCGTCAGCGGCGGGCCGCGTGGACAACCGCGCAGTGCTACTAACGTGCAGAATCTTGTCGTCCTGCGAAAATCGATGCAATTGTCCGTAGCGCACGCTGCCAGCGTGCGTCAGTTGGCTCTGCGATAAGCGACACGCACGCAAGGCTGCGTGCGCTACGTGTTTGCGCTGCAGGCGACGAACGCGCGGTGGTTCGCCAGTTCCTCCAAGTTCGGGGACGATCTGTACACCGCAAGCTGCGCGCCCTAACACAGCGGGATCGGTTCCGGAATCAAGAGGAACGGAAACACGCGCAGGGGACGTCCCGGTTCCAGTCCTTTTGAGTAAGACAATTGCGCTGCCCGGTCGGCCGCGAACTGCAGGACGGTGAACTCCAGTCCGCAGAAGAACTCCGCATCGGTGTCGGCCGCGACGTCGGCGAAGACTTCGCCGGCGGAGGCGGCGTGGCGGCGGACGCCGTGGATGCTCTCTTCCCGCACTTTGATTCCGGCCGCTGCAAGTTTGACCAGGCCCTTCAGGAACTGGCCGACCGGGGTCTCGGGACCGGATGCGCGGAGCAACCGGTCCCATTCGTCGTTCGCTTCCCAGTAGAACCCGAGATTGAAGTAATCCAATCCGAGCAGATAGGAGCGGTTTTCGGCCCAGCGATCCTGCTCCAGGGCGGTTGGGGTGCCGGGGCGACGGTTGTAACTGTGTCCGCGCGGGTCGCGGTAGGGATGCGGCGTCCCGGTTCCCGGAACGTGCGTGTACCGGGGGAGTTCCGCAGAGGGAATCAATCGTGTGAACTTGACGTCACTCTTGCTCGCAGTCGACATGGTCTTCCTTCTAAGACAGCGTCTGTTCAACCCAGTGCCCTGCCAGGGCTTTATTTTCGGTTAGCTGGACTTGCGGATTCGCACGAAACCCTGCGGGATTCGTGCTCCCGTGAGAACCGCTCCACCCCGGGAATCTGAATTGACGGACCACCAGAGTTCCCGGCATCTTGCGCCCGATTGACTCTTGGAATAACAGGGCAACGCCCCACCGGGGGCGCCTGGAACCGTTCAATGCGAGTTTTCAATCATCACGAAAATACGCATTGTGAGGCGGCCTGTTTGCGAGACGATCGTTCATCTCGCGCGTCCTGCCGATTGCTCGAGTCGTGGCAATCTGCGCGACCGCACGCCGGGCAATCAGCCCGTCGGTATTCCTGCTGCGTCCGCAGTCGGTCCGTCCCGACATTGGCCAGGCGATCGGCTCTTGCGACGAAACCTGCCGTCATATCCATCCGTAGTGGATGGAGGCCAGCCCTCCTGACCTGCCCCCGTCAAATCGACTCCCATTAAAATCAATTCCGACTCGCTTGAACAGACCGCTTTTCGCAATTTTACGGGTCGGTCGACGACCGACAGCGCGTCCTGCGTGGCATGCCGTTCCGGAAAAGTCGACCGGTCGCGCAGTCTCTTCCGCCTGCCCGGGGATTTTCTCCAGAGCCCTCACCCTGCGCAAGTCTCCAACTTCGGATTGACCAATCTTCATACGAGGCTTATACATCCGCCGCGCCGGGGGGATCTCCGGGAGTTCTGGAGAAGAGCGGAGTCATCGCGACTCATCCGTTCGCAGCACACGCCGGGGAGTAAACGCTTTGACGTCAGGCAGAGACCTGCATCGCCCTGTCGATTCGCGACGACGGCCGAAATCTCAACGGCCGTTCGGTTGCCGGTTTCTGACGCACATGGCAACGGTTCTCTGGCTATGGAACGGTTTGATGGGCCAACCGGTCGCGGCCCAGTTCGAGCGGCCCGCCGGCGCGCCGTCCCGGATCGAGACGTCCGGAGCGAACACCGCGACGATTCCTGCGAAGGTCATCGACGACTCGCCCCCGGGATCCTCTCCGGGTGTTCCGTCCGAATCGAGTGGAGATTCCCGCAGCGTTTCGCGGACGCCGATCCGCCGGGCCGAAGAACCCGGTGCAGGATCGTTGCGCCGCTCCGACCGCGGGTCAATCTGGTCCACCGTGGCCATGCTTTCGGTCGTCGTCGGGCTATCGGCCGTCGGCATTCGCGTTTACCGCAGGCAGTCTCGATCAGGCGACCGGACCAGTCGCCACGAAATCGTGCGGTTGATCGCGAATCGTCGCCTGGACGGACAATCGTCGGTGCATGTGTTGCAGATCGGTGGTCGGGTGCTGGTCGTGGGCGCCGGTTCCGGCGGAATGACGACGCTGGCGACATTCGAAAATCCGCGTGAGATTGAGCAGGTTCTCCACGGGGAGCAGGATCCTGCGGCGCCCCGGCCTCAAGCGAGACTGTTCGAGGGGCGAGGAGTTTCCGGCGCGGGTTACTCGCGATCAACCGCCGGGATCGCTCGCGAGGGTTCCGACAGGGAAGCCGACAAACAGTCCGGCACGCCGCAGGAGGTGCGTCGTGTCTGAGGGGCTTGCACTCAACCCGGAGGGACTGCTGAGTCCGGACGGACTTCCTGCGACTCTCAAACTCGTGCTGATGCTGAGTGCGCTGAGCCTGGTTCCCAGCCTGCTGATGATGACGACCTGTTTTGTCCGCGTGTCGGTCGTGCTCGGCGTGCTGCGCCAGGCCCTCGGAACCCAGCAGTTTCTTCCCAACCAGGTCGTCACCGGGCTCAGCCTGTTTCTCTCGCTGACGGTGATGTGGCCGGTCTGGGAATCGGCGTGGGAACAGGGCATTCAACCGTATACGGAGGGCGTCTATGCGGATGAAGCGGCCCGTGCCGAGGCGTTCGAAACGGCGGTCGAACGTTCGCTCGAGCCGATCCGCCGTTTCATGAGCGCGCAAATCGAACTGGCGGGAAACGAGGCGGCGATCGATCTGTTTGTCGATTACCGGCATCCGGACGGCGTCGCGGAAGCAGGCTACCCGCAGTATTACGAGGACGTTCCGATCACGGTGCTGCTGCCGGCCTACGTGCTGAGTGAATTGAAGACGGCGTTCCTGATCGGCTTTCAGATCTATCTGCCGTTTGTGGTGATCGACCTGGTCATCGCATCCCTGTTGACGGGGTTGGGGCTGGTCAACGTGGCCCCGGCGACGGTCGCCCTCCCCTGCAAACTGCTGCTGTTCGTGCTCGTCGACGGGTGGTTTCTGATCGTGGAACTGCTCCTCAACAGCGTCGGACCGATTGCCACCGGATGACGATCCGTCCGCCGGGAGCACAGTTCCTCGATCCCTGTACCGCCTCGAACTCGCGACAGGTCGCAAGACGCAATGGATATTGAATTCGCCTCGGGACTGACTCATTCGGCGCTCGTGTTGGCGCTGACGCTGCTCGCACCAGTGCTGGCTTGCGTCTTCGTGGGGGCGCTGGCGACCGGCCTGATGCAGGCGGTGACCCAGATTCAGGATCAGTCGTTGAGCGTCGTCCCCCGAATCGCCATCGGCGTTCTCGTGCTGTTGATGCTTCTGCCGTGGATGCTCGACCAGATCTCCGTCTACACGGTCGATTTGTATCGATCGATCCAGATTGGTCCGTAGTGCCCTGTCAGGGCTTTTATTTCCGGGTTGGTTGGACTGTCCATCCGCACGAAGCCCGTTCTGCGATTCTCCGGCGTCTCATGAGTGCAGAACTCGCCGATCAACTGGCATTCCGGATCGCGGCGCTTGCCGCCGAGTGGGGGCTGGGGTGGATGGTTCTGGCTGCGGTGCGGTGGCTGGGACTGCTGCTGACGCTTCCAGCGCTGGCGCCCTCCGGCGTGACGCTTCGGATGCGGGTTCTGCTCGCGATTCTATTGGCCGGCCTGGTGCTGCCCGTGATTTCCCGAACGCCGGGCCCTCCGCCGGACGGCTGGCTTGAACTGGCCGGGCTGGCCGTCGCGGAATTCCTGCTGGGAGGGGCGATCGGGTTCGGCATGCGAATTGTGCTGGGCGCGGCTCAATTGGCCGGTGAACTGATCGATCATCAGGCCGGGCTGGCGATATCGCAGGTGTTTCATCCGGCCGTTGAAGGGGGCGTGACCGTATCGGGGCAATTCCTCGGTTGGGTCGCCGTCGTTGCCTTCCTGCTGTTGCCGCCGATGGGCGGAGATCTGTGGTTGACCGCGGCGATGCTCGAACTCTTCGAAACGGTTCCGATTGGCGCAATCGGCTCTCCCGGCTCACCGGTCGACCTGTTGATCGTATTGACGCAGCAATCGTTGACGCTGGCGGTTCGAGTGGCGGCTCCCGTGCTCGGGGTGATGTTTCTCGTGACGACGGCTGTTTCGTGGCTGGAGCGCAATTCGGCGGGAGTCCCGGCGGTTCCCATGTTTGGAAGCCTGCGAATCGCCGTTTGTCTGGCAGTCATCCTGACGACGCTTCCCGGCATGACGAGCGGTCTGGTCGACTCGTTTCACGTGCTGCTGGAGTCCGTGCCGGGAATGGTCGCCGGGTGGGAGGGATAAGCGCGAATGGCCTTCTCAGACGCCGACGATCGCACGATCGCCCCGTCACCGCGCCGCCTGGAAGAGGCGCGGAACGCGGGACAGGTTCCCCGCAGCATTCCGTTCACATCGGCGGCCGTGTTGCTGGCTGCGAGTCTGACGTTCTGGATTCTCGGTCCGAACCTGTGGGCGGCCGGCCGGGAGTTGTTCAACACGACACTGGCTGCGACGAGTATACGGTTTGATGCTCAGCGTCCTGCCGAAACGATCCAGATCCTGGAAGGCTCGATTGACGCACTCTCGATCGGAGCTGCGGGCGTGCTGTTTGTCGTGGTGCTCTCGGCCGTCGCCGCCAACGTGGTTCAGTTCGGCTTTCGTGTCACTCCGAGCGTGGTTTCCCCGGATCTGGGGCGAATCCATCCGGCGACGGGGATTCGGAGAGTCCTTTCCGGCGGATGGTGGCGGGCCGCGCAGTTCCTCGTGCGACTTGTGGCGGTCGCGCTGATCACCGGTTCGTGCGTCGCGGCCATCGGGCCCGAACTTGCGAGGTTGCCTTCCGCGTCAGAAGCGACTTTGCCGGACTTTTTCGGAGCGGCCGTCCTCGGACTGACTCTCAAGCTGTCAATCGGTTTCCTTGGACTGGCGGCGATCGACGTGTCGTACCACCGATGGCGTTATCGCCGGCAACTCAGCATGAGTCCGGAGGAGGCCCGCGACGAGGCGCGACACTCCGCGCGAGGTCGCGGGTTCCGAGGGCTTTCCTCGTCCGGAAGGGAACACGCGGAACAGGTCCGGCCGGTTCATGAATGACGGCGAGCGCAACCGGGTATTCGCGATTGATTCGATCGAAAGGCGATCGCTTGGTGTTGGTTGCTCTCTGCGCCGTTGCCGGCGGCGAGTCGCGCAGGCCGGCTGAACCCCGGTCTGGCGAACCGTGTCGTTATCGGGAACGCACCGATTTCCAGCGATGGTTGTCCACGGCTTGCAGCCGCATCCCCTGATTCAATACAGTCTTGTGTCGAGTGGGTGGAATCAGCCCCGCGACAGCGCGAGGTCGCAAAGTGTTTTCTGAGAGTCGGATTGGATTTCATTGAGCCACGATCAGTCTCTTTCGATCCGAAGAATTCGGGTGGTCTTCGACAGGCCTGTTGATGCCTGCGGCGAGAGGGTCGGAGCCCCGCCTCGATGGCGGGCTTGTTCGAATGCCGCGAAATCTGGAACCTGAGTCCCATGCAGCACTTGAGAGCGAACGGTCGGCTGCTATACTTCGCAGCTTGTTGTTGCGCCGTCCGCCGTCGGCTAGCGTAGCTCAACGGCAGAGCTCCGGTTTTGTAAACCGGAGGTTGTGGGTTCGAATCCCACCGCTAGCTTTCCAGCGGCTGGTCCCACACTGTCAGGACGGGGGAATTCCCGAGCGGCCAAAGGGGCCAGACTGTAAATCTGGTGGCTCAGCCTTCGCAGGTTCGAATCCTGCTTCCCCCAATCACAGGATTTGCAAATAACAAGAGCCAGATGACGAATGGGGATTTCCACATTCGAGGTTTGTCGGAGTTGCGATACTTGAGTCTCGGCATCCGGTGTTTCACCCTGCGGGTGTAGCTCAATGGTAGAGCTCCAGCCTTCCAAGCTGGTGGTGGGGGTTCGATTCCCCTCACCCGCTTTGTGAGCGAAGAGTCTAAAGGCGTGTGAATACGACGTGGGACTTCTCGTTCATGCTGCTGCTGTAGCTCAGTCGGTAGAGCGCGTCCTTGGTAAGGACGAGGTCGTGGGTTCAAGTCCCACCAGCAGCTTTCGGGGTCTCCCGGAGCCGACAGGTGGGACAGGTTGATCCGCTTTTCGGCGTCGGCTGTTTCGGTTTGGATTGTTACGCGGCTGCGTAGGCCGTTTCGGATTTCGTACTCAGGAGTTCACTGGGGAGAGTTGGAGCAATACCCATGGCGAAGGAAGTCTTTGAACGCAAGAAGCCGCACGTCAACGTTGGGACGATCGGCCACATTGACCACGGCAAGACCACGCTGACCGCCGCGCTGCTGGCGGTGCAGCAGGAAAAAGGGCTCGCGAAATTCAAGAGCTACGCAGACATCGCAAAAGGCGGCACCGTTCGCGATGAAACGAAGACCGTCACGATCGCCGTATCTCACGTCGAGTACGAATCGGAGACGCGGCACTACGCTCACATCGACTGTCCCGGCCACGCCGACTACATCAAGAACATGATCACTGGCGCCGCCCAGATGGACGGCGCGATCCTGGTCGTCTCCGCTTACGACGGCGCCATGCCGCAGACGCGGGAACACATCCTGCTCGCCCGTCAGGTGAACGTGCCTGCCCTGGTTGTGTTTCTTAACAAGTGCGACCTGGTCGACGACGAGGAACTGCTCGAACTTGTTGAAATGGACGTGCGCGACCTGCTGAGCAAGTACGATTTTCCGGGAGACGACGTCTCGGTGATCCGCGGCAACGCCAAGGGTGCGCTGGACAATCCCGGGGATCCGGAAGCCAACAAGTGCATCGGCGAGTTGATGGACGCGCTCGACTCCGACATCCCCGAGCCGGCCCGCGAGCAGGACAAGCCGTTCCTGATGGCGATCGAAGACGTGTTCTCGATCGAAGGTCGCGGAACGGTCGTCACCGGTCGAATCGAGCGGGGCACCGTGAAGGTCGGTGAGAAAGTGCAGATCATCGGTCTCAAGGATACGCAGGAAACCACCTGCACCGGCGTCGAGATGTTCAACAAGACTCTCGATACCGGAATGGCGGGAGACAACGTGGGCATCCTGCTCCGCGGTACGAAGAAAGATGAAGTCGAGCGCGGTCAGGTGCTGGCTCACCCCGGTACGATCAACCCGCACACGAAGTTCGAGGCCGAAGTCTACGTGTTGAGCAAGGACGAGGGCGGCCGCAAGACGCCGTTCTTCAGCGGCTACAGGCCGCAGTTTTACTTCCGGACGACCGACGTGACCGGAGCGGTGAACCTGCTTGACGGCGCGGAGATGTGCATGCCGGGCGACAGCGTGAAGCTGGAGGTCGACCTCGGCAAGCCGATCGCGATGGACGAGGGCAGCCGTTTCGCCATTCGCGAAGGGGGGCGAACGGTCGGCTCGGGTGTTGTGACCAAGATTCTGCAGTAGTGCCCTGCACGTGCTGCGTTTTCGGGTTGGCTGGGCCGCAGGCCGGTTCGACCTGCGAGCGCTTCGATCGGCAGGTCAATCGTTTGAGATATTGATTCGTCACGGGTCGAGCCGACGGATGCCTGGTTCGTCGGGCTCGGCCGTTTTGTCGACCGACCGTTGCCGTGGGGCATCGGCGATGGTGCGTCCCTGCAAACGAAACCGCCGGCCGTCCCGCATGCAACGTGTGGGCGGTGAATTGAGGGGGTAGGAAAAATGCCTCGTGAGTACGTCTGGCTGGAGTGTACAGAGTGTAACAGCCGTAACTATCGCACACCGAAGGAAATGCGGGGCACGGACCGGCTGGAGTTGAAGAAGTTCTGCCGTACGGAGCGGCGCCACACCGTTCATAAGGAATCGCGCAAGAAGTAGTTGAGAGTTCAGTGGCGAGAGTTGAGAGTGACGAGACTCTCCGCTCCAGGCGCCGGGCTCTCCACTCTTCCAACGGGCGTAGCTCAATTGGCAGAGCAGCGGATTCCAAATCCGCAGGTTGGGGGTTCAAGTCCCTCCGCCCGTGTTTGCGCCGGCGGCACGGACACGATTTCGGAATGGCTCGGGCCGCATCAATTCCCAAACAGGATTTTTGGGCGTAACACACATGTCACGCGGCAAAGAGGAGACGACGTTCCTCGCCAATCTGTTTTCCGCTGAAATGTACAAGCGGAATCAGGGGCGACTGGTCCGCAGGCTGACCGCAATCGCAGTCGCGGGGACGTTGTTGATCGGTTGCTGGGTGATGTCGAATACCAACGCGATCGTCGAAGCGGGGCGGTCGGTCCAGCTCGGCGTGCCGGCGGCGCTCGCCGTGTTGAGTCTCTGGTTTTCGTTCCGACTGATCAATTATCCAAGGTTCGCCAACTTCCTGATCTCTGTTGAAGCGGAGATGGACAAGGTCTCCTGGGCCGATCAGAGTTACCTGGTCCGGGCGACGGGCGTGGTGATTTCCGCCATGTTTTTTCTGGGAGCCGTGCTCTGGACGTACGACTTCCTCTGGTTTCGGTTGTTCAGCGCGATTCACATCCTCGACGCAGAGGCGTTGCAGGGCACCGAGGGAATGGACGGCGACGTTCCGGACGACGGCGGATGAGGAGTACGGGCCGGTTTCAGCGGTACGGCGCGCCGGTCGATCGAAGCGGCGGTGCGCCTCACCGAAGTTGACAGACAGGACCACGAAATGTCGGCGATTGGGCGCCGGCAAACTTGCAAACATCGAATCGATTCCCGATGATGACGAGTTCCGCAATGGACGAGCAGGCTGCCGGCCAAGACTCTGCGTTTGAAGAGGGCATGCAATGGTATGTGCTCAAGGTGCAGAGCAACCGCGAGAAGTCCATCCGTGAATCGCTCCTGAAGCGAATCAAGCGGGAAGGGCTGGAGCAGCACTTCGGGGAAATCGTGATTCCCACGGAGAAAGTCGTCGAGACCAAGGGGGGGAAGAAGCGCGTTCGGGAGCAGAAGTTGTTTCCCGGGTACATGATGATCCAGATGGAACTGACGGATGAGTCGTGGTACCTGGTGCGGGACACGAGCGGCGTAGGTGACTTCACCGGGGCGGCCGGAAAGCCGAGCCCGATGGAAGAGTCGGAAGTCAACCGCATGCTCGGGCGGGCGGAAGAGGGGGAGGAAGAGAAGCCCGCCCAGCCGGTCGTCAAGTTCACCGTCGAGGTCGGAGATACGGTCAAGGTCAAGGAGGGGGCCTTCGAGAGCTTCGAAGGGTCGGTCGATTCACTGGATGAGACGAGCGGCAAAGTGAAGGTGATGATCGAGATCTTCGGCCGTTCAACCGAAGTCGAACTCGAGCACTGGCAAGTGGAAAAGTTGTAAGAGCCCGTTGGCTCAGGCGGTCGGGCTGGACGGCTCTCACGGAGGCACGGCGGTGGGGGAGGCAGTCCCTCCGGTCTGGCAGGGGGGCTTGCGAATGCTGTGCGTTGCGGTGGATTGAATCATTCGTGGTGATCGGTTGAGGGAAAGACGGACGGATGGCCAAGCAGGTTGTGGCGGAAGTGAAGGTTCAGATTCCGGCGGGGCAGGCGACTCCCGCGCCGCCGGTCGGTACGTCGCTGGGTCCACACGGCGTGAACATTGGGCAGTTCGTTCAGCAATTCAACGACCAGACCCGGCAATTGAACGGGACCATCGTTCCGGCGCTGATCACCATCTACAACGACCGATCGTTTGACTTCGTCGTCAAGAGTCCCCCCGCCGCCGTACTGCTCAAGCAGGCGGCTCAGATCGCGAAAGGCGCCCAGAACGCAAAGACGGAACGCGTGGGGACCGTTACGCGAGCCCAACTCATGGAGATTGTGGAGACGAAGCGGGAAGATCTGAACGCGACGGACCCCGATCAGGCCGTCAAGATCATCGCCGGGACCGCCCGCAGCATGGGCATTGAAGTCATCGACTGACCCGCTCAATCAAAACCATCGGTCGGAACACAGCAGGAAACGTAGTTGCCATGGCTCAGAAATCAAAACGCCGTCGGGCGATCGAGGAGAAATTGGGCGCTCTCTCTCCGGCCAGCGTCCCGGAGGCGGTCAACGCCCTGAAAGGTCTGGAAGGCGACCTGCCGAAGGGTGTTTCGGCGACCGGTTTCGACCAGACCGTCGAGATTGCCGTCCGACTTGGCGTCGACCCGAAGCAGGCGGACCAGATCGTGCGCGGTTCGATCGTGCTCCCACACGGGATCGGAAAAACGCAGCGCGTGCTCGTTTTCTGTCAGGGGCCGAATGTCGAGGTGGCGCAAGAGGCGGGAGCCGATCATGCGGGAGGCAAGGAACTCGCCGACAAGATCAAGGACGGCTGGATGGAGTTCGACGTCGCCATCGCCACGCCGGACATGATGTCGGTCGTGGGCCCGCTCGGCCGCGTGCTCGGGCCCCGGGGCCTGATGCCCTCGCCGAAGGCCGGCACCGTGACGCAGGACGTCGCCGCGGCGGTCAGGGACTACAAGGCGGGGAAGGTCGAATTCCGAAACGACTCGGCCGGCATCGTGCATTGCGTTGTGGGCAAAATGTCGTTCGAGGCCGGACAGCTCACTGAGAACGTCGAGGCCTTTCTGAATTACATTCGCAGCCTGAGGCCGACGGCCGCCAAGGGCGTTTACATCCGCAGCATCGCGCTGTCGGCGACGCAGTTGCCCGGCATACCGATCATCGCGGCTTGAGTCGCGACGCCGCCCGACTGAATGACCAGGAATTGACGCGGGGCAGAAAGTCATGAGTAAAGTCGTCAAGGAAATGATTGTCGACCGGATTCGCGAGCGGCTGGGCGACTGCCGCGACGTGCTGGTCGTCGATGTGTCCGCGTTGGACGCCAACACGAACAACAAGCTTCGCGCGGCGCTCCGCGAGAAGGGCATCGACGTGCTCCAGGTGAAAAACTCCCTCGCCCGCCGGGCGCTGGAGGATGCCGGGGTCTCGTCGATGGGCGACGTCCTGGAGGGGCCTTCCGCTTTGGCCTGGGGCAGCGAAGACATTGTCGCGCTGTCCAAGGAGATCACCCGTTGGACCAAAGAACTCGACAAGTTCGAGGTCAAGGGCGGTGCGGTTGAAGGCGAGGTCGTGGACGCCGATGGCGTTCGAGAACTGAGCAAGAGCCCCGGACGCCTGGAGCTGATCGGACAGATTGTCGGCCTAGCCCTCAGCCCTGGAGCCCAGATCGTCGGTGCCTTGCTGGGCCCGGGGTCCACGGTGGTGGGCCAACTGGAAGTGATCGCCGACAAAGAGGAAGACGGAGAGGGAGGCGGCGATTGACCCCGCTCGCCGGAGGTCGAGGCACGCATCGACTCACCATAAGAGCGACTTGAAACAACACGTGAAGGCCGAGGCGGACCCGCCAGCCCGCAACGGCACTGACCCGGATTGAAGGGAGAAGCATCATGGCGACTGCTGAGGCGACCACGCGCGAGTTCGACGACAGCACCAAGGAACTCGGCGATAAACTCGTTGGATTGACACTGCTGCAGGCCAAGGCGCTGGCCGACTACATGAAAGAGGTTCACGGGATCGAGCCGGCCAGCGGCGGCGCCGTGATGATGGCTGCACCGTCGGGAGACGACGGCGGGGGCGGGGGCGGAGCCGCCGAGCAAACCGAATTCGATGTCGTCCTCAACGGTTTCGGCGACAACAAGATTGCCGTCATCAAGGCGGTCCGCAGCATCACCGGCCTGGGCCTGAAAGAGGCCAAGGAACTGGTGGAAAGCGCTCCCAAGCCGGTCAAGGAGGGACTGCCGAAGGAAGAGGCCGAGGCGCTCAAGAAAGAGCTGTCCGACGCCGGCGCCGAAGTCGAAATCAAATAGGTTTCGACTTGGACAGGCCGGGAATGTGGGGATTCGGGTGGAGTTCAGCAAGCTGCGGGAAAAACTTGACTCGTGGGCTTGCTGAATTTCGCGCAGTCAACATAATTCGGCGTGGAGAGCGGTGCGCGATCTGCAGGGGGTGCAGCGTCGGTCGGAGATGCGTTCGCGTGCTGAACGGGTGAGAGGGTTTCGTCTTTTCCGCTGTGTGTTCGGGTTCGGAATGTTGCGGAGCAGTCCGGACAACGTGCTTGCGGGGATCGACCGGAGCCTCTCATCGTTCCGTTGCTGAACCGGAAGGTGGCCGGATTGTACGAGACGCGAAGGCGTGTTCGCATTCAAGGCGGTCTCCCCGCGGCGGGAGATGATTCAGGAGGTCGCCTTGCGCGCATCTCGTCCGGGGGCGGGTCTGTGCTTCTCCACGCGTCTTTCGGGGTCGGGATGCCTGCGCGTTGTCGCGCCCTTGTTGATCGCGGCATTCCGTTTCGTCTCCGCCTGCTCCCCGGCCGGGGTCAGGTTGCGATCAACACCGCGAGTCGGTGCGGCCGGCGCGACGGGGAATGGCGTCTGCCGCAGTTGTCAGGCCTACAGGGGGATTCATGCCAATCACTTCCAAGAGAACGATCGAATTCGAAGAGGTCCGCAACTTTGGCACCATTCAGAACGAATTCGAACTGTCGGATCTGACGCAGATTCAGACCGATTGTTACACGCGCTTTCTGCAGGTTGAAAAGCGGCCCGACGCGCGAACCAACCAGGGTCTGGAAGAGATCCTGCGCGAGGTGTTTCCCGTCGAGAGCTATGACGGCCAGTTTCGGCTGGAGTACGTGAAGTACGAACTTGGCAAGCCTCGCTATACGGCCGACGAGTGCCGGCAGCTTCGCTTGACCTACGGCAGGCCGTTTCGCGTCTGGCTCAAGCTGGTCAAGGAAGAGCCGATCGAGGAAGAGGTTTACCTGGGCGACATGCCGATCATGCTCGGCGGCGGGGAGTTCATCATCAACGGCGCTGAACGCGTTGTGGTGAGCCAGCTCCACCGTTCTCCCGGCGTGGACTTCATGGTCACCATCGAGGCGGGGGATCGAAAAACGTTCTCCTGCCGCGTCATCCCCGAGCGGGGAAGCTGGATTGAATTGGCGGTGAGCAAGAAGGAGGCGCTGGGAGTCCGCATCGATCAGAGCGGGAAGTTCTCCGCAATGACGCTGCTCCGCGCCATGGAGCCCGATTACTCGACCGACAACGCGCTGCTCAGGCTGTTTTACGACGTCCAGACGGCGAAGATCCCCAAGTCGGGCGGGGAGGACGCGGTCAAGGACAAATTCGCCGCAGAGGATGTCGTGTACCCCGCCGGCCACGAGCGGTGCGGCGAAATCATCGTCGAGTGTTGTCACAAGATCGGCTCCGCCGCCGCCAAGGAGATCGCGGAATCCGGCCTGAAGTCGGTCGACGTGATCGACAAGCCGGCCGACGATCTGATCCTCAACAGCGTGCTCGAGGATCGCACGGGCAGCCACGAAGAGGCGCTGCTGAAGATCTATCAACGGTTGCGGCCCGGCAATCCGCCGCAACTCGAGAAGGCGATCGATCTGTTCAAAGAGAAGTTCTTCGACGTCAATCGCTACCGGCTGGGCCGCGTGGGCCGCTTCCGGATCAACCGCAAGTTCAACCAGAACGTGCCGGACGATGCAATGACGCTTCGTTCCGAGGACTTCGTCAACGCCATCCGGTATCTGGTCAGGCTTCGCGTCGGCGACCCGTCCGCCCACGTCGACGACATCGACAATCTTGGCAACCGGCGGCTGCGGACGATCGACGAACTGGCGTGCGACGAAATCCGGAAGGGATTCCTCAAGTTGCGGAGGACCGTCCAGGAGCGGATGAGCCTCAAGGACGTCGAGGAGATGACTCCGCGCACGCTCGTGAACCCCAAGAGCGTTTCCGCCGCCATCGAATTCTTCTTCGGCCGCAGCGAACTGTCCCAGGTCGTCGACCAGACCAACCCGCTGTCAATGCTGACGCACGAACGGCGGCTCAGTGCGCTTGGCCCGGGGGGCCTCAATCGCAAGCGGGCCGGGTTTGAAGTCCGCGACGTCCACATCTCCCACTACGGCCGCATCTGCCCCATCGAGACGCCGGAAGGGACGAACATCGGGCTGATCTCCTCGCTGAGCATCTTTGCGAAAGTCGACGACTACGGCTTTCTCATCACGCCCTACCGCAAGGTGAACAAGGGCAAGATCTCCGACGAGGTCCAGTGGCTTCGCGCGGATGAAGAATCGGAAGTGCATGTTGCGCCCGCCGACACGCCTGTCGAAAAAGGCAAGATCGTCGACGAACGCGTGTTGAGTCGCTATCGAAACGACGTCCACTGGGTTCCGGCCGAAGAAATCGAATACATCGACGTCGCTCCCTGCCAGATGGTGGGCATTTCGGCCGGGCTGATTCCATTCCTGGAACACGACGACGCCAACCGGGCGTTGATGGGCTCCAACATGCAGCGCCAGGCCGTGCCGCTGCTGGTCACCGAACCGCCGCTCGTCGGGACCGGAATGGAAGACGAGGTGCCGAAGTTTTCGGGAATGCTCCCTCGCGCCGAGCGCGCGGGAAAGGTGACCTACGTCGACGCCGACCGCATCGAGATCGACGGCAAGCGGTATCCTCTGCGCAAGTTCACCGGCCTCAATGAGCGGACGTGTCTCAACCAGAAGCCGCTCGTCACGATGGGACAGCGCGTGAAGCGCGGCGAGTTGCTCGCCGACAGCGCCGCAACCAAAACGGGCGTACTTTCCCTGGGCCGCAACGTGCTCGTGGCGTTCATGTCCTGGGAAGGTTTCAACTTCGAAGACGCGATCATTCTCTCGGAGCGGCTCGTCAAGGACGATGTGTTTACGTCGATCCACATCGACGAGTTCGACATCGAAATCCGTGAGACGAAGCTGGGCCGCGAGGAGTTCACGCGCGACATTCCCAACGTCAGCGAAAAGGCGCTCCGCCACCTCGATGAACACGGCATCGTCAGCGTCGGCACCCGCGTCGGTCCGGGCGACATTCTGGTCGGCAAGGTGACGCCCAAGGCCAAAGCGGAATTGACCCCGGAAGAAAAGCTGCTGCACGCCATCTTCGGCAAGGCGGGCGAGGATGTGAAAAACGAATCGCTGGAAGTGCCGAGCGGCATCGAAGGCATCGTGATCCATACGGAACGGTTCGCCCGGCGGATGAGCCTGACCGACGTCGAACGCAAGCAGTTCGACCAGGAGGTCAAACAGGCCGAGCAGGCGGGGCATGCAAAGATCGCCGCCCGGTTCAAGGAGTTCCTTGCCGAACTGGAACGCGTGCTGAGCCGCCACCTCACCGACGACGACGGACGCGAGATCCGCAACATCGAGGACGACAAGTTCGTCGCCGGATACGCCCGTGACTTCGAGCAGCATTTCGACCAGATCGACCTCCGCAGCCCGCAGAAACAGGCCGACGCCAAGAAGTTGATGCGCGACGAGTGGCCGCTCGTCGAGGACGTCATCGACGAAGTCGACCTCGCCGTCAACAGCATGAAACGGGGCGAGGAACTGCCCAACGGCGTGCTGCAGATGGTGAAGGTCTACGTGGCCTCGAAGCGGCCGATCTCGGTCGGCGACAAAATGGCCGGCCGGCACGGAAACAAAGGTGTGATCTCCAAGGTGCTGCCGGAAGAGGACATGCCTTACCTCGAAGACGGCACGCCGGTGGACATCATTCTGAACCCGCTCGGCGTTCCCAGCCGGATGAACGTCGGACAGATTCTGGAGACGCACCTGGGCTGGGCGGCGGCCCGGTTGGGATTCCGGTCAATCTGCCCGGTGTTCGACGGCTGCACCGAAGAGGAAATGCGGCAGTCGCTCGTCGACGCCGGCCTGCCGGAAGACGGTAAGGTCACCCTGTACGACGGCCGCTACGGAGTGCAACTCGAACAGCAGGTGACGGTCGGCATGATCTACATGCTCAAGCTGCATCACCTGGTGGAAGACAAGGTTCATGCCCGCGCGACCGGTCCGTATTCGTTGATTACCCAACAGCCTCTCGGCGGGAAAGCCCGCTTCGGCGGCCAGCGGTTCGGAGAAATGGAAGTCTGGGCGCTGGAAGCGTACGGAGCGGCCTACATTCTCCAGGAACTTCTCACGGTCAAGAGCGACGACGTCGAAGGCCGGACGAAGATTTACGAGTCGATGGTCAAAGGCGAGAACACGCTCGAAGCCGGAACGCCCGCCAGCTTCGACGTGCTCATGAACGAAATTCGCGGGCTCTGCCTGAACCTGCAGCTTGAAAAGGCGAAGACCTGACCCGACGGTTCAGCCGGCTGACAACCCGCGGCCGGCTGACTCCCGAGTCCCCTCCCTCATCCGTCAGTTCCCTTCGAGGAGCAAACCGTGAGCAGTGGCGAATCCATTTACGATCGCGTAAACGACTACGGCGCCGTCCGCATCGGACTCGCCAGCCCGCACGACATCCGCAGTTGGTCCTTCGGTGAAGTCAAAAAGCCGGAGACGATCAATTACCGCACCTATCGTCCCGAGCGCGACGGCCTGTTCTGCGAGCGGATCTTCGGACCCGAAAAGGACTGGGAGTGCGCCTGCGGCAAATACCGCGG
>ERZ869936.840-NODE-840-length-25719-cov-7.157614_pt1 | contig 25719 bp, 37 predicted proteins | sample MGYA00520876_ERZ869936 | MGnify/ENA primary metagenome ERZ869936 (study PRJEB32218, sample SAMN09650985) | biofilter metagenome | isolation source: enrty point of leading RO module | place: Saudi Arabia: Thuwal, RO plant located on Red Sea | collected 2016-02-17 ... | reverse complement strand
TCGGGAGGATCGTTGTGGTAGTCAGACATGATGCAGCCCTCCCAAACACTGCCCCACCGGCTTGCCACACCTACGTGCAAAGCGGTCGTTCTCGCCGCTGACTCACTGTTCCCTGGCCGGTTGACATTATCGGTCCGCATTCGGCCTACAAATCGGAGCCCATCCGAGGTTCCGGCATGGTGACGAGGTTCAGGGCTTTATCCATAGGGATGCGGCAACATGGCGCACCGAGACATTCCGCAAGATCTTGGGCTTCTTCCGTGGTGCGAGCGATCACAAGAGACCACTCTGACCACGGTGACCAGTACTCCGGGTTCGGTTGTCCTTCACCCACGACGTAAAGGCCGAACAAAGCGTCGCTGGCAACAGCCTTCTCGGGCGAGTCAGCGTTCTCCCAAGGAAAGGGCAAATTTAAAATCAGCATAGCCGCGCAATCTTCAGCGGTTAGGCGCATTTCTTCCGCTAGCTTTCTCGCTTCGTCGCGCTGGCGCTCCATCTTTCGAAACAACTTAGTCACTTCATGCAACTTTTCGTCGGTTGGCGGATCATCTTTTGCCCACAATGGGTCGAAAAGTTTGTCTGTCTCTGGTGTATCACTCATAAAATCAAAAGGGAGAACAATTAGTCGCTACCAACGCCGCCTTGCTTCGCTTCGCTCGCTCTCCGTTCAGCCCTCTTATTCCAAGACTGGACTTCGGCCTGCCACTCATCGCCACGCTCAATAATGCGATCCGCCGCAACCTTGAAAGCCAGCTCGGCTTCCACATCACCGTCCTTCGCCCTGAGTCTCGCTGCACCTCGGAATTCTTGCGCTAGATTGAACAACAGGAGAACAGGACACTCAGGCTTCTCTTCGTCTGGGGAATGGGCCTGCTTCGCCAAATAGTTGGACTCAGTGGTATTTTCTTCTTTCATAGTATCTCGTTAGGTAAATCTTGGTTCGCGTCCGTGGAACAACTCGAATTGAGTCCAACGCCTAGGGCCCCGGCCCATCGCAAGCTCGGCGCATCACAGTCCCTGGGCACGCTCGCTCTCAATATACCATGCCCCGACGGCATAAGCCTGCCAGATGTCATCCTTGAAGCCGTAGAAAATGCCAGGATCTTTCTTGGTCCCCTTGCTGTATTTGTCCTTCTTGTCGCCATAGCGGGCAACCAGAGCGGCAATCACATTCGAATCCTTTGCCGCGGGCGTTCCGCAGTGCCACATCTTCACCTCTCGCCTGGGCACAAAAACCGGATCGCAGACCTCTTGAATCCTCCCCGTGAACTGACAGGTCTCCATAACCTGCTTCTTCTCGATCATCCCTTGAGCAACGATCTTCTCGCAGACGAACATTGCATCGAGCATCTTGACCACCTGAGCCTTGAGGTAGCCAATGAATGTCTCGTTGTCCATGATGCCAAAATCAGATGGCCTCATGTCGTTCGCATCCATCAGCACCCAACCAGTTTCTGAACTGCCGGGGTCTATGGCGAATACGTGGCTCATTTGTTCTCGTAGGCCCATCTCCGCATGTGGTTGATCATGCGAGAGCTACAAACCAGGGGTGGATGAAAAAGCAGTGTGCCCCGAAAAGCACGGATTTGGTTCCTATGTTCATTCGAGATCAGGGTTCCCTCTTTGGAATCGGCGTCCTTTGTCGAAGGCGCGTTGAGCTATGCTGTCGAGCAGCGCGTTGAAGTTCGTGCGCATCAAGGGATTTCTCTCCTTATCCGGCTGTCGGCTTGATTCCTGGCAGAAGAGGACGCGAATCCGATCTGCGGTTTGCGAATCTGGAGAACAAAGGACTTTGACTTCTACACTCATAGCAAAATGATGATGCTCACGACGACGAACCACACGATGTTGAGCAGTGTGTCGTATGTGGATTGTTCTTCTTCAGGGGGTTTTCATGACTCTAAAAACTTTGAGGGCTTCATTCGTTTCGACACGCGAAATCTAGTGACCTCTCCTCAGCAAGCAGTTCGCTCTGCTTTGCCTATCTCGATGGCATACCTGTCATCGCTCACAAAAGCTTGAGCAAGCCACTGACGCGCATGTTCTTCATTGGAGAAGATGTAGCAGTCGTCGCAGTTCTCTTGATTGAGAGGCAAAGTCCTTAGTCGATAATCGCTCATGGTGACTCGTCCCACTCCAGTTGCAGCGCCAGCTCGTGTTGTGCCTTCTCCAGCTCTTCACGGTCACCTGTTGAGTGATACGAGCAGATCCGTTTAATGACGCATGGCAGCATTCCGGAAAGCTTGTTCTTGGTAGAGAACTCGCCTGGTTGAATAGCGAACCCTTTATAATGATTGCCACCAACTTGTTGCCTGGAGGCCGGTATGGTTTCCAATTTTATTTCGTGTGCGTCTTCGCTCATGTCACATCATCCTCTCTAAATGTTGTTGTTTCTTTTGAGAAAGCGAGGTCGATCGTTCCAACCTCACCATCACGGTTCTTCGCCCAGTCAATGCAGGCGTAATCGTCATTTGAGACCTGATCTCGATCGAGTAGACCCACGACATCCGAATCCTCCTCAATAGATCCACTGCCTTTCAAATCCTCAAGTCTCGGCTTCTTCGTCACGGTCTTTCCGCTCTTGCGCTCAAAAACCCCCTCCTGCCGCCTGAGCTGAGCTGCGACCACCACCGGCAGACCGCACTCTTCAGCAATGAGCTTCAGGTTCTCCGTGCAACTGGAGATTCTGAGCCGTTCATCCAGTTCAAGTTCCGGATTCCTGATCAGTTGGAGATAATCGACATATACGATATTCACCCCCTCATTCCTGGAGAGCCTACGAATGTCGCTCACCATCTGCATGATCGTGATACGAGGCGTCTCGTTGTAGAACCAGTTCCACTGCTTCATCCTCTCAGTCCCCTGGTGGAGGGCCTCGATCTCGCTCGACGTGTAAGCCCTATCTCTGGTGACGGTCATCGAAACGCCACTCTCACTAGCCAGAAGACGTTGCTGGATTCTCATCCCGCGCATCTCCAACGAGAAGACAGCAGGAATCGCAATCCCGTATCTGAGTTGATGCCAGAGCATGGATGAAAGGAGGGCTGTCTTCCCAGCCGAGGGGCGAGCTGCAATGGTCACGAGATGTCCAGGCAGAAGACCGTCGGTCAGTTGTTCGGATTTTCGCATCCCGAATCGGATGCCCCGGACTTCTCCCGGGTGTTCGTTTCTCCAGATGAGCTCCTTTTGCAGATCATCAACATTTCCACCAGGGACAATGCTGGACGATTTTTTGCCCTGGAGGGTGAGCGCATCGGCTTCGAACTGGGGAATGACCTCCTGGACCGGTCCATCGTGCTCATGAGCCAAGGTGTGGTATTGCCTTGTGACTTCATCAAGTCGACGACGGAGCTTCCGATCCAGGAGGTTCCCGCACAAAAAATTCCAGGAGGATTGATCCCCACCCCGGGCCATGTACTTCCAGCAGAGATTCGCCGTAGCTTCATCCTTGAGGTATTGACCAATCGAGTTGGGGTTGACCGGGTTGCCCTTGAGGTGGAGGGCAACAACGGCGCGGGCAATCTCCTGCCTCTTCCCTGTGAAAAGATCGATTGAAAAAATCTCATGGTTTGAGAGGTCTGGACTGTTGAGCAGCAAGTTGAGGGTTTGGATTTCGGTGGCTTCATCCACCAAGTCGATGGCCATCTAGCTGAAATCCGGCTCCGGTTGCGTTTCTGGCTCTTCTGCTGGGATTTCCTCAGCTTCGACATCGAGCGCTCCCTGCTCCCCCTCTATGGGTTCAGGTTCGTCTCTTGGCCTTTGACCCTCTTTCTTTTGCTTCTGGAAGTGGAACTTGAATTTCGGGTCTTCGATGTTCGGAAGAGCATCGATCTCAGTCAGCTGGGTCTCGTAGGTGGTGCGCCATTCGTTGACCTCCTTCCTTGTCGTGCCGTGCTTCTCGAAATCTTCGTCAGTCCAGTCGAGCAAGGCCAGATGGCATTGAGTGAGGAACTGTAGTGTGATCTTTGATTTGGTCCTCTGCGTGATGAGGCCAAATTCCTCCCTGAGGGCAACCATCTCAGCCTTGGCCCATTTCGTGGATCTGTCCCTCGGGTTGCCATGGACGGAGTTGAGGATCGCAAATTGCTTCTCGCGGTATTTCGCGAGGTCTTCAGGGAGGTCTGGGGATTTGCACTCAAGGAAGATGATTCGGTAGTGCGTGGGCGTGACATTGAAGTACCGGCGATTCTCCGGAATCATCTGGTCGAGCCTCGCCATCTGGACATACTCCCTCATGTTCTGCCCCTTGCTGTTCGTGAGCTTCATTTCCACGAGGGCCTCCTCGATGGTGATGTTCTTTCTCGCGGCGTACTCATTGATGCACCGACCGAGCCAGAACATGGAGAGGAGACGCTGGTCCTGATTGATCGCCCGATACCGATCAATAAATGCCGCAACATCACTGATGCCCTGGATAGGTGCCTTCTTTCCGATGGCGAGCCAACATTGACCGTTGGGGGAAATGTCAGGTTGCTGGTCCTGGATCTGCTTCGCGAGACCACTGGAGAGCGTTTGGATGTGCTGCGGGACGATCGCTAGCTGACTATTGTTTTCGCTCATGATGCCTTTTCTTGGGATTCTGCTTCGTGATACTCCTCAACAAGCCGGGAGAATTGGCTGAATTCGAAGATGATGGATCGCTCCAGGTCACCCTCTCCATTGAGACCCGTCTGCTCCTTAAGGTAGTCGTAGGCCCGGTTGACGTTCTCCTGGCCGTAATCCTCGACCAGTGAGGGGATGGCCCTGTCGTAGATTGCATCCCATGACAGCCCAGCCTCGACCATGCGCTTGAGGACGGCGGACTTGATCTTGAGGTTCTGATCATTGTCCCCTTCGTAAGGGGCGACCGTGATCACGGCAGTAGCGAGAGCATCTCCATCAAGCTCAGAAATCAATGATCCCTTGAACGTAAGGCCCGTTTCCTCCACCTTGGGTGTCGGTGGGTCCGGGGCCCTCGAAGGCTCCTGGGGCGGAGGCGTAGGCGGCACATCCTTAGGTGTAGCGTAGACTCCCTCGACGAGGATCCGATCCTCCTTGATGGCTTGCAAAAGCGCGCCTCCGATCTCTTTGCGCATCTCCGGAGGGTCGGGAGCGACATACTTCCCCATGACTTCGAGAAATGCCCTCCAGTGAGGAAAATCGAACGGAGGGGTGTCCAGGAGAGATGTTGCGGCAGTCGGTTGGGCAACCTCAGGCGCAGCTTCTTGCATCGTAGTGTCCTCGTAGACCTGGGCATACTTGGAGACCTCGACATCAACAACCTCTCTCTCCTCCTTCCGTGAGAGGTAACGATTGCACGTCACGCCGGAGAGCTTGCCGTTTTCGCCCGGCGTGCTCTCGAAGATGAACTTCTTCCCCTTGCACGAAGGGTCCATGTGCATCTGGGCGTGGGAGATCGTGACCCAGAGTTCGCCTCCTTGCATGGCGAGGCAAACCCTCTGGTTGTGGTATCCGTACTCCTTCTGTGAAGGGGTTTGATCCTGGGGTCGCTGGACGCTCTTGATGATTCCGGAGATCCCTTCGATGGGCTGCTTGTCCTCCAGGTCCTGGACTTCGTTAAACGGTATCAGTCTCATTCTGTGCGGCTTGTGGGTTGTAGTTTTTCAGGTAGGCCCATGCGGTCGTGAAGCCAGCAAAGGCGCGGTAATAGCGTTTCATCTCTTCCTCAGGCCACTCGTGGACGTGAGGAGGTGAAGGGATGTCCCGGTCGATGAGCAGAGAGAGGCATCCGGAGGCCGGAGGTGTCCCGTTCTTCTGACAGGCAATTCGATCGGCCTGCTCGTAGGCGGATAGCTGGAGACCATCGTCATCGTAGACCGACATCTTCCTCCGGTTCGGATCCGCCTTTACCCGCGAGAGCTCCTCGGACCGGGTTTTGACTCGACAGATCTTGACGCCATGACCCTTGATGTTCGCCTTGATGTCGAGACGACCGGCGTATCCATCACCGATCACCACTTTCTCGACGTAGAAGCACTCGATCACGTTCTGATCCCACCAGTCCGCCCAGTGCTCGAAGTGAGCCTGAATCAGCGGGTTTTTGCAGACGTAGTTCGGATCGATTGCGTAATCCTCAGTTGCCATATGCATGACCGTCCCGAAGTCGGCGGCGGCACGAGTTTGCTCGCCTGATTCTTTTTCGACCCGGCGAATGAAATCCTCGGGGGTTTCGCTCGGGTCTTGCCTGAGTCTCATTGAGGCCTTGATTGCCTGTTCGATCTTCCAGGTGGTTAGGATCTCCTTTGCGTGAAGCTGGAGAACGGTGGTGACAGACGGAATTAGGCCGAGCTTGCGAGCGTCGGCGAGATTCGTGTCTCTCATGGTTTTGCCGTCAGGTGTGGGTTTCGCCCTTTCCACCTGATGGCAGGCTCGCCCGTCTGGATAGTACCAGTGTGCGGCCTCATCTTTTTTCAGTATCATTGTGTGCGGTTTAGGAAATTGGCATTCCAGCCGGGAATCGAACCCGGGACCTCGGATGGAAAGTCCGATGAGTTTCCACTACTCCACTGGAGCGTTTCAGCCATTGCGGTTCCGCATCAACAGATGTCCGGCCGCAGGACTCACCCGGCTCGCATCTGCTTGCCGGTCCCCCCTTCGTTGCCCTCCGGGGATGACTGAGGTTGTTGGAATCTATTCCGGATCAAACCCCTCCGCCGATTCCGTGGCGGCAGGGGCGGGCTCTTCGACCTTCATTTCCTTAATCTTGGCATGAGTGTCGGAGAGCCAATGTCTGGCCTCATCCAGCTTGGTTTGGACGAGGCTGGTTTCGCGGCTATTGATGCCCGAGTCTGAAGTAAACGTCGTGATGTCCGTTTTCAGATCGAGAACCTTTTGCGCGAAATCGCGCACCTTCTGAAGGTGCTCTGCTTGCTGGTTTTTTGTCATAAAATGACCCGAGAATCCTAATCGTCGGCTCCGCATTCGGAGGCGAGGACGTCGAGTTGCTCCTTGGTGGCGTTGAGAGCAGTGATCTTGTCTTCGAGTCTGCGGATCTCAGCTACCACGCCCCTGATCTTCTCATCCACATCAGCTTGGCGCTCCTTGATCTTGTCCAGGATCCCAGCGACGGTGCGCCGAGGTTTCGAGGGCTTGGAAGTTTCTTCGGGTTTGGCATCGGGTTCTCCCTGCGGGTCTGCGGCGGGATCATCAAATCCTTGTGCGGCTTCAGTCATGGTTTTGGTATTTGGGTTTAGGTTTGAGTTCAGGTGATTCAATCACAGTTCCGGAAGCTTGTCCAGAATTTATTGCGAAGTTTTTCTCTCCCAAAGAAATCAGAGGCATCTGACTTCGTTGGAGCCTGAGGGTAGAGGTTCCAATCGAAATAACGAACGGATTCGGGCTTGCACTCGGATCGGAAATGCTGGGCGAGCCTCTGGTTGGACTCCCAACCAGCCTGGTCCTTGTCACCGCAGAGGTAGATGTGCCTCCCCTCACCGATCCTGAAGGCCAGGTCCGCGGCCGGGATCCACGAGGCACCGGGCTGAGCGATGGCCGCGACTCCCTCCTCCTGCCCAAAATAGTTCAGGTACGAGAGGCAGTCGGTCTCCCCTTCGAAGATCACCACCGAATCGATGCTCTGCCCGTCAGCTTGCTCAACCCTCCAAGCACAATGGCGAGCGTCGCCATAGACCCAGAAACAGGACCCAGACCGGTTGAGATCGGGTCTACATTTGATCCCTCTCTCGAAGAGAAAGAACAGGCAGGGGCCAACCGTCGGGTGAAGACCGTGAATCCCCCAACCAGCGTCCTGGCCATGAATGCTCAGCCCCTCAAATATCCCAGCCCCCCAACCTCGTTCTTTCGCCCACTCCATGAGCTTCTTGTTGTTCCAGGTCGCGTTGCTGGCCTCGACCCTCCATTCGGGATAGGCGTATTTTTTGGGAGGGGCTTCCATCACATTGCTTCTCTTTCTTCTGTAGGACTTCAGGGGCTGGTACTCCATCGGTTGGATTTCAAGCATCTGCTCGATCTCCGGCAGAGCATCAGGCACCTGGAGTTGCTTGATCTCGGCGTAGAGGTCAATCGCGTCACCGTGAGCCCCACACCCGAAACAGTGGAATGTGCCTCGATCTGGAGTGATCGTGAAGCTTGGTGTCTTTTCGTTATGGAACGGGCAGAGTCCTTTCCAGACTCCGCCCGTTCGCTTCATACCATCGAGCAGGTCGAGGTGTCTAGCGACCTGCTCGATGTCGATCTTCTCATGGATTCGATCGATTCTGCTCACTTGAAAAAGTATATCAGATCATCCCAGAAGATGATCACTGGCCCGGCAATCATCAGAAGAACGAGGGGGGCCATGATTAACCCATCAACCCAGCTATCAGGCAGTTCGTCTTGGGGGTTCATGCCTCCGCCTTGTCCGCTCGCTCCTGGGCCGCCTTGTCGGAATACTTGTGACCCTCGTAGCGTTTGCCGAGCTTCTTATGGTTGTGCTCAAGGACCTCTGCAACGGAGATTTTGCTCATATCCATGTTGCAAATTGCCATCTCCCTCAGAGCTAGTGTCTCGGCTCTCAGAGCTTTGGTGTCCAGAGGCTTTCCGTAGATTACCCGCTTCTTGACGATGTCGAGAATCTTGCCAGCCTGGACGATCATCCAGGTCTCATCGACAGCCCGGCAGGGTTCATCGTAGGGAACCATTTCGCCGGTTTTGGAGAGGATGCCTTCAATGTAGAACAGAAGATCTCCGAATTCCTCCACCAGGTTTTCTCTTGTCAGGGCCCCCACGATTTCGGCCACCTCTCCAGAGATGCCGATCGCCATATGCAGAAGATGCATGACATCGGCCGTGAGGCCCGCGATGATCTCGCCACCAGGCTTCGTCAAGCCCATGACCATTTCCGCGTGGACCTCGTGTTGCGAGGCCATGTAGGCACCGCAGATGCGGCAGTCTTTTTCGGTAGTGCGGTTTTCCGGGTCGAGATTTTTACCCATCACTTTTTCAAGATCAGGTAGTGCGGTTTTCCGGGTCGAGATTTTTACCCATCACTTTTTCAAGATCAGGTAGTGCGCTCTCGGGAACGTCAGGTCGTTCGTCTACTTTCATTTATCTATTGTCTTTCAGGAGGCCTCTTTCTGTCGCCTCTTTCGGGTTATCGTGAATGGCTCCATGACAGAGCCGGTGAGCGTAGAAATATTTAAGAAGGTTCTCTCCGTGTCTCCCGCGGGGGTGATGACGATCCATGTCATTCTTGCTCCCGAGCTGGTGGCAGTAGGGGCACCGTTGAAGGACCTCATCCTCCTCCTTCATTGCCTCATACCTTTCCTGGAGTGTCATTCGGTTGCTTGCAGAGCGATTTGGGTTCGACAAATGGGTCAGGGTCATCAGTGCTGTTGGACTGCTCTCTCAGAGCCGCACGCAGCAGATACACCGTCTTGTTGTCGAGCTTGTCCCGGAATGGCCCCGGTTGAACCATTTGATGCAGGAGTTCACAGGGCTTCACCCCGTCAAGGTCTAGCTGATCACGAACGCTTGATTCGGTTGAATCTTCTTCACTTTGCTTGCCAGGAGGCGAAACGCTGAGATTTTCAAGGTTTCGCAGGTCGTGCGTATCATGATTCTTGTCCATGGATTATTCGGGTTCTTGTCTTTGATCATTGCAAACCCTTCGAAGGGGTCCCAGATAATGGCGACCTTGCCGGTCCACCTTGCCACCTCGATAATTGACTCGCACCACAGTTGATAAGGCTCACAGTCACTGATGTCTTGATCATTGCAGGGCCTCCCTTCCTCATCCCAAACCTCCATCTTCACAAGATAAACATCACTGGTCCAATTCGAGGTTGCCATCGCCTTGAATCCGCTGAACTCGAATACATCAATCTGAGGCTGTTTGCGTTTCGCTCGTTTGCTCATAGTGTGTAAATCTCGGTGAACTGCGGCCTCAAAAAGTCTGCGAGCCCTCTGGCGATGTCGGCTTTCAGCCGATAGGGAATTCCGGTATTGGCTTCGTAGAGAATCCACCAGCGACCATGGTTGTCCGGGGCGGAAAATTCCTCCCGCTTAAGCGTCCACAATTCTCCAAATTCCCTGTGCCTGTCGGCGATCCAATTCCTGATCTCAGCAGGGTTTCTGTGTGTCGGTGGACCGTTCTTCCAGTAGTGCTCGGCACTCAAGCGATGCCACCCCAGTTTTTCGGCCGTCGCTTCGAAAAACACAGGCCTCTCTTTGGCCATCTCACGTTTCATGGTCATGACCTTGAGCTTCTCCAAGACGGTTGCTTCCTCGTTGTTCATTTCCAGGCTTTGACTTGTTTTGGTTTCTTGCTGTGCTTGGCTTTCTTCAGGCTTCGGATGTAGACCTTCGCCTTGTTCATGAGTTCGATTGCCTCGGCCTCACTCTCGAAGCCTCGGAAGTTTTGGCTGGTCGCCTTTGGGATCTCAAGACCTCCGGCTGATCCGAAGTCGTGGACGAACGAGAAGCGATCCTCACCGATGGTTACGAACCATCGACACTCGACTCCGAGCGTCTCCTCAATAGGCTCCTGCTCCTCCTTGTCGTTTTTCCTCAGGGCTTCATCGACCAGGCCTTTGAGTCTCATTCGAACTCCCTCCTCAACGAGGCGAGCTTGGCCGCCACGCCATCGGCCGAAACCTGTTCACCATTACCGTAGGCGTGGTAATGCTCCTCGATCCCTCGAACCGCATCGAGCACAGTCAGATCATTCACCTTCTTTCCGAGGCCCAACACTGCGGCGAGTATCGGGTTATAGGCAGCGGCATCCATACGGTAAGACATCGGGATCTCGCTCGGCTCGGCAGTTCTCAGGTCGATTTTTCGGGCAGCAAACTCCTCCCTTGAAAGAAGGTGGCAGATGTTCAGCTCGTGCCCGTTCGGGGTGGCCTCCCAATCCTGCCTTGAGCAGGTGTAGAAGGCCTTGCCGTTCACCGCGTAGGTGACCAGGATCTCACTTGTTGGCGACAAGGACCTCATTGATATTCTGCTGAGTGACTGGTTCGAGCGGCTCCATCATCATCATGGCCAAGTCCCCGGCATGACCAATGAGTGATCTCATCCTGTCCGCATGATCGAGTTCAAGCTGTTTCTTTCTTGCCTCCATGTAGCGGATCTCACATTCAACGGCTTCAAAAGGCGACTGGAAGAGGAACATCTCCCTCTCGGAGTTCATGGGCCTTTCTTTCGGGGCCCGGGTCCGGATGTCGATCTCCTTGACGTTGATGAACGTGCGATTGCCCATCACCAGCTTGGTGACCTTGTCGAGGCACCGATATTGATTGAGCTTGTCGCCCTCCTGGGAGATCTGACGGAACGACAGTTCGATGATTTTGAGAAGCATGCCCTGAGGCACTGGCTTCTCCCAGTTCACCGGTTCGATGTCCGCGACTGTCAGCTTTTTCGCCATGCTGGCCTTAACGAACATTAACCTGTATAGATTAATCGTCTCTTTCATATTGTGCGGTTTGGTTAAGCGGATCCTCTTCTTCGATGGTATAGGCACTCCTCCTTGGACCATGATCCTTGCCAGTCGCATCGCCTTCCATAGCGGCGATGGAGCGTGCCCATTTCCTTTAGGTTGTCCGTGCAGATGTTTGGCCAAATGTCGTGCCAAACAGCATGATACCTTTTGCCCTTTGGGGGGGTCCAGGTCATGGCGTCTGCGTGGATAATTTCGATGTTTTTGTGTTGAAAGTGAGGTGCAACCAGATCAATGACATCCTGCTCGATCTCGACAACGGTGATCGACTCCACTTGAGGCTTGTTCGCCACGACATTCAGCGCACACCCAAGGCCAAGCCCATGGATCAGCACATCGCCTTTCGCCATTCGAAAAAAGTCAGCATGATCGCTGTACTCTTTAGGCGTGTCTGACATCACAAGGCCTCCATTGATCAACAGGCGCGTGTAGTCTCCAAGGGGAACATAAACTCCCCTTAAGGCGGCCAGCGCAGAACCGTCTCGCGTGACGGAAAATTTCTCAATTTTGGCAACACCCTTTTCTCCCTCTGGAACAATGCACTTCCAGAAGTCTCTGTTTGCGCGGATGTGCATGACTACACTTCGATCCTGAAGCTCGCGTAATCGTTGCGATTGTTGCTGTTCTTCGAGAGGTAGACTGAGGCCCTGCCGTTCTGGACGGTCTGACCCGGTCGAGCGATGATATCCCGACCGTAGGGCGTCATGACGGAGAGTACGGCAGTCCGCCGAATACACCCATCCATGATGATTCTGTGACCAGGGTCGCAGTCGCCGAAGTCGAAGGTCGGCAGGTCATCCTTGGTATTGTCGATCACCCACGAGATCTGCATATCCTCGCACTCGGAGAACTTGGCGGCCTGGAAAGTGTTCTCCAGTCTGATATGCCCCCTGTAGCCGGAACACGCCTCAGCTTGCAGAGCGATGCCCATGCCTTGGATCTTCGTGTTGGTGATCTCAACGCAGTCATTGCCATCCTCGAAGATCATGCCGTCCGGCCGATCCAGGCCTGACTCGCGAATGTTGTTGTCGAGAAAGATACTCCTCACCGAGAAGCAAATGCCCTGTCGACGAAACTTCATGGCGTAATCCTTCGGCGACTCGATGTGAAGTCTCTCGATCTCGCTGGTCTGTGCCAGCGCAAACTCGGGCCCATTCGCCCGACCGAGGAGGTTTGCCCGCCACCCGCTCATGACGACGTCGAAATTCGCGTTGCTGCTGCCAGGATTCCTTCCTCCACCCGGGAGCTTGTCCCCCTGGTTCTGGTAGAGCATGCGGAGAATCGGATCCCCGTCGTTGAAACCATCGGCCGGGGCGAGGACGCATTTCCCACGCCTCCAGTTGAGAGGGTATTTGGCAGTAACGGAGACTTCGCCGGGAACCTTCCAGACGCGATTAAACTTGTACGCCTGTTCAAGCAGGCGACACTCACCGTTGTGTTTCTCTTTTCGCTTCGCTCCCCTGAAAGGGAGATTCGAAACAGCCTTCTCAACATTGTTGATGTCGGAAAGGTCGTTGTTGTCCGCGTAGACAAGAGGTTCAGGATCACTCATTTTTTTCTAATGGTTGGTGGTCACCGGACGAGTATTTTCGTCCACCTGGACATGCGGCGGAGTATTTTCCTCGCCCGGTGACCGTTGGTATGGAAAAGTTAGCCTGGACCCACCAAGCACTTGGGTGGGGTTGGCGTTTCATAAGGCGGCTTCCAGAGTGGAGACAGCCCGGGTGATAATTGACGTATTCCTTCTGAGGTGGATGGAATTGGATGACGGTCTCGCCCTCATGCCAGAATAGATCTTTGACCTTCTGCATGATTTTCCAGCTCGGTGTTTTTTTGGAATTTGCTAGGGAAACTGAAACATGCTCCCACTCCCGATCTTTGTCAGCCTCCCCGGAGGAGAGGACTCTGACCTTTTCTCCATAAAGACTGAGGCAGAAATACCCCCACATTGCACCCTTCGGAGACTGGTAGCTCCGGAACTGGACACGATTGTGCTCCAGCTGTTGTGGTGGCCAGGGTCTCATTACCAACCTCCCTGAGCCTGTTGCTGCGGAGGTGCCTGCTGCTGCTGCGGAGGCAGACCTTCACCGGGTGCCGGTTGCGACCAGCCGCCCTGAGCCTGTTGCTGCGGAGGTGCCTGCTGCTGACCCTGCTGCTGATTGCCGCCCTGGTATGGGGGCTCCCACTGCTTGGCAAAGAGATTGAAGTTGTCCTGGTTCTGACCGAAGGGCAAACGGTGAAGGCACTCTTCGCACTCGACTTCGTAGTACTCGCACTCTGCCCCTTGAGCCGTTTTGCTTTTGCGGACCTTGAAGCGGAGGTTCGGCTTTCCGCACGAGCCGCAAACTCGCGGCAGTTCGCCGAGAAAGTCCATGGCCTTGAAGAATTCCTTCGGTCCACCGGCTTCTGCCCGAACCTTGAGATTTGCGTTAATGTGAAATAAGATTTCCATGGCAAGGATTGAACCACACCGGTGAACACGAGTCAACAATTTATTTCTAAATAATTTATTTCGAATCGGTTGACTTTGTGTTGGGCGTCACGCACACTTCCGGAATGGAAAAAAACATCGAACTCTATGACGGACTTGGCTACTGCCGCTACGTCCACCATCTCGGCACCGACCGGGATATCACTCGGGCCGCCAGAACCTCCTACGGGCAACAGGACGAGGACCGCACGGAGGAGCAGGACAAGAAACTCCTGATGTATCTCTACCGGCATCGTCACACCTCGCCCTTCGAGCAGGTGAACATCACCTTCCAGATCAAAATGCCGATCTTTGTCATGCGGCAGTTTGTTCGGCACCGCACCTTCCGCCTCAACGAATTCTCAGGGAGGTACAAGGAACTCCCCGACGAGTTCTACATCCCGAAGAAGTGGAGGATCCAGAACAAGACGAACAAGCAGGGAAGCGATGAGGCTGGAGGGATTGATCACCAGCGATGCACGCGGATGTCAAAGGCTGCGTGCGAGGACGCTGCTGGAACCTACAAGCTTTTATTGGCTGAGGGTGTCGCCACAGAGATGGCCCGCCTGGTCCTGCCCGTGAACGTCATGACGCTGATCGTCGTCAACTGCGACCTTCACAACCTGATGCACTTCCTCCGCCTCAGGTGTGACTCTCATGCCCAGAAGGAGATTCAGGATCTGGCCCAGGCCATGAAGGAGATCGCAATCGACCTCTTTCCGTGGACCATGGAGGCCTTCGACCGGTTCAAGGTCGATGTCTACGATTCACATGAAGATGACAGATCGCGGTAAGATCTGCTCGATGACATCGAAGGTCTGATCGATGACATCGTGCAACGAGACGCATCATGAAATCGAAGAAGCTCGACCAGATGTTCGCCGAGTTGGACGAGTACGACTGGTCGGATCTTGAATAACCATAAAAACCAAAGGTCCGTTATTCGAATACCTCACTTTGTGAATCTTATGAAAATTCAGACAATCGAGAAAACTGAGCGGGCGGCGCTCCACTCTTTTGCGACCGAGCTGGTGGTCTTGATGGCTGCCATGACCTTCACTCTTCCTCTACTCGTGGTGGTCTGGCATGCTGTGACCCCTACGACCTGGCATTTCCTGCCAACTAACGATGTGCTCTTTGTGGCCAAGCATACGGTTAGTTTCTACTGTGGTGTGGGAGTATCCTTAGCGATGAACCGAAAGTTTCGAGGCAGATTATGACCCTCTCGCCGAACTGAAAGATGAATACGACCTTCATTGACGGTGTGGCCCAGGGGGCAGAACTCCTGCTCAGCCGGAGCCCAATCCTCCTCCGAGTCGTCTACGACGGTGTGACGAAGAAGGTCGACGCCCTGGACCTGCTCGACGATGAGCCCCGAGATGGAGAGATCGTCCAGGTCTACCGCCTGGCTTCACAGCCTGTCCGCGGGTTTGCCGACGGCCGGGATCCGAAGACAGGGAAACGATGGGGCAAGCAGTTCTCGGCCGCCCGGTACCGCATGCACGACGAACAGCCTCCACCCAGTCTCTGGCGGGGCAAAAAGTGGCAAGAATGGGCGACCGATCAGGTCGAATGGCTGAAAGAGTGAGAGAAATCGAAGAAGAAATGCTGACAGAAGGAGATGTGCAAAAAATGCTCTGGTGGGATTTTCGGTCGTCGAGCCGGATCCTGATGCCGAATTTCACGCCCCAAGGATGGTGGGAGTGTGATATCTGGCGAGTGACCAACGCGGGATGGCCCTACGAATACGAGATCAAGCTCAATCGCCAGGATTTCAGGGCCGATGCGAAGAAGGAGCGCAAATGCTGGCGAACCGGCGTGGTCTCGAACAAGCACCGGCTCATGAGTGAATGCCCATACCCTCGACGGTTTTACTACGTCCTGCCGATCGATATCGGAGATGTGGAAATACCTGACTGGGCGGGCACCATCTGGTTCACTGACTACAATGGTCGGGCCGTTCGCCGAGGCAAGATCGATCAGGGGCCGGGTTTGGGTGAGACGAAGGCGACCGAGGCAGAGATCAAGCGGGCTCTGACCTCCGCCTATTACCGGTTTTGGGACGGCCGAGTGAAATGAAAGCTCCGTTTCGCCAAGTCGCCAAAGCGACCTTGAGGGAGGGTGGCATCATCTTCATGCAAACTGCTGGAGGATGTCCCAAAAAACGCTGGTGGGTGCTTGGGCTGGAATGCGGTCACGAAGAGGAGCGGGGTGTTCGCTACAAAGCCCCGACCGATGGCTATGAGCGTCAACGAGGCTGGGCACTCATTTGGAACCCGCCACCAAGGACAATGGTGTGCGATCCGCCAAAACGAGTTCGATGCGCAGAATGTGCAAAAAAATCCTTGCGCACTCCGCTAGCATCTGATTGATTCCCCATGTGACCAGGACTAGACAAACAGTTTTCCAGGTGTTGGCGTCGACATCACCTTCGAAGAGCCCCGGTGGTCTTGGTCACACAAAATTCCGGGGCTTTTCCTTGTACGCCAGCCCGGCATCTACAACTCGCCCTTCTGCCGATCACCAGATTTTCACTGGTCGCCTTGTAGTAACGGTACTGAGGGCAGGGAGGGGGCATATCCGAAACCCTCTCTCCACCGGGCTGGCGGACATTCTTTTCTGAGCATGGCTCGCATGACGCGGCCCATGCTCCATACGGGTCGCACCTTGGGGGGCTCCTCTGGATCGCTCTCTGGACGGTAGGCAACCCGTCATAGCCCAGGGCGTGAGGGACCCGGAGGGCTGACACAGGTCGCGGTGCGCGAACCATTGAGGCGCCTCCAGAGGTGGAGGCTAGCGCACCGGGGTCTCGGTCGATGAGTGTCGCGTTACTAGACCAGTGTGACACGCTGCCGACGGAAGGATAGTCAGACCCCTTCCGCCCTCTGGCAACATCGGCTCCCCGACAGGGGCAAGTGCGAAAACTCTCCCAGGGTCCATTGCAATGGGTTCTTCAGATTGTGCTCGATTGGAGGTCTCCTTTCCCACCCGGTTTCAAAGGGGTTTCCGTGGGGGGAAGGGGGGCCTCCTTCGGCTCCTCCAGCAACCCGAATCCTTGCACTGGGTTCCCCAGGGAACCCAAAGCCGGTTACGAGCAAGTAACCGGTAACCGATTTCCGAAGAGGAAATCAACGAGGAGCCCAGTGGGACAATTGGTACTCTCTCGAAGTCCAAGTCGGTACCGACAAGGTACTGTACCCCCGAAAAACGGTAACCACTAGAAACCGACAAGGGGTTTGGGCTCGACTTGCGGGTCGAATTGGGTACCGTTGCGTACAAATGCCGCCACTATCGCTTACAGGGAGGTTGACCCGTGGACTGTCGAGGCCACTGTCGAGAGGGCTTTCAAGATCTTCGGCATCCGCTTCAACCGGGATCCCTGTCACTGATGGTCTGGTCAAACTCTATGATGCGGCTGTGCCCAGCTCGATCGACGGAAGTCTCAACTGGACCTCCCAGGCGACTCCGAGCGAGGTTGCGACCGCAAATGGCACGCTCAAGCCAATGGACTACGTCCAGGCCAGATCAAGCATGCTCTACGAGGCGCAGACCGGCGATTACCACAATGTGCCGAACCCGCGGCTGACCTTGCCCATGACGGTCATCGTGGCCTTCACTCCAAATCCAGGCAAACTCTCCGACTTTTCCTATCCTTTCTCGGTTTCAAACAACACGTCCGCCAACAACTGGCATGCACTGGGTCTCAACGGTGGCAACTTTGTGGTTCATAGTCGCAATGGGAACTCACCGAATGACATCGTGGTGATTGCCGCGGCAGCCAGCGGGCTGCATGTGCTGGTGGGGGAATGGTCTGCCAGCAATGCGCGCCGCGGTCGGGTCGATAATGGGTCATGGGTGAGCAGCGTGGTGACGGTCAACCCGACCGGCCTTGCCGTGAATAGCCTCGGCACGAACTGGAGCGGTGCGACTCAAAATTCTCCGTTCAACGGCGAGATTCACCGTGTCGCGGTTTATGACCGGGTGTTGACCGACCTGGAGCACACTCAGGTCTACAACTGGATGCAGATCACCTTCGGCCCATTCGCCCAGCAAATCCTCAGAGACTTCCCGAGCTGGAATGCCATCAGAGACCTGAACAATGACCCAATTGTAGCATGAAGAAATTTCTACCAATCATCGCCCTGGCACTGACGTCCGGTTCAGTATTCGGCCAGGGGTGGAAAACCACATTCGGCAATGATGCTGACATCCAGGCGACAGACGCCTTCATCTTTCAAGATGCGTCAGCGACCAAGCACATCCTTTGGAGTGAATTCTTGACGGATCTCGGCGGCGAGGTGCAAACTCTCCAGAACAAGACCATCGACGGGTTTACACTCTCGGACGCGATGACGGTCAGCGGCACCAACCATCACGGCATCGCTCTGGTCGTCCTCACCACAGCCCAGAGGGACGCTCTGGTGAGTCTCTCGGCAGGTGACGGTCCGATTTGGAACTCGACCACCGCCCAAGCGGAAATCTACAACGGGAGTGCCTGGGAGGCGATTGGTTCAGGTGGCGGCGGAACGAGCCTCACTCCCAACGACCTGGCTGGCGGCACGACCTTGACCATCGGCAACGACGAGTTCGATACGTTCTCGGCCAATAGAGTCTTCGACGCTCTGGCGGCAGGCGTCGATGGCGACCGCATTGGGCTGACGTTCAACGCGACAACCCCCATCACGTTGGATTTCACGAACTCAACGGTTTACCGAATTTTGGACAGCGGTGTCGTGACAGCTCCCATCGCATTTGGCGTGGGCAATCACACTCTGGGCCTGAAGAAACTCGATGGCAAGTGGTGGCTGACGGATGCTGGAGACTCCGGAAGCGCAGGGGCTCATGCATCGATCACAGTTGAGGGCAACGTCACGGACACGGTGATTTCGGGATCGTCCAGCGACTTCTCGAACAAGGTGCAAATCGCGGTGTTCGACACGGACGGCGTGGAGAATGGTCTGGACGGTGACCATACAAATGACCACATCACGGTTGGGTCGACCGGAGAGTATTACGTCCAGGCCAATCTAAGCTTCTCGAACGGCTCAGCGGATACGATCAGCTATGCGCTTTTCATCAACAACGGCGCAACTCAGCTGGGCTCCCGTGCCACCAGGAAACTGGGAACAGGCGGCGATGTCGGATCATCCACATGCTCGGGCATTTTTTCTCTCACCGCTGGCGATACTATTGAGGTCTGGATCCAGAATGAAGATGCTACCGACAATGTCCTCATGGAGGATGGGTCCTTGGTTGTGATGGGAGTTGGTGGCGGGAGTGGTGGAGGAGGCGGCTTTGATGACTCTGGAGATCCCATTGTTCAGAACACCACAACAAAGGATCTTCAGCTTGGCAACAATGTGGCCGGCCTGGTCGGCAAGGTGGAGATCGGAGCGGATGCGGATCAGCCGCAACTTGTCATTGATTCTCATTCTTCCCAAACAGACGACACGCTTATTATTCTCGATGGGGCTGGCACGGAGACGTTCACGGTCGGCCCGCTTGGGACGGTGAGTTCGGAGCTTGGGGTCTACGACAAGATTGGCCCGGGTGGGATGGAGTTTGGATCGACGGATGTGACTCAGCATGTGTTCCAGACTGACGGCGGGGAGGTCCTGGAACTCAACGACGACTCGAATAGCGTCTCGCTCTCTCTCAGCGGGGACCGCATCTTCCACGACACGGATGCCGACGGGGTGAAGGATGCTGGCGAGGAGTTCATTGATCATGTCGCTGCGGATCAAACTGGAGTGCACGCGACCCCATCAGTGGTGAATCCTCTGGCTCCAACATGGGAGACGGCGACGCACATGCTGTGGTATGGGGCGACGGGGGAGATTGATCTTCCAGCCGCATCCGGATACACGGGACGCGGAATCATCATCTACAACACGGGAGCATTCACCATCACCATCGACCCGAACGCCTCGGAGGTCATCGTGAGGGACGGGACAGTCCAGACTGGTGGGGTGAGTTTCACGCTATCAAGTGGAGCCGGGAATTTTGTTTCCCTTATCTCTGATGGAACTCGCTGGATCACTCTTGGATTCAAAGGAACTCTGGCAGTAGGATCATGAAGAAACTCATCTACACTATCATTCTAGGCGCGTTGTGCGCTCTACCGTCACCTCGCGAGACCGCCGGTAGTATTCTCCTTCTAGCGGGCAATGGGCCGAATGGGGGTGGCTCAGACAACCCGGGCACTACCGGACTCGTCGCTTGGTATGCTCTGGATGATGCGTCAAGTCCGACAACATGGACGGATGAGGTTGGCTCGTTCGACCTTACGAAAGGTGGCACGGTATCGAGTAACACGGCGCAAGCCAAGTTGACTGGCTGTGCTGATTTCAATGGGACTGACGGAGTTCTCTACAACGGGAGTTTCTCTAACACTTTCCACCAGTCGGACTTCACTGTAGGGGCTTGGGTCCGGCTCGATGCTGCGGTTGATCGATCCTTGATCGGTCAATATGGAGCAGGTGATGCTCGTCACTGGACGCTCTACTATAACGGCGGGGCAGAATCATACTTTGAGCTGGTGATGCGCAATGGAGCAGGCACTCGCATTGCAGCAAGGTCGGCGACCTTCTCAACAACTGCGGAGTGGATTTTCGTTGTCGCCACCAGGAGTGGGGACACTCTGCAAATGTATCTGGATGGTGTGGCTTCGGGCACCACTGATACATTCACGGGGACGGAGATATCCCAGAGCCAAAGGCTGGAACTCGGGCAGATTACAACGAGTTTTTTCGACGGAAAGCTGGATGAAGTTTTCATCTACACGAAGGCTTTAACGGCTGCGGAGATTTCGTGGCTTTACAACTCTGACAACGGCAGGAGGCATTCTGATCTATGAGGTTTTTTCTTCTTTTGTTGATCCCGTCCTTTGCTCACGCTCAGTTGACGGCAGACGCCATCATTCACTGGGAGGGGATGGTCCAGGGTGACGTGGATACCACGGATCTCTCAACTGGTAGTGCCGGGACGTATGACACCTGGGAGAGCAACGGTAATTCACCGAGGTTCGATATCATCGCAATGCCGTCGGGGCATTCTTGGCCGCGACCCATCACGGTTAATGCTGTGGAGTATGACGGCACGGGAGGCACCAACGGACTGGAGAATGATGCGGATGCGGGGACGGGGAATGATCGCACCATTGAGATGAGGTTGCCAGGAGGCATCTCAGCGCCGACCACGCGAAACATTGCGATCCTGACGACGGTGAATTTCAACGTCTCTAATCCGACTGGCGGCAATGTGAATTTGGACCTCCTCCAATTCTACTGCCCCGGTGGCGGAAACTGGAACACGGCCCAGTTGCAACTGGAACCCAGCGACGGAAACATCAAAATTATTTCCCACTCGACAGACGGGACGACTCGAAATGGAGCCCCGGTTGCTCTCCAGAAGAACAAGACTTACATGATGCTTGTTCAGAGGGACCACGACGATGGAATGGCGAAAGTTTCCATCTATGATCCGGCAGACAATCATGCTCTGGTGGGCACGAGTGAATCGATTGTCGGTGAGCAGAACACGTATGCTCTGGAGTTTATCTCCGGATACATCGGAAATCCTACCGGAGAGATCACGTTCGGGGACGTGGCGATTTTCTACGAGCCGACAGACCAAGAGCTGAGCGACATGGTGACTCCCATCGGGACTCACTGGGTCTCCACGACTGGCACTGCTACATGGAGCGCAGCGGAGAGCTTAACTCCGCTCTCTGGCACTGCTTGCGCGAGCATCGCGACGATGAATGCCAATGCCTCCCCAGGCGACACGGTTTATATTCGGGCTGGGACAACGGCGGCAGGGACAGGGCAGATCAATCTCACGAACTCGGGGACGGTAAGCAATCCGATCATCATCGAGGCTTACCAAGCTGAGAGCTTTACAATCTCTGATCGCACAGATGCGCAGGGGCCTGCGATTGATCTCACGGGCATCGACTATGTGACGTTCCGGAAGATCAAGACGGATGATTGCCAGGAGTCGGTGGATCTGGATGGGTGCACTTGGATTCGGTTTGAGAACTGCGAGTTCATCAACCACAAAAACGACACGGCGACCTGGCCTCTTGCAGTTTTCCTTCATGATGACACGCAGTTTGTGGTGTTCAACTCGTGCACTATCGGGACCTGTGGGCACAACGGGCCTGCGAGCAATGACGACCAGGGTGGAGTGATTCGGCTGGGGACGGCGAACGTGGACACGGATGCCACGAGATACAATCACTTCGTAGACTGCACTCTCTTTCGCGGAGGGCATGATGTGGTGACGGCGCATTCATCGTTCAACATTTTTGATCGGTGTTTTTTCTATAACGACGAGTGGATCTCGGGAACGTACGGGAACAGAAATTTCATCACGGAGGAATACACGACTGGGGCGACGATTCCCTGGCACGGAAACAATACGTTCCGAGACTGTCTGTTCCATCGAGCTGGCGACCCGGTGGACGGTGTAGGGGTGGCCTCAACCTCTTTGAGGACTCGGCGTAACCGGATGATCCGATGCGTTTTTGTCGATGGGGCGAATGCTGGGGTCAACCTGGACACAGCAACCGCAGAGGACAATCGGATTGCGCACTGTGTTTTCGCGAACAACGGGATCAATACTCCGATGTTGGACACTGGGCAACTGGGAGGAGTGACTATCGATTTCGTCGGGGGAAATCCGACGAACAACGAGTTCCGAAACAATATTTTCGAGGATAATTTTCAGGACTTGGGGGAGGAGGGGACTCCGGTCGCTCAGGTCTGGGCAGACAACTGGCTGGAGGCGACGGGAGACCCTCAGTTTATTGCGTGGAGCAACGCCGACCTGGACCCGGACAACAGGTATGCGCATAATTTTCAGCTCTCCTCTGGGAGTGGAGCGATCGACAATGGAGGATGGCTTACGACTACGAGTGGCAGCGGGGCAAGCAGCACATCTCTCGTAGTGGCTGACTCCTACTGGTTTACGGACGGGGCAGGCATTGCTCCTGGCGATACGATCCAACTGGAGGGTCAAACTGATTCTCTGGTGGTTACTGCCATCGACTACGGGACACACACTCTGACCATTTCGCCAGCCGCTACTTGGGGGCCAGGGGATGGTGTGGCGTTCATGTTTTCTGGGTCGTTGCCTGATCAAGGGGCGTTTGAGTGGGCTCCAGGGTCATCGAACAGAACACGGTCTACGGTGAGGAGGGCGTTACTGGCGCAATGACAGCAGCAGAACGTGATTATCAAAAGCTCCTGAAGGGGCTGCGACTGCGGCACTTCTCGCCGCAGGAAATCACGAGCTACGCGCACCGTCCTGGCAACACACTTCCCCCCAGGGCGTTGTGGATCAACATCATCGAGACTCTCTGGGTGATGGATCATCTGCGGGAACTTCTCGGCCAGCCAATCACACTCACGTCGATCTATCGTAGCCCGAGCTACAACAGGAAGGTGGGAGGCGCTTCAGCCAGCCAGCATCTGCGTAACCGCGCTATCGACTTCAAGGTGCGCAACGTCTCGCCAACAGTCGCTCGCAACCGGCTATTGAAACTCAGGCAAGCAGGAATGTTCAAGGGAGGCATCGGTCTCTACTCGACGTTCGTGCATGTCGATACCAGGGGGAGCAATGCTACGTGGGGATGAGGTGGCGCAACACTAGGGCGTGGAGCCATATCCAAAAGCACGCGGGGCTTAGCTTTAAGTCCTGGCGAACAACGTGCATTTCAGCTGCGGTGGGCACGCTCTATATCCTTGCCCAAGTCGATGAGCCAGATTGGAAGGACTGGTGCGTTGCTATTGGATTTGGATTGTCAGGGCTTGTTCAGCGTGACGCCAAAGTATCGTCTCAAGACGAGGGGGTGCGGGAATGAATGCAGTGCTGGTCTTCGTGCTCCTGTGGTCGATCATCCTGATCGTCTTGCATCTCCTAGGTGGCTGCACTTACTACCGCAACGGCGACCAGGTTTTTGCAGAGGCACTGACCAACCGCAAAATCATCACGCCGCGCCTTTCTCAGGGCGATGGAAATCTAAATCCTCTGGCGTCAGTGGTCTCTGGCGTCAGTGGGAACCAAGTGGGCAAAAGCTTGGACGTGGCGTCAACGGAGGGAATCGGCGCTCAGGAAATGCCGACGGTCCGGATCACTGGCGCGGATGGGTCGGGCTTGGAGCTTTACGGCCCCCAGGACCAAACTACAGGGCCAGCCGAAATCGGCAATGCGGTCACAAACATCTTCTTGATCAATGCTACCCGGCGCGTCTGGGAAAGGTTGATCGGGGTCACTGGTAAATCTCACCGCGCCAAGACTGCGGCGGGGACTGAGGGGCAGAGAATTTCGGCCGACCGAGCCGTTTCGATCAAGGAACTGGAGGAAGCAACCAAGAGAGCGAGGATACAGACGGAATGAGCGAGGAGAAACTTTCATCTTTCAAGGAGGCGAGAAAAAAGGCCAAAGAAGAGGGTCGCGAGATGACGCCGACCGAAGTCCATGACGGCTTCGATGTGATCCTCGGCCAACTGAGTGTCGTCAGTGGCAAGATGTCGGACACTCTAACTCTTTTGAGCAGTCAGGAAGGAAAGGGCGATCCGAAGGGATTCTGGGGATTTGTCAGGAAATGGTGGCCTCAGATCGTTGTTCTCGGAACTGTAGCCCTAACAGTCTTCGGCGCTTCGATCACTTTTGTTTATTCTATATGGAGCGACGTGGAGGAGCTGAAATCCGCCGACAAAGACCATGCGGAAGAACCTGCGCACGGCAAGGTGTTGGATTTCATTGGCGCACATACGAGTCAGCTAACTTCCCATCAGCGGGACATCGGTGCTTTAGAGAAAGCCGTAGTCAGGCTGGAGAATCGCCAGAATGCAACGGAAGACAACTTTAATTCCTTCAAAAGCGAGATCCCTGTCCTGAAGATCAAGGCCGAGGAAACGCAGAACGATATGCGAGATCTGAAGGAGGAATTCAAGGAGTTTCGCGGCGACATGAAAGAAATGCTTAAGCATGTCCGCTCCCAGCAAAAGGGTGCTCTTAACCGCGCCTCGCTTCCGGCCTCCATGATGAGCACTATCAGTCTCCGGCTCCGTGAGGCCCTTGAGAAACATAGGACTCTTTACCCATGAAACAAATCGTAGCAAAACACCAAGGGCTAAGCATTACGTCCGCTGGAGACTGGATGACGCGGATCGAAAACGTTGTCCTGCCTGACACGCCACGGGATGGAGCGGCGGTAGCCAGTCTGAAGGCAAGTCTCACTGAGCATGTCGAGGCGTTGGGGAATATCGTCTCCAAGAAAGGCGTTGCCCTCCTGCAAGACCCAAACGTTTTCACCATCGATCAGATGTACTGCTGGCTACCGAAGGAGGCAGCGGCCGGGACGCTCGATCTACTCACCGAGTGGGAAAACATGCACTGCAATTTCGGCACCGTGACAACTGCATGGGGCGACCCTATCGGGTTCAACGTGCGATGGGATTGGCCACCTCACCCCCTCGATGGAGTTACGTATCCACGATATCCGGCGCAAGGGCCTATCACCTGGCAAGGATCAAGCGGGTGGCCAGTGGCGGAGCACGATACCTTGACCCTTGAAAGCCGAGAGGGCACGACAGGAATCGTGTGCTTCATTATGACGGCGGTGGGGACTGAGGAAGTGTGTGACTGATCATGAGTTAAAAAAGAAGAAGCCGCCGGTGGAGTGAGCGCTCCATAGCCGACGGCTTCAAAAGTAACTGATAACATGAAGAACGTATCCCACCTGGTGGGGTTCGTGAACGATCAAGGCTTTCGGGTGGATAGATACCTTCAGCGGTTCGAGCCGTGG
>ERZ869936.839-NODE-839-length-25747-cov-13.643118_pt1 | contig 25747 bp, 24 predicted proteins | sample MGYA00520876_ERZ869936 | MGnify/ENA primary metagenome ERZ869936 (study PRJEB32218, sample SAMN09650985) | biofilter metagenome | isolation source: enrty point of leading RO module | place: Saudi Arabia: Thuwal, RO plant located on Red Sea | collected 2016-02-17 ... | reverse complement strand
TTGTGATTGTAGTTCTTCTTTTGTTGCCATAATATCTCCTATATTAACATACTTTTATTTACTTGCTACTTCTTTAAACCATATAAAGTGAATGTACCACTATCAAAATTATCACTTCCTAAAAGAAATTGTATTCCATTTGTAGCTTGTGCAACTGTCAATACTGCACCACCTTGCGCACCTGCAAGAATATCATTAGAGTTTATTGTACTCATTTCTGTAGTCATAAAACTGTATTCAGAACTGTCGTTAAAATTAAACAAATAAAATGTGGCATTAACTTGACTACCTGTAGCATTATCTATTCCCATAACATGGTCTATAGAAGTTTGATTTGTATTACTATCATTATCAAAACTTGCATTTGTTTTTAATCTTTTACTAGAGAAATCATAATTTGCACTTGTATCAGCAGTACTACTTGCAAGAAATCTTATTTTAAATCTATTATCTGAAGTTTTATCTGTTTCAGCTTGATTGACTTGCACAACATAAACATCATAAGAACTATCCCAATTACTACCACCTAGTTCAACACTACTTACTGCTGATGAAACTATTACTTCATCTATTTTTACTAAGCTACCTGCCATTATTTCACTCCAAACACATTGATTGTTATATTGTCAAAACTTCCACTTCTAGGAAGAAATTGTATTCCTGTTATTTGTTCAGCTACTTTGTGAACTCCTATAGTTTTATATCCAATCCCACTAGCTGAATAATAAGAAGTGCTATGTGAATTAAAAAAAGTATAACTAGAACTGTCATAAGGATTATAAATATACATTGCCAAACCAACACCATCATCTGCACCTGTATTTTGATAAGAAAGATTAGCCCATAAAGATTGTCCTGTGTTCTTTTTTTCAGCAAAAGTAGCACCTGCAACAAGTTCTAAACCTGCATAGTCATAATTGGTAGTACTATCAACACCAACACTATCTATTAATCTTGCATCTAAATAATTTTGTGCAGTTACATCTAACTTAGAAATAGAAACCATATACACATCATATTTATCACTAAAACAATCTGTTACTGATAATGAACTAACAGAACTTCCACTAGCAGATTTTATAAATTCAAGATTAGTAGCCATTATTCATAACTCCTTATTCCATATAGAGATATGACACCACTTAAATTATCTAAAGATGCATAATCACTTAATTGTATTTTATCTACAAAACTAGCTTGTGGTAAAACACCACTTCCATAACCCATAGCTTGTTGGTCTTGATAGTTATAACCAGAACTATGAGATGTTGTAAAAGAATACTTTGTGCTATCTCCTAAGTTATAAAAGTACACATAAGCATTTTCACAATTATAAGTTCCATTATCTATTGAATACCAACCAATTCCAATTCTGCTTAATGCTGTTGTTTTTTGGTCTGAAAAACTACCACCTTGAAATCTATTAATTGCAAACTGATAATTATTACCTGTTTCCATAACCCCATTTTCTCCAAACCTAATTCCAATTTGAACACTACCACTAGATTTATCTGTTTCCATATTGTTTAAAGTCATAAAGTGAACATTGTATATATCTGATTTAATATCATCAAAAGTAATTAATGAACTAGAAGTAACTGTTTTAGTTTCAATTAATTCTAATTGTCCAAACTTAGTCCACTTGTTTTCGTTATCTAAATTTATAATATCGTTAGGACTAAAGATACCTGCATTAGACTTAAATGCCTGTGTAGGTTTATCACTCTCTTGTCCTATGTATCCATAATCGCTCATATTAAACTATCCTATATAAAGTAAATGTTCCACTATCTATGTTTGTACCACTATCAAAAAATCTACCAAAGGATATTCCATCACAAGCCTGTGCAACTGTCAATACACAACCACCCTGTCTAGCTCTTAAATTACCTGCACTACTTCTAGCACTTCCCTCTTGTGTAATAAATGAATATTCACTTGAATTGTTAAAGTTATATAAATACAAAATATAATTTGAACTTTCCCCTGTTGCAGTTCCTATGTTATCCAAACTTCCTGCATTAGCATTAGTTGAACTTACATCATCAAATGAACTATCTGCCCTTAGTTCTTTAAAAGCATAATCATAATTACTTGTGCTATCAGCAGTTCCACTAACTGTAAATCTATATTCCATAAATTTATTATCTGTATCTATTTCCATATTTGATATAGCAACCATATAAACATCATCACTATCTATGCCTGTTAAGGTAACTGATGAAACTGCACTTGTTACTGTTTCTGTTGCTACTTGTACTAATTTACCTGCCATTAGCTATCAACTCTCAATCCATAAGTTCTTATTACACCTGTAAAAGTTCCACTAGAGTTATTTTGGTCAAAAATTCTAAAGCCATTTATTTTATTAGTTTGTTGTAAAACTGTAATACCTTTTGCACCAAGTGAATTTCCATTTGTATAAATGCTATTTGTTTGATGTAAAGAAAATGTGTAACTACTTGAATTACCTGCATTAAAAAACCAAAACTTACCTATACAACTTTCATTTGTTGCATTTCCAACATTTTCAGCAATTCTAATTTCATCAACATTATTTCTTTTAAAATCATTAGAAGCGCCATAACTAGCCAACTCTAAATGTGCTTCATCATAATCAGTGGCAGAAATAATACTTCCACTTGAATTTATATATCTAATACTTGGTAAAGCGTTATCAGTATTTGGTGTCAATTCAAAAGTTACACAATGTATATCAAAATCATCAACATTAATATTTGTTATATCTATTGCACTAGAACCACTTGATACAACAGTTTCATTAATTAATCTTAAAGCACTCATAGTTGTTTTACTCCATAGAGTTTTATTTCTCCACTAAATGTCCCTGTACTTGGAAAAAATCTAACCCCATCAACTGTACTTGCTTGTGGTAAAACACCACCACCAAATTTCATTTCATAATCTCCATCATAACTTGGTGCATTTTGAAAAGTATAAAAACTATATTTTGAACTATCTGTAAAATTATAAAAATAAAAATAAGCACTTGCATAATCATTTGAATTAAAACTAAATGCTCTACAAGTACCTGAAGCTGTACTTTTTTCTTCTCCATTACCACCATCAGCTTGAACATATTGCATAGCATATTTATACACACTTGCAGTTTCTAAAACTCCACTTTCAAAAAATCTAAATCTAAAATTTTGTGGTGCAGTACTCCCTACAATTTTTGAAACTTGTACAAAAAAAACATCATAACCTGTAAAACCACTTGTTATATCTACTTCTGAAACAGAACTAAATGTTGTAGTTGAAATAAGTTCTAAGCTACCACCAAGATGTCCTTTTGATTTTAAATCAACGACATCAGACATTGAAAGTACGCCTGCGTTTTTAACTTGTTGTTTAATACTTGTAGAAGTATCGCCTAAATATCCATATGACATGGCTTACTCCTTATTACGCTTGTATTTCTAAAACCGATATAAATGCTTCTAAGTCACCTGATGCAGCACCACCAGTAAGTTCTATGCTATCTCCTGCTTCTAATACAATTTTAGATGTACCTGCTAACTCTAAAGAAGTGTCTGCAGGAACTGTCATTGTATTAGCAATCTTAGCATCTGTAGAACCACCTTGGTCTTTAACTTCTGCAATAATTGTGTCATCATTAGTACCATCAACATTGGTAATTCTTAATGATAAAACAATAGCTACATCACCTGTATCTGTAGGTGCTGTATATATAGCTGATGCAGAGTTAGTTACATTTTGGTAACCATTTTTAAATACTTCTGTTGCCATTTATTTTATCTCCATATATTTCTATACTCCCATTACTATAGCACGACCAGTTGAACTTGTCGTGTTAGTAACAGAAAGTGCGTTATTTATTACTCTAAATGCAAGTGAAATTCCACCTGCATCTGGTAGTAAATCTATATCTTCATCTATTGGCTTATTTCCAATAGTGTCTATTACTAGACTACCACCTTCTTTGAGCATCATTAACATACTCATTATGACAATGCTATTACTATTCCAAGACTTGCACCTTTATTAGCAGCTACTTCTGTATCAACATATGCTTTAATTGATTGTTGTGTTGCTAGGTGCGTAGCACTATTAGATGTCATAGCGTCTTCGTCTTTAACTAGTCCAGAAGTATTAACTGCTGTACCAGTAGAGTTCATTATTGTACTTACTCTGTCATTAACATCTACAAACATTTGTCCAACAACTGCCATACGAACAGTAGTTCCATCAGCATGTGATATATCAGGAGAATGTCTACCTTCTACATCTCTAGTAACAGTTGACATTGTTACACCAGATGATGCAGTAACAAGAATTACTTCTCTATTTGTTGCGCTGTCTGGGTCTATAACTAAATAAAAAGGTGCAGATATAGCACTTGTACCATTAGATGTAGGAGCTGCTGATAATGTGATAGACGTATCAGATGCACCAACATTACCATCTAATGTAGTTTCAAAAAAGTTACTAAAATTAATTTCTTGAGCTGTCATAATTCTTTCCTATCTTACCATACTACTATAATTTATCCACCAAATCTTATTTGACCTAATGTGCCTACACCCAGTACATAAGTGCTTGACACAGCTTCTACAATAGGTTGTCTAGTACCACGTACAGTAATAATTGCATAATGTGTATCACTTCCAACTACATCATTAGATTGTATTGGATAACTTATTCTTTCTACAACACCACGAATAATTTCATTTGGTTCAAATATTTCTAGTGTTACGGCATCACCTTCTATTTGTCTTAGCTCTTGATACAAAGTATCTCCAAGACCTTTTACTAATAAAGGTTTTCTTCCTGGTCTTTCTACTCTATCTGATATATTGATAGGTATTTGTGCAACTACAAGTTCTGGTCTTGCTAATGCACGAAACTGTATTGATTTAACTTTAGGTGTATTTACACCATCAGATGAACGTAATATTACTTTACCAATAATATATCTAGCTACTGATGATATTTGTTTTTCTTCATCTCCTACACCTGTAGTTTGTTTAAGTGCAAGTAAATATGAACTATCATTTACATTGTCTAATGCTTCAAATGTATTTGAATAACGTAATTCAACATCTGTATTATTAGGCATATCAAATGTAGATACTTCAGCACCTACAAATTGTTTACTTTCTGCTGTAAAAAAATCTGCAGCAGATGTTATAAGATAACCTTCATTTTCATATGTATCTGTTTCTTTATAAACATCAGAACCTGATACAGATATAACAAAATGACCGTCTGCTTGTGTAATTCCATAAACAAGTCCGTTACCTGTAGTTTGTAAATCTCTAGCCAAACCACCTGTTGGTAGGTAATATCGCCACAAATTTACTTCATTAGTTCCCTCACGAACTCCCATATATACACTATCACGACTAACAAACATAGCATGTGGTGTAGTATCAAATCCAGTTTCTACCCATTCTTTTATTAATTGTCTATTAGCAAGTACATACAAATCATCAGCAGCTACAAGTTCTGCTTTGTATAAACGTCCAATAGTTGTAGTTACTTCTTTAGTTCCAAAAAATATAATTCCTTCTGATGCTGCAATAGAGTGTACTTCTTCAAAAGGTATCTTTGTTTGTCCTTGATTAACAAATACACCACTAGATAATTTAAAAGAATATATATTACCGTCTGTACTAGCAGCTAAAACAACAGCACCACCATCAACAACACCTGTTATTTCGTGTGTAGGTTCTACTTCTATAATTGCATCACTATTTTGTAAATCAGAGCTACTCCAAGATTTATTAAATGGACTTATATCCCAAATATGTTCTGCTGTACCGTCATTACCAGATATAAACAAAGTATTTTTTGCAAACCATATACCAGTTAACCCACCAGAATTAGATTGATTAGTTGTTTCTACTGTCCAAGAACTACCATCATAATGTATTAATTGTGAACCAGATGTACCATTAGCAGTTGTTAAAAATAAATCATTACCAAAAGCAACAATACCTGTAAAATTATGTGTTGCGTTATTAGTTGAAGCTAATATAGAACTCCAAGTTTCTGTACTAGCATCATACTTATGTATAGTTGTACCATCAGTAACCCAGATATTTTCATCTGTAGTTTGTGTCATATAATTATTTGTATTAGAAAAAGATAAACTTTGTCCAGTAGTTGTGTGTAGTAAATGTAAATGATATGAAGTTTCATCATCTCCATGAAATACATCAATACCTTTGCTATCCCAAAATCTATTTATATCATCAGGTTTACCATCACTCCTATGTGCAGTATCTAATCCTTGACCTGCAGAAAAATTGTTTCTTGAATATATACGACCTAAATTAGAAGTAAAATCTTCAGGATTTTGTTTAACATTTACTTGTTGTCCTGCTTGTACATCAGATGATTGTATAGTCATTTCACGACCAGGACCTATTGCAGTACGTAATAATGTATTACCAATTCTGCAATCATATCCATATCGCTTTGGGTTAGTAATAATATTAGTAGTAGCTACTCTAGGCATTACACACTCGGATAATTAATACTATTAAATGAAACTGGTTCTGGAAATCTAGCTCGTAAATCTTTTCTTGCTTGTTGTATAAGTAATTGTTGATACTGCAACAAACTATTTCTAATACTGTTTGAACTACCTATAGGTGTATTTTGTACTTGCATTTGTTCTGTAATATAGTTTGCAGTAATAGTTGGTATGTCTTTACCTGCTACTAATTGTGCAGCAACACCTGCCATAATAATTGGTTCATATTCATTTTCTAAACCTATTGTTGCTAATGTATCGCTTTCACTTGTTACAGATACAAATTTTTTTTTAAAACTTACATAAATTGTTTTACCTGCAGTAATGCCATAACTTTGCATAGCATTTACTTTGTTAGGTCCTGAAGTGTATGTTACTGTTTGACTTGCACCATTTTCATCTGTATATGTAAAAGGATTAGGTAAATCTACAAGCTCTACAGATACTCCTCTAAATTGTGATATAGTGCTATCTTGTCCTGCATCAAAGTCTGTATATTGTGATATAGCTTTTACTGGTGCTATTAAATAATTATCTGTTGCACCATCAAGTACATTAATACCAGTTGTAGCACTAATTGATTTTGTTTCTACAGCAAAAAGTGTTGGATATAAATTTTCAATTTGGTCAGATACTGCATCAAATACAGCTTTACGAGAGAATGTTGGAGATACCTTTATTAAATCTCCTGTACTATGAGCTGCAGCAGTTGTACCTCTTGCACCTCTAACTACTGTGATTTCATTAGTAACAGTATTGAGTGCAGTAGAAAACATAAGTTCTTGACCGACTTCAAGAATAGTTCCTGCATCTAAAGCATCTTCTTCTTCAACTGAAAACATATCATTTGCATAACTTATTGTCGTTACACTATCAGATATACCACCAGTTAAATAAGAATAACTTTCTAAACTATCAGCAGGTTCTAGGTACTCTCTAAAAACCCTATCTACTAGGTTGCCTATTGTGGTACTCATTTATACCCCCTTAGGAACTTCTAAATATTAAAACTATTTCTCTTGCAGCAGCTTCTGCAGAACCAGTATCTACTTTTATATAACCACTAGATGCAAAAGCCCAACCACTAGGGTCTACTCTTACTACATCTCCTGCAGTTACAGTATAAGATACAGCAGTACCATCTGTTTCAACAACATCTACAAATGTGCTGTTATCTAGTGAAAAATCAAAGGTAAGTGCAGTACCAGTTATTGTTGCAGGTAAGATAATTCCTGCTAACAACATACCGTCTGTACTAACACTCTCAGATAATTGTTGACCTGATGCTATTGTTACTGACTTTGCTATTGATTTACTATAACTCATATTCTCCTACTTTAGCAGAAGAAATGGGAGGAAGGTGGAGTTCCCCCCAAATCTTCAATAATTTATTTAGGCAATGTCTGCAATTTCACAATGGTATTGTGGAGGACCGAAGTCAAATCCCATTTCCATGTAAACTGCTTTACCCATTCTAGCGTTATCGCCTTGGTCAAGGTCACGAATAAATACTGTACCTTTTCCAGGGATATTCAAGAATACTGGAGCAACATATGCCATGTCTACAATAAATGCCTTATTAGCAGGTAGATAATCAGACAATGCTAATCCCATAGCTCCGAATGGAGTTACGATAGTATCAATGTCAACACCTCCGACATTTCTGTCTCTAGGTAAAATACCACCTGTCAAAGCACCTGAAACTGTTGGGTTAACAAGTTCTTTGTTAAGGTCTAATAACATTGCAGGAGAAATAAAGAGTACTGGTTCTCTCAATGGAGCGCCTGCATCATATAATTTCTTCATAGCACCTGCTACTGTATCCCAATGTATTTTTTGGTCTGTTCCAGAACCGTCACCTACTGTATCGTTGTTGTAGATGTTTCCTCCTGATAAAGAACAATGAGCGTCTAAACCTCTCATTTGTCTGTCAGAAGAAGTACCGTCTGAGAAAGCACCATTAAATGCTTGGAACTCTGCTTTTTTAGCGACAAGTTCTAATACCAACTCTAATTGAGCTGCCATTTCGTCATTAATTGGGTTAGTACCCTCTAATGCTAGTTTGTCAATACTGTTCTTATAACTTGATGCCAAATCAAATGGCACAATTTCCCCATAAGCTGCTTGAGCAGTAAATGTAACTTGTACTGCTTCATGAAATATCTCAAGAACACCTTGAGTAGCAGAACGTGAACGACCGTTATAGTTAGGTGTTCCACCTTCTGAACCAGGTGTAACTGAAGATACAACAGCGTTATCAACTGTTTGGAATTGGAAGAAAGTACTATTAATAGCCTTTCCACCTGTTAATCCTCCAGATGCTGATAGTAGGGGAGTTCTATGAGGTGTAACTTTAAAAAGTTCACCTGTAAAGTTGTTAATCTCTGCTGCGATTATTGGGCTTGGGCTACTTATAGCTGCCACAATGCACCTCCTACATTATATCTTTTACTTATACTTAATTATTTTTGTTGTTCTTGCATCTGCATTAAATTAAGTTTTGCTCTGATACTGTCTTTTGCGTTACCAGTTTCAGATACTTGCTTTAATAAATCAGACGCATCTTGTGGTACAACTGATTGAGAACTTTGTTCAAGTGCTTCTACTCTAGCTCTAGCATCACTTTGAGCCACAGTTTGCTGTTCAACTTGTGGTGTTTGTTGTTCAACTACACCGTCAGCTTCATAGCCATACTCTTGCTTCGCAAAATCTAAGAGAGCTTCTTTATTAACATCTCCCTTATACACTTGCTTTAATGCTTTTCCAAAACCTGTTGATGGATTTAAACCAATTTCTTGGACAGTACTATCTAATTCTTTTTCTTGATAAGAAGCAAGTTTTGCCTCTAAATCAGCGATAGTATCATCTTTTCTTTTGATGGTTTCACGCATCTGTTTTGCACCTGAATTTTCTTCAGTAGCATCATATTGTTCTTCTGTCATTTCGTACCTCCTCACAGTATTACTCTTGCAGATAAGCCCTGTGGACGCTTATCGTGAGGCTACAGACCACACTTGACTTTAGATACTGTAGCTCTAACTAAAGCCCTTTACTCTACGATTTTAAGTACAAGATTTCAACGTAGGACTGAAATCCGATTTGCAGGTCATTAAGTGGACCACGCAACACCTATACATATATTATACACTAATCCTCTACAAGTCCAGTTATTTCACCAGTTCTTGTTTGTGCAGCACCTATTCCAATACCACCATATTCTGATGCTATTTCAGCTTGTACACGTCTTAATCTAGCTTGAGACTGTACATCACCAAGTGCAGCTTCTTCTAGTGTTTCTAATTCTAATTCTCTACCTACACTTTCTGCTAACTCCATAGTTGGTTGTGCAGTTTCATATATTTGAGCAGCAGCTTCTGTAGTTAATCCTGCTTTTCTAAGCTCCTCAAATCTAGCAAATGATTGGGTAAATCCTCTAATACTTGCTTGTGCTTGTAGTTGAAGTGTTTGTATATCACCTCGTAAAACTTTATCTGATATATCTGGGTCTACTAATGCACCAAATATAGTAGGTTGGTCAACAGTTATACCATATCGTTCTCTATATAATCTTTCTACTTCTGGTATTTGGTCAACAACTTGACTATATACTATATCAACTCTTTGTTGAAATTCTGCTGCAGATACTTCTCCTGCAATTAAATCTTCAAATTTTGTTTTAAATTGTTCTGTATCTGTAATACCTACTTCAGATAATGTCTCTGCATAACTAGCTTTTGCAGACATAGCTTCTGTTTCTGACATAATTAAAGAACCATCTGGTCTACGTAAAAAACCAAACTCTGCTTTCCATTCAGATGAGTTACGTGTTTCAGCTAATGCCATAGTTGTGTCATCATATTTAATCCAAGCATCTGCATATTTACGTATTACAGCTTCTGGAAAAAATGCAAATAAACTTCTAGCAGTAGCTAATGCTGTTTCAAATTGTACTGAACTAGGTTGTCCAGGACCTCCACCACCACCTGGTGTTAAACTCCAACCATCTGCAAGTTTTCTTTGTAATTCAGATTGTGTTTCACCTTCACGTCTACCTTCTTGTGCAGTAGTAACAGCACCATCTTTATAAATAGTTACTTGTTTATTTTCACCTTCAACGATTGGTTTAGTAGCCATTAACCCTCCAAATATCCTGCTGACCTAGCTATACCAGAACCAAAAGCATCTGATAATCCACTAGCAAAATCATTAACTGTTTTTTGATATCCACGTTCTAAACCTATACGTTTTAAATCACTTCTTGATTGTGTTTGATTATTTAATTTTATAGCATCAAGTATTGCAGGGTCATTTTCATCTGGTGTTATACCCCATATATCTGCTGCTTGTGATGTATATGTACTTACAATATTTTGCCATGATATGTCACGGTCATACATACTGTATTGTGTCATTCTTTTATCTTTTAATTCTTCAATAAATTTAGTTTCATATCCACCAATATTACGCATCTTACCTGCTATTTCAGCAAGGTCATAACCTTTTTGCATATGTTTTGGTAAGTATGTATCTAATAATGTTTGTGCTTTAGTTTCACCAGTAGATATCTGTGTTGTATCTGTTGCTTTTTCTTTTACAGCTTTATCAAGTGTAAATGGTGAATATGGGTCTAATAAAGCATTTATTTGTTGTGTTGCTTTAGTAGATGTATATTTACCACTAGCCCATTGTTTAGCTATATAATCAGCAGCACTATCAGATATCTCTCCACCTAACTGTGCAGCAGTAGATTTAATACTGTCATAGTATTGTGATACTTTATCTTTATAACCTACAGGGTCTGTAGCTCTTTCTATTGCACCATTGTATGCACTAGCACTTAAATTATATTTAGTTAAAAACTCTGCCATTTGTGCAGGATTAAGTTCATAGCTACCAGTTTCTGCAAAATTTTCTTGTATTATATTTTGATAATCTGTATCTTTCCACCAATACAATTCATCTGCAATAGTATCCATATCTTCTATAAATTTTTGTACAGGACTTATGTCTACTAAATCTGATTTAAGTTCTGTATAACTACCTGCAGATACTATTTGATTATTGATACTTAAATTGTTAAAAGCATTTAAAGATACTTTTTCATTAGGTAAAGTATTTAATACTTCTTGTTTTAATGCACCTCGTTGTAGTCCTTCATCTATATCAGTAACTACAGATAGTTCATTAGCAGGTACATACCACAAAAAGTATGTTCCATTAGCATCTTCATACCCTAAGTAATATACAGCGTCTGTTCTGCCACCTTCTACTAAATTACCTTCATCATCAGCTTTAGCACCTTCAACTACAACTATCTTTGTACCTTTAGGTCCGTAAGTTATTTCACTCATCTATCTAACATCTTTCCTACCCAACCCATACCTGTTAATTGTTGTGTTTGTGGTTGTGGTATATCAGCTATTGTTTCTGAAACTTTTGCAGTAGGAGATATTTTGGCAGTTGTTTGTAGATTTTCCATAACTTGTTGTCCGTATGTTTTACTATCTACTTTACCTTTATATCCAGGAATAATCATTGGCATAATAGGTTGTAATGCTTTTTCTACAGCAGGTTCTACTAAAGCCATACCTATTAATCCTAATTCATACATATCTAAAGCATCTACTCCACCTATAAGTAAGTTTTTTAATCTGCTTTTAATAGTTTTTTTAATTACTTTTCCAGTAACTTTATTATCTGCAACATTAATTACTTGATTATCAGTTATTAAATTATCATAATGTGCATCAATTAATCCTTGGTCAGCTTGACTTAGATTTTCGTAGTAAGAATTTACAGTATCAACATTAGGTTCTCTTGCTGCTAAATCTGCATAATAATCATCAATATCAGGTTGTACATCTCTCATAAATATTTCATCATCAGTTAAAGCATTTTCTAAATCATATTGCTTATTAGTTTCTGCTACTTCATCAAAACCTTGTTGTTCCATAGCAAAAGATGTATCATCATCTACCATTCTTTGGTCAGCTAATCTATCTGTATTTTCATTTAACCATGCTCTAGCTTTACCTTCTTTATCAAAACCACTATCAAGATACCAATTGGCAAAATCTGCAGCATCTGCTTGAGATAAACCTTTTAACATATCAGTTTCAAACTCATTAATAAGTTGGTCAAAAGATTTTATTCCTGCTTCATTAGCCATAATTTCTTTAGCTATTTTATCTAATGCGTCATCTTCCATTACAACTGTCCTAACATAGCTTGTATTAATGCTGCCTGTTGTTGTCTAGCTGCATTAGCTTTTTCAATAACAGACATTTCTTTTTCTAAATCTTCTTTAATTTCTGATTGAACTTCTAGTTCAGGGTCACTTATTTGAAATATACTTGTACGTAATTGTTTCTCAGGAACTGTAGCTTCTCTACCTTCAAAGTCAATAGTTTTATCTACACTTTCAAATATTTCATTTGTACGTACTGCTTTTTCTAGTGCAAGTAGTTGTTTAAATCTATCAGAATATTTTTCTGCTAAAGATGTTGAGTATCTATCTAATTCTTTTTGTGTAGCTTCTCTAGGTACATATTGACTTATAAACTCACTAACACTTTCTTCCATTTCAATATCAGTAGGAACTGTATATCTAGCAGCAATACTTTGCATTGCTTGTTCGTCTTCAAGTTTTGCTTGAATTTCTTCTTGTTTACGTACATCATCACCTAAAGATGTAATAGCTAAATCTAAAATAGCTCTAGCAAATATAATGTCATCACTTTGGTTTTGTAAAAATCCATAATGACCTTGACCATATTGTTCTATAAGTTTTTGACCTTCTTCTGATGTTTTGTCAATAAATATATTTTTATCTGCATATTCTAAAACAGCTGATAATACTTCTGTAGTTTTAGCACCAAACTCATCTTCATCATCAAAGTAATCTTCTTTAACTACACCATTTTTAATTAAATCATTTTGTAAACCTGCAACTAACTCTGGTTGTAAAGTTAAGTTATATAATTGTTCAAATCCTTGAGGAAATGCACTAGGTACAGCTATTTGTTTTAATCCACCTATTTCTGGGTCATAAACATAATAACCTCTTGTTACAACACTCTTTAATATTCTTGCAGCTTCAGGATTTGTTTCTGCTATTTCTGTAAATGCTTGTTGTAAACTTTCATCTACTATATTTTGAACTTCATTTTCATTTACAAGTCCATCTCCACCTGCTTGACCTTGAGCAACCTGTATTTCTTCTATAATAAATTCTATAATTGTTGGGTCTTGTGTGGCAATAGCTTCTTGTACCCTATTATAGAAATTACCTAATGCTGCTCTACCTTCTGCACTATCTACTTCGTTTACTGTAATTCCAAAGTATTGTTGTAATAATTGATTAATTTTATCCATTAAATATTCCCATTACTTCTGTGTCATCTCTAAATAGTCTACTGTAAACTCCTATCCAAACATACTTAAAGTCAGGATATTGTTCAATTATGCTTTTAGCTATTTGTGCAACACCTAATCTTAATGCCTTTGCTTGGTTGTCATTGCTTGATAACCACCATTCAGGATTGTCAGTTGGTGACAATTCAGCAGATATTTTACTTGCTTCTTCCCAAATCGGATTAAATTCTGCAAATGCTTTACCACTCTCAGTACTCATTATTGTATCATTACTAATCCATTTTTTTTGCATTTCTTCTAAAACTACTTTTGCTTTTACAGGATTAATTAATCCATAGTCTCTTTGAAATCCTGGTAATTCGTTTATTAAATAATTTCTATAAACTCTAAGTAATACTGTTTCTTCTGCACTTGTTATGTCTAATGCTTCTACTTGTTCTTTAAATGCTGTATATCTAAAGTATCCTAATGTATCGTTTACTTGTCTTTGAAATTGTTCTGGGTCTAATGTTTCTATATCACCTTTATTAAATGCGTCATACATTTGTGAATAGTTACGCTCATCATATGGACTATCAGGTAATACATAATATTTAGACAAAGGTACAGCTTTTAATACATCTTTGTTTTTATTTTGAAACTCCATAACTCTATCAGTAAATGATTGTCTACCTATTTTAGATTGTGTTTTAGGTGCAGTTAACCACCCATGTTCTATACCATATATAGATACAAACTCATTAAATGCTGCAATATTATCGCTATCATTTTCATCTACTAACTTTTGATATTCTTTAGCTAATAATTGTGTACCCCACCATTGACCATTTTTATCTTCTATATAGTATCTTGGTGTCCAACCAGTAGGTAAAAAGAATTGTGATATACCTCTATATAAATATAGTTTTGATGCAGCACGTTTAGAAAATGCAAGATATGCTTCATCTACAGTTAAACCTTTTTCTATATATTTATCTAACTTACCTTGTTTTAATAATGCTTTATCTCTACCAACAGCTTTACCATATTTATAAATATCAATAGTTGTAGATGCACGTAATTGTTGTGCTTCATCACCAATACCTGCAGCAGCTACTATTTTCTTTAACCACGCAGGTAAAGGTACAATATCTCCTGCTCTTGGAGGTCCAAACTCACCATATAATAATCCACGCATTTCATTTCCTAAACCGTGTCTTGGTAATACTTTGTCTGCAAGTACACCAACATATGGTAGTGGAGCAGGTATAAATCCTTGTCCTAACAAGTTAATACCTTGAACAAAACCTTTAGGTGCAACTCTTACATCTGATTGTTCACCAAATATAGAGTTAGTTAAGAAATCAGAACCTGGATATACAAACATTTCAGAACCAGAACCATTAGGGTCAGGTGCAAAAAATCCTTCTCCTGTATAACTATTAGCATTTGAACCTCTAGCACCAGTTACAAATAATTGTGCTTGTCTTGCTCTATATGGATTAGCTATAAGTAACTTACTCCATGTTTGTGCAAGTTCAAACCATACTTCAGGGAATGGAAAAATGTTTCTTGTAATATCAGAAATTAAATGTTTTTTAGATGCGTCATATAATAATTGTTTTGTTGCAGATAATCCGTATGCTTTACTTTGTGTATTAGCTAAATCATAATCATCTATTTTACGTACAGCAGTAATACCTTTTTGTCCTTGAAGTTCTTCAATAACTTTTTTAGGTATTTTTGCATCTTTAGCTTCTTTTATAAATTTAACTTGTAAATCATCTGACATACTTCCAAAGTTATCGCTTATCCATTGCCATCTATATTGTTTAAATACAACAGACCTAGATAGATAAGCATTTGGTTTTGTCATTAAATTTTTAAATGCAATGTCTACCATAGTATCTAGTTTTTGTTCTACTTTGCCTAAGAAACCAGTTACATCAGCTTGTGGTTTTTGATATTTAATTAAACCGAACTCTTGTCCTTCATCTATCCAACTAGATAAAGCTCTATAAATATTTTCTAAATGTTTTTTGTTATAGTCATTAGCTACATTAGGAATAAAACCAGTTTCACTACCTTTAGGTGTTTTTAATTTACCAGTCCATATAGCATCACGTAATTCTTGATTACCACCATAAGTACCAAATTTATAACTGTATTTATCACCTGCAATATAGTTTTTACCTTCAACTAATTGTTCACCAGTTTTAATTCTGATACGTGCTTCAACAGATGCAAGGTATGCGTCCATATCATCTGTGTTAGTAAGTAATCCTTCAAATTTTTTACCACCCATACGTGCAAGTTCTTGTCTAATAGGTAATGCTTCTTTACTTCTAAACCATGCTTTAGATGCGTCATTGTATCCATTTTCTGCAAGATATCTAGCAACAGGGTCGTTACGTAATTGTATTAATTCAAAAGCAACACCTTGTACATAGTTTTCATCACCTTTCTTTAATGCAACAAAGTCTCTACCTCTTTTACCACTACGTGTAGGTCTACCTTTTAATGCACCTGCAGACCAAGCACTATTAGTTACTTCTGCATATTCAAGACTTTCTCTTAACCTAGAACTATCTGTACCACCTGCAACATCACCAAGAAAACGTTTTGATAATTTTCCTGCTTGTCCATGTGACCTAGCCCAAACCATATAACTTGCAGGGTGAGTAAACATACTGTCAATACCTGCTGCTGCCATACGCATACTTTCTTCTAAAAATACTCTTACAAACCATGCACCTCTAAGAAGTACTAATGGTTTGAACACATTACGTGTCATGTAATCAAGAGTTAATGTATAAGCATCATCAGTTAAATTTTTAGAAGGAATTATTCCTGTATAGTTTGTGTCACCTTTTAATAGCTTTACTACGTTGTTACCAGTATGTTTAAGGTTAGCTTTTAATCCACCTTCAAATTCATCACCATAAGTTGTAAATACTTTTCCTAATGCTCTGTTAATTAACCTATAGTCTGTAAGTGGTGCGTATAATTCAGCACTCTCTGACAATAAATGTAAAGAAGGTACAACCATTTCTATCTTTTCACCATTAGGTCCACGTTCTACAATAGTTTCAATTACATCACCAACAAATGGCATGTTTTCTCCAGTTAAACTATCAATAAAATATTTTCTAATATCTGCATTGCTTTCAAATATTTTTTTAGCAATTCTTGTAGTTGCAATAGATTTACCAGTTTGTTGCATAATAAATTCATCTCTAAGTATTTGTTGATATGCAAACTTTTGTATTGCTTCAAAATCACCATCAGCAATATCTATAAGTTCATCTACATATGGTTTCATTGCATCAAATGACCAACCAGTTACTTGCATGTGAGCAATAAGATTTCTTACAGCACTATCTCTATTAGTAAAAGATAATCCTTCATCTGGTGTAACACTTAACAATTTATTAAAATATGGTTTGTATCCACTTCTAATATTTGCACTAAATCCCATAAGTTCGGCAAATGCGTCACCTTCTGCAGGTTGTTGTTTTATTGTTCTTACACCTTTTTTAAGACCACCTGCAATATAAGAACCAACACTTCTAAATGCTGCATCTTCTTTACCAATAGCAGTAAGTGCTTTACCTGCAGCTTGTTTTACTGCATTAGAACTTTGTAATAATTCTTGACCAGTTAATGCTGATTGTCTTAACACTGCATTAGTTAAACCAGATTGTTTACCAGGTACTTGATTAATTACACCTGTATCAAATAGTTCATCAAGTATTCCTCTAACAGATAAATAATTATTTGCATCTGCAATTCTTTTAGCAACAGAATAATCTAAGTTTGTTAATCCTGGAGTAGTCATAATTTTTGCTACATTATTTTCTTCAGTTAAAGCACGTGTTACTTTTCTACCAAATGGTGAGTTCATTAAATCTCTTGATGTATTTCTAAATAATGATTTTCTAGTACCACTAATTACACCTGCTTGTTTATATAACTTACGTCCTGCTCTAACATCTGCAGCTTTTTCTGGTGTAAGTGTTCTAATAAGTTGACCATTACGTCCAGATATTTTTACTTTTTTATCTGTAAATGGGTCAACAGTTTCTGCAAGTTCATCTATATTTTTATTAAATAAAGTTAAATAGTCATTTACTTTTGCAGCATTTCTTGCATCTAATAATTTATCTACAGATACTGATGCTTTACCTAATCTACCAATAGCCCCTATACCTTTAGCTAATGGAATATCAGCAGCTAACATTGCACCTGCATCAATTAATCCAGACATAATATTTGCTTGTGTTGTACCAGAAGGTATAACTTGATATGTTGCATTTCTACCAGGACTATATGGTTGTAATTCTCCTGTATCTAATCCTCTTTTATTTCTCCACCAATTAGAAATGCTAAACATTTCATTAATATTATTTCCTGGTGCATAATCTGATTTACGTCCTTCGTAAAACATTATTTTATTTGGGTCAGTTAAAGATGTATATTCTTGTATTCCAAGAGTTTCATTTGCTTTTATTGGTGTACCAACATTGTCATAAAATATTTTTTTAGCTTCTTTTTCAGAAAATCCCATATCAACAAGTCTGTGATAACGTGCATCTTCTTCAGCAATAATACTTTCAAATAAAAATTTTCTACCTTCTTTTTGATAGTTAACTGGATTACCTGCAATAGCTTCTTTAAAAGCTACAGTAAAAGCTGTTTTACCTGCACGTTCTCCTGCTTCTTTCCACATATTTACATAAGAGCGTAATTCACCCCACATGTTTTTATCTTTACCAATATCAGGTACTTCTGTATTAGAAACATACATTTGTAAATTTTGTTGAGCTTGTTCTGGTGTATATCCTTCTTGTAACCATTTATCATAAAACATTAAATCAGCAACATATTTACGTTGTCTGTTTAGCATACGCACACCTTCGCCAAAACTTTCTAAAGCAAGTAACGCCCATATACCTAATTCAGCATCACCTTTAAGAGCTTTTTTAATATTAAGTGTCATGTCTTGATGTTCAGGATATAAGTACTCTCCATTAGCATCAGTAGAAGCAAGTTCCCATGCTTTCTTTCCGTAATCTGCTTGGTTAATTGCATACTTATCTGCAACTTGTTCTACAGCAGGACTTTCTGGATTAACACCAGTCATAGCCATAGGTACAGCTAAACCTTTAGGTAAGTTAGGATATTTTTGTGAAAGTTGTTCTAAAGTCTTAGCTACATCTACAGTTACATTACTTTTTAGATTTTGCCATTTAGTATTTCTAGCTTCGTTTTGTTTAAGTAAATCTTGTTCAAATATTGGGTCAGGGAAGAACATTAATTACTCCCTTGATTTATTAACTCCGATATTATTGAACTTGGATATACTTGATACATTGCAGCTAATAACATGTTTGCATCTTCGTCAATAGCTTGAGCAGGTGGAGAACCTGGACCTAACATAGCACCTTCTGTAATAGGTTCTGCAGGTCTTTCAGTTGCAGCAAATATATCTACAGCTTGTCCTTTAACATTTTGTGGAATTTGTGTAGGTGTAGTTTGTGGTAATGGTGCAGCTTGTTGTTGTTCAACTAATGCTTTACCTTCACCATATGCTTGACCTGGTATTCTTCTTATAGGTTGTGTTTTACTTCCTGCACCACCATCTGTTCTTGCAGACAATGCACCTGGACCACTTGTTGCAGCAGGTTTGCTAGGTTGTCTATATCCACCCCTAGAACGTTTCTTCGCCATAACCCTCCATTATAACTATAAATATTCCTGGATACGGATTGATAATTTCATACGCTTGTTCAAAATTAACAACTTGTGTATCTCCATATTCGTGATTTATTAAACTCCAAAACTCTGCTTCTACAAACTCGTCACCCATTACACTAAACCAAATGCTTCTTGTATTGACGGTGGTTGTTGAGGCATAGTTTGAGCCATTTGTTGTTGCTGTATCATTGCCATTTGTTCTGGTGATAACTGTGGTTCTTCTGGTGTATAAAACTGTTTAAGTATATCAGTCATACCATTTGGATTATCATATATTGCAATGACTGCCATAGTTGCAGCAGCATCACCTTGTGCTGACCTAGATAGTACACTTTCAAACAAAACAGTTTCTGCTTTATTCTTACGTATACGTTCTTGTACCTTTGCAATATTTTCTAATCCATCAATGTTATCTTGCAATGTTTCAACATCAATAACACCTGCTTGTAATAATTGTAAACCTGTAACTATTTTCTGTGGCTCATCAAATCCTGCCATAACACCATAGATACGTCTTGTCTTATGGTCACCACCAATATCACTAAGTGGTTTATAGTTTTCAGAAAAAGATGTTCCGTTAAAGTAACCTGCCATAGGTTTACTTTCTGCACCAGTTTCTAATGTAATAATCTCATCAAGCTCTAGTCGTTTACTATCCATTTCAGATATACCGACTTTTATAATCTCTCTATATTCATTAATCATTAATGACATAGATGAATTTAATTCTGCTAGTCCTGCACCAGTTGCAACACTTGCAGGTGATTGAGCATCATCAGTTACTGGATATCCACCAACAAGTCTTAGTTGTCTTTCTAATCTATCTACTTGTTGAAATAATTGATAAGGAATGTTATTAGCAGGTTTACTTACTTGTGTGCCTGGTGCTAAATAGTTAACAGCAAATCTACCTTTACGGTATTGACCACTTTCTAATTCACCAGATATATTTGTTTCTGTGAATACAGCATCTTCCATAGCAATAGCTGACATAATATTTATTTTTGCCATCATTGCCATAAGACCTATAGTGTGGTCATATTGTCCTTTAAGTTCATCAAAACTAAATCGTTTCATAAAGACAAAAGGAACTGTACTTAATGGATTAGGAATATAATCAAAAAGTTGTTTTGTTTCTGGATAAACAATGTAAGTACCAGTAATATCGTAGTACTCAATAATGTCTACACCTTGACCTGTGTTATCTTCCCAATCAGCTTTTTGTACATTACCTCTGTCATAACCAATTAAAGAAGTACTTGTATTTCCTTGAACACCTGTTTTTTTCTTTTCGTTTGGTTTAAGAATTACATTTTTGTATTCAGGATATATTTGTGCAAGTTTCCATCTAGGTACACTTCTTAGTATTGCTAACTCTTGTGGTTTTTGGTCTGGACCAAAGTTTCCTGGAAATGTATCATATGGGTCTCTTAGTTCTGCTTGTGGATATATAAAACCGTTTTTATCCATCTTGCTAGTAATTACCCATGCACAATAACCATAACCTGGTAGCCATCTTGCAGCTTGTGCTAATTGTAAATTTAATCTTTGTTTTTCGTCATAGGTAGTAACAATACGTTCTAGTTTTTCTGCTCTAAGTCTTGCACGTTCACTATCTGCATTGTTTAATACATCTACTCGTACTTGTGGAATACCAGATATTTTTTGTGCAAGTCTATCAATACCAGACTGTAATAAGTTTGGTGCAGGTAATAAATCAGCATCTGCAGTATCCATTGTGTTACCTAACAATGCTCTAATACCGTCAGCACCACCATTTAAGATTGCTTTAATTCTGTACTTGTTTAATTGTCTTGTATCACTAGGAGTACCTGCAACTAATTCTTGTGCTGCGTCAATTACTTCTTGTGCTGTTTTTCTGTTTAAATCTATTGCCATGGTGCTTCATTCATCTCTGTTATATTATAACCACTAAAACTTGGATTGTATTCCATTCCTACCTCTGCCAGGTGTTCTTTTTGAACACGTCTAAATACTTTCATTGGAAACCAACTTGCCATTACAATGTCGGTTTTGTGCTTGTTTCTTGTAGAAACAGGTTTACCATCAAAGTACACTAATTGTCTTTTATAACTATCTATTTTAGCTTGACTTTCAGAGTTGCCATAAGGTAAATGAATTTTATTTGCCTCAAACAATTCTGACATTGCACCTACACCATAGAGTGGGTCGTGCTTGTTTTTGCCAGTTAGATGTCCTTGTAACAGTATTCCTGTTCTTAAAACAAATTCTTTTATGTTGTCGTCTTGACGTATAGCTGTTTGAAATCCGTTTTCTTCAATAATCCAATGTGTTAAGTCATACTTGTGAAACCAATCACTAATGATTTGTGCAGCAGCTCTAACACCACCACCTTGTTGATTATCTATATCTATACAATAAAGTTCTGACCTCCATGTATCTATACCCCATAATACGGCAGCTTGATATCCAGATGCAGAAGGGTCAAGACCTGCAACAAGTTGTAATTGTTTTGGAATTACTCCTACTGTCAAGTCTGTTCTCTTACACGCATCTATTGCATCAGGACTAAATATTTGTGTGCCTTGTACATATGCTTGGTTAAAGTAAACCATTTCAAATATCTGCCTACCACCAGTAGTTTCAGCAGCTTTCATTCTGGACATTAACCATTTATGTGTACGTTTACCTGCCCACAACATACAGTCTTTATGTTCTTCAGTTGATGCTTCTGGTAAATCACATTCTAAATCGTGTGCAGTTTCTACTATTGATGAATAGTTATCGTTGTTAAGTAGATGATGATATAAGTCATCAGGGTGCTGTCGTGAACCAATTACAACTACAGCAGTATGTTCCTCTTTACGAGATGACAAAGTAGTAGTCCACCATTGTCTAGTATTTTCTCTAGCACCAGGTTGCATAGTTGTCTGATGGTCTTCAATGTCGTCTGCGATAATTATGTCACAGTCTCTTGATAAAATCTTACCACCCTTACCTACAGCAACCATTGTTGGTGATTTAATACCTGGAACAGTTCTTGTACCGACAGTAAACTGATTAGAAGCCCACATTTTACCAGAACGGTTATCTGGTTTAAAACTTTTACCTGGTTCACAAAAATCTTCTTGCAATCTCTCATTACTTTCTAGTTGGTCAAGTACTGCAGATACAGCATTTTTAGCAATATCCTCGTTACCACCTACCCACATAATCCTTACATTAGGATTTTTACAAATCTGATATACAGCAAAGTGTATTAACAGTTCTGTCTTTCCGTGTCTGGGGGGCGACAGTATTAACAGTTCTTCTCCGTTATCTATAGAATGAATAATCTTATTTATCCATTTTTCATGAAAATCTGCAGTATCGTATTTCTCTCCAGTTTCTGTTGCAAAGTAGTTCTGCCGAAAGGCAGAAAAATTTTTTAGGGCTTTTTCGGCTTCCTTAGACACTTCCCACCCTTCAGCATCTAGTTTATTCTGTAAGTCTATCTGGTAAGCAGCATTCATCTTAGAGATAGTTGCTATTGGGCAACCAATAACTTCTGCTGCCTTAGTGGCAGTTAGCTCACTATTCATAACTTTGTCTGCTAATCCACTATCTACATATTCTTGGTAATATTTACCTTTCATAGGTGTTAGTGCTGAATACTTTGAGTTAATAGGTTTTTCTTGTTTTTTGTTATGTCTGTACTCTTTCATATACTGTCTGCGTTGACAAGGGGTAGAACAGTACTTTGATTTGTTTGCAGGTAGTCGTTTCCTACAGTTTGTAGCGTGACATACTTTCTTAGACATATTTTCCTATCTTTTTTGTAAAGATTTGTGTAATGATAATTATATGGTAACATACTTTAAATTACAAACATTGGGAACAAGTAATTAGTTACAAGTGAAGTTGCAATCGGGGTGCAGAAAGCTCAGGATAGGTCAAACTATACAGCAGTAACACAAACTGAGTACTCAAGGACTAACCAAACTTTCCAATCATAACCACTTCTCCCCCATTAGCCCGTTATGTCCAGAAAGGCAAAACACCTTATATTTACTGGCTTTCTTATCTTTACAATGTTTTACTAGAATATTTTTTAGTACTTACATATATACAGGTGGGGGTACGCACATTAACACCTGTGGGTCATACGCTTGTGTGTATACGCGTGTGCAGGTGTACCCGTACACATAATGTGTATGTACATATGCCTGTACATCAGTGTGTGTGCAGATACGCCTAGATGTAGGGGTATGTGTGTAAAACACCCCCATATGTAGTAGTATTAAGTTCTTTGATACCAGATGAAACTCTTAGACTATTCTTATAGAATAGAGAGAGATGACAGATACAAGATGTAGTAGTTTCCCAATGAGCCACTAGATGTAGTGGTTGTTACCGAGAGGTAATAGTATTTAACCCCTTACTATGGTAAGGGGATTAAATACATTATCCCGTGATTGAGAGGAGCAGAAATGCAGAAACTACAACAAAGACTTGACTTGCAAGAGCATGTGCTTAGGTGTACAGACGTACATGACGGGTATCACCCACGCAATACGAACGACTTTCGCTGTGAAATTGAATGCGTCCGTGCGAAGTTGAAAGACGGATTTTATTTCACCAACCAATTCGTGCGAGAACTCACAGATGATGAAATCAGAGATTTCATAGGTTGGGTGCGTATAAATGGGCGTGTATCCCGTGTGGACATACCCGAAAGAAGTTGCGTTGTTTGTGGTGACAGAACACGAAACCTCGTGCCTTCCTCACGTAGCGAGACCATGCGTTACATGTGTGAGAGATGTGACGAGGACATGCCGTTTTAGGAGGTTTTAACCCCTACTTTAGTAGGGGGTATAAAACCCCTAAGATTGGAGAAAAAAATGCCGTACATGAAAAAATTTGAAGCCTCGTGCGTTGCATGTGACATGGACATGTGTGACTGCACATACGCATACGAGCCAAGCAATTGGTTTGACGAGATGTTGGATAGCGAGGTTTAGGAGTATTTAACCCCTTAATGTATTAAGGGGATTAAATACCCTACTAGCTGATTGAAAAAACAAAGCATGAACCCGTTGAGGTGGAGCTAAATCACGTGTCAGCTACGTGAACCTGCGTGTGCAGGTGGACATGCCTAGATGTATGTGGGGCGTGTCCAAGTGTACACACATACGAAAGTGAGAAAACAATGAGTAAATTGGTTAATACAAGCACAACAACCGTGTTCAACGTCCGTGATGACAAGAACGCACCTATCCCTAACTATTTCATAGTTAAGGATAACGCGACTAAAGAGTATGTCGTTACAAACGCGCAAGTGAATGACGTTAGCGAATTGTCTAAAGACAATACAGTTAGCCCAATCACAAAAAATTACGCAGACGTACAAGACATGGTGAAGGCGTTAGGTGCAGATGTGACACTCAAGCACATCACACCTGAGGGATTAACTGCAATTCGTTCTGCTCGTGGTAAAAAAGCATGGGCAAAAAAGAAAGCTAAGGCAAACGCCTAGTGTTTATCTCGCACCCACCTGAGATGGTGGGTGTAGGATATACATTAGTTTGTATATTGTTATGTACATAATGGGTAGCTCCCGTACGGGATACAGTAAAACATATTTGTTGGCTACCCACGATTACTGTACTGTAAATATCCGTTCTAAAGAAAAGGAATGATAATGAAAAGTATGTTAAAACAATATAGTAAAGATAACACCCGTGTAGGTAGGCTAATCATTTGGTTAGCTTATGCGTTAGGATTGCATGATGAATGTAACCCTAAAGCCCTCGCAGGTGTGCCAGAATGGGAGTGTTGGTGCGTATGAAAAAACTAAAAGCAAAACTTAAATTATGGTATTACTTTAAATATTCTTATCCTAAATGGGAAAAGAATACTACTGCGAACGAAAGGTGGCGTAACTTTCTACACATGAAAGCGTTAGCAGAAAACGATATGCTACCTCGAAAGGATAAATAATGAACTGTAAATGTACAGATAAAGTAATGTGTCATGTACACAGGGGAAGACATGCGTACGAAATGTACAAAAAGGAAAATGGTCTTTTCCCGTACAACAAATAATTAATTAACCCCTTAATTTATTAAGGGGCTTAATTAATTAGATTGGAGA
>ERZ869936.838-NODE-838-length-25750-cov-11.949056_pt1 | contig 25750 bp, 34 predicted proteins | sample MGYA00520876_ERZ869936 | MGnify/ENA primary metagenome ERZ869936 (study PRJEB32218, sample SAMN09650985) | biofilter metagenome | isolation source: enrty point of leading RO module | place: Saudi Arabia: Thuwal, RO plant located on Red Sea | collected 2016-02-17 ... | reverse complement strand
TGTTCTTTGAGTACGCTGCGAACAAACTAGATATGAAACGGCTACAAATCACGGTATGTTCTCGCAATGTCCTAGCTGTAAAGTGGGCCGAAGTATGTTACTTTAAACATGAGGGCGTACTACAAAAGTATGGGCCTCAAGGAGATGATTATTACATGATGGCGAGGTTATTTTAATGGGCGGTATATTTTCAAAACCAAGTCCTCCACCACCTCCAAAGGTTGACCCTGAAATAGAACGCAGGGAACAGGCACTGGAGCAACAGGAAAAGAATGAGCGTAGACAAGTAGCATCAAGGCGCAAGTCTAGGCGTGGACGTTCAGCTGGTGGGCTGATGTCACAAGCGAGGCGTTCAGACGTTATGGTTGACCAGGGTACACAGACGGCTTTGAACAACACCTTAGGTGGGGTTCGTAATCCAAGGATTGGTTAATGTTTCGTGAACGTAACTGGGTGAGAAACCCAAAGCATCGTAAGTATAAACCAGGAGAGGAGGAAGCAAATGCCAGGTCACTACGGAATGATGAAGAAGAAGCCAGGGGACAAGAAGAAGTCCAAGGCGATGAAGAACAGCAGCCTGAAAAAGGCGATGGCTAAGAAGTATGGTAAACCCAAGAAGGCTTAACCTATGGTTGCAAAGCGCTTTCAAAACCCAGAAGGCGGTCTTAATGAGGCTGGAAGAAAACATTTTAAACGCACTGAAGGTGCCAATCTCAAAAGGCCACAAAAGACTGGTACTGATAGCAGGCGTGTTAGTTTTGCTGCTCGTTTTGCTGGGATGAAAGGCCCAATGAAAGACGATAAGGGAAGGCCAACTCGTAAAGCATTAGCATTAAAAGCATGGGGGTTCGGTAGTGTAGAAGCTGCCAGGAACTTTGCTAACCGACATAAGAAAGCATAGTATGGCAGAGCAAGATGTAAAAACACTGAAGAGACGATATGGCAACTGCCAAACTCGTAAAGAACAATGGAGAGCAATCTACGAAGAAGCGTATGAGTATTGCTTGCCAATGCGTAATCTTTACGATGGGTATTACGAACAGGACACTCCTGGTCAAAACAAAATGAAGCGTGTGTTTGATAGCACCGCTATCCATAGCACCGCACGATTTGCAAACAGAATTCAATCCGCTTTATTTCCTCCCCAGCAACAGTGGTGCCGACTAAAGCCAGGTTCAGACGTTCCTCCAGAACGTAGTGTGCAAGCGCAGCAAGTCCTGGATTTGTACAACCAAAAACTTTTTAGTGTCATGCGTCAGTCAGGTTTTGACTTGGCGATTGGAGAGTTTTTGCTAGACCTAGCAGTCGGCACGGCTGTTATGCTTATTCAAAAGGGGGATGAACTTTCTCCAATCCGTTACACAGCCATACCAATGTACCAGATTACATTTGATGAAGGCCCTGACGGAAAGCCTAACTATGTATTCAGAAAATTCAAAAGACCGTTTGAGGTTGTTGAAAAAGAATTCCCAGGGGTAGAGTTTCCAGAAGAGGTTCTGCAAAAGTATGCAGAGAAACCTATGGAATACATCGAACTGCTGGAAGCCACCTATCCAAATGACAAAGGCAGATTTGATTACTGCCTTATGACAATGCAGGGTGACCACAAGATTTTGCACAGGGAACTGAAATCTAGCCCATGGGTTATTAGTAGGTTCATGGTAGCACCAGGTGAAATTTATGGAAGGGGGCCGTGTCTCTACGCTCTTCCAGATATTAAAACTTTAAACAAGGTTATAGAGTTAAATCTGAAGAACGCCTCTCTTTCTATAGGGGGTGTATTCACTGCGGTGGATGACGGAGTGCTAAACCCTCAGGCTATTCAGATAGTGCCAGGTGCAATCATTGGTGTGTCATCCAATGGTGGGCCTAGAGGGCCTAGCCTGGCACCGCTCCCCAGAAGCGGAGACGCACAGCTATCAAATATTATCGCAAACGATTTGCGTATGAATGTGAAGAAGACTTTGTACGATGAAAGTCTACCGCCAGACAATATGTCTGCACGTTCAGCTACAGAAATCGTAGAGCGTATGAAGGAACTTTCACAGAACCTTGGTGCAGCGTTTGGACGTTTGATTACAGAGACTATGTATCCAATCGTTAGGCGTTCACTAGAGTTAATGGATGAAGAAGGCATGATTGATTTGCCTTTGAAGGTAAACGGTCTGGAGGTTGTTATTGAGCCACAGTCACCGCTTGCTATGGCATCCAACATGGAGAAGGTAAGCAACGTCCTGAATTTCTTGCAGATGTCACAGGCACTTGGTGGGGCAGGCAATGCTCTCATCAAACCTGAAGCTGTAGGTGATTACATCCTCGACAACATGGGTATTGATGCGTCACTGAGAACGACACCTGAAGAACGTCAGGCAATCATGCAACAAGTTATGGCTATGCAACAGCAAGCAGCAATGCAGCAGCAAGGCCAACAAGGGGTCACTCCTGGGCAACCAGTCCAGGATACCCCACCAGAAGGAGAGGTAGCTGGTGGCGAACCAAGCGGATAAGATTAGAGATATTAACTCTGTGGGATGGGATGGCCTAGAGGCTAACGTACATCACCTCAGACTTAATGATGCAGATGCACAAATCAAACTTGATTATGCATACAGTAAATGTTTTGGAACAAAAGAAGGCAAGGCCGTTTTAGAACATTTGAAACAAATAACACTCGACCAACCTTGCTGGGTTCCTGGTGCAGATACTAGCTTTGGATATGCTAGAGAAGGCCAGAACTCTATTGTGAGAGAAATACAACAACGTATAAGGAGAGCAAATGAGCCAATCGAATGAGGCACTGGCTGCGGAACCTGTAGAACAGGAACAGCAACAACCTGAACCTCAGGGTTTAATGGAACAAGCCAGACAGGACAATCCTGTTTCACATGAAACAAATGAACAACCAGGTGACATTCCGCATCTAGAACCAGAGGAAGATGCTGAACCAGATGGGCCGTATGAACGACCTGACTGGATGCCTGAAAAGTTTTGGGATGACGATGGCCCAGACCTAGAAAAGATGGCTGAAAGCTATAACAATCTTGAGAAACAATTTTCTCAGGGTAAGCACAAAGCCCCACAAGATGGAAAGTACGATACAGAGTTTCTTGGCGACAGCGTTGCCCAAGACGACCAGCTATTAACTTTCTTTACAGGGTGGGCAAAAGACAATGGTATTTCACAGGCAGCGTTTGAAAGTTTGGCAGGCCAGGTTGTTGAGATGGGCCAGTCGTCAGCTGAAGAAGAGACGACATCCCTCGCACAAGAAAAGAAAATGCTAGGCGACAACGCAGATGAGATTATCAAATCTAATCTTACCTGGGCAGACGGCCTGCTGAACAAAGGCATCATTTCCAAAGACGAATTGAATGAGATAGACATTTGGGGCGGCACTGCTGTTGGCGCACGACTTTTGCAAAAGGTGCGAGCAATGACAGGAGAAAACGTCACCATTCCTACAACGACAGCTTACTCAGCTGAAAAGGAAGGGGAAGACGATTTCAAGTCACGAATTAACGGTATGATGGCTGACCCTCGTTATGGAACAGACCCATCTTATACCAGGGCTGTAGAGAAGGAGTTTGAGGACAGATACAAATAACTTTACAAGATGCGCCTTGTATTGTATAACTTACACTGAACGATAACTGTAACCAACAGCCGTTCTGGCAGCTGAGAAATCAGCCGTTGCGGTAGCGTATACCGTAGGTTACAGCCCAGGCTTTCTGGACAACTGTTGCGAAAAACAAATGTAACTTTTGCTAGGAGGCAATTATGACAACAAGAGCAAATCTGTCACCAGCCTTTGTGCAGCTTTTTGATGCTGAGGTTCATCAAGCATATCAAGGAGCAGCAGTTTTGACTGGTGCCGCCAGAACCAGAACAGGTGTTGTTGGTTCTACAGTAAACTTTCCTAAAGTAGGAAAGGGTCAGGCAAGTGTTCGTACTCCAGCTACCGATGTCGTACCGTTAAACAGTACGTTCTCATCTGTTAGCTGTACGCTTACTGATTTTTATGCAGCTGAGTACAGTGACATCTTCTTGCAGCCGAAGATTAACTTTGATGAAAGGCGTGAACTTGCACAAGTAGTGGGTTCAGCCATTGGACGTAGGCAAGACCAAATCTTGCTTGACGCTCTCGCAGCAGCATCTGCTGGCAGCACTGTTGCCAACACTGTTGTGACATCAGGTTCGGCTACTGCAAGTGACCTCAACATGGGTAAAATTATTGCGGCTAAGAAAGCACTGGACGCTAAAAACGTACCAGCTGAAGGCCGTCATATGATTATTCATGCTAACAACCTGGCAGCTTTGCTTGGTGATGAACGAGCGATTAGTTCTGATTTCCAGACCATTCGTGCGTTAGTCTCAGGCCAGCTATCGTCCATGATGGGCTTCCAATTCCATATTCTGGGCGACAGGGATGAGGGCGGTCTAAGCATTGACGGTTCTAGCGATAGAACTTGTTTTGCTTTCCATACGTCAGCAGTCGGTGTTGCTGTAGGTATCCCTGCATCAACTGAAATTAACTATATTGCTGAGAAGACATCCTTCTTGGTAACAGGCAAGCTATCAATGGGCAGTGTTGTGATTGACACAGACGGCCTGGTTGACGTGACTTGTCGTGAAAGCTAGGAGGTACTGATATGGCTTTTTCTCGTGATGGGTGGAACCCAATCGGTGGACAGTCCAAAAAAGGTACTGCTCCACAGCTGTTCACTTACACTACGACAGACACAGTAGCTACTGTTAACACAGCTGGTTACTTTAACGATGTGTCTACTGAGGTATCTGTAGGTGATGTTATCATTTCAGTGACTAGCACTGGTGGAACATTGGCTTCTTCAATTCACACGGTGGTGTCTAATGCATCATCTGTGGTTGACGTATCCGATGGTACAACCATTGCTCAAACTGACAGTGACTAAAATAACACAGTGGGGGGCGGCAACGCCCCCTACTACTATAAGGGAGAACTAAATGGCACAGGGCGATACTGATGTAAAAGTTTGTAACAAAGCGTTACTGCTTCTTGGTGTTGAAGCCATTACTAGTTTTTCTGACGGTACTCCAGCCGCACTGGCTTGCGATACCATTTACAAAGAGGTTAAGTTTTCGACATTGGGGATGTATCGTTGGTCATTCACCATTGCTAAGAGAGAACTTTCAAGAGATACCTCAACCCCACAAAACGAATGGACATATCAATATCTGTTGCCAAACGATATGCTCATTGGCGTTCCTGAAGCTGTAAGAGTTTCAAGCAACCCTGGTGCTTTGCTTTACAAAAACTGGGAGATTGCACAGGCAACAGGCGGTTACTCAGTATTGATGACTGAGGCAACTGAGGTACACATAGATTATCAAAAGGCTGTAAGCGAAGGTGGTATGCCTACTTACTTTATCCAGTTACTGGCCTATCAAATGGCTTGGCACCTGGCTGAGGTTCTTACAGACCAAACAACTAAATCAGAGTATTGGCGTACTGTTGCGCTGGGTACTCCAGCCGAAGGACAAAGAGGAGGGTATTTCAGGCAAGCGGCATCTATAGATAGTGGGGGGCAGACACCTTCTGTTGTTGGTGATTATCTGCTGACTGATATCCGATGAGCCGTGTTCAGCAATATCAAGCGTCATTTAGTATAGGTGAGATAGACCCTCTATTGAAGGGCCGTATCGACCTACAGCAATATTATACATCTGTTGAAAACGCCAAAAATGTTTTGTTTGAACCACAGGGTGGTTTCAGCAGACGGCCAGGATTAAAGTTTCTTTTAGACCTTACGAGTGATGGAGCAAGCAACAGCCACCATCTAGTACCTTTTGAGTTTTCATCAGAGACTAGCTTCATGGTTGTAATGTCTGCGTTCAATTCGACATCGACTATTCGTATGCGGTTCTACAAGAATGGCACATTGCTTACAAACATCAATGGAAGCGGAAATGCTTATCTGGATTACGGCGTGGGTACTCTTTATAGCGTTAGTAATTTTGATTTAGCCAAGTTAAACTTTACTCAGTCAGCTGATACATTGATTTGTGTCCACCCTAACTTTGTGCCTTTCAAGGTTGTTAGGGGTGCAACAGATACAACGTGGACAGCAAGCAGCCTGTCATCCTCACTGACTATTCCTAAACACGCATTCAGCCTTTCTACAACCAGTCCAGCTGGAACGATTACACCTAGCGGTGTAGACGGTACAGTAACAATCACTGCATCAAACAGCATATTCAGCAGCGGCAATGTTGACCAGTTTCTTGAAATAGATAATGGCTTTGGCAGAGCCAGGATAACCAGGTTCAATTCTGCAACTGAGGTTGAAGCAATGGTAGAGATACCGTTCTTTGACACAGACGCTACAAGTAATTTTATTTTAGAAACAGGCTATGAAGATGCCTGGAGCAACAGTAGAGGCTGGCCTTTTACTGCAACCTTCCATGAAGGCAGGCTGTACTTTGGTGGCGCAGATAGTTTGCCATCGACACTGTTTGGCTCAAAGGTTGGAGACTTTTTTAATTTTAAATCGGCTGAGGGTTTGGATGATGATGCAATCAAAATCACCCTATCTACTGACCAGGTAAACACTATTACAGGTTTGCGTTCAGGTAGAGACTTGCAAATATTTACAACAGGCGCAGAGTTTTTCATACCACAAGGTGATTTAGACCCAATCACGCCAGCTAATGTTGTTGCTAAGTCTAGTACAAAACGTGGAGCAAAACCTTTCATTAGACCTCAGGCTGCTGAGGGTGGCACGTTGTTTATTCAACGGTCAGGAAAAGCTGTTCGTGAACTATTGTTTAGTGACGTAGAACTTTCATACGTTGCCAACAACATATCTCTTCTCGCTTCTCATTTATTGATAGACCCAAAGAAACTGGCCCTTAGGTCAGCAACCGATACTACTGAAGGCGATTTGTTCTTGGTAGTAAATGGAACTGATACAACTGGATACCGTGCATCTAGTCTAACACATACAGGCGAGATAGCAGCGTTTATGTTGAACAAAGGACAGAACATTGTAGCACCGTCACATTTTGTAACAGACGGTGACTTTGTCGATGTTGGTGTCGATATTGACGATATCTATGTAATTGTTAAGAGAACTATAGGCGGTGCTACGAAATACTACCTAGAAATATTTGATGATGATTTTACTACAGACAGCGCAGTACAGACACTATCTGGTTTCTCTGGTGCAACATACAGCGGTCACTCTCATCTAAATGGTAAGACAGTAAAGCTAATCAGGGATGACATTGTTGATGCTGATGTAACGGTATCTAGTGGTAATGTAACAGCTGGTGGTACGCCCACAACTTATTTAGAAGCTGGTTTAGATTTTGATGTAGAGGTAAAAACCAACCCAGTAGAATTAAGATTGCCTAGTGGCTCTGTTGCCAGTCAGCAAAAACGAATTGTAGAAGTAACGCCAAATTTATTTCTAACGCAGAACTTAACTATAAATGGAAACACAACTCCCTTGCAACAAACAGGTGCAAGTGGGAGCGGTGGTGTTCCTAATTTTACAGGCAAGAAAAAAGTAAGCGGCATACTTGGATATTCTAGGGATGCACAAATAACCATAAGCCAGAGCCAGCCAGTCTTTATGACGGTTCTGAGTTTAGATTACAAAGTGAGTGTAGGACAATGAGCGGCCCAACTTTAGCAGTAATGGCAATCGCATCAGCTGTTGTAGGCGGCTATGCACAAATACAAGCAGCCAAGGCACAACGTACTATGTACAACCGTCAGGCTGAGATTACACAGCGTCAGGCAAAACTAGATGGCCTTTCGTACAAACAGCAAGGTGTAAATGCTTTGAAGAAAATGAACAGGGTTATGGCGGCTAATGCAGCAAGGGCAGCGGCTGGCAACCTAGACCCTTTCTCCTCAGGGGATAGCCATGACGTTATCGCAACCTACAATCTTAGACAGGGTGTAAATGATTTTACGATAGCAAGAGACAACCAAACTATCGCTGAGAAGATGGGCAAGTACCAGGCAGACAACTATCGTTATGCAGGACAAGTAGCTGTGTCTAACGCCAAGATGATGGCTGTTGCTAACATTGGTATGTCGTTTGTTACAGCTGGTTCGGTGTATGGCACCTCTGGTTTATCAGGGATGTTTCAAACAGCTTCAGCCACTCCAGTCGTAACCACAACACCAGCAATGGCGACACCAGGGGTTGGGGGCTATTCGCCAACAACAATGTTTGGGTAGGTAACGATGGCAGAGCAACTTAGATATGACCAGCAACTACAGCGGCTAAATATGCCGAATGTAGATTTTGCTGCTGAAAAAGAAATAGCTAGAGGCTACCAGCAGATATCTAACAAGCTAGACCAGATGTCTAATTTCTTCATGCGTCAGGCTGAAGGGATGGCAAAGATTGAGGGTGCCGAATACGGTGCAGAGAATGCGCCTACCAAACAACAAATTGAAGATGCAAAGTCTACAGGCGTTGAACTAGAACTGCCTGGAGATAAGTTTAGTGTATATGGTAGGGCTGCACAGAATGCTGCGCTAACATCTGTATATGACCAAGTAACTCTTGAAGCCAAGAAGCAAATACTTTCCGACCTTACAAATTATGAGAAACAAGAACTAGACCCATCAAATCTACAAGATAAGTTTAACACTATCATTGATGGTTATGCAGCTACGTTTGATGAAACCTCACCAGCCCTGGCTAAAAAGTTTCGTGCTGAGTTAGGACTGTATGCTTACGGTAAAGTAAGCACAGAAAGCAGCGCATTCATCAAAAGAGAAAAAGACCAGCGTATTGTTACATACGCTACAGCAGCTGAACTATTCCTGGACAACGGCCTGCGTACACTTATGTTTGGCGGTGTAAACCAAACCGTTGTTAATCAAGCTGGTGAGGTAGAAGAAACAGCAACATCTGCTGAAACAATCTCTGACCTTATCATTACAGAGAAGAAGAAGATGCTGACTGGTGCTATCAGTGTAGGTATGTCAACCAGCCAGGTCAAAACTCTTGCTGATGCATTTGACGCTAGGGTTCTACAAATACAATCTAATGTCGTTCTAGAAGAGATGTACGCACAGGGTTCAGCTAACAGGGGTACTTTCTACAAGAGGGTCAAGCTGGCTATTGAGAAAGGCCCTACCAGCGCACAGGCAAAAGAACTACCGCCTAGTGTACAAGCAGCTATCTTCTCTACAAAGGCAGACGACAGGCAGACTATCCTGAACAACTTGCGTACAGGATGGAATGCAATCATGGACGACACTACAAAACAAATTTCTACAACAAACACCATAAGAGAGAATGATGTTGGTATAGCAACCAGGAACTTTGGTGTTGCTGTTACTGATTACTCAAAGGCGACCAATGATGAACAGTTAAGTGCAGCACTTAGCCGAATGGACATCAACCTAGAATTTATCAGAGTTAATGACCCTGGAAGCTATGAAGAATACAAAAGAACGTATGACCTAATTACTGGGCCTAACGGTACAAAAGGTTTTGCTCTGCGTAATGACATCAACACAGAGGTTTTGTTTGAGACTGATATGCAAAGGGTAAATCCTTTGTACACAATGAACGATGTAAACAAAGCACTGAATGATAAGAAGATTACCTTTGAGTATTACAAGAAGATACTCGCTACTTACAACACGATTTACGATGCAGACTTTTCTGATGCAATCAAACGGATGAAGGAAGAACTAGGCGTACCAGCTGATATGTACCTAGACAAGACCTGGCTCAAAAGCCAAGAGGCTAACATCATTTCGTCAGCGATAGCACAGATGCGAGAGGCACGAAGGAATGATACCACAGGTACGTTTGATGCAGACAAATGGGTAACAGACAATCTGCCTAATCTTATTAGAACACAGATACCAGGCAGTGGTGGTGATGAAACAGCTACAGTCACAGAAGCCAGTAAGTACACCAGACGTAGCGTTGTAATGATGATACAGGCACTAGCAAACGATGGCACCAACCCAGAGAGGCTACAATACTTTGAAGACTTGCTTGAAAGAGTAGACAGCCTCATGGCAACGCCTGGCTTTGACCAAACTAAATTACCAGGGTGGGTTCAGTAATGAGTGATATTTTTACAAAGACATTCAACGAACTTTACTTTGGCAGCAACTCTACCAAGGGTGGGAATGGTGAATATTCTATTTACCGTGACAAGAATACTGGTGAGGTAAAATATTATGATGGTGAACTCCCCTTAAAGCGTGGCCTTCCTGACAATATTGAGGAAGGTACGCCTGAGGCGTTTGCTTACAAACAGGAACAGATAAATGTCTGGGGTTTGCCTGGCGAGATTATTTCTGATGACAACATTGCAGAGGTAAAGAAGAAACGACAAGAAACAGTAATCACTGACCCTGATTGGGCTAGGGCATCTAAGATGCTGTATAGCTACATGGAGCCAGAAGGCAAAGGCTTTAAGTCAGACAAAGAGGCAGCTGAATGGGGCATTGATTTTATGTCCTCGTTTGAAAACAACTTTGGTCACATGGTTGTTGATATTGCCAGGATGGAGAATGCACCGCCACAGATGTGGCACGCTATGTATTATCTAATGGAGACAGCTGACCGTGACGGTATGCTGTTCAGCAACTTTAAGAAAGGTCTGTACTACACAGTCACAGACGTAACCAACCTGGTTGGTCTTGGCACTATGGGCATTGGGCTTATCGGTAAGTCAGCTGGCAAGCAGCTTACCAAGGTAGGTTTCAAAGAAGCACTAAAGCGTATCGTAATGTCTAAGCCTGATGCATCTGATTTGTTTATGATGGCTGAGGGTGCAACATATGCTGGTGGCTTCAATGTAGGCCAGCAGATGGTTAGAGAAGGTGCAGGCAAGCAAGACGGAATAAATGTAGGTGAAGCAGCTACAGCTACAGCTGTAGGCACCGTAGCTGGCCCTGTACTCAATAGGGCTGGTCAAGGTCTTATGGAGGGCGGTAAGCGTTTATTTAATGCAGCTGGTGACCTGGTATCACCAGAAACACAAGCAGCTAGAAACGTAGGCGAGATTATTGATGACACTGTAGGTGTAGACAATACAAAGACTACAGACAACGTAGACCCCAACGCATTTACACCAGCTAGTGTTACAGACCCCAAGAGGGTAGGAACTACAGGCCAATACATTGGCGCACCTAAAGGATTAGATACACCAGCCAAGCTAGGCGCAATGCGTAGAAATATGCTGAACATTGCCAAGCAGGGTGAGCAAGGACGTTTCTGGTATGAGCGTTCTAGCCAGGCAATCCTTGATGCAGTGAACGGTGACAAGGACGCAGCTGACAAGATTGCACAAGCCATTGCTATTACTAGCGGTGGTCAAACGCCAGTCATGTCAAACTTTGAGTTTGCTATCCAGGCTTACAATATGTGGAAGCAAGGCAAAGAGATTGTAACAGGACGTTTCCCTACAGCTATGGGGCCTAGACTTAAAACAGTATTTGATGGCGGTAGCTGGGAAGGACGTAAAACTAACACCTTCTACAACAACGTCATGGTAGGCATTGACCCAACTAGGTCACAGGGCGTGACTGTAGATATGCATATGATGCGTGTCTTTGGTTTCGACAGCGACAACCCAACACCAGCACAATATGAGTTTATTGAGAACGAGGTAAACCGTATCTCTAACAAACTAGGATGGACACCTTACCAAACCCAGGCAGCTATGTGGGTAGTGCAGAAAGCCAACAAAGAAGGCAAGTCTGTTAAAGAGATGTCCTTTGATTACAAAGACGCACTAGAGAATACGCTAGGCCAAATCTCCTGGGAGACAAAGCCATCAGCGTCTAGCGGTCATATGGCTGAAATATTCGATGCACCTCTAAACGAACAGGCAGAGTATCACTATACGATGTCTAAGGCTTTGACAGGTGATGATGGTGTTGACCTTATAGCTAAAGAGTTTGGTCTACTATCACCAGGTAGCTTTGATGCGCCTGGCGTATTTGAAGGCGTACTAAGCCCAGGAACTCAAACCTATGCTCTCATGCCTAAGAAGTACAAGGGCCAGCCAGGTGAGGTTGATGAGGCTACACTAGAACTTGTTAAGATGTATGCAGTCACTAGGGGCATTCTGTTGAAACAGGATGGCGTTGGCTTCCATCGTCCTTTCTATAAGAAGGGTACAGCAAAGAAAGATATGAATGGCTTTGATGTAAATGTGGGCAGACCATTTACTGAAGCAGAGATTATCCAGTTAGATAAACTAATCCAAGAAAAAACAGGCATGGATTTTCTAAGCCCAGTGTCTACAGAGAATGGTGTAAGGCTTCTAAACTTTACAGATGGTGAAGAGGGGCAGATACCTAATGTGGATTATCAGCGCATGATATTAGAGGCACTTGATATTTTTGAGATATCTGATATAAAATTAGACGGTGGTATGCAAGTTAAGCAATTTAAGGCTCAACTTGGGTATGTAGCAAATAATTGGAAGGAGGCACCAAATGGCGAAATATACCTTAACGATAGCTTCCCAGGACGACCCGATTTACAAAACAGGGTTTCAACTGTCGTCTCCAAGTATGTCGACAATGTCCAAGCAGTCGATGACGAATTCACAGCCAAGTACGGTTGGAGCCAAGGCGACTATAACACCAAGTACAGAGGACAACAGCCTGGAAGTGAAAGTAAAACTGGAGGAGTAGACACAACTACACCTCCTGCAAACAATGAGGGGGGTGAATAGTGTCTATACCTAAAGACGAAATCGACAAGACAAGCATTGTACCAGAGCCTGTCAACCTCACAGAAACATCTAGTGTAGATGCGCCACCAGTCATTGATGGCACAGGCAAAGAAGCTGACCCCAACTTTATTAGCCCAGTACAGACAGACGAGAACCAGGAAATCTTGGTTGCTGGTCTTGGCGGTAAGTTTGGCAAGAAGGCAGGCCAGGTAGTAACAGATGCCGTAGATGCTTGGACAGATGGCTTTGGCGGTACAGACGTTACCGTATCACCCAATCAAAAAAAGAAAGTAACGCCTACTATCAAAGGTGATAGCCCTGTAGCTACTGTTGATACAGAAGGCACTGTTGTTATTCGTCCTATGTCTATGGAGGAACTAACATCTGTTAAGCAATACATGGGCCGTGATGACATCAACTTTGATGTAGTCCTACCTAATCTATCAAACATAGACAGCAAGCTATCTGGCGACACAGCTGACGTTCAGTTTAAAAAACTGATTGCGTCTATGTATGAGCATTACAAAAAGACAACAGGCCCAGATGGCAAACCGTTGCTGCAAAAGGGTGAGCGTGGCTTTGCTCAGATTATTGAAGACGCTAACAAGATTGGTTCTGTAGATATTATGTTGCAGCTGCTAGAGCGAGAGCCTGGCAAGCGTTTGTTCAGTGATGCTGAACTACTAGCTGCAAGACGTACAGTATTGTCTTTTGAGATTATGGCTCAGAAGCAGCTAAAGAAATGGGAAAAGACAGGTAGCCAGGTTGATTTGGCTTCAGCACTACAGGCACTAAATATTAGCGCATATGCACAGATACAGCTTACTGGCGCACAAGAAGACATTGCTAGGGCATTGGTATCTAATCGTATCATTGCATCACCAGGCAAGGGCCGTATCAACTCACTTAAAACCTGGATGGATACAAACACTGTATCTGATTTCTCAGCAAAGATTACAGACAAGAATGTAGCAGAGTTTCTTGAGGCCAATGGCGGTGAAGAAGCTGTTATGGCTATGCTGTATGCATATAAGAACCTACCCAACGATGCATCCAGAAACAAATTTTTACGCAACACATTCTTAGAAACAGCCAAGCTAACACCTAGAATGATTATGGAAATCTATCAGACAGCCTTGTTGTCGTCTGGTGTTACTCATGCATACAACGCAGCTGGTACGGCAGTTATGATGGAACTGCAAATGATAGAGCGGTTTATGATGGGTGAGATGGGTGAAGGTATGCAGATGCTAAAGGCTCATGCAACGTACTTTCCTCAAGCACTGATGGCTATGTCTCATGCACTGATTTACGAAAAGTCAAAGGTAGAGAATGTATCAAAGCTGGATGTAGACGGTAGGTCTATCTCTCGTCATGCTTTTGGTCTGCGTAACAGATTATTTGGTGAAGGTGGCGGCAACATTGAAAGCGCAGCGTCTATGGCTATAGATGGCTTTGGCATTTCAATGAGGGCCTTAGGCTATCGACCAATGATAGCTATTGATGAATTCTTTAAGACTATGGGTAGGGGCATGGAACTGTCAGCTATTGCTCATAGGGCTGGCTCTGATGCAAGAAACGCTACAACTGATAAGTTAAAAGCAGATGGCAAAGATGCAGCGTTTATTAAAACGCAAGCACAGAGAGCCTACCAGACAGCTTATACAAAGACTTTGAATAGCCAGGACGCATTTGAAGAAGCGTCTGAGTTTGCACGAATGATTACGTTCCAGGATGATTTGCCTGGCACATTGGGTAAGGCTAGTGGCTTCTTCAATAATCCTCTTATCAAGATTTGGGTGCCATTCTACAAAACACCTACACAGATTGTAAGGCGAGTATCTGAGCGTACACCTCTGGCATTGATGATGCCTTCAGTTATGAAAGACAAGATTATCAACGGCAACGCTAGAGAGCGTAAAGAGGCTATGGTTCGTATCAGTACAGGTATGATGCTGTTTGGTACTACCATGTATGCAGCCTCTGGCGGTGTTAGCGATGACTTTGTCATTACAGGCTATGGGCCTCGCGACCCTGACATTCGTAGACGTTGGCTAGAAAACAATGAGCCTTACAGTATTGGTCTAAAAAACCCAGAGACTGGTGACTGGGAGTTTATATCTTACGCAAGGTATGACCCTGTAGCTGGTACGCTGGCTATGGCTGCTGATGCTACTGACATCATCTACAACACAGACGATGACGACACACTACTAGATATTATGATTGGTGGCGGCACAGCTACCATGAAATACACAGCTACTGCTTTGCCTATGACACAGTTTATAGGCGAGATGGTAAATGTTGCTGGTGCTAAGTACGAGAGCCATGAGAGCAAGGTAGAGCGTATTACACAGCTACTAGCCAAACAGGTGTTTATGGCTGGTGGTATTGTAAAAGAACACGTTATGTCTGGCGGTATTGGCGGTGTGCAGCTGAAAGGCAGCATTGAGCGGTCAGGTCTAGGCGAAGGCGCACAGTTTGGTGACATGACCCTGGGCAGTGAGTTTGGCTCAAGCATCATTCCACAAGAGCAATACGATGATATCCCTATGTGGGATAGGCCAACTGGGTTGTATCCTGTTACCAGAGCATACTATGAGATGCTGAACAGCATTTGTTCTAAGACATCTGGTTGTTCCTCTGAACTACCTCCTAAGGTAAATCGTTGGAATGAGCCTATGCCTCAGACAAGAGGTACTGGGTGGGAGTTTATTCAGCCGTACAGGATAATGAACAAGCCTGGTGCTAACATCATTAACAAAGAACTAGAAGATTTGAACTACGGCTTTCCAAGGCTATCCATCACTATGGGTGAGCCTATGATTAAGCTAAATGCAGAGCAATACGCTAGGTATGTAGAACTATACAACGACCCATCTAAATCACCTTTTGCTAAGGAATACTTTAAGCTGGGTGTCTACACTGGTGGTGAAAGCCTGATGCCGCCAACAGCCATTGAGGCTATGACCGACATTCTGGAAAACAGGTCTACCAATCAATACGATGATATGCAGATGCTGAACAACGTAACCCAGGGTTATGTGTTGGTGCCATCTTCTAGGAAACATAAGATAGATATTCTGAACGGTGTAGACAGCGAATACAAGTCATACGCCAAAGCACTAATGCTATTTGAATATCCTGAACTACAAGCCCTGGTACAACAACGTGACAGCTTCAAAGAGGAGATGGGAAGGAACCCACGACTATTGGTCAAACCTACTGGTTCGGAAATAGTTAACGCACAAGAAGGGAACATAAAGCAGTTATTTGGGGTAACAGAATGATTATGTTCTCGATTGAGCAAAAATCAAAAATATTGTATATTCTGCATGAGGTGAACTATGGCTACGTTTGATGTAAACACACAGGTAAGGAAAGTTACGGCTACTGCTAACGGCTCTAACACTGATTTTGACTTTGCATTTCAGGTAAACGCAACGTCAGATATTGATGTTTATGTCGATAATGTACTGCAAACTAGCGGCTTCTCCATTGTGGATAGCAGCAATGTAGCTGGCCTGAACACAAACGGAACAGGTCGAGTAAAGTTTACTACTGCCCCAACTAACGGCAAGATTGTAGCCATCAAGTCGGATGTTCCCCTGGGCAGAACCAGCGTATATACAGCTGGCGGTAACATTACAGCAACCTCACTAGAAACAGATTTTGACACCATTGCCATGAAGGTTGGCGATGCAGACGAAACACTTAACAGGGCAGTAAAAGCACCTGTTGGTGACCCTGACGATATTGATATGACGTTGCCAGCAAAGGCATCCAGGCTTGGTAAGGTGCTTGGCTTCAATGCAACATCTGGTCAGCCAGAGGCAGGGCCTACCATTGCTGACGTTCAAACCCTAGCAGCTATTACAGCTGACATAGGAACCTTGGCAGACATTGAAGATGGCACAGATGCTACAGATGCAATCCAAACTGTAGCTGGTATATCCAGTAACGTCACAACAGTAGCAGGCATCAACACAACACACCTTGCTAATGTCTCTGGTAAAGCAACAGAGATTGGAAGGCTTGGTACAGCAGACGCTGTATCAGATATGAACACACTTGGTACTGCTGACGCTGTGTCTGACATGAATACCTTGGCAGCTATTTCGGCAGATATTACAACTCTTGCTCATGTTGAGGATGGCACTGACGCAACAGATGCTATTCAGACTGTAGCTACAAACATTACAGCGGTTCAGGGCGCATCACAGGCAGCAACAGATGCAGCAACGGCAAGAGATAGTGCAAAGGCTATTGCAGCTGCAATGGGTGCGGCTCTTGATAATTTTGATGACCGTTATCTTGGTACAATGGCTGACACTAAGACAGCTGTTTCAAGCGTAACACCTACCATCACAACTACAAACGGTTCTGCTGACGTAACAGTTTCCTCTGCCACAGGCATTATTGTGGGTATGAAACTTACATCTGCTAACATTCCAGCTGGCACTAATGTTATTGGTATTAGTGGCACAACTATTAGCCTGGACAATGCAGCAACAGCTGCTGCTTCTGGTACATCATCTACATTCTCAGCACATGGTGTGTTTGGTGCATTCAACACTAGCACTGACGGCCCATCTACTGACAATGACGGTGACAGCTTGCTTACAGGCAGTCTCTACTACAATACAACAGACAACGAAATGCGTGTCTATGACGGAGCAAACTGGATAGCTGCATCTGCTGCTGGTTCTGCTTCCATGAATATCTTTGAATACACAGTCTCAGGTTCGCCTACTGCCACCTTCTCAGGCACTGACGATAACAGCGCAACGCTGTCCTATACTCAAGGCAATATCCAGGTAGTTAAGGACGGTGTCATCCTTCATGCAGATGACTTTACAGCAACAAATGGAACATCTGTGGTACTAGGTGCAAATGCTGCCGTAGGTTCTGAAATTGTCATTTACGCATTCAAATCTTTTACTGTGGCAGACACAGTTTCTAAATCCTCAGGCGGCACGTTTACTGGCGCAGTAACATTTACTGGCGCAGACATGAACGGAACGGAACTCATTTTAGATGCAGATGGCGATACATCTATTACCTCTGACACTGACGACCAGATAAATTTCAAAACTGGTAACAGTGATACTTTGACGCTTGATAAAGGCAATACCATTTTGACCGATGCTGATTTGGCACTCGTTCTTGGAACCAGTGGTCAGTCTAACACTGCACTACAACTCAGGACAGGAACCAGCGGAACAGGCAAACTTTGGTTTGGTGACAATAGTGGTTCAGACAATGGACGTTATGATGGCTACATTCAATATAGCCAAACTAATCGCAACATGGTTTTTGGCGTTAAGCAAGTCCAAGCCATGGAATTGGAAGCAGACGGCAGTAACCGTCCAAGAGTAAACGTAGGCGGTGATGACCCAGCTGCTAACTCTTTCTTCACAGTGTCAGGCGACAATGGCGCACACGTTATGATTACCACTAACAACACTAACCCTAGTAGTGGTGGTGGCGCAGCAGTAAGATTTAAGGTTCTTAGCAATACAACTGTCGGTCAGATAGGGACATCAAACACCTCAACAACTTACTCCACCTCGTCAGACCATCGTCTTAAAGAAAATGTCGAGGACATGAGCGGTGCAATTGAAAGGGTAAAACAACTATCTCCAAAGCGTTTTAGCTGGGTTGCTGATGAACTTGATAGCGCAAATACAGATGGCTTTCTTGCACATGAAGCACAGGCGGTTGTGCCGCAATCAGTGATTGGTACGCATAACGAGGTGGATGACGACAACAACCCAGTTTATCAACAAATTGACGCATCCATGTTAGTGCCGCTTTTGACTGGTGCGCTTCAAGAGGCGATTGCTAAGATTGAAACGCTGGAGACAAAAGTCGCAGCACTGGAGGGTAACTAATGAGTAACGCAAGAAACTTATCAGACATCGTAGGAGGTAACTTTAATATTCCTGTTGGGTCACTTGGCAATGCCCCTAACCCCATTGATGCTGGCACTATTGTTTCATGGGCAAAAGACAGTACGCCTACAGGCTGGCTTCAGTGTGATGGCTCTGCTGTTTCTCGCTCAACATACGCTACTTTGTTTACCGCTATTGGCACAACCTATGGGGCTGGTGACGGCTCATCAACATTCAATCTGCCTGACCTAAGGGGGCGTGTTGTTGCTGGGAAAGACAACATGGGTGGCAGCGCAGCCAACCGCATCACAAGCAGTAACACAGTCGATGGTACAACTTTAGGACAAACAGGTGGCGCAGAGGTTCACACATTATCAACCGCTAATATGCCATCACACTCACACGCAAAAAGATATTGGCCTGGCGGCAGTGCCATCAACATCACTTATCCTGGTATTCCTGGTCACTCTGGCGGCACAACATCACTTTCATCTACAAACAATGCAGCAACAGGGGGTGGCGGCGCACACCAAAACATCCAGCCATTGATGATTGCTTTATACATTATAAAAACATAGGAGGTAAATCATGGCAGTTTGGCAAATCATAAAAGAAGGAGACAACGCAGGCACCATCATCAAAGATGGTGTTGCTCATTTTGATTTGAACATTAGCTGGTTGCCTTCTGACATTCACGCTGTTCAAGGAAAGAGTGACGGCTCTGCCTTCATAGAAAAGACAAACACCGAAATGGATTTTGTGTCTGACCTTTCGGAGGAAAGCTGGTTCAGCAATATATCAACAACATGGCAGGCTGCGGAAGATGCTGTGGAAAATACTGAGGAGTAAGTTTATGGCACATCTTTATGACCTAAACCCAAAGCTAAAAGGCAAGAAGCCTGTAGCGAAAACCAAACCAAAGGAAGAGCCTCCGAAGAAGAAAGGAAGGCCGAAGAAGGCCAAGTAGGTATGGAGTATGTTGGAATATGTAGCAGCAGCGAATGCGGCCTATTCGGTAGTGAAGAAGGCCATCCAAAATGGCAAGGAACTACACAGCTGCGCCAAAGCAATATCTCAATTTACTCACGCATCAGATGACTTACGAAAGAGCCACGAACAAAATAAACGTAGCATATGGACAAAGTTTCTGGGCAAGGAAGACAGTGACCTAGAAAGTTTTATGCACCTTGAAGCTATCAAAGAAAAAGAAAACGAACTCAAACAGATGATGATATACCTGGGCCGTCCAGGTTTACACAGCGATTGGGTCAAGTATCAGGTAGAAGCCAGGAAGCGCAGACAGCAAGAAGCTGAAGACAAGAAGCGCAAGATAGCAAAATTTAAAGAAAACCTAGAAATCGCAGCAGCGTGGATACTTGGTGTCATTGCGCTGACTATTGTTGTGGGCTTCATAGCCTGGGTCTTACAAAGGAAGGGAATAATATGATTGGCAAAATTTTAGATGCGTCTAAAAGACATCAGGTTTTACCCAGGGCAATGATGATAATTATGACATATCAATACTTTGTGGTAACGAATTGGTTTATGAGTTTAACAGAACCTAGTAACAGCCAAGCAGCTTTGGTTAGCGTAGTGACAGGTGCAATGACAGGAGCCTTTGGACTTTGGCTAGGTTCGGAAGGCAAACATACAGACGATGGCAGCAAAACTAAATGAAAATACAGAGGTAGCTTTACCTCTTAGAAACATTATCAGCATGGTTGCGGCAGCAAGCGTAGCGACCTGGGCATACTTTGGTATTGTCGAAAGATTGAATACGCTGTCTACAAATCAAACCATGATGCAGGCAGATGTAGCACAGAACACAGAGTTTCGTATCAAATGGCCCAGGGGTGAGATGGGTTCTCTCCCAGCAGACAGTGAACAGTTTATGCTGATTGAACACCTGGCAAAAGAATTAGAAAAGCTACAGGAACAAATAGAAAGCGGTCAGGCTCCATTCGACCAACAGCAAAAACTAACCCTTGAGTTTTATGAGAAGCGTATTAACGATTTAGAACTACGCATAGAAAAGCTAAGGGCGAATGGATACGGAGGTTCGCAATGATAGAGGCAGTATTTGTTTTGTTGCTGTGGACATCTGGTGATGATGAGCCAATAGAGTACACACCATACGAAAAGTTATCTGAATGCTTGTCTACCAAGCGCAAGATAAAACAGAACACTAACGGTGGCATAGACTTTGATAGCCAATGGCAGTGTAAAGAACTCAAGGTGCAGATGGAACAGAACCCTGACGGCACCTGGAACATAATCAAACTGATGGAGGACGTATCGAAATGATTAACTTACTAGGTAATCTTGTTGGCCCAGTGACAGGGCTGTTGGATAAATTCATTGAGGACAAAGACCAGAAGAATGCTTTGGCCCATGAGATTGCAACGATGTCACAGCGTCATGCCCAGGAAGCAATGCTTGCACAGATTGAGGTATTGAAAGCTGACGCAAAAGGTAACTGGTTCCAGGCATCATGGCGACCATTGATTGGTTGGATATGTGGCTTGAGCCTGGGCATCAATTACATGGTATCGCCTATCGCTCATGGCTTTGGGATTACTATTCCCCAGGCTGATATGTCAGTGATGATGCCATTGATGTTTGGGATGTTGGGCATTGGTGGAATGCGTAGCTTTGACAAGGCTAAGAAGACAGACACCAAGGTAATTAAATGACAGCGCAGCTGAAGCTACAGCCTGGCGAGTTAACACCAACAGAAGAACAACAAGCTAAGATGTACAAGGAGGTGGTACACAAATATGCAAGCAGACTAGCGCACAGCTATCAGCAGCTGGTAGTCGAGTGCAACATGACATGGCCTAATTACAGACAGGATTGTTATGCGTCTGCACTGGAGGAAATTCACGATATGTATTCAAGGAAGGAGGCACCATGCGTAAATTTGATAAGGTAAATCGTGACAGCAAGTACAAGGATATCCCATCCAAGTATCTTGCTGGAGCAAAGAACAAAGACAAACGAGCGGCTGAGATTAGAAGCACCAGGCGCAAGTATAAGATGAGCAAGCTGACATCAGCTGACTACGATAGAATTAGTATGATGAGAGCGAGGGGATAATGGCAGCACCAGAGAAATACAAAAAGATGTTTGGCGAGAAGAGAGCCAACGCTATCTATAAACGTGGGTTGGGGGCCTACTATTCCAGTGGTAGTAGACCAGGTATGTCAGCCCATGGCTGGGCAGTAGCCAGGCTCAAGGCTCATGCAAAGGGCAAGGCAACCGTGAAGAAAGCAGACGGTGACTTGTTCAGGAAAAAGAAAACATAGGAGGAAGCAACATGGCTTTTAAATTATCTGAAAGAAGTTTGTCACGACTTGATGGCGTAGAGGACAGCATGAGGGCTGTTACTGAACTGGCTATCGAATACACCAAGGTAGACTTTGGCGTGACCTGTGGCCTGCGTACCATCGAAGAACAGAAAGCACTTGTCGAGGCTGGCGCATCACAGACTATGAACAGCAAACACATTCCAGGTTTGGCTGTCGATGTTGTAGCTTACATCGGCCCAAGGATTTCATGGGAGACAAATCTGTATGATGACATTGCTGACGCATTCAAGATTGCTGCCATTGAACTTGGCACAGGAATACGTTGGGGTGCAGCCTGGCATATCCCAGACATTCGTGAATGGAACGGCACCATGGAAGAAGCCATGAATGCTTACGTTGATTTACGGAGAAGCGAAGGCAAGCGTCCATTCATTGATGCCCCACACTTTGAACTAACGTCCTGATGGTTCATGTGTTTGTCCTCATGCTTTACATGGGCGACAAGCTAATCAGCAATGACATGATGTTCTACAACATCAATGACTGTAACTACTTTGCATCAAGATTGACCAAGACATACGGCAACTACAAGTATTCAGACCTTATGCCAGCAGAAAGAAAAAGAACAGCTTACTGTGTGCCTCGCCTGGTTGACCAAGCGAAGCACAAGATATACTAGCCCAGTACGGCTATACCCCTGGGGCTGTTAACCTCTTTGATGATATAGCCTTTGCGTACCAAGCATTGGATTATACGGTGAGCGTTACTGTACGCAGCCATCTTCTTGATAGCCTGCCTGTCACCTATCTTACCGTTACAGATTTCTCTAACCGTAGGGTAAACACCATGCTCTTTTTGAAAGGCAACGATGAATGCAAGGACTTGCTGCTGCCTTGGTGTTAGTCCAATCTTATTCTCCATCCTGGTTCTCCCTTAACATGATGCTCAAACTCTTGTTCCAGGATAGCCTCTTGCCTTCTAACTCTTTGACTACATCCTGGTCAGTTAAACTCTCCAAGACATCCTGGTTCAAATCTTTCAGGTCTTTCATCTTGGTACGTTTGACATCAGGCGGTAGGTCTGGATGCGTTGACTGGTACATGGCAAGCTGAAGGTCAGCATATTTACGCACCCATTCATTCTCTGTCCTGAACCATTCAACCTTTTCACCATCAACAGCTGGCACCCTCAATGGTATTTCATCTGGAAGGTCTGGCGTTTCTGTTTCGTCCTCACCAGGTTCTGCATGGTCAGCTATATTATCAATGACCGCTTCCCTGTGTGCCTCTTCCTCGCTCTTAGAAGCCTGCTGAAGGGCCTCTGTCAGCTGCTGGGCTGTTTGTACCTGGGATAGGCTTGGATGCCCCTGTACGCCCTCCTGTGGCGTGATGTTTTTGGGGTCAGGATAATCCATAGCTTCTTCAGCTGTAATCATACCCTTGACTGCATCAGGGAATGCATCACGAATAGCAAAGCCTCTGGCTCTCAGCTGCATCATACGCTTTGGGTATTGTTTCCATGGCCCTTGCTTGTTCAACAGGCCAGCACGTTGTGCATCATCTTTGCTAAACTCACACAGCGTTATCTCTTCCTTGCCGTTGGGCAGGGTTCGTGTGATTTCACAGTAAGCTATGTCACCTTCCATCCATTCCCTGCACCCAGCGAATGCTGGATTAGATTTGACCAGGGCCAGTAAGCTGTCGCCCCACAGGCTGGGCCTGCCGTTAATCACTGCAATGTTTTGCAGGGCCTGCATTGGTGCAAGGCCAATCTCATATCCCCATTGCACAGCTACCAAGATGTTGGCTGGTTTTGCCTGGAATTCTTTTGGCACCAGCCCAGACTTGGATAGTGTCTCTGCAAATTCTTTGGCCTCTTTCAGATTGGTTGGCTCAAGTATCTGCCGCTTAACTATATTACTCATTTGTAACCTCCTTCACTGAGAACGATGAACTGTCTATGTATTCTCCTGGAACCTCCACCATCGTCCTCTTTGGTTTTTGTGTGGTTACAGATTTAACTTGGAAGCTGCCGACATTCATAACGTCAGCGTCAATGCTGTCCATGTGCATCACAATGATGTCTTTGTTTTCATCAGCTACCTTCTTCCAGCTTCTCGCTTCAGCTGTAGCTTTCTGATAATCAGTCAGCACCTGTACCAGGTCTAGGTTGTCACCAGCCTTAGGCTCTACAGTGACAGTCTTTAGCCCTGGCTCTGGCTGCTTCTCTACTGGTGGGTACTCACCGTCTTCATCAAAGAGTTTCCAAAACTCCCTGGCTGCTTTCAGTATCCCTTGGCAAACCATGTCGTCCTTGTGGTAGCCGTAGGTTTTCAGCTTGCCCTTCTGTGTCATCACCAGGACAATGCCCCACTCCAAACCAGCACACATCATCTGCTGGTGCAGCTGTATCATCCAGTCTGCCTTGCATTTGTCAGCGTGATAGAAATCTGTCTTAACCTCCAGCACGCCTCTGCCGCTGAAAGTATTATCACCAATGACCATCTCGCAATCTTTTGGCACGGTCATAATACGGTCAAGCGTTGCGCCTAGCCGTTCCTCTTTCATCCTGAATGCATCCTTTGGCTCTTCAGCTGTACAGGTTAGGCCGTCATCCTTCAGCATCTCCAGGAACCATGGCACGATGGCGTGTTCAAGATAGGTTCCCCTGACCAGGGCATTCTTGTTGAATGCTTTGTGCTTCACCACCTCAACGCCATGCGCTGCCCTCTTGTGGTTGTCCAGGGTCTCCTGGTTGGTGTTGCCGTAGGCATCAACACCCATCATCACAGCTGCCATCTCTGAGGCACCCAACTCTTCACCTGTTATGGTTTTCTTTCCAGTTACTTTAACGTCTGGCATATCGCATCTCCTCCATTTGTATTATCGCAATAGCATTTATCATTCAGCGCACAACCAATCCACACAGCGGCCCATAGAAAAACTACAACCACCATGGCACCAATCAACTGCACCACAAAACTTAGCCAGTCTTTTGCTGACCAATCCTTTACTAATTCTACCATCCTTTTACTCCCCACCAGTTTACATCTTCCAGCAACCTTTCCAGTGCTGACCAGGCTGTGTATGCAGCCAGGCTTTTTTCATTAGAGCATTGAGACGTGCCTGTAGTTTTATTCAGCGGCCTCTTCTCTGCTGCTTCAAATTCTCTTTGATATCCCTTCATCAGGGTTTCGATATGGCCCCTGACACTAGCTTTGCTGAACCTCAATGTTCTGTGGTCAATCTTCTTGGTTGTCATTTGAACAAGCCTCCTGTTCTTCTAAGTAGTATGTGTGCGCTGGGTTCTCTCGCTGTTCTTTGTCCATGAATGCCAACGCTTCATTCACAGAGTTAAATGTTTTGACTACCTGTTCCTGGTACGAGTAACCATTCATGCAGATAACTTTATAAATCATGCAGCCCTCTTCAGGATGTTGCTGACAGTAGAGGCGTACCAGTCACCGCCCCTGGCTGTGGTGTAGCCTTCATCATTCAGGTAGGCTGCTACCTCTTTCATAGATTTACCTTGGCCCAGCTGGTCTTTGATTACAGGAACAATCTTGCTGGCAAACTTGTCTGCCCTTGCTCTGATTACAGCATTGCCTGCATCTGATGCAGCTTGGTTAGGATTACCCAGGCTATAAACTTTCTTGCCTGCCCTGGAGATGAAGAAGCCTTGCGCTTCTATCTCAGCCTTCTGCCTGTCATGCGCTGCCTTGGTACGCTGACTAATCTTGATACGTTCCATCTGCTGGATAGTGAAATGGATACCAGCTGTCTCTGGCTCTAGGTTCGGCTGGTCTAGTGCAATCATCTGCACCTGGCCTGACAT
>ERZ869936.837-NODE-837-length-25769-cov-6.379949_pt1 | contig 25769 bp, 20 predicted proteins | sample MGYA00520876_ERZ869936 | MGnify/ENA primary metagenome ERZ869936 (study PRJEB32218, sample SAMN09650985) | biofilter metagenome | isolation source: enrty point of leading RO module | place: Saudi Arabia: Thuwal, RO plant located on Red Sea | collected 2016-02-17 ... | reverse complement strand
AATGCGCCTCTCAAACATTGAGAAGGATAAGCGTCCTTCGGAAGAGATTCTTCGTCTGTTTGAGAAAACGAGAGTGGCTTACCTTTCTGCCGCCAATGACCCCAAAGAATACGGGGGCCGATGGAGAAGCGTTGTTGATTCTATCATTGAGTCCTATAATGAATTAGATGCCGCAGGCAACGAGATGAAAGACTACATCTCGGAAAGTCTCATTGAAAGTAAGGACATTAAAGACCCTACAACCATCAAGGCAAAGGAATTATTTGAAGGTATCAAGATGCTTCGCTATGCATCGGATTTGGTTCAAGACCCCTTCGCTAAGAGATTCAAGGGCAAGGTTTTGGAGGCCCTTCTTGAGAACCCCGAGCAAATGGTCAAGTTTGTTCATTACGCTCTTAGAGACGACAAGGAACCTCTTCCCGAAGAGGTTTATGCAATTAAAGACATTCCAGCCGACGATATTACTTATGGTTTAGAAGGGCTTGACCTAGAGCCCGACGACATAGCCCTCTATATTATTGAGCATTACGGAGACGGAAAAGATTCCAAACGCACTGAAAAGGCCGTTGAAGCCGCTATGGAGATGTTAGAACTCCTTATGCTTTCAAGGTATGATAAAGAAGAGTTTATGGATTTGAGTGCCGTTGAGGGCGTTAATCCCCAAAGAGAAGCCAAGTCTCTAGAAATCAAGAAGGAAAAGAAATCCGAAGAAGAAAAGTCTCTAAGTGATTTTATTGTTCCGAATAAACCAATGTATCGTATTTTTGATATTGAGGATATTAATGAATTAAAAGGCTTCAGTGGAGAATGGTTTGTTCAAGAAAAGTATGACGGCATGAGAATCCAATTACATAAGATTGATAATAATATTAAGATATTCTCGTATAATAAGAAACCTATTACTGATAAATGTAAGAATATTGTGGATGAATTGAAAGCGAAACACTTTGGCGATTGTATTCTTGATGCTGAATTGATTCTTTTTGATGGAGAAGAGGCTCTGCATCGCGCAGATACAATCGCTCATGTGTTCAAGAATAAATATCCAAAGGCTACTCTCAAGTGCCATGTTTTTGACATTATGCGACATGAGAATCAAAACCTACTTGATGAAGAGTTAGAGAACAGAATGACAATCATGTTCAATAATTACGCTCAACACTCTGCCGATGTTCTCAAGTTTCCGTCAAAGAAAGATACTCGCAGGGCCGATAGCCTAAAGGATATTGCTGAATATGCAGAGAAAATTATGGAAATGCCTACCTCGGAAGGCGTAGTTATCAAGGACGCTACTTCTACCTACTACATCGGAACAAAGAAAAATCCCAAGTGGATTAAGTGGAAGAAGTTTGTAGATTTAGATGTTGTAGTCTTAGACAAAAAGAAAACTAAGAGCAACCTTTACTCATATACTGTGGGTGTTGGGCCTGTTGAGGAAGAGAATAAATTTACTCAAGAAGTTAATGGAATCAAATACATGAATGTTGGGAAGGCACTCAATACAAAAATTTCTGTTGATGTCGGGGAAATTATTCGTGTGAAGGTTGATGAGGTGAAGAACGCAGGGGATAGATACACTTTATTTTCTGCAAAGGTTATTGAAGTTCCTGAAGTGGAATACCCAGATAAAATTGTAACTTTAGAATTATTGGCTCAAGATACCAAGAAGTCTCTTAACTATTCAATTGAAGGTTTAAAGAAAGGAATCAGTATTACTGACCATATCCACGGGACAGCGACCATTATTTGTAAATCTGATATGAGTGGATTTACTGTTTATGGTTTTGAAGAAGATAACCTCATGTCAAAGAATGCCGCTATTCACTTAGATGATTGGAAATCCCAAGCAGAAGAGATTATGAAAACTAAGGCAGGAACCTTAACTACGGTTATTACGAACTATCTTCAAGACATGGGGCCAAAGACTGTAAAGGAAGTTCATAACTTCCTAATGTCTAAACATCGGAGTTTATATGAAGATGTTGTTGATGGTGGATTTAAGGAATTAAGGGCTTGGGCGAATCAAAGAGAACACATTGAGTTTAAAGACAATAAACTGCATGGAGATGCTATTCTCAAAGCAGACTATAAAACACCAGAAAAATACAGAGAAGGCCAATTCAAGTTATATTCTCGCAAGGATGATAACCTCAACATGGTTATGAAACTCGGAGATGAAACAATTAATTGGGTGATTGATACTCAAAACGAAGAGGAAATGTTTGACCTATTCGGTGCGGCAGGGAAATATCCCGCCGAGGTTGCTCAAAACATTGACAGGGAAAAGACCGTGGACAGTGGAACAGTCAAACTTGGAATCCAAAGAGACGGCTACCACGAATACTTCTTGGAGGGAAATAAGTTTGAAACCAAATTCCATGTGCGATACCTTCCCGTTGGCGACAACAAAATGTGGTTAGCGTGGACAGGATATGAACAAAAGCCAGCAGATAAAGAGGGCGACGAAGGTTTGTGGAACATCTATGAGGACAAATTTTCGGATAAGAAAATCCCAAGATAACCATGTTTCTTATATACTTGAAGTGATAACGAGGAAGTGTTGGAAATGTCCCTCCTACTGAAGAGAGAACAACCACAGGATTTCAGGATTCTAAAAAGCGACGACCTAATGATTGGTGGATATGCAAGCATTGAAATTGTTGATAAGCAAAATGATTTAATCACACTCAAGGCATTAAACGAAGCAGTAGATAAATACATGGAAAACCCGAAGTTTAGAAATGTAATGACAAACCATTCAAATGTTCAAGTCGGAGAAGTTGTAAAATCATACCGAGACAAAAACGGAAAGTTATGGAAAACAGAAGTTGATGATGTCGGATTCTTTGTAGTAATCAAATTAAGAGATGATATTGAAAAGGCAAAGGAAATTAACCGAGGAATTAGAAAGGGTTCATTGAGGTCATTTAGCATCGGGGGACAAGCAATTCAAAAGGTTAAGAAAAACCATCCCGAATTAGGACAATATAACGAAATTAGTAAATTAGAATTACACGAAGTTACTATCTGCGAAAAAGGAATAAACCCAGAAGCAAAATTTGATATTTTGAAACAAGACAAAAAACAGGTGAAAAACATGAGCAAGTTGGAAAAAGCACTGGAAGAGTTAGACGCACTGATGAATGAAGTGAATATGCTCCGAAAGGAAGAAGAAGATGAAGAAGCAAAAGGAGACTACAAAATGGATGATTTGGAGTCTATGGAAGAAACGGAAATGATGGACATTGACCCCGAAGCCGAGAAGAAGGCCCTCGTTTCTACCCTTGATGGCGCAGGCGTTGAAATTGGCGAACCTGCTGACCGAATCGTTGTTGATAACGGTAAGCCCCGAACCAACCACGGAATGCCCGTTGTTAAGGCATTTGAGAACACTGAATTGGAAACTCTTGACCTTTCCGTTGGAAACATTGAGAAGGCTTACGAGGCTTTCCGTCAAGAACAATTAGAGAAGTTGGCTTACGACAACCTCCAAAAGCAATTTGCCGCACGATTTGAGGCTGAAAAGAACACCCGAGAAGATGTTCTCGCAAAGTCTCAATATGATGCTGCTTCCGAAATTGCTTCTCTTAAGGATGAATTTACCGCCCTCCGCAAGTCTTTGACCGCAGAGAAGGAAACCATTCTCAAGGCTCAAGAAGAAGCCACCATCAAACTCCCATCTATGGATGAATTAGCCGAAATGGATTGGAACCAAATCCATAAAATGGCTTACGGAGGAAACCTTTGAGGTGATAACATGGTAGGATATATTAACACGATTGCAGACTTAGAAGCACAAACTTACGGCCTTAACTTTAATGGAGCAAACAATATGCTTCTTAAGACCGCTGGAACCGTTAGCGGTATTCATGGCGGACACGATGCCGCAACGCAAACCTCCCCAACCTCCGGTATTGCCGGAAACCTTTACCAAGTCCTTTACGGACAGAAGGTTTGGTCAATGCTTAACCGTGAAGTGAACGCTCTTTCCGTTATGGCAAAGCGTCCTTACACTTCAAGCGGTTGGAGAGTCCTTTCAAAGCGTCCTGCTGGTGGAACGGGCAACACTCACTCTTTTAGTCAAACTGGAACCAATTTGGCTGGAACAGATGCCCCACGCCTTGACCATATCGGTGGTGTGCCAGAAAATGCATCTCTTTCAACCTCTGCTGATGGTTTGATTGCTATTGCCCCCGAATACTCCACGCTCTTTATGAGCCCAAAGACCGTCGCTCATCAGTTTGATTTCAGCGAGTTGGCTATGGAAATGGCTCAAATTGACGACGGTATCGGTGATATTAGAGCGCAAATGCGTGAAGATATGGGTAAGCACCACGCCGAAGCACAGAATTTGATGATGGTTGCACCTCTTGAAGCATACCTTCAAGCCGATAAGACCAACGCCGCCGCAAACATTGAGCGAAACTACACCTCGCTTTACAAAATCATTTCGTCTAACGCTGAATTAGACCAAATGGACGCTGATGATTTCCCCGTTGCCTCTATTACGGCTGACATTTCGGAAGCATACCACATTTACGGAACCAACCGTGATAGTGCTTCTTTCCTTGATTGTGTCGTGAACGGTAAAGACAGTTATGCTTCGGGTGGTTCTCGGCCATTCACTTTGAGCATTCTCAACGCAACGCTCCGTGAATTGCGACAGAACGGTGGTTCTCCAAAGGTTATCCTTACTGGATATGACACCCTTCAAACGCTTTCCGACCTGTTGCAGAGCCAAGAGCGATTCATGGATAGAAAGGAAATCGTTCCTACTGTGAACGGTGTTCGTGGTGTTAAGGGTGCAGAAGTCGGCTTCCGTGTCGCTACTTATTACGACATTCCTTTGATTCCTGTTGCTGCTATGCAAAGCACTTCGGCTGACTCGGGAACCATCTCGGATATGCTCTTATTGGACACTGACCACCTTTGGCTGGCCGTTATGAAGCCAACCCAATACTTTGAGGACGGTATTTCCAACGGAAACCCATTCGGTGTGGGCCAGTTAGGGAACCGCGCTCTTTACCGCACGATTGCGGAAATGGGTTGTTCCTACTTCAAGGGTCAAGGCAAAATTGTGAACCTTAAGTGAGGTGTTTTAATTGGCTTTGGAAAAAACAATTACGGTTTTAGCAGACCATAAGGGTATGACTACGCCCCGTGTTTCGGGAGACGAATACTTCGTGGATGCTGTCGCGGATATTTCTAAGGTTGTTGCGGCTGGTTCAGTGATTCCTGCTTCCGATTTCGGATTAAGCACGATTACTGCCGCTATGATTACCGGACATGATAACGCAAATGCTGTTCAACCACAAATTGAGTGTTCGGCTACTGGTGATTATGAATCAGCAACCTCAATCGCTTTAATGTTCACGGCTTTAGACGGAACAAACGCTACACTGGCAAATGACGCTAATGGTGGTAGTGTTCGTCTTCGTGTCTATGGAAACCTTTGAGGTGTTAATTTGGCTTTAGTCAAATTCTCCGATGCGTCTAACATCGGTAGATTGGAAACACCTTTTGGGCTACTCCGAAGAAACGCTGAGTTAGAAGTAGAAACATGGTGGGCCGTCGCTAAAATTGGCGACAGAAACCTTATGTTCACTTTTGTTGAGAATGACAGAAACGCTTTGAAGGAAACTAGTGAAAAGCGTCTCGCCATTCTGCGAAAACAACTTGATGAAGAAATTCCAGATACTTCTGCTCTTTGTGGTTTATTGCTTCCAAAAGCAAAAAGAACCACGACGAAGAAGAAGGGTGGCAAAAAGCCTTCTTCTGCACTAAAGGAGTAGGCGGAAAGCCTAAATATGGCCCCCTCAAGTGGGGAATGAAGAGAGGTTATGCGTATGCCACAATGCCGTTCAAGTGGAGTCAAGACAGCGAGTGCCGCCATTTTTGACGGACAGGTTAGATTGATTTCAATTCATGCCGCCCTTACAGGAACCGCCCAAACTACTGTTAAGGTGTTTGATAATGCTTCTGCCGCAAGCGGAACAGAATTAGCAAGAATGATTCTCGCTCCTGCTGGCTCTGCTGACCCTGCCGCCACTTTAGGTTCAACCTTAGCAGAGTTTGATATGCATGGCGTATTGGCAGTAAATGGTCTGTATTTGAGTATTTCTTCTGGTTCGGGCGAAGGCGCGGCAGTTTCGGTTGAATTTGCTTGAGGTGATATAATGGCGGCTCTTAATCAAGATACCCGTTTAGTTATGACTATTCTCTTTGTTGGTGCATTAAGCGGAACCAATGTTTGGGCTTATGCGGCATTTGGAATGAATTTTCCATACGGCCCACTTGCTCATTCTGTTCTATTTGGCTTAGGAACAATTGGTGCAATCATGGTGATGAAAGCCGTCTTTGATTTGTCTTTGAATGATAGAATTGAGATGTGGCTTCTTGACCGTAAAATTGCAGCATATTGGGAAAGAAAGGCTAGGGATGAACAACAAAAGCAAAAAATGCGAGAAAGCGCGAAGCAATTTACTACTTCTCCATTCTCTTACACCCCACCCGCTGAAACGGAAGAAAACACCATTGGGAGTGAATTTTTAGCCACGCTACAATGAGGTGGTTAAATGGTCTTTGGAGATTTAATAGGCTTTTCCGATTCGGATTACGCTTATAATCAACAAAGAGCGCATTCAGCAGACATTTTCTTTTTGAAAATGCGAGCATGGTTTTGGGGGGCTTGTGCCTGTCTTTCGGGTTTCCTTATTGGAAACATTCTTGGTGTTTTTGATATAAACATCATGGGTTTTCTGTTTGACACTTTGTTAAACGGGTGGGGGCATTGATATGTGGTTTGATATACTTAAAAAAGACCCAGATAGTATGGGCATGGATGATTTTAAACAACTAGCGCAGGATTATGCCCCCGAAGAGATGAAACCAGTTAAACCCGCTAAAAAAGAGATTTTTAGAGGAATACCCTCAACACAAGAGGAATATGACCGTTCTACTTATTTGAATAAATATAAATACCACATTAAAGAAATGAAAGAGTTAAAGTCTTTTGATTGGGTATATGTTTATTTTGTTCCTTCATACGAAGGGATGGGTATTCAAAGAAGAAAGGTGTATGGGCCTATGTATAACTTTCATAAAAGAATGGCTGGACGGGCTAAAACAAGACATGAAAAAAGAAATAGAAAGCATTCAAAGGCCGATGAACCCACTATGTATCCTTCTGAGGGCTATGAACAGTATGAAACAGAACAATATAGAAGGGCGAGGGATGACCCAGATTACATCGCAAATGAAAAACCCCCTTACGACCCTCTTTACCCTTGAGGTTTAAAAATGTCCTTAATGACAGGTTTTGCTATTTTAGTCGGTGAAGCAATTATCGGATTCTACAAAAAGGTTCACGCAATTAATTTTGGGGTTTATGGAGCAACAATGGTCGGCAAGACAACACTAAGCCATCAATTGAGAACAAGAGGAGAAGTCCCACAAATTCAAGAAAGAACAGTCGGAAGACATAGAGCATCAAGGAAGAACATTAAAATTGATGGTAATTCACACACAGTAAGAAGCGCAGATATTGGTGGAGAAGCAATTTACTGGAAAGAATGGGAAAAGGATATGCAGAATAGAAGAGTCAAGTATGTTATATTTATGATTGACCACCGACACTTGGATAGCAATTCAAACTTAGACCATCAATTAGCATGGAAATTTTTAGTAGATACAATTATTTCAAACACATGGTCAAATGGCAAAAAGAAAAGAGATTCGGATTATCCAATGGCAGTAGGAATTTGGGCAAATAAACATGACATATGGGGAAAGAAATATCCTTTAGAAAAAGACCAACCAATGGATAAGCATGAGATTTTTGAACCATTCAAATACGGTATGAGAAAACTAAACGATAAAGGAATACCTTGCTTTAAGTATATTGTATCTGCAAAGTCGGAGCCCGAAATGGTTTATAGAGGAATCACCACAATGATAAAGGATTACTGATTATTATGTATCAACAACAAATTATTGGACAGAACGCACCAACGCAATTCAACCCTATGTTGAATCCGATTGAACAAGCAAGAACGACGGGACAGGTAGTAGAATACCAGTTTATGAACATCAAACCAAATAAAAAAGAAAAGGAATTAATTAAAGTTCTTTTACCAGAACCCAAGTCTTTTCTTTTCTTTAGATACGGTAAAAAATTTAATCTCAAAGACCGTTGCGTTGTCTGTGGTATGCATCATTTATGGGAACCAAGCGATTACCTAAGACCCCCTATTCCTTTGGAAAAGGTTGTGAAAGGACGACCGCTTAAGGGAACATATTGTCCTAAACACGCATCAATGTTCAAACAATTGGAAATGCTTGAGCAACAAATCCTTGCAGAGAAGCATGGCTTAGATTTCAAGGCATTCAAGCCTCGGATGCCAAAGGCCCTATCGGGTAAGCCCCTTACACACTTAAGCAAAAACGATGTTGCTTCTCTCACTGCGGCAGGCTATTTTATTAAGCCACCCACCTTACAGGATAACAGGTCGGCCACCAATGAAGCCATTGAGTTGGTCGGGCAAATCAACATTTTGACAGACAGACTCAATTATTTGATGATTCAAAACGGAGTAAAAGCACCCGAACAAATTGAAGAGAAGGAGGAATAAGCATGGGACTACTTGGAACAAGAAATTCAACCGTATTAACTGCGGTTCAAGCACAGAACGACCAACAATTTAAGAATGTAAATAATCTTCTTTCTTTGCAGGATAATCATGTAGAAGAGTTTTTCCAATACCACGGTGAGTTATTCTTAACCGCTATGGAACAATTGATGGAAGATGTTGTCCAAAGAACCGTTTCGGATATGTTGAGCAAGTTATCTTTTACCAACAACGCAGGAACAATGACAGTCAATGCAGATACTCTGCAAGAATACCAAAAAATTACTCAAGAAAACATTGATTTAGATATTCAAAAGATTCTTAATGCAGCGATTAACAGTGAAGTTGTTATGCAGAGGAAGATGGCAAAACAACAATATCTTGAGTCTCAAGGGTTTAGTAGTGGCGCACAACAGCCCTCAACAGGGATGGCTATTGCTGGAATTACAGGGCAAACCCAACAATACCAGCAGATGCAGGGGGCTATGAACAATGGCTCGGGCTACCCTGTTCCTCCTTCGGGAACGGATGGCTACGGTCGCCCATATTGGATTGATGCTCAAGGTCAAATGTCCTATGAGCCTCCTTCAAGCGGGCTTCATTTAGGTGCGGCAATTCAAAAAGGTGCGGCTTGGGCTAAATGGTTAATGTGAGGTGTTTAACATGGAATATCAGGTTTCTTGGGGTATTGGCGGCGACACCCTGCTTATGCCTTCGCAGAAAGATGTTATTCGTGGACACATTCAAAGATACTTAACTGCCAATAGGCGAGAACATGACGCTATTTCTGATGAAACTATCAAAGCATTAGAAACTCTTTATGGAAATCTAAACGAGAACGAAGCAGACGACTTTACTGCTATTCTTAGTGATATTGTAAATGACATTCTTCAAGACGAAGATATTGCCATTAACTTTTACAAGAAAGATAATCAAGCATGGGAAGAATATCTCGGTGGTGCTAAAACTGCCGAGAATAAAAATTTGCGAGAACTTTTGACAGATTATGCAGAGGCTACTACTCTGTATGAAGTCCATGTTGGTTCTTCGGATTATGATAGGCTTCGTGGACAGTCTGGATATAAGTTTGGTAGGGATATGCAAAAATTACCAAAATTTAATTTGGACGCCTTCAAAAGAGAATATGGTTTGGAACCAGCCATTTATGGAGGAAGAATTGTATTAGAAGTCACTATTACCAAAAAAGGGGCAACAAAAACTCGCGGGACTTTTGAAGAGGCATACAAAAAAGCCATGAGACAAAGACCAAAACTTAGAAAAACTCTTAAAGAAAAATTTGAAAGACTTTCTGTTGATGCATTAGTAAAGGGAATTAATGAAAAAGTTGGTGCGGCAGGGGAATTAACTCAGTCTAAGTTAGACATTATGGAAGAGAAATTTAAAAAAGGCAGAGTTAAATCAAACTTAAAACAACAATTAGTTAGAATGGCAGTGGATTTAAATTCTACTCTTGCAGGTTCTTTCAGAGAGTTAATAGATGATAACATTGGAGTAAAATACAGATTAACTGCATTAGACCCTAATATTATGTTTTACGACATAACGGGGAGTGCTTCATATAGAAAAGAATTGGGTAATTTAGCACAGGCTCAATTGGATGAAAAGTCTAAACAGATTAAAGAAAGAGGTGTTGTTTCTGGAGGCTGGACTTCAAAATCTGGAGATGAAATTAAATTTAGCCCCGCTATGTTTGAAAAAGATGAAGATGACATAGAAGAAGAGGAAGATTTTAAAGGAGAAATTTTTATGGAAGCAGAGACTGTAAATGGTAATTATAAAGATATTACATTATTTACTCTTGAAGATATGGTTTCCGAAAAATTTCTAAGAGATGAAAACGCAAAAAAGGACATTTTTACACTTCGTATCAAAACTAAGGATTTGTTTGAACAGTTAGTTGCTGACGGTAGATATACTCGGTTTCTTGATTTTGGTGTAGGAGAAATAGATAAAGTTATTGTAAATATGGTAGAAGTAAAGTTTAGCCTACCTGCTCAAGAAACAAGAGGGACAACCACTACTGAGGGAAATTTCTTTAGAACTCAACAAATGTTAAACAAGAGACTATCTAACATCAAAGTTACCACATCGCTTAAATCTGCTCCTATTGCTATTTGGGACACACAAACATATTCCCGAGAAAGCATCAAGCCATCAAGAAAGATGCAAGAACACTTAAGCCTATTCAAAGAACGGGTAGAGGATTTAATAGATTACTACGATGTAGAAGTGAGTGGCGAAGTAAATGACATGGAGGACTGATAAATGTCTATTACCTCATCACCAAGCGACTATGACAATTCATATCATACTGGTTCAGGCGTAGCGCAATCATATGAAAATGGCTACGGCTTTTATACTGATTTCAAATCAGTGGCGCACTTGCTTCAAGTGCCAGAATTTGGCACAACGACTTACCCGACAATTAAGCAAGTCGGTGCAATCATTAAAAGAATTGAAGGAACAGTGGATGATAAACTCAAAAGAAGTTATCGCCCCATTATCACTAAGAAAGAAATCCATAATTTTCAATTTAGAAACCATCCCGGCCAAACTCTATATGGTGGATATGTTGGCTTTATCCAGTTAAGACAGATGAAGGTTCGCAAAATTGTTTCTCTTTTGGTTTGGTCTGGTAGTGGCTATAAAGAAATTGCTTCTGCCCAAGCCAAAATTCAATTGCATGATAACTTTAGAGACATTCATTCTATTATCTTACAACTACCAAATAGTGGTGTTGAATTTGAAATGGTTGCGGAGAACACTGTTAATCAATTGGGAAATGATGAGTTTTGTAATACTTTTGGAATTAAAACAACCGCGACGGAGATTTCACACTTAGTTAATGGTGAGTTTCCAAGCACTTCGCAATATACTGGGGCTACTTCAACAAAAAGTTTAACCTCCAGCAATTTGTCGCTTTCGGACTTTTTCTTTGCCCAAAAGGAGGAAGGAAATGGAGGCACTGTCCTCTTCTCATCCCTACTTTCGGGGGATGATGGGGCCGATTGTGTCCTCAAAGCAACGATAAAACAGGAAATTACCCACACAAACGCCAGCACTAATCTTGTCGTGGCCGACTCGTCTAAACTCAAAGTCGGCATGGAAATTGAGGACAGCAACAACCACATTCCAAGCGGGACAACAATTACAGCGATTGTTGATTCAACCAATATTACTATGTCTGCCGCCGCAACCAATACTGGCTCAAGCACAGGAACATTTACAACCACCGATGAAATCCCAACAGTTTGCACTTTGACCGCATTTACTGATAAGGACGACATGAAAAGGACTGGCGACTACTGGCTCTTAGGCGAAGAAGGGCGTATTTTCTTTTTGCAGGATTACCCCTACCATACTCGCAATTCGGTGTTTGTTTCTTATGTTGCTGGAAACGCAAGGGTTCCTGCCGCCGTTCACGAAGCCACAACAAAACTCGTTGCGGCTGAAATTATTCGCCATGACGACCAAAGCGTATTAATTGCAGAAACAGGAGCAAATATTTCAACAAAAGAGAAGTATGATATTCTCAAGAAAGAAGCGATGGATATTCTCAAAGGTAAATCCGACATTGTTTATTTCATTGATTAGGTGTTGTTGATGGCAATAGAAATTGACATGAAAGTGTTTGATGAATTATTGCAGATTCAAAAAGAGAGAAAAAAGGCTATGGATGAATTATCTCTTGCTCTCGGATATGACATTTCTTTTTCCGAAGAAGAAGTTATGAAGTTTGCTATGGAAGACTACGAAAAATACATCAATAAACAAATCAATACGGAGGTGCAGAATTGGATGAAGTCTCTTTACTCATAGATTTAATCAATAACAATTGGTCGTCTAACGCTACTGCATTAGTTTCATCCGGTGATATTTCTGCTTCTCATGCGGTTGTTCCCGAAGTTATTGACATTCGCACTACTGCGGCAAACAAAGGTGTTCGTGTAGATTTGAACCAATACCCTGCTACAATTGTAGTCTTTGAGGATTCGCAAAACATTGAATATCCTACGGTGCATTACGATGTGCGCCACGAAACTTATTCCTTTACCTTGCATATCCGAGTCCTCCACGATGAGAGGTCGGGGCTGGATGCTGATTACGGCAAAGACAGGCTAAGGGCTATATACTTGATTCTTCGTAGGGTTCTTGAGAGCAAGCGCACAGGTTATACGGCATCGGACGGTTCCCGTTTCCAGCAATTATTTGTAGGTTCCCGAAGCGAGTCAAATGACCGAGCAAAGCGATTATTTGGATATAAAGTAAGTTTAGAAGCAAAGCGATTCGCATTAAGTATTCCCTAGTAAGTTTGTTCAATAGGGGAGGAAAACAACATGGCGATTAACACGGACATATTTTTAGGAAGCGGAGCAAATTTGGCATTAGTGCCAGAAACTGATTTGTATTTTAAACTAAACGAAAGCACCAGCACCACGACTAATATTGTGGCAGTTAGTGATTTTAGCGCAAATTATCTTTTAGTGGAAGATATTTATGTAGGGTGTGTCGTTGATTTATACGATGCAAGTGTTTCTACTACTGCCCCTGCTTCATCTCATATTATTACTTCAAATGATAGCACTTCTATTACTATTTCTCCTGCTCACGAAATTGCTACTCTGGCTTCTTCTGACTTTGTTATCATTAGAAGTTATGGTGCGCCAAGTGTCGGACAAAAGAATTCAACTGTTAAGAGACTAAATGCTGATAACTGGCTCGGTGTTGTAGAATCTGCTTCTTTCCCGAATGTTGATGTTGAGGTTAAGCAGGTCAATTTAGCCCTCGGAACAACGAGAAACTACGAATATCAGTATAAGGGTATTGAAACTGCGAGTGGCGCAAACATTAACTTGGTTGCTAACCACGGTGCATTTTTGTATTATGCTTTAGGTTCTTGTAGTCAAGTTCAATGTCATGTAAATGCTACAAACCCAAATTCTAACGGTGTTGATGCTGATTCTGCTGGCGATGTGTATATTGATGTTGGGGGAGGTGCTGGTGGAAGTATTACTACTACTACGCATTTAAGCCAAGGGCCAATTTTCTACAAAACAGGATATGCCGCAACAGGGACTCAGGGAGACGGATTAACCCCTCCATTGGTTGCTAATCTTGATGATAGAACGGCCATGTATCGGCTAACCCGACCAACCACTACTGCAACGACTATTACAAATCCGATTACTTACACCTTTACCGAAGCCAACGGCGAGGAATTGCCTTCGTTTGCACTTGAGCAAACCCTTAGCAAATTGGAATCCTCAAACACTTTCATTACGGGAGACACCACCTTAGCCACCGAATCGCATAACTTTGTGCGAATCGCAAGAGGCAACCGTGTTCAAACGCTCACGCTTACGGCAAATGAGAACGAAGAATTGAAAATGACGATGGACTTAAACACCCGTGGCGTTCACCGACTTAAGACCAATGAATCATATGAAGCGAGAGGCGGCGCGGGTAGCGATAACGACAAACTGTTCAACCTTAACGATACTTCCGATGATGCAGAATTCCTTGAGCCATTCTTCTTTTCTTCGGGTTCTTTCACCATTTTTGGTGAACAATTCCTCAAGATTACGAACCTTAGTTTGACTATCAACAACAACCTGCAAGAAAAGCGATTTATTGGAATCGGAAATAAGTCTCTTAAAACGGACATTCCATCTTTCCGAAACTATGAATTGTCTTTCACTGCATTAGTCACCGATAACAGACTGTTTGAAGAATTATTTGACCAAGCAGAACAAACTGGAACGGGCCTTACCGAAGATAACGGTTTGATTCAGTTAGTCTTTGATAAGGCAAACGGAGAACAAATTAAACTTCAGTTTAAGAATTATATGATTAACGCTGCTAACTACACTATTCCTGATGATAAGGGGCCAATTACTGTTGAAGCGACAGTCATGCCAAGAGATTTACATCTCTGTGAAGTTAAGACTCACTGGGTTTTGCAGGGGTGATTTTATGGATAGGTATGAAAAAGCCCGCTACATTGAATCACTAAAGGCTAAAGCCAAGAAGAAAAAGGTCGTTAAGGAAAAAGTTGAGGAACCTAAGAAATCTAAATTAGCAGAATGATATTCCACCAACACCGTTTGTTTGTTTGTTGGTTAGAAGGTGGAGAATATGTTAAATGATAAAAAGATTGTATCTGACAAAAGCGTGCTATTTGCACTAACCGAGCCTACGCTACATTATATTCGTGTAGCACCAGAAAGTGATGAATACCTCAAAGTGTGGGTCAAGGAACCTACATGGCTTGAGGTGGACAAAGCCATGAACGCCATGATGAAGATTGATGCAAAGCGTCAAGACATGGAATTAGACTTAAACGCTATGTTTAGGTTTATGTTTGAAAACTTTGTTGTTAAGACAGAGCCTTCACTTTCTGCGGTTGATATTCTCCGCTTGACTCCCTATGTTGGGAATCAAATCAAAGACATTCTCCCAAACCCGTTTAACGCGTTAGAGGAGGATGAAGAAAAAAACGAAGATTGAGGGGTGCTTTGAAGGGAGGTAAAGCCTCTCCTAAAGATTACTCCTTAATTATCGTATATACCTTAGCGAAAGCATTATCCATAAGCCCCTTAGAAGTATATCAAATGCCAGCATCACTAGTCAAAGATTTGTTATTAGTTCATAAAAATGTAGAAATGATTAAGGCCGAAGAGATAGAAAAAGTAAGTAAAAAGAAGTGATTACCATGTCCCGAGCCATGCTTATTCAAATGCAGAATTTGAATAAACAGTTTGAGCAATTTATTGAATTGCAGAAAAAGGCAAAGGAAGAAGCGGTTGCGGCAAGTGAAGCGGCAGAAAAAGCCTTGAAAAAGGAAACCGCTACTATCAAAGCACTTAATCTTACTTATAATAAGAAGGGTAAGTTAGTTAGAAACGGAAAGGTTTTAGTTAATGAATTCGGCCAAGAAGTAAATAGGGTTGGCGAAGTTGTATCAAACTTCAACAAAAGAACAACCGTTCTAACAAAGGCTATTGAGGACTTAAATAACCAAGGTAAATCTTTTGAGATTTTTTCAAAAGAAACTCGTAAAGCATACATGGATGCTGGAGGAAATATCTTTGAGTTCTTATCGGAAGCAATTGCGGGAACAAGAGAAGAGATTACTATTTTTGGCCAAGAAGGTGCTAAAATTAGAAAAGTTCTTTATGGTTTCTTTCCGCCAGGAACCTTTAGAGCACTAAATAGAGCATCTTCTGTTCTTCAAGCAATTGGTAGTGCTACGAGAAGGGCGCAAAGAAGCACCGCAGATTACCAAGCAGATATTCAAAAGTTAAAGGAAGCGCAAAAGGGATTAGCAGAAGATGATGAGGACTTTATCAATCTCCAACAAACTATTGACAAAATGCGAGAAGATATGCGACAAAGTGGTGGAAATATTATTGGAACCACGGTTAAAGCATTAGGTAAAATTCCAAGATTGGGCAAATTTACTTCAGAAAGAAGAAATTTAGTTAGAGAAATAGCAGAATCAAACCTTAGAACAGAGGGTATTTCCTCCATAGAAGAGGCGCAGAGAAGAAGAAGAGAACTTAAAGGTAAAGGTCTTTTTAATGTTGATATTCGGACTGGCGACTATAGAGATATGAGCCGTGAAGCGCAGGATGAAAGACAAGAATATAGGATGTTAAGTGAGTCTTTAGCACCACTATTCATGGATGAAACCTTTTATTCTGGAATTGCACTGGGAATACAGAATAGCCCTATGGTTAAGATTCTTAGCGGCATGAGAACATTTTTAACAAAAGCAGGGCTATTTTTTAGAAAGATTTTTTCAAAGGATTTTGCAAAGAAAATTATGAGTTTTGTTGGTCTTGGGATTAAATTTATGTTTAGTGTGCTAATTTACGCAACGCTATTCTTTACTCTACTATACTTCTTTAGAAGACCAATTAGTAATGCCCTTTCTGCTATTGGAAAACTTGTAAAAGAGCAATTACCAGCATTTAAGGAATCAATGATGAGTAGTTTCCGTTTAATTAAAAGCAGTTTTATGGACATTTACAATGGGTTCAAAGACGGCGACCTTCTCCAAGTCTTTGAAGGAATTTGGGGCGTTGCTTGGGGAGTTTTGAGTGCCGCTTTCAAGGTTCTTTTGGCGGTCGGGACGGTTGCTTTGGTGGGTCTTGGGGCTTTCATTGGTGATTTCTTCTTGCGAATTTTGGAGTGGTTAGACCAAACATGGACGGCGTTTTGGAACGGAGAATGGAAAACGGTTTTGAAAAAGATTGGCGTTGCTGTGGCCGTCTTAACTGTTCTATTCGTGGGATGGCCAGCCCTTATTGCTACGGCAATTATTGGCGGTGTTGTAGCCCTCGTTAAATTCATCAAGAATAGGTTCTTCGCTGATGGAGGAATTACGCCTGCTGGATTGACGGTCGTTGGTGAAAGAGGCCCCGAATTGGTTAATTTGCCAGCAGGGTCAAGGGTTCATTCTAACAGGGATTCTGCAAAAATGGGCGGCTCTGTTGTCAATAATTTCAACATTACTGTAAATGCAAAAGATACTTCTAAGGCAGAAATGCGAAGAATTGCAGACGAAATCGGAAAGCAAATCAACCAAAAGATGAATCGTAAGCGAGGCGCAAATGTTGTTTGAGGTGGGTAAATGCCAATTGATGTGATAGATACAGACCACTTCGTTTTCCTTAAGACGGGAATGTATGATGAAAGTGAAGGATTAAATGTGAATAGTGTTGCTCTTAAAGCAACTTCTATCAGCGTTTCTGTGAATAGAAGCGTTCCCAATATCCCTGTTCCTCTATCAAGCCTTGTCCGTGGAGAAGCAGAACGAGTCGGTGTTGATTTAGGTTTTGGTGAAAAGTCTGTTGAAATTACAGGATTTATTACAAATCAAACAATTAGAAGAACACATACCCGAACTGACCCCAATGATGATAGCAGTGCAGTAAGAGCCATCAATATGACCGCAGAAGAAGTGGCCCAATTGATTGCTTCGGGTGTAGATTCTTCGGGTTTAGCACGACACCAAACGATGAACGAGTTAGTTTTCAAAATCAATTCAAACATTGATGAAACTTATACAGAAAGAACCACTCCACTTTTTATCCCATTTACCTTTGCTTCAAGAGGGGATGCTTTTGAAAAAGACAATAAAGGTGTTCCTTTACCGAGTGCATTTCCAAGCGGCACTACTCAAGCGGACTTAGACAAAGAAACAGGACTAAAAGGCTACATTGAGAGTTTTAGTTTCAGTTTAGAAGGTGATGCCCCAACAGATATTTCATTCAGTCTATCTTTCAAAGTTGCACGCATTTTCCCTTGAGGCGATATTTATGTATGACATTTACATTGGAAAACAAAAAAGTATTGTTTTCCCAATTATGTGTAATGCTCATATTAAAATCGGATATGGGGAAAACATTCCCGACATTTTCAGCACCTCAAGCGACACAACCGATGATGCACCGCATGGGTTATGGGCGCATTCTGGCTCGTTCACCTTTGAGGCCATTCTTACACCGTATGACATAAACGGAACGGGTGCGGCTGGTCTAAGAGGCAGAACAGCGCAACAAACACATGACCTCATTATGCCTCAAGGCGGGGCGGGAAAAATCAGCGAAGAATACCTTCCCGTGGCTGACCGATACTCCCATGAGATGTGTATTTTTCACAACGACAACTTTAGAATTACTTTGCTTAACTCTACTTCTACAAATAACAATCAGCCAGCAGAATACAAAATCAAGGTTTATTTGACTCTTGGAACGACTCAAGAAACCTTTGTTAGCCCCGTTGTGATTAAGGCATCCGATAAGAAAAACTGGTCTTACGGGGATTCTCATGTCAAAAATAATTTAAGCGGCTTCAATAAGAACGGAGAAATTATTTATGATAGCGTAGCGAGAATGACACAAACCCATACCATTGGAAGCACAATTAGCGTAAATACCACGGAGGCACATGGCTCAAGAAGTCTTAGCGATGTGTTCTTTGCTGGCCAAGAAGTTTTCACCCGAAATGGTTTTGACTTTACTTCCATTGGAACAATTGCTTCGGGAGGGGTTGGGGCCAGCAACCTAACCTTCTCAAGTAGCGTTAGTCCAATTCTTGACGAAACAGAATTATACATTGAAACTTTCAAAGAACCAAAGTATGCAGAGAATATGCACCATATTGCAGTAGCCTACTATGACTCGGGAAAAACAATTCGCATATTCTACAATCGCAAGTTAGTTTTCACGGGAAACCATACCCAATCAAATGAATTTAGTTTCGCCCGAACCGATTGTATTTTAGGAAAGAATACTACTGGAGATAATGATGCATCAACAGATATGCAATTCATGGGCGAATTACATGAAGTGGCGATGGAAAACTTTGCTAAGACAGACATTGTTTATACTAATTCTTTGTTTCCTGCATACGATACTTCTCTACTTTATTTGCGATTTGAGGAGGTGGACTTATGACTGTTGAAATTGGTGGATTAGTCACTTCCTATAATAATCCTGCAAATAATAATTACGATACTCCCACTAATCCTTTAATTACTTTTAACCCTGTTTTAAGTGCAGGGAATAGAATCTTTTCTTTAGTGTTGAGTAGTGGTGCGGCAACGCCAGCCGCCGCAAGATTTGATGAAATAGTAAGCGGGGCTGATTTGCTCACTGAATATTCCAACCTACACGCTACCGATGGATTCTCTATTCGTTGTTTTGATTCCTTCAATAATGTGGGCATTGATTTGGCTTCGGTTGATTTAAGCACAAATGATTACTTCGTTCTCATTCATTCCGATGATGAAAATATGCATCACTTTGCGAAAATCACTAAAATCACAGGTGTTGGTGCAGACCAAGACGGAGATAAGTTTCACTTTAGCCCAAGACTCGGAAGCGAGATTGCGAAAGATGTTAAGTTTATGCTTTTTAAGGGGCCATCAACAACCACAAATTTGATTGCGATTACTGCTGGAATTAAAACAGAAGTGTCAAAATTAGTTTGCGCTCGCCCTTACTTCTATTTCTATGATGATAAACTTGATACTGCGGGCGAGTTAGACCACAGCGATAAGTATTTTATTAGAACAAAAACCTTAGCAAACACTTCAACGGACGCTTCTATCCTATTGAATACTGGTGGAGATAATACAACCTTCACAACAATTAGCGACTACCGAAATAAAATTGTAGATTATAGTAGATTTAATTACAGCATTACCCTCAAAGATAAATTAAAAGAATTGGATGACCCCGATGTTGGCACAAGCAACGAAAGCACTGCACTATCGGGAACATTTACTACTTTAACAGACTATAATGATTGTTTTATCAACGCAAAAAGAGATACTAATGATGATACTGCCACAAAGATATTTACTGGAAATAAAAGATATGTATATTACAACACTTCCCCAGAAATCAACAATTATATGCCATCAGTCTATGAAGCGGAAATTGAGGATTCTTTTGATAAAGCGGGCTTTGCTTCTTTATCAATGATTGATATTACAAAAAATCTTTCTAATCGCGTATTTGTTGATGATAGGTTGGTTGCCTATCAACGATTACAGGAAGACGACTTGAGAGAATGGGTTGAAGTGGGAACGATTAGCGCACTTCACACTTCTCCAAGAACCTATACTTTAACGCAACTCAAAGAAAGACCAAATCTGTTCTTTGTTGCGAACATGGAGGTCAAAATCGGAACACGAATCTGCATCATTGATTCGGTAGCCAGCACCGACAGAATCGTTTTGAAAGCCGATAGTCGGTTAGAAACAGAGGCCGCATTCACCACAACCACTTCGCTTAGTAGTTTTGCTCAAGGAGATAAGGTGTATAGAAGAAGAATGTCGCACTTAGACTCAACCTACATCACTTCGGCAAACTTTGAGGAAAGCAAGTTATCCCGAATGTCTGGCCTTGTTCAAGCGACTTCATATCCTACAAAGCACTGCGATATTGGCTCGCTTATTACAAATGCAAACGACGACTACGGCCTTCTCACAATTACCTTTGGCAACAATATTTTGGATAGCACAAGTGGCCTTGAGAGAGTGCAAGGAAACTTTGTTCTCTACTACGAAGTATTCTATGGGGCGGTTGAACAGGTGGAACGCCGCCTTGAAGAAGGGCAGACCTTTATGGACATTAAATCAAGAAACTCTCTTGCTAAGTTAGTGGATGTTATCGTCAATAAAAATACTCTCTTTTCAAGTGATGTGATTTACAGTAGTCAAAGCCCTTACAATGATTTGATTACCACTGGGCAAACCGCTACTTGGGAGTTTAATGATAAGACGATTACTTTTACTTCTTCCGTTTCTTTGTCTGCTAATGACCATCTATGGTGCGAGTATGGTTATATTGGTCAAGTAGAAAGTGGTAGTGGCACTTCATATGAATTGTATGACCACCCTTATACTATGGCTTCTTCCGCAACAACTGTATTCAAAGAAAACTCAAAACTCTATATGTTAAATAAGGCTCTTGCAGGAAACAAAGATGTGGCCTCTATTACGAGTCTTACAGGGACAAGCGATAAGGGCTTTCATTTTAGAGACGGAATTAAACTGACAGGAAACTTCAACGCATTAGCAGATGGTGCTACTTTGGTCGGAACTTCCGATGATACCTCTACAAAAGCAGTAGGATATAATATTGATAAGGTAAAGAATGTTGATGGGGATTTAGATTTCAACTTAGACATTACTGGCTTTTCGGATGATATTGTAAATACGCTTATTGACTTTACTATTCTATCGGTAAAGGGCGGAGATACTATGACGGTTAAGTTAGATCCATATAGGAATTTTACTTTGAGAAGGGAACAGGGTATTAGGTGTACTGTTGATGATTCTTTTACTAATTTGGCCCAATTATCTATGAACCCATCAAATACAAATGTAATTGGTTGCACACCTAGCACATTTACAAATTACGATTTGCAGATAGGCACAAGCGTTTATATTAATGGTGTTTTTGTAGGCATTTATTTGGGTTATAGAATAAGAGCAGGAGATGACCCAATCGTTAGAACAGATATTTATTTGGATAGGGCGATTACTGCATCACAAGGTGACTATCTACAAATAGGGGATGGAAAAAAGACCCGTTCCTTTTTACTAACGAATGGCGCGCATTTGCATGGTTCAAAGGTAATTAACTATCTTGGCCCAAATAACCTTCCTATTGATTTTAGGCTACTTGGCTATTATGTCCAAAACCCAACCGAGACTTCAGTTAAACAAAAGTTTGGGGCAGATATTATCAGAATTAAAAATCTAGAAAAAGGAAAGATAGGCGAAGACAAAACTTATCTTCTAAAAGCGGATTCTGATAAAGGCAGAAGGCAATCTTATTATGGCGATAGTCCAGTGCTAAATTATTTTGCAGAAGGTTTGCAGGGACATCCTGATTTTTCTGGAGGACTTACTACTCATAGTAAAACAGGAACAACAAATAATAACCATCATGCTCTGGCTACAAGAGGATATAAACCTATTATTGGTTCTTCTTATGTTGATAGAGAATTTACTAGTTCTGTTGATACAAACTCTATTATTACTTATTCTGAGCCTCACATTAGAATAAGTTCAGAATCAAACCATATCACAAATTATCCAAACCCTCTTGATACTAGAGATAAGTTTTTCCAAATTGACCCGAAAGCAGCAAGACTGTTTTTATTCTGCAACTCGGATAGATTGCTCTATTCATCTACCCGCAAAGATAGTCTGATGGTTGCTAAATCTTCAGATTCTGCGGCAAATAAATTTTTAGAAGCACATGGCCTCCTATCATTATCCCCTCCAAGAAAAACAACCTCTTCATCAGCAAAAGATGAAATTGTTGGAGATTCTTCAACTATTACTAATTTAGATACCGACTACAAACATTCTTCTATCATCAGCAGTAATAAGGTTCTATCTAACCTTAAAAGAATCGGGTTGATGAGACTCACAGATGTTGTGTATGATTGGGCATTTAACCCAATTAATCCAGAGTTTGATGTCCCTAACGACAGGGTAATTGAATCAGTGAAGGTTCCTTTCTTTGATGCCATTAAGGTTCAAGACAGTGGAGGAAACGATTTAACGGTTTCTTCGGTAGATAATGGAGGCATTGTTATGAATACGACGGTTGATAATGTCTCTGCTAACGACCTAATATTAGATGTAGATAACAATAAAATTATTGGCTATGTGACTGGGTTATCAACAGACACCACAACAAATGATAAAATCAACATTGGTTTCTACAATGCTACCGATTCGGGCTCAAGAAAATACTCAAGCGGCGATAATGTTTTCTTTGTTCAAAACGCAAAACTGGTTGAATTTAGTCGGGTGGTTGGTCGTGGTGAAGAAGAAACGATGCTTTTCAATGTAGCAGAATCGGGAGATGATGCCACTAATATTCATATGTTAAAAGGAGTAATTACTAATGATGATTCTCCTACTGCTTGGACTACTTATTACAAAGAAGAATCTACTTCAAATATGGCTAGTGATTTCCCTAAATTACAGAAATCAACAACTCATGGAATACAAACATTTCTTTTACCTATTGCGTTTGAAGGAATATATAGAGCGTCATTCCCCAACGGAAATAATATTTACAAAGAACCTTTCTTTCATTTTAGTATCTCAGTTAGTAGTGGAAATTGGGGTTCAACGCAAGATGTAGATAGAAAAAGCCAACTTACATATACTACGAGTGAAATATTTAAATTCTTCAATGGCTTAGAAGGGGGGAATACTTCTAATTCTGGTAAAACCTTTGGAGAGACTTCTGCATCTGCTATTAAAATTGTGGCTCTTAAAACATTTAAAACAGAAGATTCTAATTTAGATGCCGGTTTAACTTCTCCATTTTTACATAAGGCTTCACTTGGCTATGCTTTCGCTAACCCTCTCAACAATACCACACCTCAAGGAAGATTCCTTACTTATCCAACATTTAATCTTGATACGGCGGATTCTTTCTTTTCATCATCAGCCGATACAACAGGTGGCGCATACCTTGGATTTAAACCCCATTTAATTACCCCCTCTGTTTTAGGAAATAACGATGTTCGTTCAATAAAGAACACTACGCTCAAAAGAAATAATTTTGATTTAACGGGTGATAGGCACTTCTTAAAGTATATAGATTTAACAGGGTGCTATCTTGTTCCTGCTGAAAAAGGAAAGCACTATGAATCAAATGATGTTGTTTCTGGAAGTTCTCTTAAGAGCAGCCATGAAATGACAATAAACGATAATGAAATCATCTATGTTGTTTCACATGAATACGATATTTCGGATAATGCGGGCAATCCTTCCTGCGTTCTTATCACCGATGAAGCCCTTTCTACAAGCACCAAATATAAAATTATGCAACCTAACCCCATTTGTTTCTGGGATAAATCGCCAAATAAAATCCGCTTAAACACACTTAGCAAATCTTACACAAAGAGAATGGATTCAGATAATATGTATGATTCCTTCCCTGCTTTTGATATTGGGGATAGGACAGGAACAAGAGATAATGAATCAAATTTAGAAGGGGTTCAATCAATGTATGTCATGGTGGATATTGATAATCTCAGCGCAGAAGGAAATACTATTGTCAAGACCGCCACTGGAAGAGAAACTATTCTCTCTGGATTTACTGGGAACTTTTGTGTTTCGGATGGAGAGAAAGTCATTGAAACAGAAATTAATGGGACAGATTTAGGCGACGACATAGGCCATTACTTGGAATTTGCCGAGATTTCAAAATTAGATGGTGTCGTCTCTGTTTCGGAAACCTTTGAATTACAGGTGAACGGCGACATTGAAGAGGGCCAAAAGAGGGCAATCATTGGGGCCAACATTTCCGTTGCACCAGAAACAGAGGACATCGTGGAAGAGTTGCTCATTGAAAACGATATTACTCACACATTAACAAAAGAAAACTATAAGGTTATTTCTTCTCCAAACTTCCAAGGAAACACCTTATTTGGTATTCTCAACTATTTCTTGGGGCTTAAGGACAAAAGAATGGTAAATGTTTCGGGTAGTGTTGAGATTCAATCTGCCGATTCTTCTGACTTTGCTTCTAAATATACCTTTGACGACGACAGCATTACTGATGTAGAGGTAAGCAAATCAAACTTTGATTACTATAACCATATTACGGTCTATGGTCAAAGACACAAGGAAACCCGTAGAGACTTCCGAGCAATCAAGAAAAGAGGAAAGAAGTCCTTAGAAGTATTCAATAACAAACTCACGACTCAAGAAGATGTTTCAAATGAAGCAACGAATCTATTGAGAATTCACACTACTTTAAACAATATCGTTTCCTTTAAGATTAACAATTCCGATGTAGGAACAGTTGGTGTAGGTGATGTTATCACCCTTGAATCAAAATTCGTAGGTATTGAAAGAAACCAATATATTGTTTTGGACACTGTTCATTCATTTACAGGCTTGGTTGAGTTAAGAGTTGGTCGCTACTTTAACGGATTAGAAGATGTTCTTTCCGATATTCTTGCCAATTCTTCTCAAACTAATTCTTACTTAAGGCAATCTGAATTCAACGCAAATGAAAACGCGTATGATTTCTTGGAAGAATTGACTATTACGGAAGTATATTTCACTGCAAGAAGAAAAACCTCAAGCGGTTCATTCAAGTTGGGCTTCGGGACAGCCCTAAATACAGGCACGACCACCCTCGGATTCGCAGGGGGAACCACCACCTTTACCCGACTCTTGGAGGAAAACCTATGATAACGGATGAATTAAGAACACAGATTGCCACGCACATTGTTAGTCTTGTCAATAGCGCAAAGGTGGGATTAGGAGGCAATTCTACAAGCCCTGCCGCTACTGATGTTGATGTTCCAAGTGGGGCCACCATTAGCCAAGTAAATGCTGTCAAAGCCGACGATACGGTGTTTCAAGTTTCTGTTGAAGTGGCAGGTAGTGAACTTACGGGTTTAACGATTCGTGAGATGGGGATTTTTGACTCAAGTTATAATATGTTTTTATGTTTATGTTTACGTATTCTGATGTTCTTGTTCTTTTTTTTTTTTTATTGTTCTTTTTTTTCTTGTTTTTTTTTTTTTTTAATGATACGGCGACCACCGAGATCTACA
>ERZ869936.836-NODE-836-length-25809-cov-7.299099_pt1 | contig 25809 bp, 16 predicted proteins | sample MGYA00520876_ERZ869936 | MGnify/ENA primary metagenome ERZ869936 (study PRJEB32218, sample SAMN09650985) | biofilter metagenome | isolation source: enrty point of leading RO module | place: Saudi Arabia: Thuwal, RO plant located on Red Sea | collected 2016-02-17 ... | reverse complement strand
CCTTAGGGGGCCGCGAGCCGCTCCAGAAAGGCACCGAGCGCCGCGGCAACCGCGCGAAGGCCATCGAGAACTACCGGGCCGTCGCGCAGGCGGGCGGCGAGGTCGGCGCGGAGGCGCAGACGAAGCTCGCCCGCCTCGACCTGCCGGCGAACCCCGGCAACTACATCCAGAAACGCTGCGACGCGGGCTCGAACGGCAACCTCGTGGTCTCGGTGCGCAACGCGAGCGGCGTGCGCGTGCGCGACGTCGTGGTCGGGATCAGCGCGGGCGGTCGCCGCATCGACCGCGGCATCGGCGGCACGCTCGACCCGGGCGAGGTCGCGAGCATCGACACGGGCCTCGCCGGTTACAACCCGCAGGCCGGCTGCCCGGTCGACGTGGTCGCGGCGCGCGTCGTGGACTGAGCGCGCGCCGCGCCGGCCGTCAGTCGGTCGCCTGCGCGCGTTCGCGCTCGGCGAGCAGCGCCTCCATCTCGTCCATGATCGCGTTCATCTTGGCGACCGCCGCGCGGTAGGGCGCGGGCGTCGCGAGGTCGACGCCGGCCGCCTTCAGAATCTCGTAGGGGTAGTCGGAGCCGCCGGCACGCAGCAGGTTCTTGTAGTTCTCTACGCCGGATTCGCCGTCTTCCCTGATCTTCGCGTACAGCGCGGTGCCCGCGGTCTGCGAGGTCGCGTACTGGAACACGTACATGTTGTAGTAGAAATGCGGCACGAACATCCATTCGTTCGTGTACAGGTCGTCGATCAGCACGACGCCCTCGTCGTGGCCGTGGTAGCGCTTCAGGATCTCGCCGTACATTGCCGAGATGCGCTCGCCGGTCAGCGCCTCGCCGCGCTCGGCGGCCTCGTACAACGCCAGTTCGAATTCCGCGAACATCGTCTGCCGGAAGAACGTGCCGCGCATGCTCTCGAGGCCGAAGCCCAGGTAGTAGAGCTTCTCGTCGAGGCTGTCGGCGTTACGGGTCATGTAGTCCTGCAGGATCAGCTCGAGCGAGGTCGACGGGATCTCTGCGAGGAAGGTCGCGTAGAAGGCGGTCTGGAACGGCTGCGCCTGCTTCGCATACAGCGTGTGCATCGCGTGGCCCCACTCGTGCGCGAAGGTCGACAGCGACTCGTAGTCGTCGTTGTGGTTCAGCAGCAGGTACGGGTGCACATCCCAGGCGATGCCGTTCATGTAGGCGCCGGAGCGCTTGCCGGGCTGCGGGTAGACGTGCATCCAGCGGCCGTCCATGGCCTCGCGCTGCATCTCGACCCAGTCGTCGCCGAGGACGGACATCGCCTCCAGCGTGATGCGCTTGCTGGTCTCGATGTCGAAGGTCTTGTCCAGCGAGACCAGTGGCGGGTAGATGTCGTAGTAGTGCATCTGCTCGATGCCGAGCAGCCGCGCACGCAGCCGGAAGTAGCGGTGCAGCGTCGGCAGCGCGCTGTTCACTTCCTCGACCAGCGTTCGGTACACGCTCTCCGGCAGGTTGTCCTGGTGCAGTTCCCGGTGCAGCACGCTGTCATAGTGACGCGCCCGGGCCAGCGCGGCCTGCGTCTGCAGGTGCGAGTTCAGCACCGCGCCGACCGAGTTGCGGTACTCGCCCCATTTCTGCCAGAACGCATCGAAGACCCGCTTGCGGTCGTCGCGGTCGGCGCTCTGCCGCCAGCGGCTGTAGCCCTGCGAGTCGACCCGTACCTCGCGGCCGTCGGCAAGCGCCACGGTCGGCCACGGGATGTCGGAGTTCGCGATCAGGCTGTAGATGTCGTTCGGCGCGCCGATCGACTGCGACAGGTAGGCGAGCGTCTGCTCGGCCTCCTCGCCGAGCGTGTGCGGCGCGTTGCGCAGGCTGTCCTCGAGCTGGAAGCGGTAGGGTTCGAGCCGCGGGTCCTCGTCCAGCCAGGCATTGATGACCTCGCTGCCGACGGCGAGGAGCTCCGGCTGCACCCAGGCGGTCGCCTGGCGAAAGCGCGCGAACATGATGTCGCCGAGCTGGTTGCGTGCCTGGGCCTCGGTGTCGCGCAGGTCCTCGTCGGACTCGAGGCTCGAATAGGCATAGACGCGGTAGGCGTCGCGGGTCGTGTCGGAGATCAGCTGCAGCGTCTCGTACAGCGCGTCCGCGCTGTCGCCGAGCGTGCCGCGCCGCTCGTCGATCCGGCCGAGGTCCTCGAGCACCTGCTCGCGGGCCCGGTCCCAGGCCTGCGGCGTCGGGAACAGTTCGGCCAGGTCCCAGGTGTGGCTCGGGTCGGGCGATTGGACGCCGTCGGCGGCCGGCAGGGGCTGCGCAAAGGCAGTAATGATTAGCGCGACGAAGGCGACGAAGGCCGGGTTGCGTTGCATGGAGGTAACACCTGTTCGCGGAAAGTTCTTTAGACAGCAAATGCGGCATCGGTTCGACGCACGCGCGGGGAAACTACCGATGCCGGCGCTGTTCGGGGTCGTGCTAGACTGACGCGCGTCCCGGGGGAGGCGCCCGCAACAAGAATGAAGAAGTTCATCATCGAACTGCGACGCCGCGAGGTGTTCCGCACCGCCGGCCTGTACGTCGGCATCTCGTGGATCGTCATCGAGGTCGCGAGCGTACTGCTGCCGACCTTCGACGCACCGCCCGAGGCGCTGCGCTGGCTGATCATCGTTGCGTTCGTCGGTTTCCCGATCGCCGTAATCCTGTCGTGGATCTTCGATGTGACCGAGCACGGCGTCGTCGTGCAGCCGGATGCGACCGACACGGTGGTACTGCCGATCGGGGGGCGCAAGATGGACTTCGTCGTCATCGGCGTCCTGTCCGTCGCGCTGATCATCTCCGTCTACCTGAATTTCACCCGCACGCCGGGGCCCGTCGCTGAACCCGAACCGCTGACCGTGCTGATCGCCGACGTCCACAACCGGACCGGCAACAACCTGTTCGACGGCGCGCTGGAGCAGGCGCTGTCTATCGGCATCGAGGGCGCATCCTTCGTCAATGCGTCGCGGCGCGACCAGGCGCAGGACACGGCGAAAGAGCTAGGACTCGGCGACAAGCTCGACGAGGAGACCGCGCGGCTCGTTGCCGTCCGCGAGGACATGGACCTCGTGCTCGCGGGCAGCATTGCTGCCGACGGCCCGCGCTTCGAGCTGGAGCTGCGCGCGCTGGACCCGGCGAGCGGCGAGGCGCGCGTGGCAGCGGATGCCAGCTCCCGCGATGCGGCCGGCGTGTTGGTCGCGGTGGGCGAGGCCGTCGGCGAGATTCGCCGCAAGCTCGGCGACGATGCCGAAGACCTGGCCGCTTTGCGCCGTGGCGAGGCGCTGACGACCCGCTCGCTCGAAGCGATGAAAGAGTATGCCGAGGGACAGCGGCTCGCCCGCGACGGCCGCGACGAGGATGCCGTCGAGCACTACCGGCGGGCCGTCGAGCTCGACCCGCAGTTCGCGCGCGCCTGGTCCGGCTGGGGCCTGTCGGCCTTCAAGCTGGGCCAGGGCAGCGAGGCGAACGAACTCTGGGCGAAAGCACTGTCGCTCGCCGACCGCATGACCGAGCGCGAGCGCTACCGGACCTTCGGCCTGTACTACACCGCGGTCTCGCTGAACTACGACAAGGCTATCGAGAACTACCGGCAGCTCGTCGAGGAATTCCCGGCCGACGGCGCCGGCAACAACAATCTCGCGATCCTGTACACGTTCACGGCCCAGTACGACGCGGCGCTCGCCCAGAGCCGCCAGCTGCTCAAGATCTACCCGAAGCGCACGCTGTACCGGGCAAACCACGCGCAATACGCGCTGTACGCCGGCGAGACGGAACTCGCCGCCGAGTACGCGCGCGGCGTCGTCGAGGAAGATCCGGAGTTTTTCAAGTCATGGATGATTCTCGCGCTGGTCGCGCTGCACGACGGGGACCCGGCGCAGGCTGCCGATTACTACGGGTCGATGGCGGCCACCGGCGACCGCGGCGCCTCGCTGGCGGCCACAGGCCTTGCCGACATCGCGCTCTACGAAAATCGCCTGGCGGAGGCGGTGGCGATGCTCGAGGAGGGCATCGAAGCCGACCGCGCCGCGGCCGACGAACGCGGCGTCTCGACGAAGACCGTAGCGCTGGCGCAGGCGCTGGCAGCGCAGGAAAACGCCGCCGAGGGATTGCGCCTGCTGCAAGCGCTGCCGCCGTCTCGCCAGGACGGTCAGCTGGTGCCGACCGCGGAAATGCTCGTGGCAGAGCAGCTGTTCGCCGAGGCCGCGGAGATCGCCAACCAGTATCGCGGTCAGCTTCGGCCGACGGCGGTGGCCTATGCCCACCTCATCGACGGGCTGATCGCGCACCACTCCGGGGACCACGTCGCCGCGATCGCGGCTTATCGCCGGGCGCTCGAGGCGGCCGACCTTTGGCTCGTGCGCTTCCACCTGGGCCGCAGTTACATGGCCGCGGACTACCCGGCGGAGGCGAGCGCCGAGTTCGCCGCCCTGTTGCGACGCCGCGGCGAGGCCGGCGGCCTGTTCTTCGACGACGTGCCGACCTGGCGCTACGTCGGGCGGCTGGAGTCGTGGAAGGCCGCCGCGGACCGCGAACTGCGCGGTCTCGCGACGACCGGGGATGCCGACTAGCGGGCTGCCGGCAAGTCTCCGTTAGCGCAGCGTGACGCAGGTCGTCGCGTCGGGTCCGCCCGGCGGTTCGATCTCCAGTTCGTAGGACCCCGGTTGCGACGGCGTCTGCCAGCTGTACTGCCAGGTGCTGTTCGACGCCGAGTAGCGGAAGTCGCTGTTGCCGGCGTCGTTCGCCGCCATGCCGTCGCCTGCGCCGGTATTCACGCCGGTGCAGTTGTTGCCGCTGAACGGCCCGCGCCAGGTGACCATGACGGCCAGTGCACTGCTGTCGACCAGCGCACCGTTGTTGCGGTAGCGGAAGTCGAGCGGCACCACGCTGCCGGCCTTGATGTTGCCCTTGACCCTGTCGAGTTCCACGGTCCAGGCGAACACCACGTCCACGGTGAACTGCGCGCTGGCCGAGTTGCCGGCGGCATCCGTCGCGCTGCAGTCCACCGTTGCGGTGCCGCGCGGCAGGTCGACGGGATTGGCTGCCGCGGCGCCATCGACCGTGCAATCGGGCACCAGCACGCCGTCCACGTTGTCGCTGACGCTGACGTTGGCCAGGTAATCGACCGACGCCGTGTCGCCGGTGGTCGTCACGACCAGTGGATCCTCGATCACCGTGATGACCGGCGGCGTCGCGTCCGTGACGATGACGGTGCGCTCGACCGTGCTCGAGTTGCCGAAGGAATCCGTCGACGTGTAGCTGACCGTGTAGGTCCCGGGCGTGTTCGTATCGACGCCGCTCGCGTCGATGACGATCTCGGCGCTCAGGTCGCCGTCGACGTTGTCGCTAGCGGTTGCGCCGAGCTCGACGTAGGGCGAGCCTTCGGCAATCGACTGCGGATTATCGCCGGTCAGCGTAATGACCGGTGCAGTCACGTCACTGACGGTGACGACGAATTCGCCGCTGGCCTCGTTGCCCGAGCTGTCGCTGGCGCTGCAGGTCACGGTCGTGTCGCCCGCCGGGAAATCGTGGACGAAGGTGAACGCCGGCAGCGTATCGTCCAGCGTGCCCGGGGTGCAGTCGACGACGATGTCGGTATCGACGTTGTCGGTTGCCGTCACCGGGCCCCAGCTGACCTGGAAGGTGCTGGCCGTGGCGGCGAGCACGAAGGGCTCGGCCGGGACGAACACCGGCGGATCGATGCCCGCCAGCACCGGCGGGGTCGTGTCCGGGTTGTCGATCTCGCAGGACTCGATGATGCTGCCGTCGCCGGTCTCTGCCTCGATGTCGCAGTCGACCGTGCCGCCGCCCTGCGAGTACATCGCGACGCCGAGGTTGGCATTGATGAAGTCTTCGTCCAGGTCGCCGTCGTGGAAGAAGCGCAGCGTCACCACGGCGCGCCGGTCCGGCTCCAGCAGGAAGCTCGGCGCGTACGGATCCAGCACCGGGTCGGGGTCCGCCGACGAGGACGTCGCGCTGCCGGCCGGCAACAGCGAGTTGTACAGAACCTGGTTGCTGACGTGGACCTTCGGCGCGCAGAAGTTGTCCGCGGTCGAGTTCAGCGTAACGGTGCTTGTCTCGTAGGGACTGGTGACGAAGATCTGCACGGCCTTGTCGGCGACCGCCTGACGCAGCGCCTCGGTGAAGATCGGCTTCACATCGATGCCGGTCGTCGTATTGGTCTCGGTCTTCAGCTGCCAGCTGACCTCGGTGTACTCGGCCGTGTTCTCCAGGTCGAGGTTCTCGAGGTCGAGGTTTTCGAGGTCCAGGCTCTCGACGTCCGAGGCGAAGATCGTGAAGTTCTCCAGGTCGAGGTTCTCGAGGTCGAGGTTCTCGAGATCCAGGCTCTCGAGATCCCAGTTCTCGAGGTCGAGGTACAGCAGCCGGTTCTCGAGGTCGAGGTTCTCTAGGTCGAGGATTTCCACGTTCTGCTGCTGGTAGAGCAGGTTCTCCAGGTCCAGGTTCTCGAGATCGAGGCTCTGCAGGTCGGAGTAGTAGATGACGCGGTTCTCGAGGTCGAGGTTCTCGAGATCGAGATGCGCGATATCGACCAGCTCGGTCGTGTTCTCGAGGTCGAGGTTCTCGAGGTCCAGGTTCTGCGTCGAGACGATACGGTCGCGGTCGAGCAGGATGTCGAAGACCTCGGCGTCGCCCGCCGGGACCGGGTTGCCGGCATCGTCGGTGAACACGTTCTCGAAAGGCGTTGCGCTGTCGAAGCGCAATGCCGCGCTGGCGACGAGGCCCGGGTTCGCGTCGTCCGCGAGCGTGACGACGATATCGTCGGTCGGGTCGGTGTCGGCATTGACGAAGGTGAAGATCGTGCGCACGGCGCTGGAGCGGCCCGGCAATACCACCGGGATACTGTTGACGCCCGTGTCGTCGGGCTGGAAGCTCGCGCGCGCGGGCGTCTCCAGCGGCACCGACAATGTCGCGGTGCGGGTCGCCGGTGAGGCGTTGTGCAGCAGCAGTACGTAGGTGCGCACGCTGCCGTCCGCGGACTTGGCCGCCGACAGCACCGTGACCGACAGTTCCGGCCGCATCGCCGCGACGAAGATGTTCTGGTTGCGGGTCAACGCGTTCGGCGTCGCCGGCGTGCAGACGCCGATCGAGTCCTCGCCGTCCTCGCCCTGCAGCGGGGCCATGATGCCAGGTACCTCGGGTGCGCCGTAGGTGCTGGGGCAGCCGGGCGGCGAGATCCACATGCCGAGCAGCTCGTCCCAGACGTCGCAGCCTGTGTAGTAGATTGGGCCACGCGCGTTGCGGTTGCTGGTCCAGGCCACGCTCACGATCGGCTCGGCAAGGACCTCGTTCGGCACGGTGTTGTTCGGTACCCAGTCGTCGCCCTCCAGCCGGTACTCGGGTCCGAACACGGAGTTGTAGTCGCCGATGAACGGCGCGGTGCCCTTGCGGAACATGCGCGCGTTCGGGTGTTCGAACTCGAGCTGCCGAACCTCGCCGGTCAGCGGGTTCAGGCCCATCGGGAAGCGCGATATGCGCACCGAGGGCTGCGGAGTGCCACCGCTCGACGCGACGTAATCGTCCGCGTCGACGAGGTATTCGCGCGGCACGCCGTCCACGAGCTGCGCGCCGTACATGTCGATCGTGCGGCGGAACGGGTAGTTGCCGGTGGTCGGCGGCAGCTCAGCCGGCGGCGGGACCTGCTCGTAGGCGCTGGCCGGGATCAGCGTGCCTGACGTACCGGTCACGTTCAGCACGTAGTCCTCGATGAACGCGCCCGGTACCGGCGTCTGCCGCAGGTTGAGCTTGTCGCGGCGGCTGTCGTACCAGGCCAGCGTCGTGATGCCGTGCAGCGTGGTCGTGGCCGGCATGAACTGGTGGCCGCGGCGGCGCACGCCCGGCGCGCTCTCCTGCGGGTCGACCGCTACCGGGTCGCTCCACTGCAGATTGTTGCTGCCCGAAGAGCGCACCATCATGATCCGCGAGTAGCCGAAGGCCATCGGGATCTGCCCGTCCTGCGGGGCGACGAAGTCGTCCTCGAGCGCGACCGTAACCTGCCGCGCCGTGCCGTCTTCCTCGAAGCAGGTCTGGCCGCCGGGGCCGCGATCGGCGTAGAACACGTAGAAATCGTTGCCGTCGCTCGTTACGACTGGCAGTGCGTTCGTACGGAAGCGCGATACGCCGGTCGTCTGGTCGAACGCGCAGAATTCCGCGACGACCTCCGGCTTGCTCCACTTGTTGTTCGCCTTGTAGGACATCATGATCGCGCTGGTCTCGTTGTTGTCCGAGAAGCGCCGCCAGACGACGAGTACCTGCTGGCCGAAGTTGCGCGTTGCGATGCTCGCGCCCTGGTTGATCTCTGCGCTCTCCGACAGCTTGGTCTCGACCGGCCAGGTCAGGCCCCAGTCGTCGGAGGCGCGGTACATGATCTTGGTGCCGTCGTTGTTGTCGTTGCCGACGAACTTCGTGTACACGAGGTGCGTGCGGCCCGCCGGGACATGCAGGTCGTAGGCGGGCACGACGTTGTTGGCGTTGCGCGGGTCGACGAACTCCGGGATCGGGACGACGACGTCGGGCTGTCCGTCTGCCGGATCGGCGAGCGAAGTGGTGAAGCCCGGCTTGTCGAGGAACTGCCCGGACGTGCCGGTATCGATCGTGACGACGTCAAGCGGCTCCCACGGCGGACCGCTCTCGCGGTTGTGTTCGTACCAGCGCGAGACGTAGACGCCGCCCGGCTGCTCGTCGTTGCGCCAGCCGGCAATGAAGTTGTACAGCAGCAGGTAGGGCACCGCGGACACGTTCGCGTCCGCACCGAACTGCTGGCCGAGCGTCGGGTTGTCGGCCAGGTGCCCGAAGTGCAGGCCGCTGATCCAGGATTGCCCGTAGTCGCGCGAAATGCTGACGCCGGGAAACGCGTCGCCTATGCTCTCGAAATCGACGGCGCGGTAGTCGTTATAGCCGCAGAACAGCCACTGCGGGTGTGTCGAGGAGCTCGCACACTCCGGTTCGTTCTGCTGCTTGCGCGCATTGCCGGCGAACAGCCAGTTGACCGGCGTCGGGCCGATCGCGTTGACGTTCTGCTGCGGCACGGCGCCGGCATGGGCGACGGTGCTCGCGAACAGGGCAATGATGGGCAGCAAGCCGGCGCGACTGCGCCGCACGTCACCGCGCGATGTGGTGTTCGAGTCCAAGTTCCGCTCCCGACTTGTTATTGGTTATCGACGGGTACGGCGAGTGTTCGTCCGCTGATGCTCGCTCTCCGCAGCCAGTATAGGCTAATCGGGAAATTTGCCGCAGATTGCTTTGTAACAGCGCCGCGTACTGCAATATGTCAATTCAACGCGGGAACTGTTGCGCAAGAACAATGATCAAACGCATGGTATTTCCGGACCACGCTGCATAATTGATGACGCGATTCCGACTCCTCGTCGTAGCTTTGCTGCTGGTCGGCACCGGCTTCGCGCTGGCCCGGCTGCTGCCGGGCGAGCAGCCGGCGTCGCCTGCGCCCGCGGAACCCGCGCCAGGCTTCGACGCCTCGCTGCCGCTCGCCGAGCGCGTGCGCGAGCTCGAACGGGCCGTGGCCGAGGAGCGCCGGGCGCGCCAGCTGCTGGAAGACGAGCTCCTGTACCTGTCCGACCTGCTCGAGGACCGCGACGACGAATACGGCAACCGCGACGTTGCCGGGCCCGTTGCGGAGGTACCGGACGTCGACGTCGCTCCGCGTCGGCGCTTCGGCGATAACCGCGAGGGCCGGCTCGACGCACTCGTGCGGGCCGGGCTGAGCGCCGAGCGCGCGGAGTGGATCATGCAGCGGGAGTCGCGCTACCAGCTCGCGATGCTGGAAGCGCGCCACGATGCATCGCGCGAGGGCGACTGGGAGGACTACCAGGCCTTCGCGCGCGCCGAACGCGAGGCCTTCCGCGCTGACCTCGGCGACGACTACGAACGCTACCTCGAGGGCAGCGGGCGACCGACCGCGGTCGTCGTGTCCGGCATCATGGATACTTCGCCCGCGCAGCGCGCCGGCCTGCAGCCGGGCGACCGCATCCTGCAGTACGGTGCGAAACGCATCTACAGCATGTCGGACCTGAACCAGGCGACGCTCGACGGCGCGCCCGGCGAGACCGTGCTGCTGCAGATCGAGCGCGACGGCATGCCGATGCAGATCGCGATCCCGCGCGGCCCGGTCGGCATCATGGCCGGCGGCCGGCGCCGCGAGTAGGGCGCCGCGGGCTGGCCTTGCCGGGTTCGCCCATGCAGAATGACGCCGGTCAGCAGAGCCACACGGCCCGGCCTTGAGCATACTGCGTTACAGCATCCCGAACGGTTTCACGGCGGCGAGCCTGCTGCTCGGCCTCGGTTCGATCGTCACGAGCCAGCTCGGCCACCTCGAGCTCGCCGGCTGGATGATCGTCTGGTGCGGCCTGCTCGACGTGCTCGACGGGCTGGCCGCGCGCCTGCTCAAGGCCACCTCGACCTTCGGCGCGGAATTCGACTCGATGGCCGACCTGATCGCCTTCGGCGTCGCGCCGGGCATGCTGGTCTTCCACGCCGGCCTCGACGTCGGCGGCGTCGCGTTCGGTACCGGCGCGTTCTGGGTCCTGCTGCTGTCCGTCGGCGTGTTCGTGCTGGCCGGTGCCATGCGCCTCGCGCGCTTCAACCTGTCCTCGCAGAAGCCCGGCGACGGCTGGTTCGCCGGTATCCCGATCACGGCCTGCGGCGGCGGGCTGATCTCGACCACGGTCATCCTGCTGGTGCGCTACGAGGACTTCGCCGCGGCGCTGCCGCTGCACGCCTACCTGCCAATGCTGATGTTCGTGCTCGCGCTCGGCATGGTCTCGACGATCCGCTTCCCGAAACTCAGGCGGCGCGACAGCAAGGCGATGAACGCGTTCCAGGGCTTCAACTTCGTCGCGACCTACTACTGCGGCATCACCCGCAGCTTTCCCGAGTTCCTGTTCGGCATGGCGGTGTTCCTGCTGATCAGCGGCATCATCGCCGGTCGCATCAGCCGCCACCACGCGGAAGCGACCTGAGCGGCGCGCGCCCGCGCGCCGTGCCGGCATGCCGCCCGCGCCCGCCGATTCGCTGAAGAGCAGGCGCGAGCGCCTGCTCGGGCCGGCCTACCGGCTGTTCTACGAGGAACCGCTGCACCTCGTGAAGGGCGAGGGCGCTTGGCTCACGGCCGCCGACGGCCGACGCTACCTGGACCTGTACAACAACGTGCCGCATGTCGGGCACTGCCGGCCCGAGGTCGTCGAGGCGATCTGCCGGCAGGCCGCAACGCTCAATACGCACACCCGCTACCTGCACGAGACCGTGCTCGACTACGCCGAGCGCCTGCTCGCAAGATTCCCGAGCGAACTCGACACGGTCATGTTCAGCTGCACAGGCACCGAGGCCAACGAACTCGCGCTGCGCGTTGCGCGCGAGGCGACGGGTCGGCAGGGCATCGTCGTGACCGAGTTCGCCTACCACGGCAATTCGCAGCTCATCGCCGATATCTCGACCGAGGACACGCCGCCCGCGCGGCGCCCGCCGTACGTCGCGACGGTGCCGTTCCCGGACACCTACCGCGGCGAGCACCGCGGCGCCGATGCCGGGGAACGCTACGCGGCGCAGGTCGACGTCGCGGTTGCCGAGCTGCGACGTCGCGGCTTCGAACCGGCGGCGTTCGTCGTCGACACGATCTCGTCGTCGTCGGCCGTGGTCGAATCGCCGCCCGGTTTCCTGGCCGGCGCCGCCGCACGCATCCGCGCGGCCGGCGGCCTGTTCGTGGCGGACGAGGTGCAGCCCGGCTTCGGCCGGACGGGACGGCATTTCTGGGGCTTCGAGGCGGACGGGCTCGTGCCGGACATCGTCACGCTCGGCAAGCCGATCGGCAACGGCCACCCGCTGGCGGCGACCGTGCTGCGACGCGACCTTGCGGAGCGCTTCGCCGCTGAGACGGGCTACTTCAACACCTTCGGCGGCAACCCGGTGTCGGCCGCCGCCGGCCTCGCGGTGCTCGACATCGTCGAGCGCGACGGCCTGCAGGCGCACGCGCTGGCCGTCGGCCGCAGCCTGCGCGAAGGGCTCGCCGCGCTCGCAGCGCGTTTCGATCTGATCGGCGACGTGCGCGGCCACGGCCTGTTTCTCGCCGTCGAGCTGGTCGAGGACCGCGCGAGCCGTGCGCCCGCGACCGCGCGTGCGCGCGCCGTCGTCAACGCGCTGTGCCGGCGCGGCGTGCTGACCAACACGATCGGGCCGGACGACAACGTGCTGAAGCTCCGGCCGCCGATGGTATTCTCCGGGGCCGATGCCGACCTGTTCCTCGACGCGTTCGCGGAGGCGCTCGCGGAGCAGGGCTAGACAACGACACCGAATAACGACACGCACTGCGGGGGAAGCATGCGCATCATCCTTGTCCTTGCGCTCGCGCTCGTCGCCGGCTGCAGCCGGCCGGCCGCCGACGGTTTCGCAGACGCGCTCGACGGCTTCGAGCGCCTCGAGGGCTTCATCGACCTGTACCGCGACGACAGCGGCGGGCGGCTGTACCTGGGCCTCGATAGCTTCGATACGCCGCTCCTGTACCAGGCCTCGCTCGCGCGCGGCGTCGGCTCCAACGACCTCGGTCTCGACCGCGGCCAGCTCGGCGCGCGCCACATCGTCCGCTTCGAACGGCACGGGAACCGCGTCCTGCTCGTGGCGGACAACCTCGACTACCGGGCGCTGTCCGACAACCCGGACGAGCAGCACGCGATCGACGCCTCGTTCGCGCACTCGGTGCTGTGGGGCTTCGAGATCGCCGGGCGCGCCGACGGCCGCGTGTTCGTGGATGCCACCGACTTCCTGCTGCGCGACGCGCACGGGCTCGCGCGCACGCTCGAGCAGGCCGGCGAGGGCAGCTATGCGGTGGACGCGAGCCGCTCGGCGATCTACGCGCCGCGCACGAAGGCGTTCCCGGACAACAGCGAGATCGAGGCCGTCGTGACCTACACGGGCAAGCCCGCCGGCGCGATCCTCGGGACCGTCGCCCCCGATCCGGCCAGCATCAGCGTGCACCTGCACCACTCGTTCATCCGCCTGCCCGACGACGGCTACGAGCCGCTGCCCTACGATCCGCGGGCCGGCCTGATCGGGCTCGCCTACGGCACCGACGGCTTCAGCGACTACGCGACGCCGGTCGGCGAGGAGCTGACCGTGCGCTACGCGCGCCGCCACCGCCTGCAGAAGCAGGACCCGTCCGCCGCCGTCAGCGAGGCCGTCGAGCCGATCGTCTACTACCTCGACCGCGGCGCGCCGGAGCCCATCCGGAGCGCGCTGCTCGACGGGGCGCGCTGGTGGAACGAGGCTTTCGAGGCCGCCGGCTACCGCGATGCGTTCCGGGTCGAGATGTTGCCCGAGGACGCCGACCCGATGGACGTGCGCTACAACGTGATCCAGTGGGTGCACCGGTCCACGCGCGGCTGGTCCTACGGCTCGTCGATCCTCGACCCGCGCACCGGCGAGATCCTGAAGGGCCACGTGACGCTCGGCAGCCTGCGGGTCCGGCAGGACTACCTGATCGCGGAAGGCCTGCTGGCGCCCTACGGCGACGGCGAGACCGGGGAACGCGACGCCGCGCTCGACATGGCGCTCGCGCGCATCCGCCAGCTGTCCGCGCACGAGGTCGGGCACACGCTCGGCATCGAGCACAACTTCGCGGCCAGCACGCAGGGTCGCAGCTCGGTCATGGACTACCCTCACCCGCAGATCCGCATTGCCGACGACGGCACGCTGGACCTGACGGATGCCTACGACACGGGCATCGGCGCATGGGACGAGCGCGTGATCCTGTACGGCTACCAGGACTTCCCGGACGACGTCGACGCGGACGCGCAGCGCGCCGAGATCCTGTCCGAAACGCTCGCCACGCTGAAATTCGTCGCCGACAGCGATGCGCGCGCGGTCGGCACGGCGCATCCGGACGGCAACCTGTGGGACAACGGCGGCGACGCGATCGCCGAGCTCAACCACCTGCTGCGCGTGCGCGAGATCGCGCTGTCGCGCTTCGGCGAGGCGAACCTGCGCCCCGGCCGTCCGCTCGCGACCCTGGAGGAAGTCCTCGTGCCGATCTACCTGCTGCACCGCTACCAGTTGCAGGCGGTCGGCAAGCTGATCGGCGGCGACGATTTCCGCTACGCGCTGCGCGGCGACGGCCAGCGGCCGGGCGTGCCGGTGCCGCCCGAGCGCCAGCGCGCCGCGGCCGCGGCGCTCTACGCCACGCTGTCGCCGCGCGTGCTGGCGCTCGATCCCGAACTGCTCGCCGGCATCCCGCCGCGGCCGCCGGGTTACACGCGCTCGCGCGAGACCTTCCCGCGCCATACCGGCCCGAGCTTCGACCCGCTGGGCCCGCCGGCCAGCGCCGCGGCGCTGACGCTCGAGGTATTGCTGGACCCGGCGCGCGCGGCGCGACTCAGCGCGAACCACGCGCTGGACGCGGCGCAGCCCGGCTTCCAGGAACTGCTGAACGGCCTGCTCGGCGCGACCTGGTACGCGCCGCAGGGCAGCGGCCAGGCGGCGGCCATTCGGCGCACGGTCGATCTGCTGGTGCTCGACGAGCTCGCGCGCCTGGTCGTCGACGAGCAGGCGGCGCCGCGGGTCCGCGCGGCGGCGCGGGGCGCGCTCGCGGCGCTCGACGACTGGATCGCCCAGCGGGCCGCGGTCGAGAGCGACCCGGCCTGGCGGGCGCACTACGGCTATGCGCGCCACCGCATCGGCTTGCTGGAGGACGAGCCGCAGCTGTTCCGCGAACTGCCGCGCGTCGCGGTCCCGCCCGGCTCGCCGATCGGCGGTCACTGAGAGCGGCCGCGTGGACGCCGTCACCGGGGTACTGCTTGGCTACCTGGTCGTGCTCGCCGGGCTCGCGATCTGGAGCCGGCGCGAGACGAAAACGCTGTCCGGGTTCTTTCTCGCCGGCAAGAAGCTGCCGTTCTGGGTCGTCGCGTTCAGCATGAACGCAACCGGCGAGTCGGGCTGGCTGCTGCTCGGCCTGACCGGCATGGGCTACGCGGTCGGCGCGCAGGCCTACTGGGTCGTCGTCGGCGAGATCATCGGCGTCTGGCTGGCCTGGACCCTGGTGTCGCGGCGCATGAAGCGCATCGGCGACGTGACCGACGCGATCACGGTGCCGGACGTGCTCGCGGCGCGCTTCGGCGACCCGCGGCACCTGCTGCGCTGGATCGCGGTGATCATCATCGTGACGATGGTCGCGGCCTATGTCACCGCGCAGATGACCGCGACCGGCAAGGCCTTCGCGAACTTCATCGACATCGACTACGAGACCGCGGTGATCCTGGGCGCCGCGATCATCATCACCTACACGTTCGTCGGCGGCTTCAAGGCGGTCGCGTACACCGACGCGGTGCAGGGCGCGCTGATGCTGCTCGGCCTGATCGTCGTGCCGACCGTCGCGATCGGCGCGGCCGGCGGCTGGGGCCAGGTCAGCGCGACGCTGGCCGCCGACGACCCGGCCCTGCTCGACTTCTGGGGTTTCACCGGCGACGGGCTGCCGGGCTGGATCGCGCTCGTCAGTTTCCTCGCGATCGGCCTGCCGTTTCTCGGCGCGCCGCAGCTCATGTCGCGTTTCCTCGCCGTGCGCGACGAGTCCGAACTCGGGCGCGCGCGCACGATGTCGGTCATCGTCATCCTGCTGTTCGATGTCGGCGCCGTGACGGCCGGCATGGCCGGGCGCGCGCTGTACCCGGAGCTCGCCGACCAGGAAGCGATCTTCCCGGTGCTGGCACGCGAGCTGTTCCCGGCGGTGATCACGGGCCTGCTGCTCGTGATCGTGCTGTCGGCCATCATGTCGACGGTGGACTCGTTGCTGCTGCTCGCATCGTCGGCGGTCGTGCGCGACACGATGCAGCGGATTCTCGGCAGCCGGCAGGCCGACCACGGGCTCGCGCGCTACGGCAAGATCGTCACGGTCGTGATCGGCGTGATCGCGGTCGTGTTCGCGCTCGAGGAGCCGAAGCTGATCTTCTGGTTCATACTCTTCGCCTGGTCCGGCCTCGGCGCCGCGTTCGGGCCGGTGATCCTGTGCATGTTCTATTACCGGCACACGAACGCGCCCGGCGTCGCGGCCGGCATGCTCGGCGGCTTCCTGACCAGCGTCGTCTGGGTGCTGGCCTTCAAGGCAGGCAGCTACGAGCTGTACGAGATGATCCCGGGCATGATCGTCGGGCTCGTCCTGACGGTCGTCGTGTCGCGGCTGACGGGGCGCCGCGCGCCGCCGCCCGCGGCGCCGCTGCCCTGAGTCGCCGGTAGCACGCCTGCTCGCCTGTCGGCGCGGAGTCGCGGGACGGCCGTCCGGGGCTACCATGGGCGGGTTGATGGGGGATTTATGGGCTCGAGCGGTATCACGCGCAGGGACTTCCTGAATGGCGTTGCGCTGGGCACGGCGGGCTCGCTGGCACCGGCCGGCCTGCTGGCGGCCGCTGCGGACAACTACCCGCCGACGCTGACCGGCATGCGCGGCAGCCACGCGGGTTCCTTCGAGGTCGCCCACGCGCTCGCCTGGGCGGGGCATCGCTACGAGCGGCCGGCCGTGCAGACCGACGACGACTACGACCTGGTCGTGGTCGGCGGCGGCATCTCGGGACTGGCCGCGGCGCACTTCTGGCGGCAGCAGGCCGGCCCGGCGGCGCGCGTCCTGGTGCTCGACAACCACGACGACTTCGGCGGCCACGCGAAGCGCAACGAGTTCGAGGTCGACGGCCGCCGGCTGATCGGCTACGGCGGCAGCCAGGCGATCGACACGCCGTCTGCCTACTCGGCGGAGTCGCGTCGGCTGCTGGCGGACGTCGGCATCGACGTGCAGCGCTTCTACGACTGGTACGACCAGGACTGGTACGACGATCGCGGCCTGCAGCGGGGCATCTACTTCGGCCAGCCGGGCCAGCTGGCACCGAACGTGCTGCGCACCTTCGGCTGGGCCGTGCCCGGGGACCTGCAGGCGGCCGTCGCCGCCTACCCGCTGCCGGACGCGGCCAGGCAGAGTCTCGGCGGGCTGCTGCGTTACGACGACGACCCGTTCCCCGCGCTCACTCGCGATCAGAAGCGCGCGCACCTGCGCAGCATAAGCTACAGCGACTACCTGCGCGGCCCGCTCGGCATCGACGAGCGCGTCGTGAGGCTGTTGCGCGATTCGATCACGGGCCTGTGGGGCATCGGCTACGACGCGCTGTCCGCGCTCGAGGCCTGGCGCAACGGCATGCCGGGTTTCGCCGGCCTCGGCCTCGAGGAACCGGCCACCGACATGCACGGCCAGGGCGAGGAGCCCTACATCTTCCATTTCCCGGACGGCAATGCCGGCGTGGCCCGCGCGCTGGTCCGCGACCTGCTGCCGCGGGCACTGCCGGGCAGCACGGCCGAGGAACTGGTGGAGCGCCGCGTGAACTACGACGAACTCGACCGGCGCGGCAGCCCGACCCGCATCCGCCTGCTCGCGACCGCCGTCGACGCGCGGCACGGGGACGACGGCCGGTCCGTGGACGTGACCTACGTGCGCGACGGGCAGGTTCACCGCGTGCGTGCGCGCCACGCGGTCATGGCCTGCTACAGCCACATGCTGCCCTACCTCTGCCCGGAGCTGCCGGAGCGCCAGCGCGAGGCCATCGACTACGCGGAGAAGGTGCCGCTCGTCTACACCAGCATCGCCGTGCGCAACTGGCGGCCGTGGCAGGAGACCGGCTATCACAGCCTGTACCTGCCGTACGGGCGGACGATGAGCTCGATCGGCCTCGACTTCCCGGTCAGCATCGGCAGCTACCGCTTCGCGAGCGGACCGGACGAACCGACCGTGCTGCACGCGAGCTGGGCGCCGGCCGAGCCGGACAGCGGACTGAGCGGCCGCGAGCAGCACCTGGCCGGGCGCCGCAAGCTCTACCAGATGAGCTTCGACGAGTTCGAGTGCGACATCGTCGAAACGCTGACCGGCGCTTTCGGCGCCGCGGGCTTCGACGCCGCGCGCGACATCGCCGCGATCACGGTAAACCGCTGGCCGCACGGCTACGCCTACGAGTACAACGAACTCTACGACCCGGACGGTTTCGGACCCGCGAACGGGCCGCACGTCGCCGGCCGTGCGCAGCTCGGCCGCATCTCGATCGCGAACTCCGACGCGTCCGCCTACGCCTACGTCGACGGCGCGATCGACGCCGCGTACCGCGCCGTGCAAGAGCAGCTGCGCACGCGCTGACATGGACGATTTCGGCGCGCTTGCGGTGATCCCGACGCTGCTCGTGCTGCTGCTCGCGGTGCTGACGCGGCGGCCGATCGAGTCGCTCGTCAGCGGCGCGCTGCTCGGCCTCGTGATGCTGCACGGCACGCAGTTCCTCGGCGGCTTCGCCGACACGACGCTCCGCGTCATGACCGACGAGGACGTCGCCTGGGTCATCCTGGTCTGCGGCTTCATGGGCAGCCTGATCGCGCTGTTCACGCGCACCGGTGCGACCCGGGCGTTCACCGAGCGGATGAGCCGCTACGCGCGCTCGGCGAAAAGCGCGCTGCTGACGACCTGGGGCATCGGCCTGCTGCTGTTCGTCGACGACTACCTGAACTCGCTCGCGCTCGGCGCGTCGATGCGCGAGCTGACCGACCGCTTCCGTATCTCGCGCGAGAAACTCGCCTACGTCGTCGACTCGACGGCCGCGCCTATCAGCGTGCTGATCCCGATCTCGACCTGGGGCGCGTTCTTCGGCGGGCTCCTGGTCGACAACGGGCTGGCAGCCCAGGGCGCGGGCCTCGAGACCTACATCCGCTCGATCCCCTACATGTTCTACGCCTGGGCCGCGGTGCTGCTCGTGCCCGTGGTCATCGCCGGCGCGGTGCCGGACCTCGGCCCGATGCGCGCCGCCGAGGCCCGCGCCGCGGCCGGCGCCACGGTGCCGCCCGAGGCGGAGCACGTCGAGGCCGCCAACCTCGCGATTCAACCGAAGAGCGCGGCGCCGCGATCGCTGTTGCTGTTCGTCGTGCCGATGCTCGCGCTGGTGCTGCTGACGCTGTATTTCGACAAGGACTTCCTGAAGGGCATCTACGCGACGCTCGGCGGCACGCTGGTCGTGATCCTCGGCCTGCGCATCCTCGACATGGAGGATACGTTCAACACGGTCATCGACGGCTTCAAGACGATGATCGAGCCGCTCGGCGTGCTGGTCGCCGCGTTCACGCTGAAGGACGTCAACGACGCGCTCGGCCTCGCCGAGTGGGTCGTGGTCTCGCTCGAGCCCGTGCTGACGCCTGAACTGCTGCCGGTGATGATCTTCCTGACGATGGGCCTCGTGTCCTTCGCGACCGGCTCGAACTGGGGCGTGTTCGTGATCATCCTGCCGATCGTCACCGCGCTCGGGCAGAACCTCGGCGCGGACATGACCCTCGTCATCGGCGCGACGCTGTCCGCGAGCACCTTCGGCAGCCACGCCTGCTTCTATTCCGACGCCACGGTGCTGACCGCGCAGGCGACCGGCACGACCTCGATGCAGCACGCGCTGACCCAGATACCCTACGCGCTGATCGCGGCGGCGATTGCCGCGCTCGCTTACCTCGTAATCGCCTATACCTGATTTCAAGGAGAACCACGATGAACAAGCCAATGCTCCTCGCGCTGCCGGCCGTCTTCGCGCTCGGCCTGGCGATCGGCCTGCAGGCCGCTCACCACGAGACCGTGCACCCGGCGGAGATCACGACGGACGACCAGGCCGGCGCGATCTTCGAGCGCGACGACATGATCGAGACGACGACCGACGGCAACACGACGCTGGACGTCACGACCCTGAAGAGCTCCGACGGCCGCTTCGCCTCCGGCATGTACCGTTCCGGCGAGGTGCGCTTCGAGATCGACGAGCCCTACGGCGTCGACGAATTCATGTACTTCCTCGAGGGCGGCGTGACGCTGACCTCGGCCGACGGCACGGTGACCGAGATCACGGCCGGCGAGGGCGTCACGATCCCGAAGGAGTGGACCGGCACCTGGGACACCGACGGCTACACGAAGATCTGGGTCATTTACTCGGCCGACGGCTCCGGCCTGTAGCAGGCCGGACAAAGGACAGCCTTTCGCCTGGAGAAAAGCATGACCACCACCGACCGCCGCCGTTTCCTGCAAGGCGCCGCCGCATTGCCGGCAGGCTTCGCCCTCGCGTCGGGCGCGAGCCGGGCCGCCACGCCGGCCGGGCGCGCCGACCTCGTCGTGACCGGCGCGACGATCCTGACGATGAGCCCGGCCGAGCCCGTCGCGCAGGCGCTCGCCGTGCGCGGGGACCGCCTGCTCGCCGTCGGCCGCGACGAGGACTGCCTCGCCTACGCGGACCGCGGCACGCGCGTCATCGACGGCCGCGGCCTGACCGTAACGCCCGGCTTCATCGACGCGCACAGCCACCCGCTGCTGGCGCAGGAAGCCATCGGCGTCAACGTCAACCTGCGTTCGATCAGGGACGTGCAGCAGGCGCTGGCCCGCAAGGCGGCGGAGACGCCGCCGGGGCACTGGGTGCGCGGGGTCATGTACGACGACACGAAGTTCGTCGAGGAGCGGCCGCTCGACCGCCGGGACATCGACGCGGCGGTTGCCGACCGCCCGGTCATCGTCCGCCACCGCGGCGGGCACACCGCCGTCGTCAATTCGAAGGCCTTCGAGCTCGCCGGCGTCGGCCCCGACACGCCCGACCCGTTCGGCGGCCGCTACTTCCGGGAAAACGGCGAACTGACCGGCAAGGTGGCCGAGCACGCGATGGACGTGTTCTTCGAGGTGGGCACCTGGCCGGTCATGGACCGCGACACCTGGCGCGTCTCGGCCGCGATCGCGACCCGCGACATGGCGAAGCAGGGCATCACGTCGACGACCGACGCCTACGGCAGCCGCGACGAGTTCCTCGCGTACCGGGATGCGTACGACGCGGGCGAGCTGTCCTGTCGCATCGCCTTCATGCCGGGCGGCAATTCGGAGATGTTCGCGGCGCTGAAGGAGGCCGGCATCGCGTCCGGCTTCGGCGACGCGATGCTGTCCATCGGCGCGGTCAAGTACTCGGCCGACGGCTCTGCGTCCGAGCGCACGATGAGCATGTCGACCCCGTACGCCGGCGATCCCGACAACTACGGCATCCTGACGATGACCCAGGAGCAGATCGACGAGGCCGTCGACGACGCGGTTGCGCACGGCTTCCGGGTCGGCATCCACGCGAACGGCGACGTCGCGATCGACCGCGTGCTGAAGGCCTACGAACGCGTGCTCGCCGATCACGACGGGCCCAACCCCCGCCACCGTATCGAGCACTGCTCGCTGGTCAACGACGAGCTGCTGCGGCGGATCAAGGCGGCCGGCGTCGTGCCGACGCCGTTCTACACCTACATCTACTACCACGGCGAGAAATGGTCGGCCTACGGCGACGAGAAGATGCGCTCGATGTTCGCGCACCGCTCGTTCCTCGACCACGGCATCCCGGTCGCGCCGGCCTCGGATTTCACGCCGGGCCCGTACGAGCCGATGATGGCGATCCAGTCGATGGTGACACGCACCGACAGTCGCGGCCGGATTTGGGGACCGAACCAGCGGGTCACGGTCGACGAGGCGCTCAGGATCTGCACCGTGCACGGCGCCTACGCGTCCTTCGAGGAGGACGTCAAGGGCAGTCTCGAGCCCGGCAAGCTCGCCGACTTCGCGATGCTCGGCGCCGACCCGCGCCGCGTCGACCCGCTCGCGCTGATCGACGTGCCGGTGGTGCGCACGGTCATGGGCGGGCGCGTTACCCACGAGGCCTGAGCCGCGGCCGCGTGCCGGCGGCTGTAACCTTTTGCCGCCCGGTCGCCTATAAGCCCGCAGATCCACGGACAAGCGGTGACCCCATGAACAAGTTCCTGCTCCTGCTGCTCGCCCTGCCGGCGCTGGGCGCGGCCGCCGTCGCCGATGGCGACCTGCCTGCCGGCACGACCTGGTACCTGCACGCCGACCTGGCCGGGATGCGCTCCGCCGATTCCGGCCGCGAGCTCTACCGCTGGCTCGACGGCGAGGTCTTCGTCGAGCTGAACGACGAAATCGGCATCGACATCAATCGCGAGGTCGACCGGGTGACGGCGTTCGCCGCGCCGGACGGCGGCGTCACGATCGTTGTCGAGGGCGAGGTGAGCAAGGCGACCCGCGACAAGCTGATGGCACTGGTCGCGCTCGAGGCCGGCTACGACCTGCGCAGCCACGACGGCCAGGACTATTTCTTCGCAGGCGACCCGGACGACGAGCCGGACGGCCGGGATCCGCTCGGCGACCTCGACGACCATGCGTTCTTCAGTTTCGCGGTCCCGGGCAAGCTGCTCGTGACCTCGCACGAGCGGGAGATGCACCGCCTGATCGAGCGCAGGGGTCGCATCGCCGGCGGCGGCAGCCACAGCGGCGCGCTGCTGGTGCTGAGCGCGGACAGCGCGTTCGTGCAGGCCGGCATGCGCACGGACGCGATCGCGCGCGAAGACGGCGACGGCTGGGACTCGAACATCCTGCGCAACACCGAGGAGGCCGCGCTGCTGGTCGCGGATCGCGGTGGCCTGCTGGCCGTCGAGGCACGACTCAAGTCGCGCGACCCGAAGCTCGCGCAGTCGCTGGCGAGCGTCGTGAGCGGGCTGATCAGCCTGCAGGCCTTCAACAGCGAGCTGGAGCCCGACCTGGTCGCGATGATCAACAATACGCGCGTCAGCGTGGAGGATGCCGTGCTGAACATCAGTACCGTGTTCGACCCGGCGCGGCTCGTCGAGCTGCTCGACGACTGAGGCGCCGCAGGCAGGTGACCGCCGACGAGGACCTCGTGGAGCAGGCGCTGGCCGGCAGCGAGCCGGCCTTCGCCGCGCTCGTGGACCGTTACCAGCAGCGCCTGCTGCGCTTCCTGCTCGTGCGCTGCGGCGTCCGCGCCGATGCCGAGGACGCGCTGCAGGATGCCTTCGTCGATGCGTGGCGTTACCTGCACACCTTCGACCGGCGCTGGCGCTTCAGCACCTGGCTGTACCGCATCGCGCTCCGGCGCGCGGCACGCCAGCGCCCGGCCGCGGAGCCCGAGCCCGCCTGGAGCGCGGCGGTGCAGGATCCGCTGGCCGATTGCATGGCGGCCGACGAACGCGACAACCTGTGGCTGACCGCCCGGCGTTGCCTGAGCGCGGACGCCTGCACGGCGCTGTGGCTGCACTACGTCGAGGAACTCCCGCAGCGCGACGTAGCCAAAACGATGCAGCGCTCGCTGCCCTGGACCAAGGTCACGCTGATGCGCGCCCGCCGCCGACTCGAAGAGCGGCTGGCCGCCGCCGACCCGGAGGGAAACGAACATGAAGCCTACGGATGACCTGGCGCGACGCCTTGCCGAGGATGCCGGCGCGGTCGACGCGCCCGTGGACCCGGCACTGCGCCGGCGCATCGACGCGGCCGTCGCGGCTGCCCCGCGCCGCCGTGCAAGGCCAGAGCGGCGACCCGCACTGCTCGGGTGGGCGGCTGCCGCTGCCGGTCTCGCGGCCGTCGCCGTCGCGATCCTTTGGCAGAACGCGGCCGACGATACGGTCGCGCCCGCAACGGTCGCCGCGACGCCGCTCATCGTGCCGCGCGACCTGAACTTCGAGCAGGTCGCACTGACCGCACCGCTCGAACAGGAACTTGTGCACTTGCGCACCGACCTCGAAAAAGCGCGGCGCTCGATCGAGCGCGACCTGCGCGAGAACCTGTAGGCCCGGCCGCGAAGACGCGCGCAAGAGCCGCGAAAGTTACCTGCGGAATCAGCTGCTTCGCCTGCCCCGGACGGCGTTGCGGAGCGGTGGAAATCGCCCGTTGAATCCCTTATGCTGAAACCCGGAAACGGTCCGTCCGCTCATTTGCGAACGCGGCATTCGGGCTTTCCATGCGAATCGGGGGACAGTTCGGGGGAACCGTCACACGCGACAGTCGAACGCATTCTTTCGCAACGATTCACGGGTTGCCTGACGACCGCAACGGGGGGTACTTCCAGACCGCAAACAAGCAAAACGGCGCGCTGACCAGATAAAGGAGCGGCACCCGCTCGTGCCGCTCGCCGAAAAAAACCCGCGAAGGTCACGAAACAAAGGATGCGATTGTCATGCCTTTAGCAGTAGTGCTGATCCTGTTGGTTGTCGGTTCCCTCGTGTTCCACTTCCTCAGTCCCTGGACCTTTACGCCGCTCGCGTCCAACTGGGGGCAGATCGACTTCACGATCGACGTGACCTTCGTCGTCACCGGGCTGGTGTTCGTTGCGGTCAACCTGTTCATGGCCTGGTGCGTGATCCGCTACCGCGCACGCGCCGGCAACAAGGCCAGCTACGACCCCGAGAACCAGAAGCTCGAATGGATCCTGACCATCGCGACGACGATCGGCGTGGCCGCGATGCTCGCGCCGGGCCTGTGGGTCTGGGCCAAGTTCGTCGACGTGCCCGACGACGCCCACGAGGTCGAGGCCGTCGGCCAGCAGTGGCACTGGTCCTATCGCCTGCCGGGCGCCGACGGCGAATTCGGCACGGTCGGCGTGGACTTCATGTCCGTAGACAACCCGTTCGGCCTCGATCCGGACGATCCCAACGGCCAGGACGACGTGCTGGTCTACGACCCGGAACTGCACCTGCCGATCGGCCAGCCGGTCAGGGTCAACCTGCGGGCGAAGGACGTCCTGCACAACTTCACGGTCGCGCAGTTCCGCGTGAAGATGGACCTGGTGCCCGGCATGGAGTCCTACATGTGGCTCACGCCGACCGAGACCGGCCGCTACGAGGTGCTGTGTGAGGAACTCTGCGGCGTCGGCCACTTCGCCATGCGCGGCGCTGTCATCGTCGACGAGCAGGACGACTACGACGCCTGGCTGGCGAGCCAGCCCACTTTCGCCGACACGCAGGCGGTCGCGGCCGGCAACGCCGTCGCCGGGCAGGCGCAGTACGCGGTCTGCGCAGCCTGCCACGGCCAGCAGGGCGAGGGCGTCAAGGCGCTGAACGGGCCGAAACTGGCCGGGCAGAGCGCCTGGTACCTGAAGAACGAGATCCACGCGTTCAAGAACGGCCTGCGCGGCTCGCACCAGGACGACACCTACGGCCAGCAGATGGTCGCGATGGCCAACGTGCTGGCCACGGACGAGGCACTGAACAACGTCGTCGCGCACATACTCTCGCTGCCGGACACGGCGGCGCCGGTGACGATCAACGGCGACCTGGCCGCCGGCGAGCGCCGCTACCGGGTCTGCGCGTACTGCCACGGCGGCGAGGGCCAGGGCATCTTCACGATGAACGCGCCGCGGCTGGCCGGCATGAGCGACTGGTACATCAAGCGCCAGCTCGAGAATTTCCGCGACGGCGTGCGCGGCGGCCATCCGCAGGACTACTACGGCATGCAGATGGGCTTCATGGCCAAATCGCTGAACACGGACAAGGCGATCAACGACGTCGTCGCCTACATCAATTCGCTGCCGGTGCCTGCCGACGGGCCGTCGGTAGCGGCGAATCACTGACGAGGGAAGCCAGATGGCCTACGTTGCAATAGCGGATCGCGACCACGAGATCGAACACCACGATCCGCAGACGTTCATCACCAAGTACATCTGGAGCCAGGATCACAAGGTCATTGCGATCCAGTACGGGCTGACGGCAATCTTCGTCGGCCTGGTGGCGCTCTGCCTGTCGGTAATGATGCGCCTGCAGCTCGGCTTCCCGGATTCCTTCTCGTTCATCACGCCGGAGAGCTATTACCAGTTCGTGACCATGCACGGCATGATCATGGTCATCTACCTGCTGACCGCCTTGTTCCTGGGCGGCTTCGGCAACTATCTCATTCCGTTGATGTGCGGCTCGCGCGACATGGTGTTCCCGTACATGAACATGCTGTCGTACTG
>ERZ869936.835-NODE-835-length-25815-cov-6.076087_pt1 | contig 25815 bp, 57 predicted proteins | sample MGYA00520876_ERZ869936 | MGnify/ENA primary metagenome ERZ869936 (study PRJEB32218, sample SAMN09650985) | biofilter metagenome | isolation source: enrty point of leading RO module | place: Saudi Arabia: Thuwal, RO plant located on Red Sea | collected 2016-02-17 ... | reverse complement strand
GAAAAAGCCTGCAGAGAAAAAGCCTGCAGAGAAAAAGCCTGCAGAGAAAAAGCCTGCAGAGAAAAAGCCTACAGAAAAGAAAATACCGGCTCCAAAATATTCAAAAAAATTTAAGGTATTACCAAAAGATAGTAGAACTGATCTTGGAGTATTAACCGTTATAGATATTGAAATTAACCCTGAAAAAGTTGAAAATAGACAAATTCTTTATACCCTGGAAGATGAACAGAAAGAGACTACCGTCACTTTTTATGAAGAAGATCTAAAAGCAGCTCCAGCAAAAAAAACGGAAAAGAAGGATGATAAGAAACCAGCTCCCAAATCCATTGATAAAGCTATTGATGATCTCGTTGGAAAAACAATCTATTTCAAGCCTGAAAAAGATAAAAAGTGGGTTAGCGGAAAAATCTCTAATGGATATCCAGCCTACAAAGGATCCAAAGACAAATGGAGATTGGAGTTTTATCCAGCTGGAGGGAAAAAATGGGATTTTCCTGCAGTGTCAGATATCTTTACATCTGAGCAAATGCAGAAATTCCTTAATGGAGAAGTAGTTAAGGATTATACCCTTACCAAACCTAAAGGCGTAATTATCTCAGATTTTGAGAAGACACAACGCGAAATTGATGATTGTTTAGAAGAAGCAAAAGTTGAGCGTGCACGTAAACAAGCTGAGGATCCAGCTCCAAAGAAAAAAACTACTTCCCAGGTTTTCAAAGAAAAGTCTAAAAAGTACGTAGCTGCTTTAGAGAAAGTATCAAAAGTGGAAAAGCCGGATAAAGCTGAGCAAATCAAAAAGATCATTGAAAAAGCTCAGGAAGAAATCCGAAAAATCCTTTTCGGCTAAAAGTAAGTAGAAATAAGGCTAAGCGGATTGGTTATCAAATTAATTACCAATCCGCTTTTATTTTTGAATTCCAATTACATATCTTTATAGCTCAAAATTTTGATCATGGCTATACTGGCACCAGACAACATTGCAAACAAAAGAATGGCTATCTGCCGTGCCTGTCCTCATTTAATTCAAGCCCAAATTTTAGGTGTTCCTTTGCCTGGAGATAAGCCGCAGTGTGCTATCTGTTTATGCTTCATGAAAAAGAAAACTAAAATTGCCAGCATGACATGTCCAATTGACAAATGGGGAAAATATCCGCCTAATAAAAAACCGTAATATTATGAAACTGTTAACACCCCACAAGGATTACATCACTAAGCACAAAATTGATGTCGATAATGCGGACATCACGCCCTCATTAAGAAGATCTATCAAAGACTTTGATAAGCAGCTCGATAAATGGGAAGATCTTAAAAAAGACGATTCGGATGAAGGCAAAAGCCTTTTAAAACAATGGCACGAAAAACTAGAAGCCACTTCTAAAAATCTCTTGGAAGAATTAGAAGAACAGTTGCCAATGGGTAAAACCATAGAAGAAGATGAAAAGGAGAAGGCAGAAAAGGAGAAGGCGGAAAAAGAGAAGGCGGAAAAAGAGAAGGCGGAAAAAGAGAAGAAGGAAAAGCAGGAAAAAGAGAAGGCGGAAAAAGAGAAGGCCGATAAAGAAAAAGCGGAAAAAGAGAAGAAGGAAAAGAAGGAAAAAGAGAAAAAACCGGCCAAAAAAGAAGGTAAAGAAGATGAGGAAGATGAAGAAGATGAGGAAAGCGCCGAAGAAAAAGGTGAAAAAATTATTGATCAGCTATGGAAAGCACGCGCAAAAGATGGTAAGCTAGAAATTACCGAAGATGAATTGACTGAAAAAGGATTCAATTGCTGGTCATTATTAGGAATGGTAAGCGGAACGGTAGGAAAGTATTCTTTTAAAAGCCCGTTTTCAGAAACATGGACCATTACTAAAACAGAGCAGAAAAAAGAGGATTAATTGCTGATTTCATCATGGACCCGAAGAAATTTCAATGTGACATCTTCTTCATCCCTCCAGTGATCGATCCAGCGCTTAATTTCTTCATCCGGAACTTCATTTGAGATAATAATATGAAATTCATTACGGGCTTTCTTTAAGTTACACATGATGAATTTGTCGCCAAACTGAAATTTCAGAAATTTGCTGAGAGTCGATTGACTGATGCCCATGATTGTTTTCATACGATTAAATTTGTTCTGCTAAATTAAGAATTTGAAAATTTTTACACAGCAGGAAGTTAATTAATTAAGAAATATGGCCAAAAAGAAGTCCGACAAAATAGAAGATGCAGACGTGATAGATCGCAATCCTAAAGACGAAAGCGAAGAAACGACTGCAGCCGGATCTGAGGAAACTGCAAAAGAAGAAAAAGAGCAGGCGAAACCGGATCCCAAAAAATCTGAGCCTAAAAAAACCGCCTCCAGCACTAAAGGCACTCCAACTCCGGAAAAAGATCCTGGAGGGGCTACAGCTGGTGAAGGTGTAAATATCAATTGGGGCGATAATGATGATGTCGTTAAGAGCTTTATTGCTCAACCATCCAAGCAAAGCACAGCCGAAGATGCGGAAGCAGCTTTGGCAAGTGGCGCCGAAGGATCTGCAGAAGATGAAGCCGCATATATCCGCGGTGAATTTGATGATGAGAATGGTGAAGATGATATGCTGGACGAAAAGGATCTCCTTTTAGCGGCTGAATTGGTTATCGAATTAATTGACGGCCTTAATAGTATTGCAGTAGGGGCATTCGCAAAAGAATCGGCATCCAGATTTGAGCTCGAAGCATCTAAAAAGAAAAAGCTGGCATTGATCCTGGCCAAAGTTCTTTATAAGTACCAGGCTAAAGTTGGACCTTTGGCTACATTAATTCTTGCGCTTCTTCTTTTCATGGGTATGCAATGGAGACTAGGGTTTGAAGTACGCAAAGAGAAAAAGGATGAAGCTGAGCGTAAAGCAATTGAAGCCAGAAAGGAAAAGACTAGAAAACGAAAAGAGGCCATGAGAAACAAAATTATGGCTGCTATCGGAATGGAGCTCATTACATTAAAGGAGATCTCCGAAAGAATGGGAGAAAATGCCGGAAAAATCAAACCAGCCCTGCAGGAGCTTTGCGGAATGGGATTAGTATTTGCAGATCATAAAAAACCAATTATTCATTACAAACTAGCTGAATAATGAGTAGAGACTCCGTTTTCTTCTATATGTTCATTGGATATAACCGTACCGGTAAATCCATCACTGCTCAACAATTTGCTAATGAGTGGCGCATGGCTAATCCAGATGGTATTGTTGCCGGATATGATCCCCAGCACCGGTTTAAACATCTAATGGATCCTCAATATAGAATTTATGGAGGCGAAAAAGGCTGGTGGAGGGGAGATAAAGCCTATCGCAAAACCGGAAGAAAACCATTAAAAGACCTTCGTAATGCTTTGGTCATAATTGACGATATGCGCGGTTTGAACCCTTCGTTTACTACCAGTCCGGATCTAAGCCGGTTAATGGAGTTTAGGGCTGAATACATGATCGATATAATAATGATTGTGCATTCTCCAGGTTTAATACTGGAAGGTATTTCAATGTACGTATCTCATTGGTTTATCTATTATACTAAAGGACGCCAGGCTAAATTTGAAGATAAGATGGAAAACCATAAAGAATACGTATTAGCAGCTATGTTGCTAAAAAAATATGCTCATGATTTTCAAAAAAAAAAAAAAAATCCAAAACAATTTTATGATTCTTCCGGAAACGGAAACCATACTTTTCCTCATGTCGTAGTAGATACTACAACAGGAACATTAACACCACGTAATATCAATAGAGAATGGGCAGAGAAAGCATTGACGCAGCTATCGAGCAGCAACATGAATTAGAAAAAGAAAATCCATGGATGAAGTATTTAACCATATCGGTTTTACTACTTGCTATTTTAGGATTGTGGAAATTGATTGAAATTATTTATAACACTTTTAACCAGGTAATATGAGTTACAAAAACTTAATTGAAGAAGCAGACGCCTTATTTCAAACAGAAAAATATCCAGAGGCAGCTGAGAAATATGGGGAGGCTAAAGAAGAAGCTCCTAATGATCAAGCAAAAAAATATTGTGAGCTCCAGATCTCCACTTGCTTAAAGCCAGCCAAAAAAAATCCGGAGGTTTCACCAGAAAAGAAAAAGCGTAAAAACCCCTTCAAATTGGATATTGGTAAGGAGATAATGAATTTCATTTTGAAACGCTTTCTTCCTAAAATCAAACCGGCCATTATCAAAAATAAACCAAAGGCCATTGAATTTATGGAAGGTAAAATTGACATGAAAGGTCAGCCAATGCAAAGTGAAGCAGTTCAAAGGCGTATCATTATTGATTTAAAACCTTCTCCAGATGGAAATCCGGACAACGCGGATGTATTAGTTCAAATTTTAAGAGCTGATAGATGTCGCGTTCAGATCGCAAAAGATGATGAAGGAAATAGTATTGCTCACGAAGCAATTTATTCGGCTACCGAATTTATTAATATGGTCCTTGATGCCAATCTAAATGATGTGGCAAAAGAGATCGAAAGTGAAGCAAAAGAGAAAGATTGGTTCAAGTAATGGTGTAAATATCAATTTTTTCGTAACAAAAAATGGTCTGGAATAATCTTCCGGACCATTTTGTTTTATGCCATATACAAGTAGGTTTCCACTTTGCTAACCAAATTTATTTCCAAAAATACTTCCACCAAAACCAAGACATCACACGGGATCAGCGTTAATTTGGACGTATAATTTTTAACAAAAATATTGACGAAAATGAACAGATTAAGCGATCTTACCGTGACAGCTGGTACTGAAAAGAATGTAATTAATTACGGAAAATCAGAAGAAGCGTCAGGGCTTATTCCTACAAAACAGACATTTCCTTCGGATGCCGTTTCTCAAAACGGTGGAGCGATTGCACGCCCTATGGGTGGCGGAGGCGTTGCTGATGTTTCAGGAATGGCAAAAGTACGCGCCGTATCAGGAGCAAAAGTGGAAGCACTTTTCTTAGAAACTGCTAACGTGCGTGGAAGAATGAACCCAGTGGTTCAATTCGATATTGTTAACAGTGGTGTGGGTGCTACTCAACAATTATTGAGAATTGGATCTGTAGCTGCATTCCCAGATGCGTTTAGACGATTTGGATTGACTGCAGGAGCAGCTGATAACGCGATCATCACTGATGATTTCGGAGCTGGTTGTTTGAAAGTTCAAGGTTTCTCTGATTTGATTAACTACAAACCAGTAGTGATCAACGAGATTCACTTGATCTCAGATAACCTTACTCAGTTGAACGCGCAGTTTACTCACAAATTGATCCATCCGGATGCAGTTGTTGATACGAGATCAAACAACATTGCGTTTACGCAGCAAAAAACTGACCAAAAGGAAACCTTGAACGTTGCGAAAGGTAAATGGCTTTTGGATTCAAACCAGTTTTTGGAATTCACCATTTTCGCTGGCAGAGACATGACCATCTTGCTTCACATGGTGGCTATTGCCAACGTAAGCACATTTACGCCTGTGCTGTAGGTGATATTACGGTTAAACAAGGGAGAAGTTCCTGAACTTCTCCTTTTTTTTGACTCTAATTTTAAATTCTACGTAAATGAGCAATAATCAACAAACAAAAAAAAGGGAAACCCCAGCATTGATGCCTATTTCAATGCGAAAACTTCGTCAAAACGATATACTTGAACGGTTAAAATTCGCTTATACAGTTTCCCCACGTAATTTTAGACGTGTTTTTGAAAAAGTCGGGATCAAAATTACTGGTCCTGACGATCTAGTTGTACTTGCAGATCTGCATGAAAGCGGTAGAGATAGAGCCGGCTTTAAAGGTTCTAATGGCCAAATTTATGCATTCAACGTTGAAGAAATTCTAAATCGACCATACAAACATCCAGACAGTATCAAGGTTACTAGAAGAATGGTAGCCGGCGCCCCTATTAAATGGGTAGATCTAGTTGTTCATCAAGGTAGGGTCAAAATCATTAAATAAATCATGAAAGGTAAAACGGTATTAATAGTAGTTGGGATCCTTGTTGTTTTATTAATTGTGTTCTTCATCTGGAGAAGCAATAAACAGCGCCAGCTGGCTCTACAGGCCCAACAGCAGCAACAATATTATAATCAGATGAATCAGTATGGTGGACAGTACGGAAACCAGAATCAAGGCGGTTTAGCTGGTACCATGGATAGTGTGGGAGGCGTCATTGAAAGCCTCACTGGATTATTTGGAGCAATTAAAGGCTCAGGAATAGGATCTGGCGGATCCGGAGGTTCTGGTGGAGTAAGTGATGCAGAATACATGCAAATCGCCAACAGCTGCGAAATGATGTATAACACTGATCAGGCTGTTCAAGACTGTATTAACGAAAAATTAATGGGCTAGATATGAAACCTATCTACTGGATTATAATCATTGTATTGGTGGCTTTGGCTGGCATGGCCCTATATCTTCGCTCTAAAGGCAAAAAACAGGGCTGTGGAGAAACGAAACTGGAAGCGACTATAGCTGGCGTGCCGTTATGCGGAACTGCCACTGGATCTTCTCCTATTGATCCAGCCACAATGAGACAGCTTGAAAACGAATGTGAACTGCAGTTTAATACAGATCTCGAAGTTGAGGCATGTGTTAAACAGAAAATAAGCGCAATGTCATGAGTGGAAAATGGATTTGGATAATTATTGGACTATTAGCCGTTGTGCTAATATTTATGCTTTTTAGCCAATCCGGAAGCGGAACAAGAGCAGCTGGTGGAGGAACTGCCGGCGGCGGAACTTTCGGAACTGGAGGAAGTAATATTGGAACTATGCTTGAACAGCTCGAAGCATCTACTACACAACCACCATCTGCTTCTGATTGTAGAAGTAGCTGCAGACAGATCTGTAAGGTCTATCCTGCAAAACTTACATGTAAGGAAAGGTGTGAATGTAAAAGAGATTGTAAATCAGCATGTGCAAGCGGACTTGATTATAGATCAATGTTCCCATAAAAAAGAGTTGAAGTGAATAAAGGAGCGATTATAATTGTTGGGTTTTTGCTTGTAGCGGTCATTATTGTATTTGTAATGAATCGAAAAGCAGAAATGAAACGCCAGGAACAAATGGCATCCCAAAACATGACGGCAGCCGAGGAAGCTGCTTTGATGCAATCGATTCTTCATTATAAAACAGAAATTGAAAGCCGACAAGAGGATCAAAAGTTTAGATGGCAAGATCTATTTATGGGTCAAGCTGCAGTAAGTGAAGGTGTAGGTAACATCTTCCTTGGAATGGGATCCATGGGTGGAGGCTAACAGATAGAGATTATGAAATTAAGTACACCAGTAATTGTTTTGCTTGTTTTAGTTGTAGGAATTATCGTTGTGGTAATTGTTAAGGCTAATCAGCAAAATCAACAATTAAGAGCACAGCAAATGCAGGCCCAACAGGAGGCTCAAATTGCTATGACGTATTTGAATTATGCTAATACGCAACAACAAATTGAAGCACAGGAAAGTGCAAGTGTTGGTGACTGGTTGAATACTATTTCATCTATTGGTAGCGCAGTCGGATCTATCTTCTCAGGAGTTAACCTGGGTGGTGGAGGCGGTGGTGGTACCGGTGGTGGTACAGGACAATAAAATGAAAGAAAACATTGGAATACTGTTATTGTCAGCTGTAGTTATTGTAGCATTCGTATGGATGGCTACCTGGACAGCTGAAAAGACACTTTCCTAATGACTATTTATAAACACAAAAAGTAGAAGCAAGATGAAACGATTAATGGTAATTATTGTAGTAGCCTTAGTAATTGGAGCAATAGCATTTGTTATTGGTCATAAAATGGGTAAAAACAACGCTATTAAAGCAATGAGCGTTGCGCCACCTGCTAACGGTGAAGAAGAAGAAGCTGAAACGACAGCGTAGTGATATCGAGTTGTTTTCAGAATAAAAAATGATCTGGCCTGGGCTCAGGCCCATGGCCAGTGATTAACTAAAAGCATTTATGAAACCATCAAATTTGATCATATTAGGGTTATCCGTGTTGATTCTTTTCATTTTCGTAATGATCATGAAAACGAAAAAACAGCAGGAAGCAGAGAAGAAATCAAAATCTACTAGCGACCTACTGGCTACCGGATCTTATACAACGGTTCTTCATCCGGTGACAAATGAAGAATTGATTATAAGCCCTATTGGCGTGAATTCAATTGATCAAGGAGCTGGTACCAACTTTTTAAGAAGGAGTATTTCGGCAGTTGTAAATGAAGTACACCTGGCCACCGGCACAATGCCACAGACTTTGATTATTAAAACATATACGCCTGATAACCTTTTAATGGGCACTTCTCAAATTAACAATCCTTTCAATTTCCAGGTTCCGACAGGATCACCGGCAATTGCAGATACAGTTAATGGAACTATCAGCTATACATGTTCAAAAGAAACTGAAAAATTACACGGACCAAACTATTATAGTGATTATGACAAAAACACTTTGTTTGGGATGTTTTGTAGTGAATAAATTATGGCAGCACCAGTAGTAGCAGCGGCAGGTAAAGGAGCTATGAGGCTCATGAGCAGTAAATGGTTCTGGATTATTCTAGGATCCATTGTGGCGTTTATCATTATCCGTAGATATTGGCAAAAAATGCAATCCAAAGTGGAATCGCGTTTAGGTCCACAATACGGAGATTGGCAAGAAGGAACGATAACATCTGGCAGAAAATCAGAGCTAGAAAGTTACGCCAGTGACGTGTACGAAGCATTAGCATGTTTTTGGTGTAATCATTTAGATGTGGCAGAGCCGGCCCTTGCTAAGATCGCATATCTCAATGATAATGAACTGGAATATGTAGCCAGGTATTATGAGCAATATGTGAGTGATGATAATCAAACACTGTATGAAGATGTGGATGAAGAATGGCTAGGGCTAACAAGTGTTGATGATGATTTGCTCCACAGATTGAGCAAACTTGGATTAAAATAAATTGAACACATGAAAAATAAGGCTTTAATATTAGCAGTTGTAGCCATTCTGGCAATCGCGTTTGTCGTTTGGTATTTCTTCATCAAAGAGGCACCTAAAAGAATTGCGCTTTCTGCAGGTAGAGTTGGACCAGGCATTTATTGTCCGAATGGACATTATCCTTTTCCATGCGGAGATCATTGCACTATGACCAGCTATGACTGCATGAAAGATTTAGCGGAAACAAAGTAATTAGAGATAACCGAAAAGAAATAAAATGAAAAATAAGAAAGCTATTATCATTACAATCGTTGTTATAGTCCTTTTAATTCTGGCCTATTTTGGTTGGAGAGCTTATAAAATCCGAAAAAGACAAGCAGCTCTTAAAGGCGTAACCGAAGGCGGAACAACGCCATCTGGATCTACTTCGGGTGGATCTCCTTCTTACAGTGATGCATTTCCATTAAAAACGGGATCCAGGGGTAATAATGTAACAGCTCTGCAGTACGCCATTAATGAAGGATGTCCGGAAGTCGGAGAAAAAATTAAAGTAGACGGCATATTCGGACCACAAACCGAAGCCGCATCAAATATTTGTTTATCGTCACAACCTGGCCATGTTTCCGGTCAAGTTTCTTATGCGGAATATCAGTGGCTAACAAAAAGAATATCATTTTCTCAGGAACAACAAATAAAAACGGGTTGTCAGGCTTCACTGGCATCACGTCAAATGATGTTGGCATTCTGGGGAGTTGATTGTGACCAATATGGTTATTAATGGATAATAAGGTGATTGACAGAGAAATGATGTACGATATCGGACGGTGGCTTTTTGATGGTCTGCTTTTAACTGTGGTTTGGGCAAAATCAGGGTTAACGCTATTAAGCCAAAATGCTTTATGGACGGAAACCTTTGGAGAATATGCAAGTGTAATTAAAACTACAGTACAAGTGATTATAACCATCATTATTGCCGTAACGGCATTTTACAGATTATTGAGAGAGAGAAGAAGATACAAAGAAGGGAAAAAAGACAAAACTGACGAGAATTGAAAAGGAAATGGTTGCTGATATCGCTTTTTACTGTGATCGCTTTAGTGATCGTGGTAATTGTTATTGTCAGAGACGCCTTAACTAACATAGATCTAACGGTTGAAAGCGAAGGAGTGGATGCAAACATTCACAGTCTCCAGGACATTCAAACGTTATTATCGGGTCAAGGCGCCATTACTTTAAAGTTCTTAGTCGGAATGAAAAACGGGAATTGGTTTAAAATTCCCATACGAGATCTGGAAACTAGAGTTTACTATCGCGGTCAGCTGATTGGAAATTCAAGCCCCAGTTCTCTTAAAAACATTGATATCGGGTCCGGAAGCTACAAACAGTGGATAGAACCGGTAGATCTTCATGCAAAAGGCAGCCTGGTTAAACAGCTATTAACCGAAGTGCTGCAGGGTGGAGATCCTGTGATTATGTATGAAACGGAATTAAAGGTCTGGGGAGTAAGATACACTTACTCTGACCAGATCCAATTAATTGAAACAGCTTTAAGTTAATATCTCATGATAACGAAGAAAAACCTTGAAGAAGCCAGATTGGCGGAAGCAAAAGCAAAAGAACAATACGAAACGGCTTTAATTAACCGTGACGCATTCGCAAAATATGTTAATGAAATTAACCAAGGTGTTTGGGATCCGGCTAACAACCAGGTTCCAACTAAAGGGCCTTTAACTGCAGCACAAGCCGCCATGATTAATGTAAATCTGGAAGAAGATTATTCTTATCCAGCTGTATTTACTTATGAAGAAGTTTGGCAAATGGCTGGAGCTCAGCTGGAGGAACTGGAATTGAGCTTAAAGGATTTTGCGGCCAGTTTGGAAATGGCCAAAAAGACAGCAAAGGAGTTAGAAGCGGAATATATTGAAGATCAAGAACGAGCTGCAGAGATCGCCGCAAATAGCCCAGAAGTAGTTGCTGCAAAAGAATTGAATGAAGCAGCTCAAACCAAAGCAGCTGCAGATGCAGATAAGGCAGCTGAACGAGCTGAAAACAGAAAGCAAATTTTCACCTTCTTAATTGGAGCTGGAATTGTAGCTGTCCTGGTAATTGTAATTGCTAAAGCATTGAAGTAATGAACATTTCCAGAGCAGTATTAATATCAGGTTTGGTAACAATTATCGCAATTATAATTGCGAATGTTGCTGCAACTGAATACAGAATAAGACGAGAAAAAAAGGAGCGTGCAAAAGCACTGGACGGAGAAACTATGTGTCCTCCATGTCCTGTTTGCGAAGCACCAACAGAATAAAATGAGATACGGCAGATTATATCCAGAATTAGACCCCTCCCAAATTGAAACACCTCAATATGGAGTAAATGTTTTTATTGACATTAATGATGGTTTGATAAAAGGAAAATATCCTGATGGCCAAGTAAAAGCACTCAGTTCTTCTGCCAAAGAGGTTGAAATGTTGGAAGTGCCGTTAACACTTACTAATTCTGGATCAAATTACTATGCAAAAATGAGTAGCATAGATCCGCTTATAGGAGATGCAAGTAGTTTTCAAATTACGCCACAGGCAGGGGCCAATCCTGATTTATTATCAAGTGATGATGATCTTGTTATACGTGTGGATTTGATTTACTATTTCCAGTGTATAAGTCAAAGCGGAAATCGCAGGGTTTTTGGTTCTTTATTTGGAGGAAGCCGCTCAACTGGAGGGGCAGTTTCACCAGCCAGCGGACAAAACAATTATCGTTTTTCGTTGCCAATGGTCCTAGGTGCTATTCAACCTGGAGACGATATTTATTCGACACTTAACTGGAATGGTTCCGGACCTTTAACACTTAATGACGCAAAAATGTTAGTACAATTTCAAAAGATATGAATTACGAATATAAAAGCTGTACAATAATTGGAGCACCGGCGCTAGATACTCCCGAAGCCGGTCAACTTGAATGGACTGTTCAATGCAACGCTGGAATCGAGGGAGACATATATGGTTTTGAGAAATCGGATCAGATAGTTGTGCAATGCGATATGAACCAAGACATGAACAGTATGATTACGGATATTGAAACTGCTTGTGCAGCACATATAGCGACAGAATACCCTAATACTTAAAATTAAAATTTGAAAAATGAGATACGGTAGAGCTTACGATAGTTTAACTCCTGATCAGGTGGAAACACCAGAAGTAGGAGCAAATGTTTTTTTAAATGCAGATGATCAAAACCGCATGTATGCGAAATTGACAACCGGCGAAGTAATTCCTTTGTTCGGTGGTACTGCAGCTGGAGTTAAAATGTGGCAAGGATGGTTAACCGCGCAAGGCGCAGGATCTCCCCCTTCTGTTATTGTGTTCAACAATGATTTTGATGGAGATATCGTTTGGACCAATACCGGTGGTGGAAACTACCAGGGTACATTGGCCGGCGCTTTTCCTGGAGACAATCCAAATGAGCGTACAGTTGTTATCGCCCCTTCTAACTACGGAAACCAGTCTGGATTAAGCTCTAGTGTTGGGTACGGAGTTGGAAGAAATGATGATGATAGCGTGTACATTTCTGCCAGCTCAATCAACAATTCAACCGGAGCTAGAACGCCGGATGAAGATGTGATGTACGGTATGTTTACGATTTTACAATTTCCTGCAGAGCTGTAGGACCTGATAAATTAATCTTAATTATAAACTAAAAATTGACGAAAAATGAGATACGGTAGAGAATACGCACCGATTGATCCGGCCTCAGTTGAAACCCCAGAGGTTAACGTTAATACTTTCATTAGTATTTTCGACAACCTTTTATACGGTAAATACCCTGATGGCTCGATTAAATTACTTTCTGCAGGAGGATCTACGCTTTTAGCTGCGCAAGCAGTGAACGCTGGAACTGCTGATGATGTAGTAGTAGACATTGACGGAGTTGTGGCCTACAACAACGGAGATACTTACTTCATCTACATGACTGAGGCCAATACTGGAGCTATGACCATTGATGTTAGCGGAGTTGGATCCGTGAACATTGTATATGCAGGTAGCGCCGCACAAGCTATGCCAGCTGGCACAATTGAAGCAAACACTGTGAATGTTTTCATTTATAATGGAACAAACTTCGAGTGGATTGGTAAAGTTGATGGTGACAAGGTAAGATTTGAAATCTCTCTTGATTACCTGGCTTATCAAGCGATCGGAGGTTCTGCAAGTGAAGATCTTGATATCGCATTCCCGGCATCTGCAGGAGTGGATAAACTGATTTTGACTGCAGACGCAGCTGATGAATACGCCGGTGGAGCTGCTACAGCCGCAGAAATCACAGTAACAGACGTGACAAGCGGAGCTGATTACTTTGGTGGAGCTGCTAATGTGTTTACCGGAGCTACTGCAGCTGGCGAAGGTGGTTGGTCAGACGGCGAAGGCAAAATTGCCGGAGTTGTGCCAAACCTTTCATCAAGACAAACCAAAAGGTTTAATCTTGCAATCACTGGTGATACAATTGCCAATTTAACGCAAGGATCTGCTGAGATTCACATGACTTGGGAGTTATACCCTTGGTAGAATTTACTTAAATCAATAATACCTTGAAGGGGGCGGATTTACGTCCGCTCCCCTTTTTAAAAAAATTAGATGGCAACTGCAATTAAAATAGGACTTAAAACTTCTGGCGCCAATAAGAACACAGCCAGAAACTTTTTAAAGTTTGAGGCTAACAAACCTATCAATGTGATTGATGGTAGAAACTGGTTTCAGCTAGACGCGGATATAGCAGAATTTACCCTGGCTTATTTGTATTTAGTAACTAATGCAGGTGTAAATCTTGATTTTGAAGTATATCGTAGTCCGGATCTTGACAGCCTGGATACAAAATATGCTGTACCTATTCCTGGAGGAAGCTCAACACTTCCTGCAGCTGATACAACCGCAGATTTTAGTATCTCCTTGTTTGGTGGAGAAACATTGTGGTTGAAAGTTGATGCCGCTGGCCTCAAAGCACCAAACAACCAAATTGAAGAACTTTATTTAATGATCAAACGATAATGAAATCAAAAAAGACTTGGATAATAGTAGGAGTGGTCGTACTCCTTTTGATAGTTGTAATTCTTTTCCTTAGAAAAAGAGCTCAACAAAACAGAGCTGCAGGCAACGGATCTGCAGAGCCGGCTTACAGAGCTGTGTACACAGTTGGTCGATTTGATCATAAGCCTGGACAAGAAGTGGCAGTTACGCTTGCTGAACGTCCGGCTATGGGATCCATTGTAGCTAACGACAGAGTTGAAATTACAGGATCCGGCCCATACAGCGGAACATTTATGGTTAAGAAAGTATGGGAAGATGGCAACGGGAAACTGGGAGCCATATTTATCGACATTCCAGGTTCAGAGAACCTTCCAGATACAACAAGAGAATATGCCTATGCGAACATTGGCAAAATTAATTTGATTTAAAACTGAAAAACTATGTGGAAAGCAGAGTATTGGATATATGTAGGCTTGATGGTATTAGTAGTCTTTGTTGCCGTCAAAGTTATCAAAGGTGACAAAGACAAAGAACCGAACTATGCCGGAGATCCGGAGTTCTATAATCCTTTGACGTAATGAAACCTTGGGTTTGGATATTAATAATCCTCGTTCTTGCAGGTGCCGGTTGGGCTTATTTTCTCAATCAGTCGCCTAAATGTGGGTGCGGAGGATAGAAAAAAGAGTTTATGGCAAATGTAGGAACTGACATACCTGTAGCAGCTGGCGCAAGTTCAGCAGCTATTGTGGCGCTTTTAACAAGCATTGATGCTGCCTTGGCAGGTAGTAAAAGGCCTTTAGAATTCATTGAGGCATTAGCAGATGGAAATACACCTGATAATGTTCAGAACATGAGCATCTTCTTTGATGGTCCAGGCGGAACATTGGACGGAGTTTCTGTGCCGGATGGATATAGTCAGTCATTTGCTCCAGATAAAGGAGCTGATACAGTTGCCCAAGTCGCATTTACCGTTCCTACGAGTGGTAATGCTAGAGTATTAATTGGATATGTAGATCTGTAAGATGCCATGAGGTAAAGGAACAAATATGGCCCTATTCCTTCCAGCTAATATAAGAGCTGGATTAGAGAACGCCCCAACGGCGCCTTCTGCGGTCAATCCTTTTATTACCCTTGCAGATCTAGCTGGAGGCGGTGGTATTTATAGTGGAAACGGAGTTGTTCCGTCTGCTACAGTTGCTACTGTTACTGATACGCTGACGTTTGATGATGGCACAACTGTTATGTCGCAGTCATCCGGAGGCGATACTATTACAGCAGGTGTAGGAACAAGTCCTACTGGATTTGGTGTATTTGGCCGCGCTGAACTTCTTAATATTGGAGGCGGTCAATTTGACGGCTGGAGCGCACAATATTCAGGCGTGCAAGGTCCGGAGATTACGTCTCAGGTTTACGATAATACGACCTTTATTGAAGTTGCCGGTTGGTATTTGGCTCAGGATAATTTTGATGGAACCGACCGACCTTATGGTATTGGTTATTATACGAGTGATGGAGTAAACTATACCGGCCTTCAATGGGATGTTAGAGGGGAGCTTCTTTTAACCCAATTTGCCGGCCTTGTAACTACTCCAATTGGCGCCGGTACCGGGCCAATGTATGTTGACTCTACTGGTTATATAAAAGTAGCTACTTACGCCGATTTTGCCGCACAATTACCAATTGCCGGCGGAAATGGGATCTATGGTGGAAGTGATTCCTTGGGAGGTAATACAACGGCAGATATGGCCACTTTCACAATGACCTTCAATAATGGAGATTTCCTTGTTGAAACTGTAGGCGCGGCTGCCTATATGGCCGCCATTAGTGATCAAGTCATTTTGGGTGGTTCAGATGATGTTTGGGTCGACACCGGTATTCTCCAATTAGGAGGCCCGTTTTCTCCTGGAGATCCTACAATTGTTTTTAATGATGATGCCTCTGTATTTGCCGGAACCTTAGAAAATACTGTTTTAACTGCAGATCGTGTGTGGACGTTGCCGGACGCTACCGGTACTTTATTGCTTGGGTCTGGAACAACTGATTACCTGGCTAGATGGAATGCTGGAGCTTTAACAATTGGAGTTACGCGAGACAACGGATCTTCTGTGGGTATGGGAATTGCTCCAAACGCATCCAGATTAATACGAGCGAGATCTGCAGCTGGGCATACAACAACAGCCAGCATTGAAAATTTTATCGGTGGCGCCGGTGCTACTTTCGCAGTAGTTGGATTAGCAAACAGTTCTGATCTTCCTTATGGTGGATCTTTTGAGGCTGGAGCATCAAGCGCAACCGGAGTTTCTGTAGGAGCTAGATTTGTAGGAATAGGCGTTGCAACATTACCAGCTGGATTTACATCCATTGGTGGAGTTGGAATGGCTGGACCAAACACTGCAAATGCTGGTGATGTTGCCGGATTAGCAGCTGTAGTTGATGATAATAATGCTAATGACAACTACGGATTAGTTATTAATGTTGTGAACGGCGGAGCTGGAGCAGCTTACATTGGAAAATTCACGGATGGTACCGAAGCTGCCAATCGGGTTTTAACCTCAGATGCAAACGGCGTTGCCACTTGGGCAAACCCATATAATGTAGCTGCCGCTTATACTCCAACAAATGTAACCACTACAAGAACTTTTGATGCGGATGCACCGCCTACAAATGCAGAATTAGCTGATGTGCTAGGAACTTTAATAGCAGATCTGCAGAGCGTAAATATTTTAAGTTAAACCGTAATAAAAACGAACAAATGAAGCAATTTGAAAACAAACTAACTGAAATCCCAACACCGGTAGATCCGGTTAACGATCCGCAAGGAGAAACAAAAAAAGCTACCTATGCCAGCTTAATTTTTGGCGCTTTGAAAGGCTTTAGTTTAGAAGGGTTTAGTTATGACGATATTAAAAAAAGGTTTCGCATCATTGATGTAATGGAGCCATTGGAAGATAAGCCAAAAGGAAAATGTCAGCTGGAAGATGCAGACGCCTCTTATCTTTTCAAAATATTGAAAGATTACAGATGGAGAATTGTCCACAAAGAGCTTGTTGAGCTCATAGATTATGTGGCTAATTTGAAAACTGCTAAATAAAGTTCAGCTTGAAAGGAAAAGTTTTAGATAAAGGCACCAGCCAGCCAATTCCAAACGTTCAAATCATTCTCATTGATGAAACCGGTGAGTATGTTGAGAACGGCGAGGGATATGTTGGTACCGAGACAAATACCAAAGGCGAATACACCTTTGATCTGTCTCCGGGCCTTTATTTATCTTTTCAGGCACCAGGATATCAAACAGTAATGAAAGGATATCCGGACCTGGTTAAAAGTGGTACCGTAAAATTGGAAGATGGATCCGGAACAGCTTTAACCAAAAGTGAAGTTAATGCCTTCATCAAAGACAGTAGAAAAATTACTACTGGGCAATGGATGATAGGAGTTGGAATAGGATTATTTGTAATTGTGATCATTTTGATCATTGCAAAAAAATTAGGATGGTTTTAAGGTTTTTACCGGTGATAGTAATTGTAGGCTTGATCCTTTACGTAATTCTCTTAAATAAGAGCGCACAGAAAAAGGAACCTAAGTTTATTACAATGCCATTACCAGGAGACAGAAAAGCCGTTGCAATGCCTCCATTTGGAGTTTACATTGAAAAAGATGTTGAAAATGACGAAAAGATCATAAAGCATGAAAAGTGCCACTGGAGACAGTACCAGGATAAAGGGCTGATAGATTATTATAAAGAGTATTTCAAGCTAAATTCTCAATATGACTATCAGGATAATCCAATGGAACAGGAGTGCTTTTTAGCTGAAATGGCATAAGATTAGAAACTATGAACAAAACATTAATATTAGCATTGATAACGATAATAGTAGTGATTGCCGGTGTAATCTATTTTGTTAAAAGAGCTCCAGCCTGCAAAGGTTCATGCGGAAGCATGGAGGGGTGTAGTGGAAATTCTACTACGCGCAACCAGGATCTTTCTTTTGCTGGAGGATATCCTACTAATTACAACTATTATTCATATCACAGTTAAAACTATTTAAGATGAAAAACAAAGCATTGATATTAACAATAATAGCTATCGCCGCTATTGCGTTTGTTGTTTGGTATTTGGTGATTAAAAAATCTCCATCTTATACTATGGTTCAACGATACAATATGTTAGGGGCAGCTAACAGACTCTACAATTGCAAATATTACGATCCGGAAGTTGGCTATTACTACCAAAATCAGACTTCACCGTGTAAGGGATCTGGTACGTACAAGCCATACTTTAGATAAAGGCAATATTAACTTAAAATAAAAAAGAAAGATGAAAAATTCAGCTTTAATCCTTTTGCTTGTAGCCATTGTGGCTATCGCAGCAGTGGTGTATTTCATTTTTATGAAATCACCAAAGTACACTTCATGGGGATCATTCTCACAACCATACAGAATAAGAGCATCTGGATATGGCCCGTGTAGCAATCCTAACTCACCATTAAACTATGGTAATCTAGGAGATCCTTGTTGTACTGGAACCAAAACCTGCAGTTATAAATAAAATCAAAATCAAATGACAGATAAAAAATTGTTGATTATCTCAGTATTATTGATTGTAGCCGTAGTTGCTGCATCCTACTGGGTTTTCATGAAGGCTCCAAAAATGTCTGCTAGAGACAAGTATCATAGCCTTGGGAACGTTGGCATTCAACAGCAACCTACGGGTAAAAATTATCCATACAGAGCTGAGGCGCCAGTAAAGGATGATACCGAAGATGCCTTCATCAGTAATGCTATTAATTACGGAAAAAGTGATTCTGTTACTCCTGCAGCTTATCCTGCAGCAACCAGAGCTCTACTTTTTGGAAAGTAATTGAACATGAGTAAGCTGAGCGTCATAATGCTAATTATTGCCGGTGTATTTATCATTGGTGGTGTTATTGTATTGGCTGTAGCGCCTCAAAAAAAGGCATTGCAGAAAGATATGAACAAGCAGATCCGCTTAGCTAAAAAAGATCAGTGGAATTTTAGAACTTAATTATTAACCAATAAAAATCAAATTGTCATGGACAAAGGATTATTTCAAATGTTTGCTTTTATCGCAGTTCTTATGGTAGTAGGAGTTGCGGCTACAGCGATTATGGTAGCTTCTCAAAAAGGATCTGCCCCTGCAGCAAACGGAGCAATTGCTACCAACGGAAACGGCGGAACAACCGAAGCCTAATGAATAAAGCTGGATTAATATATATCATTATAGGAGTCGTAGCGATCGCATTGATCGTCTATGGCTCTTTCCTGCTTTTATCTCCAGGCTACAGAAGTAACGTAAAAACGCGACCTATGAAGTACAAAAAACCACAAAATCAGCACCTAGCTAAACTTGGAAGTTTTTGGTTAGAACCAGGTGAGGGAATGTCATTGGAGGAATCCGGACAAAAATTTTCTCAATATGCGCCTGGCCAGAATCCAAATTTAAAAGGGCATAACAGTCAAAATATTGAAGAAGAACCTGATACCGAAGGGGATCAAAAGTTCTTTAACATGTTTCTGCAGTAAATGAAACTATCTAAGAAACATATTTTCATTATTGTCGGGATCATTTTGGTCCTGTTTGTTGTCGCGTGGATTTTTATCGGACGTAGATCTAAATCTAAGGGCATTGAGGATATCCAGAGTAAAACTGAAGAAATTACTTCTGTGAGCTCAGCAAACAATCCGGCCACGCCAAGCATGTATGGTGCTCAAAACGTTATTCAAGGAACAGATGGAATCTGGAGACTGGCGCCAGGCACATGCTCATTGGTCACTACCGGTATTATTGATTGGGCCACAATTAAAAGCATGTCAGACGCTCAACAAGATCAATTATACCAGGATATTGAAAACTGCAACGCACAGAGCTTGCCACTTTTACAACCGTAATATGATAAAACGAGATTATAAAAAAGAATTGAAACTGGAAACTCCTTTGAAAAAAGGAGATAAAGGCCATGAAGTTGAAAAGGTTCAAGAATGGATCTGTCTTAACCATGAGCCGCATCAGTCAAAGCCAATTATTGCAATTGATGGAGATTTTGGGCCAAAAACTCAAAAAGCAGTTAAGGCATTCCAAAAGAAAAATAAATTGGTAGTGAATGGCCAGGTAGATCCTGAAACCTGGTCGCATTTATGTTTGCCCATGAAAGAAGCGTTCATGAGCGCTTATAAATGCAAAGATCCACGCGATACGATTATTAAAGTAGCCATGAATCATTTAAGAGCTCATCCCAGAGAGCTCAACAATAAAAATGAAGGGCCATGGGTACGCGCATACATGGGAGGCCATGACGGCAATCCATGGGCGTGGTGCGTAGGATCTGCTTTAACAGTTATTGATCAGGCATTGTCAGCTCACTTCAAAAAGTTCACTGACTTTTATCCTAATACATACAGCTGTGATGTGATGGGAGAACATGCAAAGAAAAATAAAACGCTCATCCGAAATAAGGATCTGCGTAAGCTGAGCATATCAGATCTATATGAACAAGTTAAACCTGGAGATCTTCTGCAGGTTTCAAAAACCCCTACTGATTGGACGCACTGCGCTCTAATTTTAGAAGTTCATGAAGATCATTTTGTGACAGCTGAGGGAAATACAAATGATGAAGGATCCAGAGAGGGTTATGAATTCGTGAAAAGAAAACGCAATTTCCATACTCAAAAGCTGGATGTTTTGACTTTAGATATTTAAGATGAACAATAAGACAACTACGATCATACTGGTGCTTATCATCATCTTTTATGTTGGGTACAGTTTCTACCTGGCCAAAAAGTGTGACGATTTGGCAAAAGAACTAACTAAGTGCGGCATGGCCGGACTTGAAGAATGCGCTAAAAACGCAGAATTAGAACAAAAATTAAGTGAAACTAATACATAGATTATGGCTTTAAAAATTGGCTTTGGCGGTATGTTTCTTCTGGTAATTGTACTAGGAGTAATGTGGTATGTAAACCGCAAAAAAAGAAAAGTTGCAGAAGCAAAATTGGCTGAATGTCAAGGATCTGAAACTGAGTAACTAAGTAGTAACTAAGTAAATAACTAAGATGATAGAGATCCGCGAAGGTGAAACTGCGAGACATACGATCAAAAACCCTGGCCAGGCAATATTTATTGTCCTGATCATTTTATTGGTCATTTTCGGCATTGCATTCGGAGTAGGTTTCTTGTCTAAAAGCATTTAAGACATGGCATACAAGAAAGGATCTTGCAATGTAAAATCCCACAAACGCAAGACTAAAAAAGGGAAAAAAGTTAAGGTGAAAGGGCACCGAAGAAAATTGAAAAAGTAAAAATGGCTGGTAGATATTATATCATTATCGGACTATTGGTTGTCGCTATTGTGCTGCAGGGACTAACTATAAGTTACCTACAGAAAATGGCTACTAAACCAATGGCAACTGTGGAATAAGAATGAAGATATTCGGTTCAAAGCGCATGTTTTGGATAGTGGTTATTGTCATTGCATTGATCATTATCATTTTTCTTCTCACTCACAAAAGACGTTGGAGAAGAAAATTAGCAGATCTCGCTTTAGCTGAACACGCCAACTGGAATTTTGGTCAGACCAAAGAAAGCAGCTCCGCAATGCGAACAGAGCTGAGCAAATATTGGAGGGCAGCTGGAGCTCCTGATTATGGATCTAGTCAAGCCTGGTCTGCAGCCTTTATTTCGTGGCTTTTTAATTCTTCCGGAGCAAAGCAAAAGTTCCCTTATTCTGCCAGTCATAGCACCTATATACGGGATGCAATAGCAAACAGAAAATCCGGAAAACGTTCCGGAGCTCTAATCGGATATCGGCCAGAAGAAAAACCAGTTCGCATTGGTGATTTGGTTTGTTATCCACGACAGAGCGGCGTGACATACGACAGCGACTACACTTACAAAAGTCATTGTGACATTGTAGTAGATATCGATCGCAGAAACAATCGTGTTGTCACCATTGGAGGAAATGTAAGTAATAGTGTTAGCAAAACCTATTACGATATAGATAGTAACGGGCGTGTGATCACACCAAAGGTCCATGCCATTTTAAAGAACAAAATATGAAGCTGCCAAAAGGCCTAATTATCATTTTGATTATTGCCGGAGCCATTTTCCTTATATGGTGGATGGCCACGCGCAGACGTGTTAAAGGTGGTTTGTTTGTAAGATATCAGTTCTTTAGACAAATGGATTCGCCTGGAAGTGATATTGTGCATCTTCCGGAATATGAAGGTAATGTTAGTGCGTTAAAAGAAGCATGTAACAAAATTCCGGAATGCGTTGCATTTAATACTGCAGGATATTTAAAAGGATCTGTAGATCCAAACAATTTGAAAGAATATTCCGGATATCCAGATTGGGCCGGAATCTATATAAGACGTAAAATTTTGAGATAATGAATCAGACGACAGTTGGAATACTTCAAATTGCACTTCTATTGGGAGTGATAATTCTGGTTTTTAGAACACTTGTAAGGAACTTATGAAAAAGGGTAAAACGATATTGATCATTCTTTTGGTGATTGCTGTCATTACAGCAATTGCGGTTTTCTTAATTAAAAGAAACTTTAAAAATAGACAGCCGGCTCCAGGAGAGGATCCACTTGGATTAATAGGTACCGGCGGACCAGTAGAAACTTCAACTGGGGGCACAATTCCGGCCCTCACTCAAATTCAACTGGTAAAGTTGGAGCGTTATTGTGATGAACCAGCTAAAAGAAAATATGTTGAGGACACGTACAAAATCAAATGTTCTGATTACGGGTTTTAAATGAAAGGATATCTGCCATATATCATTGTTGGGATCCTGCTTTTAGCAGTGGTTGTTGTGTTTGCTAAAAAGCACAACCAGGCAAAAAATGCTGCATTGTCTACTGGCGCTTCTGCAGAAGTTCCTCAAGAAACTTTTGGAGAAACCGCGAAACAACCTTTTCCTTCATTAGCTGAAATGTATGGCGTGGAGCCTTCCGGAACAGTTTACGATAATTCAAATGGATTTTGTGGATGCGAACAGGATCCATTAATACAAACAGCAATTAAAGATCTAAAAGCATTACCAAGATTGATCAGCGGAATGGCCATGAGAGCAGTGGCATACAACGCTATTAAAGAATCGTGTCCATGCGTTGACATAACACCAAACTCATGAAAAAGTATTTACCATATATCATTGTAGGCATACTAATCTTAGTAATTGCGCTGATCTACGCTAAAAAAAGAAACCAAGCAGCTGATCAGAAAGCGATTGAAGAAATGGTCACAAATGGATCCGGAGGGTTTGGAAGTCAGCCGGCCGCAACATCCGGAAAACAGGTAGTACCGGTAGATACGTGTGACTGTGAAAAACGAGCTGATATACAGGAAGGAATTACTGCATATCAAAACATGCATCCTGACTTTCCTTATAAACAAGATATGTACAACCGCGTTAAGGAGCTTTGCCCCTGCGCACAACTTTAAAAGAATATGAAAAAAGCATGGCCATGGATCATTGTTGGAATTTTAGCGATTATTGCTTTGATCGTTATTTTTTCTAAGAAAAAAAATAGGCAAAAAAGTGTAGAACCTACATCCCAGCCTTCTGTCGAAGGTTTTGTTGCGCCTGTAGCTACTCAAGCGTGCCCTCCAGGATATATGAAAAAAGTGGACGGGAGAACAGGAGAAGTAACTTGTTACATTGCAAGCGGAGAATTTGTTGGAACCACTTTAGAAGAATCTGAATGCGCATGTGAACATGACCCCCAAATACAGGAAAAAATTGCTTCTTACAATCAAATGCCTGATTTTGGTTTTCCTTGGAGCTCTCTAAAGCCTCAATTGAAAGCACAATTACTTGAAGAATGTTCTTGCATAAAACTTTAACCAATGAAAAAAGCATTACCATTTATAATAGGAGCTCTACTTCTCATCATTATCGTAGCAGTGATTTTGAAAAAAAGACAAGCTGCAGAAGAAGTAAAAGCTCAGGTTGATCAAGATGTAATTACAACGGAGCCAGATTTTGTTCCTTTTCCAACAGAAAATCAAAATCCGGCAGTTGAAACGATCATTGCACCTACAGATACGGGAACCACTCCGCCAGTCGTAAGCGGATCGGCCCCGATCGGAACTACCTGTTTGAATAACACAATGGTAGTGAGTATGATTGATCAATGGAAAGAATTGAAAAGAGCTAAAAAAGGCTTGGTAAAGCGAATTTGGATCAAAAACGAATTGCGCGATATGTGTCCGCAGGCATTAAACTATTTGGTAGTATAAAATGAAGATTTGGAATGTCATATTGTTCCTGGTTATAATCGGGCTTTTAGTGTACCTCATTTTTAGGAGCTGCATGGAAGCAGATGAACCAGGTAAACTATGTATGATGATTCCGCAAGTAAAAGCTCGGTTTGAACCAACCTATAGCACCGCTTCTTCTTGTTTTGTATCTATACCGGTACCATGCGAGAAAGAACCGTGCGAATATTTAAGAACAACCATTCCTTGTGACGAATACAAGAAGAATAATTAATAAACTATGAAAACACAGACAATTCTAATCATTTTAGTAGTAGCCCTGGCAGTCGTTTTAGGGATAATGAACTACAGATCTTACCAACGTAAGAAAAATGCCGTAACACGTACTCAAAATGGCGGTGCCGCTGGAGCTTACCCTACTACTAAGCCACCAATTGACATGGGCGGAACTAACGGAATTGGAGGCGAAATGGAACAAATGCCAACGGCATATCTTCCATCTGCAGAAATGGAAGCCATGTTTGGTGACGGGGCAGAAGATTTCGCCAATGGAATAGCTGAACCGGCCCCAGTACATACTGGAGTATCAATGCCAGCTGAATTCTACGCCAATTAATGAAAACATTTTGGGTTTTCCTTATTATCGTTGCATTGATTGTCGTGTACATTTTCATTGCCGGCAATAAGGATCCTTATGCAAAAAAAGAATCGATCGATTTTGAAGATGGAGACGTGTAATTCAGAAAAAATGAAAGAACGACTGGCTGCAGCTGTAATGCGTTACAGTTTGCCAGTTATCATAGCTCTTATAGTGCTGGATGTGTTTTTCATTGTCATTCTGGAGGATAAAACACTTATTGCCGTTGTGTCTGGGCTCATTGGAAGCGTTATAACGGCTTTAATTAATGAGCGCCTTACATTGATTCAATACTTTTTTGGATCTTCAAAAGGATCGGACGATAAGCAAAAAACCATTGATAAAAAGTTAGAAGAAAAATGAAACTTTGGATTAAGATCTTAATTGCGGCTGTAGTGCTAACAGTAATTGTTATTTTGTACAGAAAGTTTTTATACTTTCCGCACGCTCAGGTGATCAATATTGTGCCTGGCCAGTCATTGACATGGACCAACAATGCTGACATTGTTAAGTCAACAATTACAGCCGGATCTAATGTTGGGGGAACTTACTCCGGAGGATATAAATATCAAGTAACTTCTCTACCAAATAGACAATTTCGATTTGTTGTAGAGAAGAATGGATCTGCGGTTGTTGATAACATCATTAGCCTAGATAACCCACCTACGTATTTAACAAAGTAAACACCAGTGTTAATAACGATTGAAAACAGTTAATAACACCTTATTAACAATTATCGGTCGAAAAGTAAATTGTGGAAAAGTTGGATTTAATGTTGAAAACATATAATATTGGACCTGAAAACGTTCTTTCAAATACATTGAGCTGCATCCTCAATTTTGTAGATAATAAAACTTCTGCCTGCTTATCTGCAGGTGGTTTTTCTATACAAAGGGCGACTATAAATTGTTGATGCAGAACAAGAATAGTCGCCCTTTTTTTGTTGAATTAAATTGATGCTATGAAAACAAAAACAAACCAGGTGCTTCGCACCAAAAACCCTAATAAAGTTCCTTTTAGACG
>ERZ869936.834-NODE-834-length-25830-cov-5.098855_pt1 | contig 25830 bp, 27 predicted proteins | sample MGYA00520876_ERZ869936 | MGnify/ENA primary metagenome ERZ869936 (study PRJEB32218, sample SAMN09650985) | biofilter metagenome | isolation source: enrty point of leading RO module | place: Saudi Arabia: Thuwal, RO plant located on Red Sea | collected 2016-02-17 ... | reverse complement strand
CCAGACCTGTTTTAAGAGCAAGTAAAAGTCGTAAAATATTGGTTATTGGTCAAGCGCCTGGAACAAAGGTTCATGCTTCGGGCATTCCTTGGGATGACCAAAGTGGTAAACGACTTAGAGAGTGGATGGAAATAGATAGTAATTTGTTTTATGACGATTCAAAAATAGCCATTGTTCCTATGGGTTTTTGCTATCCCGGAAAGGGAAAGAGTGGCGATTTACCACCTAGACCGGAATGTGCACTTCTCTGGCATAAAAAACTATTAACTCAAATGCCAAATATTCAGCTAACCTTATTAATTGGACAATACGCACAAGCTTATTATCTAGGTAACAAAATGAAAAATAATTTAACCGAAACGGTTAAGCATTATAAAGAATATTTACCTGATTTTATTCCATTACCACACCCATCTCCAAGAAACTTGTTTTGGCTAAAGAAAAATCAATGGTTTGAAAAAGACGTTTTACCTATTTTAAAAGAAAAAGTGAAGAAGTTACTTTAAATCCCTGATTCCATTTTGGCTATTACCTCATATTTTGGATATACTTTTCTGATTATGGGTGATTTATAATCGGTATTTCCAATTATTTCAGGAACTCCATCTCCATCAACATCAATATATGGCCAGTTCCATTGATCTTCAAAATCACATAGCTTTATCAGTGTATCATTTTTTACTTGAAAAAAGAATGTTTGATGTATATCAAATTCACTCTCTATTCCTTTATTATACTGCGCCAATATAAATATTCCCTTTTCAGTTTCTATTTTATCTATTCTCTCCCAATTGGCATGGTATTTTGATAAATGAGATTTATCCTTCTCATTACATTCTATTATTCTCCAAGTCTGTTTTGGCAAAGGCTTGTTAGTTAATAGTCCTTGTGTTGTGCGTACACTTTTTACTGACTTAAAATAAAGTTTGATATAATAGTTGTCTTCATAATGCAATGAATCAAAAACTAACTTTCCTGTAAAAATTTCCGGTTTATAAAACTCTCCATCAAATTTCACTTCATCTGCAACACTATAATATATTTTTTGATCGGGTTGTGTAACGTATATCGTATCTCCTTTTTTGGCAGTATTAAACTGCTTCTTACCAAATTGATTTACTGTACCAATTAAGCAATAAGGTTGTCCTTTATAAAAGAAAGCATTATAAATGTATTTGTAGTTTACTGGAATTGCCCCTGACTGTTCTTCGATAATATTATTGACAGTAGAATCTGATTGACTTTCATCAACTAACAATAGTGGATCTAAAACCAAACTATCTTCTTCAAACAACTTTTTATTAGAACTATACTCGGTTTGACTAGTACATGAATGAAGTAAAAGAATTGAAAAAGCAAGTACTATTTTTAACGATGAGATTATTTCCATGTCAACAATATTCCGGAAAACTCATTCAAATCTATTTGTTTAATTTCCCCATTTAACTGCTCTGTCATCATTTTAATAAGTTCAAGACCAAATGAATTTTCATTTTTTTCAAAAGTGTGTTTAGGAATGCCCACTCCGTTATCACTATATTGTAATTGATATTGACCTTCTTCTATTTTAATAGAAAGATAAATTTGATTTTTAGTGGAGTCATCTTTAAAAGCGTGTTTTAAAGAATTCATAATAAGCTCATTAATTATTATTCCCAGATATATGGATACTTTAAAAGGAATTTCAATTTCATCCATTTCCAAAGTAATTTCTACATCATCTTTTTTGGCATCTAATAGTTGTTGAGCTAAAGTTTGTATATACTGTTTAAGTTTAGTAGTCTCACTATCCGACTTATAAAGCTGTTCATGTGCCATAGAAAAAGACCTGATTCGATTTTCCATTTCTTTGAGTACGGCCGATGTTTCAGGGTTTTTGGTTTCATAGGCTTGAATTCTGGCAATACTACTAACCATTTGAAAGTGGTTTTTAACACGGTGATGTATTTCTTTAATTAAAATACCCTTCTCATCAATTTGGTTTTGTATGGTTTCATTTTTAACTAATAAGTCGGCATTTAGTTGCTTTAGTCTAAAAAACGAATACGACAAACACCCTACCAATATTCCGCCTGACAAGCAAATAAAAAATCCTAAAAAATATACCCACAATTCCATTGATTCAATACTGCACCAGCCGGTGTTTGGTATGGCGGCAATTTCCCACTCATTTCCTGCTATATGAATTGATTTAGTAACAGGGTTAGTGATAAAAACACTCGAATCTCCATAAAAGTGAGGAATACTATTAAAGCCTTTCACTGTTTTAATGGCAAAAGTTATACCGCTATCTTTTAATGCTTGAATATCATGTAATAAAGAATCAACATCTACTACAACGGCCGAAAAACCCCAAAAACTGCCTATTTTTGAAGTAGAATCGGGAACATAAATTGGAATTCGATATACATACCCAAGCCCACCTTGAATTAGTTTAAGCGGGCCACTCATGTTTGGTTTATTGTCGCTTGCTGATTCGGTTAAAAGTGCTCCATTATTTAGCTTTTGAAATATATTAACTCCCAACACACCTTCATTTCCTTTCAGAGGATAAACATGAGAGATAACGCTGTCCTTAACCAATTGCAAGCATCTAATAGGTTCTCCTGAGCTTAATAAAACTTGGCTGGAGAAATCACTAAACTGGGATTGTGTTATAGCTGGGTTTGCTCTTACAATTGCAGCAATTCCGTTAGTCAGATATATTCTTTTACTGAATTCAACTTCAATTGTATTTTTTATTGAAGATAACTTATCATACAAATTACTCCGATAGCTTTCTTTGCTTTTTTCTTTTTGTAAAACAACAATAATGGTAAAAATGGAGAATAGTAATAGAGCAATTAAATTACCGATTAATACTGAATTTAAAATATCCTTTTTTTGTTGAGTCAATTAACTATTTTGCTTATAGAGGTTTATTCTCTACAAATCTAAGGAAATTAAAGCATTGATTACTAAAATAATACCACTAATGCAGCCAATCTATTTTTTCGTTTATGGGAGCGCGCCTACTGATAGGTAAACTAGCTTGAAAGTATCCCATATAGAACAAGCCAATGCATTTTTCCCCTTCAGAAAGGGGAACAAATTCATTCATATAATCAATAAGGTTGGGAGTACTCCAATAACAGCCAATATTATAAGCTGTGCAAGTTAAATACATATTCTGAACAGCCATTGCGATTGCCGCTATTTCTTCCCACTCAGGTAACTGCATTTTCGGATCTCGCTGAAAACAAATAAGAATAATTTTATTTGCTCTAGTTATGTTACTTTGAATTTTTAAGTATTTGTCTTCTTTAAAGTTATCTGAAGCAGTAATTTGCTTGTATTTATTTGCCATAAATTCTGCTAATTCATCTTTTTTTACTCCTGAAACAACCTTAAACCTCCAGGGCTCAGTTAGCTTATGAGTAGGCGCCCTGTCTGCATTTTCAAGTATTTGATGAATTATTTCACCCGGAATTTCCTTATCAATGTACTGAATTGGATAAACAGACTTTCTCTCTTGAATGATTTGATTAATAACTTCTACTTTCTCCATTACATTAATACTCCGTCTTTTGGCTGAATAGCAGGTGGCAACTCAGTTTCTCCAAGCATTTCTTTTAAATCAATTTCAATTGTTCTGCATAACGATTGCATTGGTATATCATTTCCCAATCATTCAAACGGATATTCGGAATAATCACCAATTAACTCCATTACTAAAAACACCCAGCCCACTAAAACAGTAAATGGTATTGACAGCCATGCTCCCCATTCACTTAGGTCGTGAAATTCCGTAACTAAGCCAAATGGCAATAGAAATATAAAAAGTCCAACAAAAATAAAACTCATACTACCATATTGCCTTGGTAAGGGAAACTTTTTAATTCGCTCGGCTTTACCCTGATGGATATAAAAATCATTCAGTAATTTTTGAAGTTCCATGTGGCGGAAATCGTCAATCAAATCTTTCTCACGCAACTCTTTTAAGTCTTGAGATTGTTTATCTATAATTTGTGTAGCAGTGTTTTGATGACTAATTAGTTTATCAATTTCATCACACGGTAAGTATAGGTTCAACTCTTTTTCTGTAATTCCGTCAGAATATAAGTTAGTACCATATTTTTTCATCAAACTCTCAGCGTTTCTTTTAACATAACTGTTTTGATTGATGTGTTCCCATTGTGTTGGAATTAATAATTGGCTTCTCAAGGTATATAGCCAGCCAATATGCCTTTCAATTAACTTTTTGTGAATACAATGTAATTCATCTGGAGTTAATTTTTTTGTTGTGAATTGGTTGCTAACATAAGCCTTTACATTAGTACCCCACATCCTGCTTGAATTAACAATAGCTCCCCAAATTTTTCTAGCCTCCCAAAGTCTGTCATAAGCACTATTGTTTTTGAAGCCTACATAAAATGCAACGGCAGTACCAACTAATGAAACCGGCAACCAGGGAACTTTAAAAGCATAAATACCTAAGTAGTGGAGATACTCAATAAAACAGGTTGCCAAGGTTGCCCATAATGTTAACCAAATTAAATGTGCACCGGAAAAGCGCATCATTCCTAAAATTCCAAAATTCTTGTTTACAAACATTTTTATTAAACTTTAAGATGTAGTTAGGTTATATATTTCTTGAATACTTTTTAGTTTTTCAGTAAAATTAATTTTCAAATCAATCAATTTACCTGAATGGACATCAAATACCCAACCATGAACTATTGGGAATTTATGTTGCAAATATGACTTTTGCACTACTGCTGTTTTAATTACATTAATACACTGCTCCTCTACGTTTAATTCAACCAGTCTATTATATTTCTCTTCTTCATTTTTTATGCTATTTAATTCATCTTTATGTAATCGGTAAACATCTCTGATGTTACGCAACCAAGGGTTTAATATTCCCAAGTCTTTAGATTGCATTGCGGCTTTAACACCACCACAGTAATAATGTCCACAAACAACAATATGCTTAACTTTTAAATGAGCCACAGCATACTCAATAACAGACATAGAGCTCAAATCAACATTACTGATAACATTTGCCACATTTCGATAAACAAATACTTCTCCGGGTTGAGCACCCATTAAATCTTCGGCTGTGGCTCTACTGTCACTACAGCCTATATATAAAAAGTCAGGATTTTGCCCTTCAGATAAGTGTTTAAAAAAGTCCTTATTGGATCTTGTCTTTTCTTCAATCCACTTTTTATTATTATCAAAAATTTGTTCGTATGAAAACATCTATTAAATCTTATTGAAATTTTGAATAAAGATAAAAATGTTTTTTTGAGAGAATTTGAAAAGAATATACGATAAAGGAATGCTTATTTATTAGTAGCTAAATTATTAATATCCTTATTTTCCAGATGCTTCTTATCGTATCCTACAAACAATGAATTAATCATAGCTTTTCCAACATTAACACTAGTGGTTACTGATTTCATTTTTTTCATTAATGGGAAAAAAGGGCGTAGAATAATGTAAAAAAATTGATACCAATTAGTGGAAGATTTAACACCTTTTTCCGGTAAAATTATGCCCGGTCGAAACATATATGCCGCTTTGAACCCTTTGTTTAGGATATAGTTTTCTGTTTTTCCTTTTACCCTAGCCCACATACTTCTACCCTTCTCTGAACTATCTGTACCTGTTCCGGAAACATAGTTAAAAACCATATTAGGGTTTAACCGATATAAAGTATCACACCAATGCTTAGTAAGCTCATAAGTTATTTTAGTATATTCTTCTTCCGATTTTCCAACGGCAGATGTGCCTAAGCAAAAGAAACACGCATCATAGTTTAGAAGTTCTTTTTCTATCGATGACAAATCAAAAAAGTCTTTATGAATGACTTTTTTTAGCTTAGAATTTTTCACTCCTATATTACTTCTATTAACAATAAGGATATCACTGATATTATAATTTTCAAGACATTCTAATAAAACGCCCTTACCAACCATTCCTGTTGTTCCTGTAATTATTACTCGCATACTCTTAATCTAATTCTGCCATTAATACCATTAATTTTTCCCACTTATCTCTCATTTCTATAGCACTAATCCCATGATTATTACTCATCATTGTAAATGACAACAACTTACCGGATTTTGAAGTAACATATCCTGCATAGCTTCTTACCCTGCTCATGTAACCGCTCTTTGCGTGAATATTATTCTCAGCTTTTGTCCCCTTGCACAGCTTAGCCACAGTACCGCTTACTCCAACAATTGGTAATGATTGGTAATAATTTTCAAAATTAAAAGTTGAATCTTTGGCAAAGTATGCAAGTAAACTTGTCAATTGTTTTGGTGTAATAGCATTATAACGTGACACACCACTACCATCAACTTGATATAATCCGGAAACATCAATTCCTTTGGAAGCCATATATTCACGTATTACCATTGCTCCACCATACGTAGAACCATGTCCTTTCACTTTAACGGCAATCATTTTAAGCAATGTTTCTGCATAAAAGTTTTGACTAACATGATTAGTGTGGTTAACTATACTCAGAAGCGAAGGAGAATAAATGGTGTGAATAGTTTTAAATTCCTTTACTTGATTTAGCTTTCTGATTAACTTTAAGTTACTTCTAACAGCAACAGCAGTGTCAGTTACAACAATTCCGTTTTTTCTTAATGCTTTAAGCAAATTATAAGAAACCATTAAAGCAGGATCCGGTGTTTGGCTTTGTACTTGCAAGGAAACTTCACCTGATGTAGCGTTTCCTCTAATAAATCGGTGATTCATATAAGGTGAACCGGTTACAAAAGCAAAAGTATTTGCTTCAGTGCCAATGGCCATCTGGTTATATAATTTCAATCCGGGAACTTCCGGATAGGTAGAATATCTCATACTGTCACCAAAACAACAAGCTTTAATATTATACATATTCTCAGCAAAAGATAACCCACACGCACCTGAACAATAATCACCTTGCATGTCTTCCCATGCCCAACCAGCCGGAACTATGTCAAATTCAAACAATCTATCATCAGCTATGATACTACCATTAATTGTATCAACACCAAGCTTCTTAATTGCCGCTACCCATTTATTTATAACTGCTTCCGGTTCGCAGCCTCCAAAAACACTTGAGCCCAAAGTTGGGTCGCCTCCTCCTTTAATTACAATGTCTCCATTAAGCTTTTTTTTATCCTTTTTCATTTCTCCGTGATACTGTAAGCGTGTGGAAAAAGAATAGTTTGCACCGAGTAAATCTAGCGCTACACCTGTAGTAACAGCTTTCATAACTGAAGCAGGTACAATACTTAAATTTTCATTGTATGATGAAACAACAGAATCACCATCAATAGATTTTAAGCAAAAGCCCCAAGCCGCATTTTTTAACTCCTCTGAATTTTTAAGCGAATCCAAAAAAAGCTGTAACAACTCTAAAGCTGAAGTATCTTTCTTAACTTCTGCTACCGATAAAGTATCTTGCTTTTTTGTTGTAGAAGTTGAAGTAATCTTGCTAGATTGATTATCTAATTGATTGAATAGGTAAATTGATTGAACTATCAATAAGGCAACTAGACCAAAAATAACCCAATGATACCATTCCAGCTTTTTCATTGATTACTTGAGTTTAACTGTAAAGTTACCCACTTTTTCGTCACCCATTAAATCTTCTAAAGAATAAGTATATGTGAGTGTTTTTAAATCATCGGAAACATCAACATTTTTATTATTAACTTTTTTGACGGTATGCTCCTTAAAGTTTACAATTGTTTGAATTTGGATCATTTTGTTGATCTCATCCATCTTATCTAATTCATTAGCCGATTCTTTTAACTTATCATTGTTAGAGCTGTGCTCATAAATTAGTTTTTTACCTTTTTGTTTAAATCCCATAAAATCGGATTTTTCAGTGGTTCCACTTTTCTTTAAAAAATCATTTAATGTTTCTAAATCACTAAAACTAAATTTAATTCCCATAACACTCTCCTCACTAAATAATTGAATATTATCTAATCCGGGAATACTATCAGTTTTTATATCAGAGAAAGGATTTTCTTTAAGTGTATCATCTTTCATTATTTCTTTCATGGCACTATAATCAATAGACATCTTAAAATCGCCTGAAAAATCTCTGTTAAAAGTGTACTCATTTTTAATAGTACAAGAAATAGACATAACCAAAATAGAGAGCACAAATAGCTTTGACAAAAATTTCATTTACTTTTTTTTGTGAAAATACTTCTTTTAAATGAAATGGATGAAAGCAAATTGAATCAAGCTTTTATCTTTACATCGGTATGCAGCATAAATTTAATTCTATTCTCGAAAAATTTGATTCTGATTTGTGGTACTTCTACTTTAAAGTACCTAATAACATTGCAGACAAGCTCATTGATAAAGACCGAAGAGTAATGTGTACCATTAATAATTTGGTTGAATACAGTTGTGCCATAATGCATGGGAGTTTAGGTGACTTTTTTATAAATGTGAACAAAGAGCATAGGAAAAAACTAAAAATAAAAGAGGGTGATGAAATAGAGGTAACGCTTGTGAAAGATAAGAGCAAATATGGAATGCCTATGCCCGAAGAATTTGAGGAAATCCTAAATCAAGACCCTGAAGGCGATAAAATTTTTCATTCACTTACTCCCGGGAAACAACGCACCTTAATTCACATGGTTGGTAAAATAAAGTCCAGTCAAATTAGAATTAATAAAGCCTTAACCATTATTGATTACCTAAAAGAAGTAAGTGGAAATTTAGATTACAAAGAACTAAACGAAGCTTTTAAAAACTCAAGATTTAAATAATAAGAAATGAAAATAGTACGATTAATTGCATTACTAGAAGGCCTATCACTACTCATACTTGTATTGATTGCTATGCCTTTAAAGTATTTTTATGATTCTCCACAAATGGTAAAAGTAGTGGGCATGGCTCACGGACTTTTATTTATCATTTACATTATTGCTATTGTAATGGCAAAGTTTGAATACAACTGGAAATGGAAAGATTTTATCATCAGTTTTATTGGCTCTATTCTCCCGTTTGGATTTGTTTATGTGGATAGAAAAGTATTTTTAAAGTACTAATTTACTTTATTCTTTTCCTCTATCCATTTACTTAGATACTTTGTAGCCTGTAAAGATTGATGTTGTAATATTTGCCCGATAATATTTGATTGGCGATGATCTTCAATATTTTTAAAAATTACACCTAGCTTATCACCAAATTTATTTTTTATTTCTTCCGAGTTAAATCGCTTGTCTAAAATATTAAACCCGCTTTGTTGAGCAGTTTGCCACTCATCTTTTTCCGTATATAATAATACCGAAGCCTTCACAAATTTTTCAATTGAATCTTCAATAAACCCTCCAAACGATAAACTACCATTTATTCCCTCTGCACCAATTGAAGTAGTTACTGAAGGTGTACCGGATTTCATCGCATCAAAAAGCTTCCCTTTTAATCCTGCACCAAATTGCAATGGAGCTAAACAAACTCTTGAGTTTTTTAATACTTCGGTAATATTTTCTGCCCACCCTTTAATCAAAAAACCTTCCTTTTCATCATTCATTGTAGCAACTTCGGTAGGAACATAAGCACCATAAATATGAATTTGTGCTTCAGGTAACTGCTTTCTAATTAACGGCCAGATTTTTTTCTTCAAATAAATTACAGCATCTAAATTAGGTGCATGCTGAAAATTGCCCATAGTAATAAAATGATTTCTCTCTTCAAATGTTGGCAGGCTAACTATTTCTTTTTCATCTAATTTATCCATCATAAAAGGCAAATAGTGTAAAGTATCATCAGAAATTTTGAAAGTGTTTTCCAGTAATTCCACTTCATATTCAGAAATAATAAGTGATAAATCAGATCTTAAAATGCTCGCTAATTCCCGCTTTGCTACTTCAGTAAATAAGTTTATCTTTTCAAAAGAAGTATCTGTTTTATAGGCTTTTCCTCTAGCTTTTCTTAAAAAATGTAAGTCCTCCGTATCTAATATTCTGATTGAGTTTGGACAATTCTCAGCTACTCTCCAACCAAATTGTTCTTCCGTTAAAAACCTGTCAAATAAAACAATATCAGGATTTAACTCCTTTACGAATACATCAAAGCTAGAGTCATTTAATTTAATTTCCTTAGTCGAAATTTCTAAAGAAGTAAAATCAACGCTTTTATCAGATATAGAAGCCGTACTGGCAAAAGTAATTTTATAACCTTTTGACAAAAAAAAGTCTATCAATTGCATCATTCGAACTCCGGCAGCAGTGGTGGAAGGCTCGGGAAAAGTAAAACCTATAATGAGTAAATTTTTCATTATATCATAGATATTCTTCTAACTCTAACACTCTCAGTGTTTTTTCATCTAACAGATTATTTATTTCGCCAATACGATTAGAAATGGTTTGAATTTTCTCAAAATCATCACTACAATCCGTCAACTCTGTTTCCAGGTCAGTTTTCTCACTCTCCAATTTTGTAAGTTCTTCATTTAGTTTTTTATACTCAATTTGCTCGGCATAGGTCAACTTCTTTTTTTCAGCAGGAGTTGATTGCTCAACACTATCACTTGCTTTTTCTTCTTTAATAGCTGATTTTTCCTTATCAATTTCCTTTTCTCTTTATTCTGAATAAGAGCAATAATGGTCAGTTATAACAGCATTTCCTTCAAAAACAAAAAAGTGGTCCACCAGCCTATCCATAAAATACCGGTCGTGAGTCACTAAAATTAAACAGCCGGAAAAACTTTCTAAAAACTCTTCCAACTTTTGTAAAGTCAGTAAATCCAAATCATTGGTAGGCTCATCAAGAATTAAAAAATTAGGATTTTTAATGAGCACCATTAAAAGAGTCAACCGCCTTCTTTCTCCACCACTCAGTTTACTAACAAAACTATATTGCATGTGTGGTGTAAACATAAATTGCTCTAATAATTGAGATGCTGATAATTTACTTCCATCAGCCATTACAATATATTCAGCTACTTCCTTTAAAACCTCTATTACCCTTTTATCTTCCTTAAGCTGTATCCCAAGCTGCGTAAAATGCCCGAAAACAATTGTTTCTCCTACATTTATTTTTCCTGAGTCGGCTTCTTCTTTTCCGGTGATTATATTTAAAAATGTACTTTTCCCAACTCCATTTTTTCCTATAATACCTATTTTCTCTCCCTTTTTAAAAGTGTAGTCAAACCCTTTTAAAATTTCTAAGTCACCGTAACTTTTATAAATCTTTTTAAGTTCAAGAATTTTCCCTCCTATCCTACTCATCTTTACATCCAGCTGAATTTCCTTTTTTACTCTGTTTTGACTAGCTTTTTCTTGAATATCATAAAAGGCATTTATTCTGGATTTTGATTTGGTGGTTCTGGCTTTGGGTGATTTTCGCATCCACTCCAACTCCTTTTTCATTAGTTGTTTTGCCTTACCCAACTCAATATTATATACTTCCTCTCTCTCGGCTCTTTTTTGTAAAAGTATTCGTAATTGCCTTTGTGATGATAAAGTTTTCCGTTTTCAATTTCTAAAATGTGATTACAGACATTATTTAAAAAATACCTGTCATGGGTAACCATTAACAAAGTAATATTCGCTTGTGATAAATGGTCTTCCAGCCACTCAATCATCTCAACATCAAGGTGGTTGGTGGGCTCGTCCAAAATTAAAACATCAGGGTTATCAAGTAGCGTAAAGGCTAAGGCCAATCTTTTTTTTTGACCACCTGAAAGGTTTTCTATTTTTTGTGATAAATCATGAATCGAGAATTTGCCAAGCGTTTGAGTGATTTTTCGTTCATAATCCCATGCATCAAACTTATCCATGTTAGCAGCCGCTAACTCAAATTTCTTTTGATTTTCATCACTAAAATTTTCAGATTGAAGCTGAAGCGCTTCTTCGTACTCATTAATTACTTTAATAATTTCTCTGTTTCCTTCTTTTAAAAACTGGTCAATAGTAAGAGAATCATCTAACTCAGGCTCTTGATTTAAAAAACCTATTCTTATTCCATTTCTTAACACAACGGAGCCTTCAGTAGGGACATCTTTTCCCACCAAAATTTTAAGTAATGTAGATTTACCGGTTCCATTATTAGCAATTAATGCCGTTTTATCTCCCTTTGATAAGCCAAAGCTTATCCCCTCAAAAAGCATTCTTTCACCATAGGTTTTGGCTAAATTCTCTACACTTATGTAATTCATGGCGCAAAGATAATTTAGTTCTTAATTATTGGTTGATTATTATGAATTAAATGAATAACTATTAAACAGTAACCTAGAAACTTAAAAAGTGTAGTTTTGTGCTGTGATTGAAATAGGAAAAATAAACAACCTTATTGTAAGCAAACATTCTACACATGGTGTTTACTTAAAAGATGAAGATGCAGAGGAAGAAGTGCTGCTGCCAAATGCTTTTGTTGACAAAAAATTATCGGTAGGTGACGTAATTTCGGTGTTTATCTATAAAGATTCAGAAGATAGGATTGTTGCCACCACTGAAATTCCTAAGCTTTTTTTGGGACAATTTGAATTACTTAGGATTAAAGATATTACAAAAGTTGGTGCTTTTGCAGATTGGGGATTACAGAAAGACCTTTTAATTCCGTACAGTGAGCAAAAACATGAATTGGAAGTTGGAGAAGAATATATTGTTTATCTATATCTGGATGAGCAAACCAAGCGATTAGTAGGCTCAACAAAAATCAGAAAGCATCTGCAAAAAGAAGATGTAAGGTTAACTCCCGGTGATGAAGTAAGCTTAATGGCTTTTGATGTTTCAGATTTAGGAGTAAGTGTTATTGTTAATGAAAAGTATTCCGGAATGGTGTATGATGATGAAATATACGAACCACTTGAGTACGGAGAGAAACTAAATGGATATGTTAAAAAAGTAAGACCAGATGGACGACTTGATATTACCTTGAGAAAATTTGGTTATAAAAAGGTGGCCACCGGCTCCGACAAAATTCTTGAAAAGTTAAATCAAAACAATGGCTTTTTAAACCTTCATGACAAAAGTTCGCCCGAAGAAATCTCTAACCAATTAAAAATGAGCAAAAAGGTATTCAAAAAGGCCATTGGGGATTTATACAAACGGAAGAAAATAAAAATAGAAAAAGACGGAATTCGGTTAGTCTAGGTTTATATATTGCTTGGCTAATTTGTCTGCTTCCCATAAACTCTTTACTTTAATTGCTTCTTGAATTATACCTATAAAAGTTTTGTCTGTGAGTATCTCTTTATCAGATAATTTTTCTTTTTCTACCTTTTTATCATAATTAATTAAACTATCATTTAGTTTATTTAACCATTTATCTAATTCAGAACTAAAGCCTAGTAGCTTAATTTGATTTTTTACAAATAAATCGAACCAAAAATCATCATACAACCCAGCTATAAATTCAGAATAATTTAAAAAATTATTTTTTGAGCCTAACCAATCAGCAGTTAACTTATTTATATTGGATAAATCTTCAATATATAAATAAATATTATTAATTGCAGTGCTAGGAAAATCTATTTTCTCCATGGTGGTATAAATCTAATATCTCAAAAACTCATCAATATCTTTAATTATCCAATCCTTTGCTTGCTCAATAGAACAAAAACATTTACCCTCAACTAGGGTTGGAAATTCAATTATTAAAAAATCACTTTTTCTATTATTCCATAAAAAAAGAATAAATTCTCTATAATCATCACTTACTGATTCTATCCTTGGAGGCTCTTTAATAAGAACTCCTTTCTCTTCAAATTTACTAGAATAAGAACTCAATAAATTGTTTGCAAACTTTATTATTGAATCCTCTAAACTTTTTATATTCTGTTTCAAAATTTATAACTAAAACCCTAACCACAAATTTAGACAATAAAATAAAAAAAAGCCCTGTATTTCTACAGAGCTTTTTACAAACCTAACTATGAAAAGACACACGGTTTGTGTGTATTTTAAATTACATCTGTCCTTTTATTTCGATGGTAAGAATAATATCATTAGATAACACCATATCTTGCGCTGCAGGCATGTATGAAACATCGTAATTTTGTCTGTTAAAAGTTAATGTTCCTGTAATGGTTACATTATTTCCATCAACTGCAACATTTACATTTTCTACTTTTTCTTCACCTTCTTTACCTCTAACGGTTAATTTACCTGTTGCTACATTACCTTCCACAGAGTTAACAACAAAAGAAGCAGTTGGATGATTTGCCACATCAAAAAAGTCAGGAGATTGAAGATGACCAACTAATTGTTCAGGAGTTTTACCTTCCTTTGGGTTATAGTTTTCATCGGTAGGAGTCATTGTTGTCATATCAACGACAAAATTTCCACCGGTTACTTTATCACCTTTCATGGTTAAACTTGCTTCTTTTAGGTTAATATCACCCTCATGAGAATAAACCCCAAGCATCTCACCTTTCCAGTGAACATTTGATGCCTCTAAATTTACGTTTACTGTTTTTTCAGTTTCTTCAACCACTACTTCAGTCGTATCATTTGAAGTTGTTTCTTCTACTTCTCCACTCCCTCCACATGAAGTTAGTCCAAGCGATGTAGCAAATATTGTAGCTACCATTAATGTTTTTGTTTTCATTTTTTTAGTGTTTTTAAAATTCATGCAGCAAACCTACAAACAATATTTGTTCTAAACAAATTTTGTTTAAAACATTTTTTATTTATTTTTGCAGTATGGTAAGTCAAAGTAAAAACAAACATGAGTTATTAATGGTAGAAATCATTAAGACTTCGGGTTATATTGAAAGAAAAATAACGGAAGTATTAAAGGAGTTTGAAATTACCCCTATCCATTATAATATACTTCGAATATTAAAAGGTGCTCATCCTACACCATTATCAGCCGGTGAAATTAAAGAGCGGATGTTGTTCCCAAATCCTGACGTAACAAGATTAATAGATAGAATGATAAAAAGAAATATTGTAGAAAGAAATATATGTGAAAACAACAGAAGAAAGATGGATATTCTTATTACCAAAGAAGGGATTGAATTATTAAGAAAGATATATCCAAAGCTTGAAAAAGCAACCAATTATTTTTTTAGCACTGAGGTTAACGAAACAAATGTAAATACAACAATAAAACACTTAGAAAAAATAAGAAACTCTTTAAAATCATGAGAACAATAAAAGACATAAGAAAAGCAGCTAAAGTAGATATGGGCGGCATACTACTAGACCAAGCATTACCCATAAACGGTATTGATCAAATAGACCCATTTTTATTGGTTCATCACTGGGCTAGTGAATACAAAGGCGGACAAAAACAAAAAAATGTTGGAGTTGGTCCACATCCTCACAGAGGGTTCTCTCCGGTTACTTTTATATTTAAAGGCGGAGTACATCACAGAGATTCAAAAGGTCATGAAAGTGTGGTAAATGAAGGTGGGACACAATGGATGAACAGCGGAAAAGGACTAATACATAGTGAAAGACCAAGAAAAGATATAGCTGAAAATGGTGGTGAATTTGAAATTATTCAATTTTGGGTGAATGCTCCTTCAAACAAAAAAATGGAAGAACCAAGCTATCAACCACTTTCTGCCCAAGAAACTCCTACGCTACTTTCAGAAGATAAAAAAGTAAAAATAGGTCTGGTAGCCGGTAAATTAATGGGTAAAAAAGGAAAAATAACTCCGCACTCTGAGTTACTAGCATTAAGATTAGAAATTGAAAAAGGTGGTGAAATTAAAATTCCAGTACCAAAAGAATACAACGTATTTATTTACCAATTAAATGGTAACTCACTTATAAATGAAAAAAATATTAACAATAAAGAATTAGTATTGTTTGAAAATGATAATGAAGATATCATCATTAAAGGAAATGAGAATTCAAGAGCCATTTTATTAGCGGGAAAACCTATTAATGAACCCGTTGCTACATACGGTCCATTTGTAATGAATTCACAAAGTGAAATTGTAAGTGCGTTAAACGATTTTCAGTCGGGAAAAATGGGAACTTTAGTTGAAAAATTTGACTAAATTTTCTCAAAAGAAGTTTTTACACCTTTTATTAAGGCTGAACTAAATCCTTGATGTTCCATTTCATTTAAACCCGCAATCGTACAGCCCTTTGGAGTAGTTACTTTATCTATTTCTTCTTCAGGGTGAGTGTGGTTCTGTATAATGATTTCTGCCGCACCTTTTACCGTTTGAATAGCTATTTCATTTGCTGTTTCAGCATCAAAGCCAATTTCTATCCCTGCCTGAACCATTGCGCGTATATACCTTAAGGCAAAAGCAATTCCACATGCACCAAGCACAGTTGCCGCATTCATTAAACTTTCATTAATCAAAATTACTTCGCCAAGTTTTTCTAAGACCTTAACTACAGTTTGCTTGTCGCTTTCATTTAAATTGGGAGCTGAATAACAAGTAGCAGACTCATTTATAACGCTTGCGGTATTTGGCATCATGCGAGCAATCTTTGCATCACCGCCAAGAATTTCCATCATTTGATGAATAGTCAAACCACTAACTCCGGACACTACAATATGTTTAGATGAGTCAAAAACCTGTTTTATTTCAGTCAGTACTTCAGCTGCTTTAAATGGTTTTACGGTTAGAAATATAATCGTTGAATTTTTAACAGCAGATAAATTATCATTAGTAACGGTAATGCCTTCTTTTGCTAAATCAGCCAATAACTCAGTTTTATTTCTTGTAACACTAATTAATGATAGTTCCACTCCGTCATTTAACAAACCCCTGTCAATACTTTTACCTAAATTACCGCCACCGATAATTGCAATTTGATTATCCATTTTAAACTATTTTTTTGTGAAATACCTTACTATACGCTAGCTGCTTCTATTTCTCTGTCAACCTTTTTTACTAATCCTTGTAATACTTTGCCGGGACCTACCTCAATAAAAGAAGTTGCACCGTCTGCAAGCATTTGCTTAACGGTTTGCGTCCATCTTACAGGTGCAGTTAATTGTGAAATTAGATTTCCCTTTATTTCGTCAGGGCTAGAAACTGCAGAGGCAGTTACATTTTGATAAACCGGACAAATAGGTTGATTAAAATTAACAGAATTAATCGCTTGTTCTAATTCTGCTCTGGCAGGCTCCATTAATGGAGAGTGAAAAGCTCCACCAACAGGTAAAACCAAAGCTCTTTTTGCTCCGGCTTCTTTCATTTTTTCACATGCTACATTTATGGCATCAATAGCGCCTGAAATAACCAATTGACCGGGACAGTTATAGTTAGCGGCTACAACTATTCCATCAACTTCATTACATATTCTTTCTACAATTTCATCATCAAGACCTAATACAGCAGCCATTGTTGAAGGTTCCGCCTCACATGCTTTTTGCATTGCTAAAGCCCTTTTAGAAACCAATTGCAATCCATCTTCAAAAGACAAAGTTTTGTTTGCCACTAAAGCAGAAAATTCACCTAAAGAATGACCAGCAACCATATCAGGAGCAAAATTTTCAATAGTATTTGCCAGGATAACAGAATGTAAGAAAATAGCCGGTTGAGTTACTTTAGTTTGTTTAAGCTCTTCATCGGTTCCACTAAACATGATATCCGTTATTCTAAAACCTAAAATATCATTAGCTTTTTCAAACATTTCTTTAGAAACAGCAGAAGAATCATATAATTCTTTACCCATTCCTACAAATTGCGAGCCCTGACCGGGAAATATGTATGCTTTCATTTGTTAAAAAGTTAAGTTAATTAATCTCTACTTCCACCAAAAAGACGAAGTAAAAACAAAAATAAATTGATAAAGTCAAGATACAATGTTAATGCACCCATTAACACTAATTTCCTAGTAGTCTCATCACCAGTTTGTCCTGCTCCTATGTTTTTAAGTTTTTGTACATCATAAGCCGTTAAACCTGTAAATATTAAAACTCCAAGTATTGAAATAATATAATCTAGAGTAGAGTTACCTAAAAACCAATTTACTAAACTTGCCAAAATAATTCCTATCAATCCCATGTATAATATTGAACCAAACTTTGTTAAATCGGTCTTTGTGGTATAACCCAAAACTGCCATTATACTAAACGTGCCGGCAGTAATAAAAAAAGTAGTGGCTATTGCACTACCTGTATAAGCTAAAAATATAAAGCTAAAACTAATTCCATTTACAAAAGAATATGCAGCAAACAGTAAAAATAAAGAAGTATAAGAAAGTCTATTGAAGGCAAAAGACATAATCAACACAAAAATTAAGGGTGCGAACATAACTGCATAACCTAATAAATTTAACCTGTCCTCTGCATTAAACATCGCATTTATAATCGCCTCTTGCCCGGAAACCCAGTAAGCCACAAAACCCGTAAGCGCTAGAGCTCCTGTCATGTACAAAAAAACATTTGACATGAATTTTGTTACAGATGTCGTATCTTTTATAAAGATATTATCAATTGGTTGTTGTTCGTTTTGTAAATTCATCATTATTGATTTTTAGTTGCCAAAATATTCACAATAGTTGTTTTCGGTTTCATAAAGTTTTATTGCATGTAACTCACAATTCCCCAACTCAGGAATATGCTTTTTTAACTCATCCCAAATGGCAATAATTAAATTTTCAGTAGAAGTCATTTTACCCTTCATAAACGGAACATCTAAATTCAAGTTTTTGTGATCGATTACATCACAAATATATTTTTTAATCAACAGGCTTAAATCTTTAAGGTTAGCCACAAAACCTGTTTGAGGGTCAGGGTTTCCTTTTACCGTCACGTAAAGCGTGTAATTATGTCCGTGCCAATTTGGGTTAGCACACTTACCGAAAACTTTATCATTCTTCTCATTACTCCAATCAGGGTTATACACCCTGTGTGCAGCATTAAAAGTTTCCCTTCTTGTAATATAAATCATTCTCAAAATTTTACGCAAATATATATTCTATTGAGCAATTTCTTTAGTTGAAATAATATCTTTGTAACAATATTTAAACAAATGATAGTAGTTACAGGTTCAGCAGGGTTTATAAGCAGTTGTTTAATCAGCAAATTAAATGAGCAAGGAATTACTGATTTGGTACTTGTTGATGATTTTGCGAATGATGAAAAAGAAAAAAACTACGTTAATAAGAAATATAAATCGTTAATCAACAGAGAAAATATTTCTGATTTTTTAGAGAAAAAGAAAAGTGAAATTGAGTTTATTTTCCACTTAGGTGCAAGAACTGACACCACTGAATTCAACAAAATAATTTTCGACAAACTTAATCTCAACTACAGTAAAGTTATTTGGAATTTTTGTACCGAAAATAACATACCGCTAGTTTATGCATCTTCTGCCGCAACTTACGGAATGGGTGAATTAGGATATGACGACAATCATGAAGTAATTCCAAAACTAAAGCCTTTAAACCCCTATGGAGAATCAAAAAATGATTTTGACAAATGGGTTTTAGAACAAAATGAAACTCCACCTTTTTGGGCAGGCTTAAAGTTCTTTAATGTTTATGGCCCAAATGAATACCACAAAGGCAGGATGGCTTCTGTAGTATTTCACGCATTTAATCAAATAAATAAAACAGGAGAAATGAAACTGTTCGAATCTCATCATCCTGACTATAAAAATGGGGAGCAAAAGCGTGATTTCGTTTATGTAAAAGATGTAACAGAGGTTTGTTGGTTTTTATATAAAAATCAAAACCATAGCGGAATATTTAATTTAGGTTCGGGAAAAGCTCGAACTTTTTTAGACTTGGCAAAAGGTGTTTTTAAAGCAATGGGGAAAGAAGAAAACATTTCATTTATCCCCACTCCTATTGATATTAGAGATAAATATCAATATTTCACGGAAGCAAACATGAATAAACTAAAAGCAATTGGATACGACAAGGAGTTTACCAAACTAGAAGATGGTATTAACGATTACGTAAATAATTACTTATCATTAAATAAAATTTACTAATGAGTTATATTGTAAGTGGTATTCAGCAAATTGGAATTGGTGTAAGTAATGTTCACGAAGCGTTTAAGTGGTATAATAAAAACTTGGGGTTTGATGTTCCTGTTTTTGAAGAGGCAGCTACGGCAGGCTTAATGTTGCCTTACACAGGCGGTGAACCAAGAGACCGGCATGCTATTCTTGCCATGAACTTACAAGGCGGAGGCGGATTTGAAATTTGGCAATACACCAGCAAAGTTCCTGAAAAGGCGCAATTTGACATCCAATTAGGTGACTTAGGTATTTTTATATGTAAATTAAAAACACCTGATATTAAAGCAGCGTATAACGATTTAAAAGAAAAAGGAGTTCAGCTTTTAACTGAAATTACACACTCTCCTGCCGGGTATCAACACTTTTACTTTCAGGGTCTCTTCGGGAATATTTTTGAAGTTATTCCCAGTAAAGTTTGGTTTAATAACATCAATTATAAGATTGGTGGAGTAGCAGGTGCTACAATAGGTGTAAGCGACATGGAAAAAAGCATTGACTTTTATCAAAAAGTGTTGGGATTTGACCAAATACTTTCGGATAGTGTTGCACGATTTGATGATTTTAAAAATCTACCGGGTGGAAATGAAACTTACAGAAGAGTAATTTTAACTCACTCAAAGCCAAGAATAGGGAGATTTAATAAGCTTTTAGATGGCGGTACAATTGAATTAGTGCAGGCGAAAGACCGAAGCCCGAAAAAGATTTATGAAAACCGAATGTGGGGAGATTTAGGATATATTCACTTATGCTTTGATGTTATTGGTATGGAGGAATTACGTGAAGCCTGCTCCAAATATGGAAGTCCGTTTACGGTTGATAGCGCCAACTCATTTGATATGGGAGAAGCAGCCGGACACTTCTCTTATATAGAGGCACCTGAAGGAACGTTAATTGAATTTGTCGAAACACATAAAATACCGATTTTCAAAAAGATAGGCTGGTACTTAGACCTACAAAAAAGGCCAAAAGAAAAATCATTACCTAACTGGATTTTGAGATCACTAAAGTATATGAGGGTAAAACATAAGTAAAAATTATTTATATTAGCGTATGGAACTCATCGAAAAAGAACAAATTTCGTCCTTACGCTTTCCTAAAGAAGAAGTAGAGTTAACGCCTGAACAAAAGAAAACGTTGCAAAAAGCAATTGACAGAGCCACTTCTCTAGGGAATATCGAACACATAAAGTTTAAGATTACCTTTAAAGATGACAAAAGTTTAAAACAAGTTCACACAACAATATGGGCTGCCAACACTCAACACATTGTTTTAAAAAAGGGAGTTGTTATTCCTGTAAATAGAATATTAGATATTAATTAAATCGTCCTTAATCTCTCCTACTTTTTTCCTGAGATAGTTTCTTCTAGTATTTGACCAAATAAGAAAATTTGCAAGCACCTTTTTGTAAGGTTCAAGTATTGCAACGGTAAAGTAACCCAATAATGGTAGTGCGAAAAATGTGATTAATCCAGCTTTCCATTCAAATATACCTCCTATAAACAAAGCAATAATTGCAGAGTAAATCGGAAAGACAACACTACACAAACCTATTAGAATTGAAGGGTAAAACTCTTTTTCCCTAACAATCTTGTTTGTAAGCATTTTTATTACTTGCCAAATTGGATATATGATAATGGCTCCCAAAAAAAACAACGGAAGAAAAAGCAAGCTAAACAAGTCAAGCAGGTTGATTCTATCATAACTTAACCAACTAAGCTTTAATTTCATTTTTTTTGCAATTCTATTAGCCATTAGTATTTTATGTCTAAACTCATTGTATTTATCTGAATCGTTCTCATACCAATCATTAATTCTAGCCGCCACTTGTTTTTCTATCTTAAAGTTAGTGTCTTTTTCGCTATACCATGGCCACACATTTTCCTTTTTTCGCATTAGGTCAAAAGCTAATTCACAAACATCCTCTGTTTCTTTATGCTTAATTATTACTAAACAATCTTCTAATGCCTGCTGCATATCTTTAGTAAGTTTAAGAATAGCACCAACGGCATCCTTTTTAAATAATTCAATGTATGGTTCTACAGAAACAGGCTCACCAAATTTCATATAAACATCCTTCCGAAGTTGAAGTGGATTAGTGTAATTCAATCCCACAGGAACAAAGCACATGTTTTTTACTTGATGTTTTTGATATGCACCAAAAATCATTCGAGCAGCACCCTTTTTTAATCTTCTTAATCGCTTTTCCTGAATACAATCACCCTCCGGAAAAATCAAAATCAGTTCTTTATTACTGAGGCAATCGTACATTTTATCGAATGTTGGCTGATTCATTTCTTCAACCGTCATTTGTTTTCGCTCCTCTGCCGTCATGTCTCTTGGGCGATAAATAGGCGTTTGATTCATTTGCTCAAACATCCAACGCTGAGGCTGTTTTCTAAACACATCTCCCCTAGCCAAAAAGTAAAACTTTTCAGGGCGAAACGTAGCCAACAACACAGGGTCTAAAAAAGCACTGCCATGATTTGCAATAAGCATTATTCCTGTATCTTTTGGTAAATTATTATTGATAGCATACCGCTTCCGAAACCAAAATCGAAAGGTAAATTGTAGAATAAATTTTAAAGGGTGATACAATACCATTGCGCTGCAAAAATAGTATTAATGATGATTTTACTTAAAATTATTATCATTGTAAAAAGCTCTTTTATGAAAAAACTATTTTATCCATTTTTGATTTTAGCCATAACAGCATGTAGCGAACCACAAACAGAAAAAGCCAACAATGAAAGCAATAACGACACTATTTCTGAAGTTGTTACGGGCAACACTTCTGACATTCAAAGCGTTGATAGTTGTGAAATTAGACATGCAGAGTTTTTAAATTTATTTGAAAAAATTAGAGTAGAAGACTCGCTTTATATAATTACATCAAATGCTATATCTAAAGAAACACCTTATGAATTTAAAGGAAATTGGATAGGTTTTCATCTATTTAAATACTTTGGAAAAGAAGGGCAAGTGAAGTACGAAAACTTTCCGGGTGATATGAAAAAAAATATTGAACAAGGCCTTTTTGCTTGCAAACAACTTCCGTTAGATGAGAACCAAAAACTTTTAATTATAAGAACTCCTTCACAATACGGAGCTTATACGCTTGAGTTTGCAATTTTTAATTGTGATAGCTCTAAAGTTACCAAGCAAATGAAAATAGCTAATAATTCAGGAGAAGGAACTGTGCTGTATGTTAATTCACTTCTAACAAAAACTGAAGAAGGCTACCAACTAAAAATGCGACAAGAATATAAAGATTTAGGCGGTGAAGACCCAGAGTGGGCAAAACGCTTTGTCAGTGATAGCACTATTACTTATGCTGTTAACTCTAATGGTTTTAAAAGAGTTGAAGGAAAAAAGACCGATAAAAAAAGTGGTTTTGCAAAAACGATAGACACTGAATTTAAAAAGTATAATCGTTAAGAAATCGTGTAAAACTTTGAACATTACCCATCAAAATAGGTTTCTATATACGTATTGTATTTTTACCTTTGTAGCAAACATTTATTGATGAAAAACTCATTTGAGTGGCTTAAACTATATCTTCAAGGACAGGATGTCTCAAACTTAACTGCTGAAAGTACCGCAAAAGTCTTTACTGACACAGGTCTTGAGGTTGAAGCAATTGAGGAAGTGAGCTCTGTTCCAGGAGGCTTAAAAGGCTTGGTTATTGGTGAAGTGCTTACCAAAGAAAAACACCCTGATGCAGATAGGTTAAACCTTACGACCGTTGATGTTGGTTTAGACAAACCATTAAACATTGTATGTGGCGCAACTAATGTTGAGATAGGTCAAAAAGTAGTGGTGGCTAAAGTGGGAACAACCATATATCCCACAAATGGTGAGCCTTTTGAAATTAAAAAAGCTAAAATTAGAGGACAAGTTTCTGAAGGAATGATATGTGCGGAAGATGAGATTGGTTTAGGTGAAGGGCATGACGGAATTATGGTACTTTCTCCTGATGCAAAAGTAGGAACATTGGCTTCGGAATACTTTAATATTAGTTCGGATAAGTTTCAAGAAATTGGACTAACCCCAAATCGTGCTGACGCAACTAGTCACCTTGGAAGAGCTAGAGATTTGGTTGCAGCTTTAAATGTGGCAGGAAAAAATCTTTCGATAAAACTGGAAGAAATTGAACTTCCTAAAGCAAATAACAAACTTCCTATTCAAGTTGAAGTTGAAAATAGTGAAGACAGCCCAAGATATGCTGGAATAGTAGTTACTAACTTAAAAGTTACAGATTCTCCGGACTGGCTAAAAAACAGATTAACTTCAATTGGCTTAAGTCCTATCAACAATATAGTTGACATTACTAACTATGTGATGCACAGTATAGGACAACCCTTGCACGCCTTTGACTATGACAAAATTAGCGGGCACAAAGTAGTGGTGAAAAAAGCTAATGAAAAAGAAAAATTCATCACACTAGATGGTGTAGAGAGAGAGCTTTCATCAGAAGATTTAATGATTTGCAATGCCGAAAAGCCAATGTGTATGGCCGGAGTTTTTGGTGGTAAAGACTCTGGTGTTTCAACTTCTACAAAAACTGTTTTTATTGAAAGTGCGTTATTTAACCCTGTTACCATTAGAAAAACATCTAAGAGACATGGCTTGCACACAGATGCTTCTTTTAGGTACGAAAGAGGCGTTGATCCCAACATTACCATTACAGGGCTGAAAATGGCTGCTAAACTAATGATGGATATTGCAGGAGGAGAAATTGCTTCTGAGATTATTGACCATTATCCAAATATAATTGAAAAAGCCAACGTAAAGTTGACCTACGAATACTGCAATAGGTTAATTGGCAATGAAATACCAAAAGAAATTATTAAAAAAATATTAGCAGAGCTAGAATTTGAAATTGTAAAGGAAGAAAACGATGAGCTGGATTTGTTGGTTCCAACTTACAGAGTAGATGTAACAAGGCCATGTGATGTAGTAGAGGAAATCATTAGAATTTATGGTTTTAACAACATTACTCTTCCTGAGCAACCTAGATTTTCTATCTCCTACTCTACCCATCCCGATAAAGAAAAAGTAAAAAATACCATTTCAGATTTATTGGTTGGTAAAGGGCTTTCTGAAATTATGAATAACTCTTTAACTAATGGAAAGTATTATGAAGAGGCTAATTCAGTAATCATACTCAATCCTATTAGTAAAGAATTGAATGTACTTAGAAAATCATTATTAGAAGGAGGATTAGAAACTGCCAGATACAACATCAACAGAAAAAATAATGATTTAAAACTGTTTGAATTTGGGAAAACCTATCACCAACACGAAAACTATCAGGAAACAGAAAGACTTTCTATTATCCTTACAGGGCTTAAACAAGAAGAGTCATGGAAAACACCCGATTCACCGTCTGACTTTTACTATTTAAAAAGTTTAGTTAATGCTATTTTGGTTAAGACGGGTTTATCAAATTTAAGTGTAACAGAAAAAGAGCTAAAGTCTGAAATTTTTGAGTATGGTTTAACGTTAAAAGTTGCCAAAAAACAAGTGGTTGATTTTGGTAAAATCAGTTCCGCTATTTTAAAGAATTTCGACATTAAACAAGAAGTGTATTATGCTGATTTTAATTTTAATACACTACTTGACTTAGTTAAAAACACCAATATAAAATATCAACCTATCTCTAAATTTCCTTCTGTAAGAAGAGACCTTTCATTACTATTAAATAATGAGATAAGCTACGAACAATTATGTGAATTGGCTAAAAAGCAAGGAAAGCAAATATTAAAGGAAATCAGCTTGTTTGACTATTATAAAGGAAAGAACATTGATAAAGATAAAAAGTCATACGCCATGAGCTTTCTGTTTCAAGATGAAACAAAAACGCTTACGGATGAAGAAGTGGATGGCATTATGAAAAATATTATTGATGTATTTAATAAAGAAAC
>ERZ869936.833-NODE-833-length-25833-cov-6.266972_pt1 | contig 25833 bp, 25 predicted proteins | sample MGYA00520876_ERZ869936 | MGnify/ENA primary metagenome ERZ869936 (study PRJEB32218, sample SAMN09650985) | biofilter metagenome | isolation source: enrty point of leading RO module | place: Saudi Arabia: Thuwal, RO plant located on Red Sea | collected 2016-02-17 ... | reverse complement strand
AACAGTTGTAGTAGCATTACTTTGACTACCAGTATTCCACTGCCATCTAGCTTGTGGGAGTATAACACTAGTTCCTAATACAGTAGAATTTCTAACGTCACGTTTAGCAAAACAGAAATAGAAACTTTCTACTTGGTCTGCAATTTCATCTGGAATTTGAATATTATTGAATGAAAGTCCAATAGCTTTTTTAGCATAAAGGTCATCAATAGTGTAAAGAACTCTACTTCCAGGAACTTTATGATGCCTAACTTTCTCATTTCTTAGAGAAGCAACATAATTAGGGTCAGATGTTGGAAGTTGAGAAAGATTAGTAGGAACACCACCAACTAAACCACAAATATCAAAATCTTCTGTATCGGGATAATATTCATCTTTATTTTCCCAAAATCCCATAACACCAGCAACATCAGCAGTCTCTCTAAGATGAAAATGTTTTGCATTAGGACTAATGTCTCTTTCTTCAAGATTAGAAAGAGGATTAGTTGCAAATGTACTATCTTCATTAAAAGAAGCTGAAAAAGTCATAACTATTCCAGTAGTTCCAAACCCAGGTGGGAAACCTCCTCCACAAGGATAATCAAGAGTAAGTAGATTGGGGGTTCCATTACCATCATGAGGTTCTACATTCAATACAGTACCGTTCAGTCCTGTAAAGTTATCATACCAAGTTGGTGGATTAGCACTATTAAAAGGAAGTCTTCTAGTTGTAAACTCTGAATATTGTACTTCAGTAAACCCATCACCATTACAAACAAGACCAGTAATTAAACCTCCGGGTACACTGTAAGTTTCATTTAGATTTACAGTCTTAGCTCTACGACCAGGAATATGAAAACACTCACTTCTAGTTCCATCCTTAAGTATAAAACCTATATAAATAGCATATACTTCATCAATCATTAAACCTTTTCTGTTAAACATAACAGTAGGTTTAGAAAATTCCTTTATTTCTCTTTCATCAGTTACCCAACTAACTTGAATATTATTAGCATAGCATTGATAATTAAGTCTCTCTTTTTGAACCACATTCCCAGGAACAAGTCTATTTCTAACATTATCACCAGTTTTGACTTTTTCAAAAGTAGTTCGTAATCCTAAAAGAATACTAACATCTGCTATCTCACTATCATCTTCTCCATTATAAGTATAATTTATAGTACCACTAGGAGGAATGTTAAGTGTAGTAACTTCTGCTGCTGTGTATACATTATCTATACGCTTTAATACAGATAGTTTTAACTTATTAAATCGAGTATCAAGATTAGTAAAGTTCAAATCAATAGAAGCATTTACTAATTCATTTGCTCCATGTTGTAATCCTTTTATAGGAGATATTCCATCAATATATTGACCTATTGGAATAGGATTAGACATTTGCGTAAATTCTGTAGTATCAAAATCATCTACAAGATAAGCAATTGTAAAATAATAACTACCAGAACGCATAAAACCTCCACTAGTCTTAATATCATTAAGACTAATAATAGGATATGAATAATCAGGAAATAGCAGAGTTTTATTAACATCGTTAGGGTTAACAAATTCAAATGCTGCTGTTATATCAAATGGAAGGTTATTAAGATTAAGTATTCTAGGTCTATTTGAAGTAGCATTAATACCATCCCACCAACAAGCAACAAGTTCACTTTTATAGTTATAAAAATGAGTTCCTTGTATTGGATTATTAATACTAAAATTTAAATACTGAGAACGAAGAATTGTAACATAATCTCCATTAGCATCTAAGATACCAATTTCAGATAAGTTACCAACTTTTACAGAGAATATAACTGCTTGATTGTTCGCTTCGATAATACCCATAATATTACCACCCACAGAGTTAGCAGGAACTCCATTATATGTTTGTATATGAAGATTAAAGCCATACTCATTTCTAAGAGACTTCTTACCCTCTTTATACATAATATTACGGGTTCTACGCATAGAACCCTGTACTTGATTGACTGGCTGTTCATCCAGTCTACTTCCATTTACAAAATCGCCCATTAAGCGTTTGTTTGTGCTATTGCAATACTACTAACAGGACTAGGAAAAACATTACCTTCTTCAAGTGTTCCACCTAGATTATTAAAAAATCTTCTAACTTTACCAGTATCAAGTAAAAGACTATTCCAATTTCGCATGAAAAGTTCCATATCATCAATATCTGGAAAGTCAACTGAATTTCTAGCTTTAGGTATAAAAGCCTCCCACCTAGCATCAGCATATTCAAAAGTAATTCCATTAAGTGTATGACCTCTCAAAATCATTCTACTTACAATATACCATACAAGAGCTTCCATGTATTCATATTCGTCAGGAACAAGAGGAAATCCATTACAGTCTAGTGGAATACCTATATAATACAAAGTAAGTTCTCCTTCTTCAAACGATGTTTTGATGTAGCTAGGATTTAAACTATAACACTCATCTTTACACATTGGAAGATTAGAAGTATGATGACAAGTATCAACATTTTGAACACCATCACATCTACTAAGTCGCATATCCCGATACTTAATACCATTGAGTTGTTCTATCTTACAGGGGAGAGGGGCACTATAACCCTTAACTTGCAAACACATTACAAGTTCAGAATAAGAATAATAAGCACCAATAGCATTGATAGCTTCTCCAATCCACTCAATAGCGTCAGAAGTCCAAGAACTATTATTAGGTCTAAAGTCTCTAAATACTTTAGCTATTACTCTATCACACGGTACTGCTCTAACTATTGGCATAATGACAATAAATAACTATCTTTAACAAATCTTTCAACTTTCTCTTCAAAAGGAAGTCTAGCAAGTTCATAAGCTATACCTTCAATATCAGCATTAGTTTGAGGTGCAAACTTAAATGTAAAGTTATTGATATTAAATATAGTTCTATTACCTTTAACCCATAGAAGTCTAAACACTACTCTATCGTTAAAGTAAACTTGCCAGTGAGTACCACCATTATTTTCAAGTGGTCTTCCGTCTTTAGAACGTTTAGTAACAGCAAACGGAGTTCTACCGCTTTCCAGTATTTTCTTTTTATTTCTATTACTTTGGGGCCAATTAACAGGAAGTCTTGGATTACCACTCTTGTCAAGTTTAGGTCTACGTTCTTGAACATGAACAAAGAACTTTCCAAGACCAAATCCTAAAGTCCAAGAATATCCATTTAGGATACGTTCTTTGATTTTAAGATTAAACTTCTTAATAATTAACTTGAAAATCTTCTCATCATTGATAAGATCAAAGTCTCTTTCAATAGTAGCTCTTTTTTGACTATAATATCTAGACTTCTGACCAAGTGAAATTATATCTTCTTTTCGATTAGGATAATGTTCTGTAAGATATACTATAGATTTATTAACATTCTTAATGTCTTCATCTACAGATTGGATTAGTTCCCCTTTAAGAAAGAGAGCAACTTCAAACAACTTGGAAAAGTGTATTGCGTCCTTAATCGAATTTAATTTCATCGTCAGTAATAGCAGGCATTTTAAACTCAACAGTAAGAATTTCTCTAATTATAACATGAAGTATATCATTAGTTACAGGAAATTCCATATCGTCATTATAACAAGCGTTATTATCACAAAGGTTAATAATTTGGTCAGGGTCGTCAAATTGGCTATGTATATCAATCCATTTTAACTTGTCTTGATTGACTACATAAATATAATCATTAATGTAATAATAACGTCCTACTTTGCTCGTAAATTTATTCTTCGCAGCATATCGAAGTTCTTCTAAATCAGTATATGTAAAAGAATTATTACCAACAAGTTGACCAACATATATAAAAGGTGCATCAGTTTTCCATCTAATAGGTTTAGGAACTTTATTTTTAGTTCTCCTAATTGTACAACCTATGTCAATAAAACAACTGTCAGCTTTATCAACCTTTATCAGTTCAACTTGAATACGTTGTAAAAGTTGTCTATCGTGTCTAGCTCGTTCAAGACTTCTACGACTTTCTCTACTTCTAATAGTTTTAGCAAGTAGTTTAGCTTGATTTTTAACAGCCCTATCATTAGGTCTATTAACTCTATAAGCTATAAAATCTCCTATTTGATTAAGAGTTGGCATAGTTAACTAAATAAAACAGCCCAAGCTGCAACTAAACTAGAAACAATACTTGTTAAAACACTAATTCCAATTATGATTTTCCAAGAAGTACTAATCAATTGGTTATTAATCTTTCTATTACTTTCAAGTTCAGCCACACGATTAGTCAAATCTTTAATATTACTTTCGTTTATTTGAACTCTTCGTTCTTCGAGTGTAATTAATCTTTCAGACAAATCTGAAATTTCGTAAGATAGAGCTATTAGAATTTCTTTACTAGTAACAGCGGATAAATCTTTATCGAGAACTTCTATAAGTCTAACTTTTTTCCCCATTGTAATCTCGTCTAACTTAGTTTTAAGTGTCATTGTTTATTCCTTAATTTATCTACCGATAAAGTTTCTATAAATTTATCAGTTGCAAATCCTGCTAGGAAAGAGAAAGCTTTATTTACTATAAATCCAAGTTCTCCTCCTATTATAATTCCTACTAAAACAAAGACCAGTGAAAAAGCAATTCTAAGTTTATTGTCACTCCAAAGTACTCCAAGTTTAAATCCACCTGCTTCTTTGATTTTCTCTCTTTTTCTAAATACCTCATGTAGAATACTTGCAGCAATTCCAAGTATACCAATAAGAAAATATGCTACAAACGTAGGGCCATCTATTCCACTTGGTATAAGAACTTCTATAACGTTCTTAATAAATTCCACTACCAGTTCCACTGCCATGACTACAACCACAAGTAATTATATACTCCCAAGTATCAGTAGTATAATTATAGAAAAAATAAAATACACCACTATCTTGTGAAACTCCTAAATCATTCCCAAGTATATATAGACGTCTAGTTCCAAGCTTTTGACCAAAAATAGCCATCCATACAATTTCTACTACAGTATTACGAAGACTTAACTTTTCTTCGTTAGTTAATCCTTTAGGTACAAGGATAAATCTTTTATCATAAGTAGGGTTTAGTAACTCTCCTGTTACTATATATCTATTATAAGGAAGTCTTACGTCTAACTCAATGTCCTCTTCTACATCAAGCAATGCTATCCTTTGATTTAAATGGTGTTGTGGCATTAGTTCCTTACTTTATTAAGTTTAACTTTCAAAGCATACATTTCCAAATCTCCACTAACAGGAATATTGGCAAAAACACGCAAATCTAAATTATTTGTTGAATGATTAGGTATAGTAAGAATTTGATCTTTAGCAAAATACGTACTATCTCCCCAACCACTTGTACCTATCAATTGTCCTATTTGCCACAACAGTTGATTATCTGTTGTAACTTTTTGTATAAGTTCACACAAAACAGATGTATTATTCATTACTGTTAGCTTAACAGTACATTTAGTTCTTGTTTGAAATCCAAGTGTAAAACTCGATGTAGCTAGAGGCAATCCTAATACCGTATTACCAAGTGTTATAATTAGATGTTTTAAACTATTACTGCTTACACCAGAAGGTTGTTGTACAATATTAATAGTATTATTTACATACACATCTATTTCAATAGTATCTCCTATTTCAAGTGTTCCTTGTGGAATAAAAAATCCTGTAAAGTCAGTAAATTCGGTATTTCCCCCAGTTGGTCCAGTTTTAGTTTGACTATCATAATAAGACCAAAGTAGAATTTCACCTTCTACTGTAGGAGTTCCACTACCAACACTAGCATTAATAGTGTATCTTTGTCTAGTCTTACCATCGTCTGTTACTGTACTTGAAACTATACTAACATTTGAACCAGCAACAATTTCAGGAATTTGGTGAGGTTGTACAGCTCTAACAAAACCATCGTTTCCATAATCAGCATTAGGAGTTTTCCTTAAAGGTATGTCACTATCAGGCGCAGTTCTAAATAGTCCTTGAATTGTATCACTAGCTGCATCCTCAGGATTAAGCTTAAATGTAATACTTTCAAAAAGTTTTTTATTTACTTCTTCACTTGGATAATGATTTTTAAGAAATCTATTTTTAACAAGAGTAGGAACTCCATTAATAGTTACATAATAATCTGTCGGAAACCCTACTTCTTGGTCAAGCTTAGGGCCAGTATTAACCTGAGTAGCCCTTAGAAAAAATTCTCTATATTCTTTTATTGCCATTACATTAGTTCTTTAACTTGTTTTAAGTCTGTTTCTACCATTAGTTCTACTAAATCTCTAAAGGTATGTTTAGGTATCCATCCTAGTTTTCTTTCTGCTTTAGTATAATCCCCCTGTAGAACATCAACTTCAGCGGGGCGATAAAAGTTTGGATTAATTACTACATAGTCTTCATAGTTCAATCCTACTTTATTAAAAGCTATTTCACAAAATTCTCTTACAGTATGAGTTTCATTTGTAGCAAGTATATAATCATCAGCTTGTTCAGCTTGAAGCATTCTCCACATTCCTTCTACATAATCACCTGCAAACCCCCAATCTCTTTTAGATTCTAAATTTCCTAGTTCAAGTTTACTTTGTTTACCAGCTTTAATATTAGCAATAGCCTTTGTTATCTTACGTGTGACAAACTCTTCACCTCTACGTGGACTTTCGTGATTAAATAAAATACCAGTACAAGCAAACATTCCATAACTTTCACGATAGTTAATTGTAATCCAATGTCCATAAAGTTTAGCTACTCCATAAGGACTTCTTGGTTGAAATGCTGTTTGCTCATTTTGAGGTGCTGGACTTTTACCAAACAATTCACTTGTACTTGCTTGATAAAATCTAATCCCTACATTAATCTGTCTAATAGCTTCTAGAAGATTGAGAACCCCAATTGCATCTACATTTGCTGTCAATATTGGTTCTTTAAATGACTTACCAACATGAGACTGGGCTGCAAGATTATACACTTCGTGAGGTACAATAGTCTGTATAATCCTTAATATACTAGCAAAATCTGTAATGTCTCCTTCTACTAAATGGATTTTATCTTTTACGTCTTTAATATTTCCAAAGTAAGTTTTAGTGCTTGGTCTAATTATACCATACACTTCATATCCTTTAATTATTAACAGTTCTGCAAGATAGCTTCCATCTTGTCCTGTAATACCTGTAATAATAGCTTTTTTAGTCATTACGTTTAAATATTAAATTTGCAAAAGTTCTAGCAAATAGTCTATAATTACTCATAGTCATTATTTCCATTATACCATTATAATCTTGTCCGGTTTCAATTACTAGAACTTTAGGTCGTATAAACTTAAAAGGTATAGATAATAAGATATTTAAATCTTCATTTTCTGCGTCAATGGAAATAACATTGATATTACTTTCTTCAAAATTAAGATTAGTTTGCTTACATCTAATCATCAAATCATTAAATGTAATAGCTTCTACTTCTTCCTGCGTAAATTTATCTTTTCCTATCTGCTCAACTATATCATAATATATAGAACTTCTACCATCTTTAATATCTATGCAGTTATTAATAATGACTGTACTATTTTCTTTACAGATAGCATTTCTAAAAATTACAACTCTTTTGTTATAATTCTCCGTTATCTTTTTGTATCTTTCTTTAGTAGGCTCTACTAATATACCAAACCAACCCCTTTCCCAAAGAAATCTAGTATTAGAGCACTCAATACCATCATGAGCACCTATATCTATATAGATACCATTTTTAGTGTCTCCTAATGCTGCATCTATTAGATACTGCTCTCCGTATTGAGAATAATTAGTCAATCTATAATCAAATCTCTTCTGCCTATATTAAGACATACTGTATTATACAGTTGTATGTCTCTTCCATTATGCTTTACAATATGATTATATAAATCTAAATCATATTTGTAAGTTTCATTAACATTTTGCTTGTTTGGATTAGTATTTAAAGTTTCTATTTCAAACTCATATACATTAGACATTGAAAAGAACTTTACTAAATCCATATCTTTATTCTCTACAATACCAATAAAAAAGAACTCCTTTATTCCTTGTAGGTATTTCTGATAGATATTTGATTGTTCTTCTACAAATTCGTATATACCTAATTCTGTGTTTCCGTGTCTCTCGTCAAAGAAATAATGAAATATAACTCTTTGTATTGGATTTCTAAGCCAAGTTATTACTTGAGTGTCTTCTAATACATTAATTATATGAAAACTAGGATGTCCATGTAATATACTATAGCGATTACTTCTAATATTAGCATGAACTTCATCTAACGTAATACACCCTTGACATTCCTTATCTCTTTCTATTTCAGCAGTCTTTTGTGACATCGTACTTATACCATCTTCTACAAGATATTTATCACAATTTGGACAATTGCTAATTATATATGAATTGGGTATAGTTTTACATAAAGCATCACCAAAAGAACTTCCCATTGTCTTAGGTATGTGTATTGAATAAACCATTAGACTAAAACTTCTTGATACTTATTAACTACATTCAAAAGTTGATTAGCAGCTTCTTTCCAACTTTCATTTTCAATCAACCACTTACGACCTTTCAATGCTCTTTTCTTTTCATACTCGTGATTAGTAGTAACATATACCATAGCTTTAGCTATATCTTCAATCTCTATTATATAATCTCTACCAATTACTCTATTGAATATTGCTTTATAAGCATCTTTCATTCCATTAGTTCTAATAGGAAGAACTATTTTAGCTTTGACTAATTTTTGATGTGCAGTACAGTCACTAACTATAGTAGGAATACCTCTCATTAATGCTTCACGTGGAGTAAATCCAAAACCTTCACCTGAAGAAGGAATGATATAAGCATCAAGACTTTCCCACCATTCTTGATACATAAGATTAGGTAAACAATAATCAACAAACTCAATTCTACTGTCATCTTTACAAGCAAATCTAAGCATCTCAGAAAGATGCCCCCATCTTCCATGTACTTTCAACCTTACATCAGTTCTACCTTCAAATGCTAGTTTAAAAGCTTGAATAGTAAGTAAATGATTCTTTCTTTCTTCAAACTGTGAAGTAATTCCAAATGTAAATACTCCGTCATCTTTAAATTTATTAACGGCTTTTAAATCGCAACCTAGAGTTACAACTTCAACAGGTTTTGTAATCCCACTATCAATAAATATTTGTTTTACCCATTCATCAGGAACTATAACAGCAGCAGTTTCTTCATTATTATAAGCTGTTATCCATTCTTTTGGTATTCTATCTGCTTCAAACATTGAATACCTAAAACTTGTAACTCCTTCTTGTTTAGCAAATTCAGGAAGTGGTTGAGGAATTAAACCGGAACATCCAGTAGCTATATAGCTTCTACCAACTAATTTGTAATTATTATTTATCAGTTCATTATATGTAGAGACTTTAAGATTATCAGGAATTAAGACATCTACAATAGGAGAACAATTTACTCCAAGTTTCTTTAGTTCAATATAATAACGTAGACCAGTTTTACCAATACCATCAGCTTCTTGAACTCCCATATTCATAGTAACTTCTACATTACTATCAAAAGGAACTTTCTTAGTATGTCTATTATACTCTTCAGAAGAAATAATGTTACGTTCTATTTGGCTAATAGTTCTACCTTCACGATATTCTCTTAGTAGTGTATCTAATGAAAACTTATCTATTTCTCTGTGTAAATGATTGTGAAACACTTCATTAAGTCTTTCTTTGTAGTCATAGAAACAAACAACTTTTTCGAACACTAAATCTACTGGTATATCGTCTAATGCAAAGCATATTCTATTACAAGAATATTGATAACCTCTATCAGATTGAAAATGACAACCGTTACAAACTCTTGTACTTGTAATTGCAATTACATCAGTAAAATCATAAAGATAGTTTGCTCTGAGTTGTGTGATAATAGCAAGAGTAGGCACATTATACATAGCAGCGAAATGTGCCATTCCACTTTCAGACGATACGAGCAAATTACAATTTAATAGAATATCTCTAACTTCAGTAGGAGACTTATTAATTAGAACTTTACCTTTGAAGTGCGAATAATCATATTTTACCTTCCTTTTCTCTTCAAGATAAGTAGAAGTTCCAATAATAATAGTTTCAAGGTTTAGTTCAGTTCTTATTTTCTTTTCTAACTGAACCCAATAATTATTACTCCAATTTCTATTAGAATGAGAAGCATGAGGGGCTAAAACTATATAACCGTTTCCACCTTTATAGTAAGTGTTTAGTTTAGGAGCAATAGGAAGTAATCCAAGTTCAACATTGTCAGTGTACCATTTTTTACAACTAATAGCACTACGAAGTTTATTATTGTAATCTCTATGTATATCACTTTCTAATTGATTTGTAAATGGAACAAATGTAATATTTTTTACATCTATAAACCAATGAGATTGTCTACTTGCATAGACAACCTCTTCATTAGGATACTTATTCTTATATGCTTGAGCAGCATACAAACCATGAATAGCGTCTCCTATTCCAAAAGAAGAATTTGATATTACCTTCATATTAAAATATTAAGCACCACTTCTACTTCCACTTCCACTTCTACTTCCACTTCCACTTCTATCTCCAGTACTAATACTAGAAGAAATTAATGTTCCCAAACTTATTTGTTGAAGTTCAGTACCTGCTGATCTATTTAAGTCAAGTAGAGGAATATAAACTCTCATTAGATAATGATTACTAACGTCTTCTTCCAATTCAAGTCTAGCCTTAAAGTCTTGTATTTGATTAAGAAGTTCGTCAAAATCAGCACTTTTATTAATACTACTTAAAAGTCCTGAATATACTTTAACATCTTTTCCGTCCATTATTTAGTTTATTAGTGTGTTAACACAAGTTGTAGGATTATCAATCAAATCCTGAATATTATAAGTAGGAGTAAGTTGTGTATAATTACAACCAATACAAGGATTACAATCAGGTTCTATCTCAAAACTAATATGAAATCCCATACACTCAATACCACAATCACAATCAGTAAAAGGAAATCCATATTCAGCAAATATCTTACTTAGACTTATTCCTTTACAGGCAAAACATTCATCTAGTTCAATAAGATTAAATTTCTCAATTACATCAGACCAAGTACTAAATAAACCTTCTTCTATTTCTCTAGCAATAATAGCTACTAGGCTAAAAGCTAAATAGTAATCTGTAACTCTATTATGAGCACAACTTTCATTCCAAATATCCTCTTCTTTAAATTGCTTTGTAAAGAGAATATAGAACTTCGACTTGTGGCTCTTAAAGTATAGCTGTAAAACTTCAGGAGAAATCATTAATTACACTCTGAACAAGGATTAACACAATCACTACAATAAGCAGTCATTCTTTCAAGATACTGTTTTGCTTTAAACAAATCTGCTTGTCTAGTATTAATATAATCAATACTTACATATTGAAAATCTACTACATCTGAATATTCATTTATAATACCATAGTACACATTAGATAGTGTGATAAAAGCATTAAAGTTGTAATAATCAGCATCATTACAGTCATCACAATCTTTACAGTCTTTACCACCTTTACACATTATTTGGTGAATAAAATCTGCCATACATTGTCTAAACTGACAATCTATAGATTTAGTTATAGCTTGAACAGAAGTTCCATGACTTGCATTAAAGTTATAAACACCTTGAGTATCAAGAACAATTGTCACACACGAACAAGCTGGTATATCAATACTATCAACGACATCGAACGAACCACTATCGTTCATTACGCTATAACTTATAGTTTTGTCTTGTAGAGTTTTATTACAAATTTGTAATTCTCCACAAGTAGAAGTCTCTTTTACACTCCACCAATTACAACCTTGAATAGCAAGACGAGTACAACACTGAACTATAATAGGTTCAGTTCCAGTTGGAGTAGCACCTCCAGCGGGATAGTCATCTTGAGTTCTAATTGTAAAGCAAGCTTGTATAAAGAAGTCTCCTACATTCGGTGTAGTAAAGACATAAGGATTAGCATTTCCGTCATGGTTATAAACGGGTATTATTCCTTCATATACTTGAGTTATTGGATTGGTCTCAATTCCATCTATATCAATCGTAGAGAAATCTACTGTAAATCCATAAAACCCATAATATTGTATATCATTAACATAAACTCTAGCTATATTACTAAAGTCTAGATATGCAAAACCTTGATTACTTGTTAATGTTGTAAAACATTCTGAGTCACTACAACCGTTATGAGTAGCTTGAACTACCATTGTTGGTATCCATTTGGTATGTACAAATGGAATATCAGTACTACAACCTCCACTATTAATATTAAGGTCGTCAAAGGTCATACTCTCATTACTTGTGAAAAAGCCATTTGCCCCTGTAAAGAGAACATTACCAAGACTATCACTATATGTTGGGGTGTAAGGAGAACTATTGTTCTTATAAACGTATATTTGGTCAGTAAGAGGTCTTGGAATTATAACAGCACTTGCAAAAGCTTCAGATAATGCAGGAGCAAGAGTATTCTTAACTAGAACTATTTCAAAGTTAGGATTTAGGAATGTAAATGAGTTAGGATTACCCATATCATATCCATAAAAAGTAAACATATTGGTAAAAGTATGATAACCAGTTTTACCAACAGTAAATTCAACATTAACGGCTTCGTGTATTGCAAGACCATTAATATCGAATTGAGCATAATATGGGTCAGTATAGAAAAAGTTAGTTACTGTATATCCATTAACAGTAGCTATTGGCCCAACTGCATTACCAATATTAGGTACTACTACATCAACAATAGTAGCCCCATCAACTACTACTTTTAAATCGTAAGTGGAAGCTTCAATTCCGACAAGCGAAGCACCACAAGGTGCTCCGCTGCCAGAATTAGGCTCTGCAACTCTGAACCGAACTCTCATAACCCAAAGAGAATTTTATTAAACAACAAGACTAGCTAGGATAGCATCAATCTGAGTAATTACACCCGCACCTGCTGGAACAGCTAGTTCAGTCAGATGGTTTGTAATTCCTACATTCGCACCAATTCCATTTCCTCTACTACGTGAAGAACGTATTTGGTAAGTAGTATAGGTAGCACCAGCAACAACTGGATTAGCTCTAGTAAACAACTGATTTTGAAGTTCAAGTTGTGAAGTATCTCCAAGTTCAGCTTTGTAATCATTCCAAAGTTCTGTAATATCTGCATCAGAACCACTTGAATAAACAATTACAGTAGAGTCTCCAGTACCATCTGTAGTAAGTGTAGCATCAGCCAAGATGCCATCAAGACCAATATCAATTGGAGTATTATCAACATCCACACTGATTTTCAAACCGTTAGCAATACCAGCAGAAGTTGGAGCAGCAGTTACAAGGTCTTTAGCAAGAGGATGTGCGTTAATAGCATTCATCAATCTTGTCATAATAGTTGTAGCTGTATCACCAGTTACTACACGAGTACTAAAGGTATAAATCTCTTTAGCGGGAAGAGTACCAAGTGCTAGGTTCTGAATTCTAATAAAAGCTTCAGTTCCAACTACCAAAGGAGAAGGAAGATTATAACTACCACCAGCACCACTATCACCAATGGTTTGCTCTTGCTTAACAGGAGCAACATACACTTGTTTGCTACTGTCAAATCCGAATTGAATAATTGGAGATTTCAAAGGTTCACTTCCTGCTGGAGCACCAACGAAAACAATAAAACCTTTCATATCACCATTAAGGGCTGCAAGTTGAGGAGGTGTAGCACCTGTACCAGCAACCATTGTACCATCTGTTAGAAATACTGCGACAGCACCGTCAGCCAACAGATTAACTTCACCAATATTGGCAATCGTGCCACCACCAGTTTTGGCTAGATAAGCCACATTTTTCAAAACGCCTAATCGTCTCATTTTACTTCTAGTTTAAATTAATGTTTAACTTTTATTCTTGTTTAAGGTTCTCAGCCATGACACTTCTATATTCACCACTAGCAACTAAAGCTTTAAATCTAGTAACAGCATTATCAACTATTTCATGGTGGAAAGCTTCGTGTATATCGCAGTTAATATCCATGTCTAAACTTACCCTTTTCGGTTGTCTAAGGTAGGTAAAATCAACCCTATCACAGTACATATTATCTTTAAGGTATAGATATATAAGGTTTTGCTGAATTTCGGCTATTCCATGCTGTAAGTCAGGTTTAGTATAACTATCAATTAGTCTTTCTCTTATCTCTTCACCACTATAAAAATCAACATCAATAGGACTTAGTGTGTAACCTGCAACATTGTCTATTTGAACAGGAGCAATAGGTATAGGAATGGTATTCGTACCATTATTGTCTGTGATTCTAATATTAAAGAAAGTTCCTCCAAAATCTACAAACCTAAATGACCTAGGTCTAAAATTTTGAACAAAACTCTCATAATAACAATTAAAGAATTTCAATCTGCTGACAAAATCATGCTGACTATTAATACTATTACGTACAAAATCTTTAATATAAAAACTATAATCAGTATTAATACCTGCTGACATCCAAGGATAGTTACCAGCATCAAAAATAGTTATAAAACCGTTGTTATCCTCAATTTCAATTTTAAAGTTTGAGTAGTTATAAGTAGTAGGTGGAAGGCTATAAGCATAAGCACGAATGTTATAGTTAGTTGTATTAACTACTTGATCAGTACAAGGAGTAACAAAAGCCTCAAGTCGAATTTTATGTAAGTAATTAGCAGGTAGTGCAAATCCTCTTCTTATCTGATTAGCATTAACAGTATCATACCAAACAGGTATTGGTCTAACTACTTGAAGAGTTTGTAAATCATCGAGTCGTTTAGTATTGTCACTAAATCCTTTCTTACTAATGTTAACAGCAGGATTAATTCGTTGACTTACAAAACGCTTAATTTCATCGTTTAGTAGCCAATCTATTTCCTCCGGTTCAACATTATTTAATACAACAGAGTTGACCTCCTGTGCTAGGAGGTCAAACTCTATATGCATTTCTTGAATATCCATTATTCAGGTTTCTTGCTCGCTTCTTTACTAGCACCTTCATCAGCAGCTTTAGGTACTTTAGTTCTAACGGTACTCATTCCAAACTTCATTTCAGACTCAAGTCTATTTTTAATAGTCTCAAACTCTTCAACTCCAGATTTAAGATTACCAACAGCTTCAATCATATTCTTACCTACAACAGTAGAACCATACATGATTGTTTCACTGTGTTCGGCTCTTGTAAGTTTTTGCAATCGAATAGCTTCATTAATGAAAGCTTTAGTCATAATGTCTTTATCATTATAAAGCTTCAAGAACTCGTCAGACCTTTGAGTTGCAAAAGTATCAAGCTGAATGTCGAGTTCATCTTCATTCATTTCATGAACATCAATATTAACATCCCAAGCCCGAATAATTGCACGTACAAGAGCACGATTACCAATAACTTCCAACATTGCTTTATTAGCATCAAGACGTTTTTGAAGTTTAGTACGGTCACGTTTAACTTCATCGTCTTTACTTTCAAGATAGAACCTAATCTTAGGAGTAGCATTTACAAGTTCAGGTCTGTTAGCAACACGACCATAAACAAGACAATACCTATAAAGAACATAATCAGAAACATTAATAGGTTCTCCTAGTTTCCTTTCTTCTTCTTTAATGTCTTTTTCCTTTTCATAGTCCTCTTCACTATTCCAACGCCATCCAGTTTCTAGGGTAAGTCCATCTACATCGACAGGAACACTAATACTTCTCCAGTGATTAGCACATGACTTTCCAAATTCTTGACTAGTTGCACTTACGTTAATAATTTCAGGTAAGTACCTAGCTTCTTCTTCAAATGTTAATCCCTTCAAATGGCTACGTCCTTTCATAGAAGCACCAATCTTCCAAGCAGTATCTTTAGGTGCTTTAAGGTCAACGTCAAGGGTATAAACTTCTTTTTTTCTTTTTACGGTAATAACTCTACTTTTGACTATCATTTTAATTACAGATTTTATTGTTTAGTCTAACAGCAAGGGGAGCACTAACACTCCCCTTACCATCAGATACATTATAATTTACAATTTAAGCACTTATTTACGACAAATCACACTCAAGTGTAAAACAGTGAGTATTTCGTCTAATACAAATTCCTTTAGCAGAAAGGAAGTGTACACTAGAAGCATCTTGCTCTGTACTCAACAGATAAGAACTATCAACAGTAGTATCCCAAGGAATTTTACTCATACCTTTAAGAATACCCATAATCATTGAACGTCCTTTTTGGGTCACCATTTTAACGTTAGGTTCACCATCATATTGAGACATATCAAGGAAAGTCATTTTATAACTCTCAAGAGGCTTACCGCTAATTGGGTGTTTAGGGCTGTTCATAGCCTTAGTACCTTGATCCCTTAGAGGAAGACGTTTAAGAGTAATTGTATGACCATCTACGTGTTGATATTGAGTAAAGTAACCACCAAACACAAGGTTATGTGAATTAGCCTTACCGTTAACGAACTTATCACCAACATTAGAGTTAGCAACTAGAGAGAAACCACTAGCTTCATCTTTCATTGCTCTGTCAAATTCCTCAGCACCCCCTTCTCCAGTAAACAGAACCACGTTCATATTACCAGTATCAGTAGCACCATACATAACGTCAGATACAGTTCTCTTAATCTTATCAGCAGTCAAGATACCATAAGTATCATAGTTTTCGATTTGGTCGTCAACACCAGCACCCTTAGGTACAGGAAGGCCAGTATCTTCATCGACAACACTAATTGTACCGTCAACTTCACGGTTATACTCAGAATACCAACATTCCTCTTCTTGAAGCTGTTTCCAGTTCAACATATGTTGCCATCTTTCAAAGTCAATCCAATAGTTAGTTTTCTTACCATTTACATTGAATACAACTTCAACTGTTTTATTAGTAAGATTACCAGCTATTTTATAAGACTTACGGAGGAAACTAATTTGATTCTTTCTTTTACCTGGCATTACAACATTACTTTCAGTACCCATAGAAAGACTTTCAGATACAGCAGCACCATCCATCATACTATACTGAGCACCAATTGCAACGTCACTTGCAGGAAGAGGAACGTTATCATTTCTAAGCTTAGCAAAAGTTACCCTCCAACGAGTACCTACTTTTACTGGATTAGTTTGTACACGAAGCTGTATTCCACTAGGAGTGAAAACAGTATGTCCTCTTCGCAACCATTGACGGTCAAAATCCAAGTCAAAGTATGCACTTGTTAGACCTAGATTAGTCGTACCACTTGGAGTACCAGCAACAGCAACATTCTGCTTTAGCTTATTAAATGTATTCCAAGTGTATTGAACATCGTTAATCTCTTTTGAGAGATAACGTACACCACCTTTTTGTCCTTCTGTTAGAAAGGTAAGTGGGAACTTCTTATCTTCTCTACCTTGAAGGTGAGTAAGAACAGGAGTAAGTTGGTCTGGCTTAGTTAAAAGCGCAGAAGCTAAAGAGTTCTCATTCGTAAACCCTTTAGCATCGAACTTGTCGTGATAAACTACTTGTGTCGAAATCATTGTTTACAGTTTTACTTATTTTACTATTACGAATTACACTTACTTATTAACCTCCACCTAGCATTTGTTCAATAGTAATAGTAGAGCCACCACCCTTATTCCCAAATTCGGGAGAGTTTCCGTCTAGAGTTATTTCATTAGACTTACTAAAAGTCTCTTTGAAATTATTAACTCTTTGTTGGTTAACTAGACTATCAACTAGCTTTTGAAAATTAAAACCTTTGAACATAATATAATCAAGAACAAATCTAGTATCTCTATCCATATTATGTCTATCAATTGTAGCTTGACTGTTACCGTACTGGTCAGCTCTCTTTCCAACATACTCGAAGAAAGCATCTCTCTCTCCTGCTGGAATGTTTATCTTGAATACTTCTTTACCATCTTTCATTACAGGGAGAACTCCACCTTTGATAGCAGTTTCAGCTTCATTCCAATACTTAATAGCGTCTGCTTTTTCTTTTTCTGTTTTAGCAGCAACAGCATCAGCATCAGCTTTTTCTTTCTTAGTTTGATTTGATTGAAGTTCAGAAAGCATATCTTTAGCTTCTGCTTTCAATTCTTCATTACCACTATCTTTAACCCTGTCTGCATTCTTCTTTGCTTTTTCATCACTCATGCCCATAGCTTTAAAGCCTTCATAGACAATATTGTAATGTCCATTAGCATCATCGCCAAGCTCTACACTCTTCCAATTCTTATTAGCAGTATTTCCAAAGAAATCAGCTTCTGTACCACCATTAGCAAGATGGTTTTTAAAAGCAGCTATACGAGGATTGTTTTGCTCATACTGTCTAACAGCTTCAAGAGAAGACTCTTTTACAATAGCTTTGGCCCAATTAACAATACCTTCATCATCGTCAGTAAAATCAATTGGATTTCCTTTTTCGTCTTTAAACTCAAATCCAAGCTGCTCATTAATTCCTTTAAGATAACCCGCACTAGGTTCATTACCGCCTCTTGCTTCTGCAATCTTTTCCTTTGTAAGAACTACTTTACCCTCATCATCAACAGCATTACCGTCTTTATCGAGTTTGTAGTCCTTACTTATAACAGAACCGTCTGCTTGTTTAACATTTACTTTTATCGTAGGAGTTTTATCTCCTCTATCACCATCTTTATCATCAGTATTCTGTTTGGTATCGGTAAATGCTTTAATTCTAGCCTCAAGTTCATCCTTTTTAACAAGGACTTTACCTTCAGCATCTACAATATTTCCTTCTTCATCTTGTTTATTTGCTCCTTCTATACTTCCAAGAAACTCAGTTCTTTTAGCTTCTTCAAGAGCTTCAAAATGATTTACTGGGGGGTCTCCACCTCCATCTTCATCACCTCCGGGATTTGGTGCTCCACCTCCACCTTCAGTTTTAATTTCGCCATCTATTAGTTCATCCAATAGAAAGTCCTCATCTGTTCTAGCTTCGCCATAACTGTAAAAAGGATTACGGTTAAATGGTGCTTTATCAGTTCTTGTTCTAAACATGACTTTGATTGTTATTTAAAATTACACTTAATTGAATACTACTGAAAACCCTATAATAAAGGAATTAAAAAATATAATGTTTCTAGCTACTACTAATAGGTCTATTAGCTTGCTTTCGTTTAATTCCTAACTCTTCTTTCTTTAACTCTACCATCTTCTGTTTCTCCCATTGACTTAATTTAAATTCCTTTTCAGCTAACCTAGATTGCATACTAAGTTTCCTAGCTTCAAGAGCAAACTTACGTTCATCTAAATCACTATCATCACCTTCCCCACTATTAGCATTCATTGAAGCTTCAAGCAAAGCAATTTCAGTATCAAGACTAGCTTTATCCATAGTAGCACGATAACGCATATCAGCACTATACTTAGTAGCTTCAGCTTGAATTTGTACAGCTTGTAGTTTAAGTTCTTCTATTTTAGCTTGTCTTGCTCCATCAGCATCAGCAGCAGCTTGTTCATATTTCTTTTCAATAGCGTTATAATCTTCCATTATCTTAATAATGGAACTAATATTATCACTTTCAAGAATAGAAGCAACCATAGCAGGGTTTCTATCGTTTTGGGCAAGAGAGAAAGCAAACTCTTCCATCTTTCTTACATTCTGTAGTTCTTTAACCGTACTCTTAACGAATACTCCATAATTAGAACTAGCGTGGAAACCACCATCAATATCAAGCATTTCAACCTCTCCACGAGGATTTACATATTGGCCTTTCTTGCCGTTAATGTAAGCTACTTTACTATAATCAAGTACTCCCTGTAAGTCAGACTCTATAAGCTTATCAAACCTGCGATTAATCTCGGCAGTAATAATACCACTACGCATAAGAGCATATTCAGTATTAGTCTTTCTATCAGAAGCCATTACATCACCCATACGTTGTCTATTAAATCCAACAGTATCATAAGCTTCTTCACGAATAGCAAGCATTAAATCTCTTGTTTCCTTAACATAGTTGCCAAGTCCTAAGTCAATTCCTTTTAATGCTTGTAGAGCTTGAAGTACATTCTTATTACTTTCATCAAACCATCCAATACCAGTAGCTTCTACGAAGTACATCCACTTCTCCATCTTCCACTTCTTAGGTATCAAGCCAAACGGCATCATCAACAACTTATCTTTGTTCTTCGCCATTAGCATTTCAAACCTATAGTGATAAATATTATACAATAGCTGATATGGAAGCATCTTCTTTACAATAGAATATCTTCGTTTACTACTAGTATAACCTCTTCTTCCATTATAAGGAAGTTTACAAATACTACTGTTATTTAAATCACCACGTTGAACAGGAAGTGGTCCCCACTCAAGGAAAGTACGAGAAGCATCATCTTTATTAGCAACATAGATTTCCCATACTTGATTAATCCATTCCCACTTAATACTTATATCACCAAACTCAGGACGAGCAACATAATCTTCACTTACTTCTTTTTCAAAAGTACCAAATTCATTACTATACGTAAGAATACCTACTTTTCTAAAACTTTTCCATACTATATGGTACAAATCAATAAGACCACCATTTAGTTCAAAATTAGTAATCTTATCTGGCCCAATACCACTAAGATGATAATAACCATCACTACTTTGCTGGTAAATACCTAGACCATTAAATCCTTGAGTAGTAGCATAATTCTCTAATGCTTCTATTTGTTCCTCATTAATCTTACTACGCCATCTATCAATTATAGTATGTAGTGGAACTCTAGTCCAACGAACCGCTGCCCCACAATCTTCAACCATCCTTTCATTTCTGCCTTCGTGAAAAGTAAAGATTTCCTCAGCAGGAACATAGTTGATTTTAACATCGTCACGATAAACTTCTTTATATGTACAAGTATCAGCAACTGTAACATAATCATACCAAGCGTCTTGATACTTATCTTTAAGATTTTCCTTATATTCGATATAATTCAAAATCTTTTGTCCATTTCTAGAACGAATGTCATCAACTGTACTACGAAGTTTCTTAGCTTCATTAGCAATAGTGTCAATCTTTTGAGTAGGCATACCTGTTTGCATACCCATATCATTTAGATTATTAATTACTCCACGTTGTAGAATAGCGTCTAGTCTTATGTTAATTTGGTCTTTTAGTTCATTCTGTATATCAGCATTCGTAGACACAACTGTATAAGGTAGTGGAAGGTCTGCTCTTTCTCCTACCATACTAGCAACTACAGTACTAATAAAGTCAAGATTTCTAAGTTCTGCTGGTCGGTTAAGATGTTTAGGATCCTGAACATCATAAGGATTAAGAACGTGCTCATAAGCACTGTTCAATATACGACCTTCAGCAGCATTACGAAGAATAGACATCTCAGCCCTATCATCGTCAATACCATCAATACTAGTTAGGAAGTAATCTGCAACTTGAGCTATAAACTGTGGAACAACTTCACCTTGCTCCACTTTCATTTTCTCTTTATAACTCTTCTTTTGACTAGGAAATATATTCATTAGTTGTCAAAGTATGGGTCTGATTGTCTTTCATGTCCAATATCAGTAGGCATTACATCAGTCATTAACTGTTCTTTATAATCGAACATTCCTACAAGGAACGCGGAAACTCTGTCAAAGTTACCTTTTGGTGTGAATTTCTGTAATTCTTGCAAGAAAGGAATATCATAAATATAATGTAAGTTCAATACCTCATTACCATTTTCATCATAACCTCTCTTTTGAATAAGCCAATCTCTTAGATATACAATAGCTGTATCTATTCTAGGAGTATTCATATGAATACCCCAATTACGTCCTGTCTTACCTTGTACTTCTTTTTTCCATGTAATCTCAGGTTCAGGAGCAAGATAATCCAAATATCCAAATCTCTTAGCATATGGTATTACATCACCCCTATCATTTTCAAACATAAGACCTTCAGCAGTATTATATCGTTTAGCTATTTTAAATAGCTGTTCGTTATAATCATCTACTCTTTCAGTTCTACCAACAAGACAAGCAACTATTCTATCTCCTTTTGTTGCTGTAAAGTTATTTGGTCTTTCATATACATACGCAGCACCCAAACTATCTTTAATAGTAATCTTCTCCTTGTCTTTATCAACAGCAAAAGTATCATGCCATATTCTATATAAGTTAGCAGGAACTTTACCGTTTATCTTATGTGGAGGTATCCATTCAATATAACCACCAGTAGGGTCATCGTCAGGTTTAAGAGGATAATTCTTAATTAACCTAACTTCAGCAGTCATATCTAATTCAACTCCCTTTTCAGGATGTGTATATAGTTTACCTACACGACCGAAGTTAGCAATTTTAGGGTCTTTCATTACCCTAAGTTCTTGTTGTCTCAATTCAGTAACAGGGAATATATTACTACCACTTCTTTTAAAAGCTTCACTTCCATTAAAAGGACGTTCCATGACATAATCATCAATATCACTAGAACTCTTACTTTTAACTTTAATCCTTTCTCTTACTTTATCTTCATGTTCTTTAGCTTCTATTTTAAGACTGTTACCGTCCTTATCAATAAAGCCAGGCATACACATATACTGAGGAAGGAAGAGACCACATTCAGTTCCTACTAATTCTTCATCCCAACGATTGTTAAATCCCATGAACTTAAACAAACTAGGACTATAGAATAACTTCTCAAAGTCTTCCCAGTTAGCGTCTTTACCTCCCCCTGTACCGAAAGCAATAATCATACCTACAACGTAAAGACCATCTTCAATTGTAGGTTGGGTACTAGCTAGACTTTCTAGTAGATTAAGAAACTTACCAGCTTCTTCTAGTAGTATAAGAGTAGCATCCTTACCCCTTGCAGCCCCTGGCCTGTTAGGACCGAAACTTACTGCCAGAACTTGACTTAGAAATCCTCTTTCAATATCAGGACTACTAAGTAATTTGTAACCTAATTTAATATAATCTTCTCGACTATATAATCTTCTCTTTTTCCAGTCAGTATATTTACTGAGTTGTTGAAGATAAGTATCAACCATTTTCATTGTACCTTCGGGGTACAAATAGGCACTATCATAAGCACCTAGTAGATTAACACTTTTAGGATATAGGTCAGCTCTATTTGCTACAATCCATGCATTCTTGTAACTATATCCACCACGTCTCTTTTTACCAACACCTAGATTTAATCCCTGACCTTCAGCTACTTCTTTAGCTGTAAAATAGTAAAAGTCTCCATCCCAAAAATCAGGGAAGGAGACTTCTTTAGTTCTTGCTTTACCTAAGTCTTTAATTACAGGTTCTCCACTAGTTTCCGAAAAGTTTCTTTTCTCAAACTTACTCTGCTTAGGGTCAACAGTTCTTCGTATTTGTGCGTAATTTAGATAACCATAATGCTCACCAGTTATATGAACATTTTGAATACTGTGTTCTCCCTTGTCATTAATAATAAGACGGCCGGGAGCCGACATTCCATGTATTCTTCTATGTTCTTCTTGATCCCAGTATTCCTTATACTCTCTACTTCCTTTAGGTGCTTTAGTATAACATCCGTGTTTAATAAAATGTCTAGCTGCTTCATTAAATTGACTAGTATTAACAAAAGCTATATCCTCAAAATCATAAAGATACGTTCCATTCTTATCAACAGGTTCTTTAAACCTAAGAATACCATCGGCCATACGGTCATATACCGCAGTATCATATTTAGGAAGATGTAGATGCACTTAGAAACAACATTCATTTTGTACAAAAGCGTGAACATCAAAACAAGGACAATCCTTGAGCCATTCACTTTTTTCTACAATTCCATCACCATCTTTATCTGGACTTAAATCTCTATGCCCAACTATTCTAGCTTTTGGGTATCTAATTTGAAAGAACATTACCAATCGTTTCATAGTATCTTTTTGTTGTGGTGTTCTAGTATCCTTACTCTTTCCATCCTTATCAACCCCACCTATATAACAAATACCGATACTGTCTTTATTAAACCCAGCAACATGAGCACCTACTTCATCTTCACTTTGTCCGTCACCGTCCAAGTCTCTACCAAGTTGAAGAGTACCGTCTAGTTTAATTACATAATGATAACCAATATCACGCCAACCTCTTGCAAGGTGCATCTTCTTAATGTCCTCTCTATCTAGGTCTCTACCTTCGGGAGTAGCACTACAGTGAAATACGATTAAATCTTTCATTTTACTTTCTGTTTAAAATAGAAGTCCAAATAAGTATCTCTTTGAACTTCATATTGGGTTTTACTTTTATTAAGGAGTTCTTTTATATCACTATCACTAAGCTCTAGAAAAGCGTTAGTTCGTATAAACCCCATACCAGCATTAGCAGCAAATACTGCATCACCCTCTCCATTTCCTACCATGAAACTACGTGGAATGCAAACATTAAATCTTTGTGCAATATAATGAGCCATCCCCGGATTAGGTTTACGTTGATAATGACCTGTATCATTACTTGAACAGAACCTAAAGAAAGGTCTTGCACCAGTCTCTTCAACAATAGCTTCTTTTATCTTTTCAATTCTAGCGTTGACTTCTGCTTCCCTAACATAACCAGCATCAATACCAGACTGATTACTTACAATGAAAATAAGATAACCATTATCATAACACCACTTAATTCGGTCAATAATACCTTCAACAAATTTCCAATCATTTGCATCCTTTGCAAACTTCTCTCCACTTGCAGGAACAACAACAGTTCCATCCAAATCTAAAAACAAACCATTTCTCATAATAACTTTACTTTACCATTTATGTATTGGGCAATGCTTTTGTGGACTTCTAGTAGCAGCACTTAAAGGACACTTACAAAGACCACATTTCTTACCAGCTATTTGACTGTTTGCATCTGGTACTGCAATCATAGTATCTTCAAGATGTGTACAAGTAGCGCAAATTTTGGCTCTACTTATTGCCATTTCTTTTATTTCTTTACTGGGAAATAGATAGTTACCCCAACCCTCTGCTATTACACTAAAGTTATCCATTAGTTAGGTTCTTCTCTATTTCCAAGTTCACCTCCACCCCAAATCTCTTCTGCTTCTCGAACTTCTAATTCAGCCGCACTTAATGCTTTTTTAACCCCTTCAATAGCAGGAGTAATCTGATTAGACAAACTAATTATTTGAGTAATGTTTTGACTTACTGCTTGAATATTAACTTTACCAAGTTCTTCAGGACTTTCACCAGCATCATAAATTACCTTATCTAATCTTTTCCTAAGTAAAGCTGTAGCTCTACTTGAAGTTCTTAAACCAGCTAATACTTCTTTTGCATATTGAACAGCAGGACCTTCACTTTCTAAACATTTAACTATAGCTTCTTGTACAAGTTCACTTTCAGTCCAATCTTCAGGAAGTTCTACTTCTTTACGTGCCGTTTCTTTTAACTCAGAACCACTAACTCCATTTCTAATAAGATGACTGTTTAAATCTGTAACCAAATAGATATAAGCTAATTCTTTTCTAGCTTTAAGTTTAGCTCTACCTTGACTATCCCCTTTCATCCCTCTATCATTTCTAATGATACTTCTAAAAGGTTCCATTTCAAAGATTACACCCGAAGTTACTTCTACTTGGAGTTCATCATTAACTACTAAGTATCTTCCTATCATCTTCTTATCACTATTCCATTAGATAGAGTTATTCGTTTACTAATTCTATCTCTCTTTTTAACCTTAATAACTTTATCAGCTACAACTATTGGTTTAGATGGTCTTTTCTTTTTCTTTAATTTACCAAGATATAAAAAAGAAAAATCAAACCCACTTTCAATAGCAAATTTAGCAACTCTACTTTGAAAGTCAATTGCCATTAAGACACTCTCGAACGTCAGCTTCTTTCCTGTTTCCGCTTCTACTTCTTCTACTATCTCTTTAATTATCGTCCTCAGTGTCCTGTCCAGTACCATTATTAAG
>ERZ869936.832-NODE-832-length-25849-cov-34.193495_pt1 | contig 25849 bp, 17 predicted proteins | sample MGYA00520876_ERZ869936 | MGnify/ENA primary metagenome ERZ869936 (study PRJEB32218, sample SAMN09650985) | biofilter metagenome | isolation source: enrty point of leading RO module | place: Saudi Arabia: Thuwal, RO plant located on Red Sea | collected 2016-02-17 ... | reverse complement strand
GGCCAACAGGATGGCGATCAACAGGGTGCCGCCGACGGTAAGGGCGGCGACCAGTCGTCGCAGCAGGACGGCGGACAGGATCGCGGTGGCGAGCAGGACGGACAGGGTCAGCAGGGTCCGCCCCAGGACGGCGGTCCGCAGGCGGGCAGCGAGCCGAACGGCGGCCAGGATCGTCAGACCGGCTCCGGCGACCAGCAAGGTTCGGAGCAGGATCGCGAAGGCGAAACCACCGGTAGCGAGGATGGTCAGGCGGGTAAGCCGAGCGGTCAGCAACCTGGCTCCGGCGATGCACCGCCTCCTTCGGAGGGTGCTTCTCGCGAACGCGGGTCGCCCGACTCGTCTTCAGCTAGTTCCAGCGAGCAGGAAGGTAGCGACAGCAGCGTCAGTCCGCACGAGTCCGATTCCGAAGGCGAGTCGGCCGGCAGCCAAAGCGGCCAGGGAGAAGAGGGCGGCGGTCAGGACAGCAATCAACAAGGCAAGGGTTCGCCCGGCAGTAGCACCTCGTCCGAAGAGGGAAGCGGCCAGTCGAGCGAGTCGGGCCAGGGCGAGAGCGGCTCCGGCCAGGGCGAAGGTCAGGGTGAGGGAAAGGGCCAAGGCAACGAGCAGGGAAGTGGCCAGGGTGAAGGCGAAGGCCAAGGCGACAGCAGCGGCGACGGCCAAGGGAAAGGCCGTGGTCGAGGTCAGGGACCCGGCCAGGGCGAAGGAAAGGGCCAAGTTCAAGGCGACGGTGCGGGGACAGGCGGCGATGGCCGCGGCGGTCAGGGCACCGCCGGGTCCAAACAAAAGGACGCCGGGTCGGACGAGGCCAACCTCGACTATGCCCGCAAGCAGACCGACCTGGTCCTCGATTACCTGGAGGATCAGCTCGACCAGCGCGAGGTCGATCAGGAATTGCTCGATCGGCTCGGCTGGTCGCGGGAAGACATGGAGCGCTTCGTGCGTCGCTGGCAGCAGCTCAAGCGTGACGGCGCCGCCCGCGACGGGGAGGGTCAGAACCAGCTCGACGAGGCGCTCAAGAGCCTGGGTCTGCGTCGGCCAGGCTCCCGCGTCCGCACGGGCACGCCGGGCGAGAACAAAGCCCGCGGTCTGAAACGCGACAACTACGGCGAGCCGCCGAGTGGCTATCGCGATCAGTTCGACGCCTTCTTGCGCGGTCTCTCGCAGGGCGTTGGCGGCGAGGGTGGTGGTGACGATTAGTTCGTTGCCGTTGAAAGGCCCGTGCTCTTAAGCGGCCGTTCTTTTTTGCCGTCCCAGTCGGCTGTGCTTTGGATGCGGCTATCGACGTCGCCGCCCCCTGTCCAGCGCCGCCCGCAGAGATAGGGTACGATAAGGTCACCTCGAGCGGCGTCGCTCGATTCGCCCATGAGAGTTCCCGATCTGGCGACGGTGCCGGAGCGCCATGCATCTTGCCACTCCCCGCTATCTCGTTCCCTTTCACCCCAAGCGATTGCCCCACCGGTTTGTCGACGTGCTGATCGTCGGGGGCGGCCTGGCGGGCCTGCGGGCGGCGATCGAGATCGACCCCGCGCTCGATGTGCTGGTCGTTACCAAGGACGACCTGCACCAGTCCAGCAGCGCCTACGCCCAGGGCGGCATCGCGGGCGTGCTCGACCCCAGCGATCGTTTCGAAGATCACATCGCCGACACGCTCGAAGCTGGTCGAAATCTCTGCAATCGCGACATCGTGGAAATGGTCGTCCGCGACGGTCCCCAGCGAATTCGTGAATTGATCGAGTGGGGTGCCCGGTTCGACCAGACCGGCGATCAACTCGATCTGGGTCGCGAAGGGGGCCACAGCCGCCATCGCGTCGTACACGCCAACGGCGATGCCACGGGCCGCGAGATCATGCGGACCGTGATCAACTGGACCGACAAGCTGCCGCACGTCGAGCTGTGGGAGAACGCCTTTACGATCGATCTGTTGACCCACCGCGAGAAGTGTCGCGGCGGCCTGGTGTGGCAATCGGGCCGCGGCATGACGTTGGTCTGGGCCAAGCAGACGATTCTCTGCACCGGCGGCGTGGGACAGATCTATCGCGAGACGAGCAATCCCGAGGTGGCCACCGGCGACGGGCACGCGATTGCCTATCGGGCCGGCGCGGAGCTGGCCGACATGGAGTTCATGCAGTTCCATCCCACCATGCTCTACATCGCCGGCAGCAGCCGCACGCTCATTACCGAGGCAGTTCGCGGCGAGGCAGCCTACCTGGTCGACAACACGGGCCGTCGCTTCATGGGCGACTTCGACGAGCGGATGGAACTGGCCCCCCGCGACGTCGTCAGCCAGGCCATCACCACGCAGATGGAAAAGACCCGCCATCCGTGCGTCTATCTCGATCTCACCCATCTCGACGGCGAGCACATCAAGAGTCGCTTTCCCGGCATCGACAAGACCTGTGCCAAGTTTGGGCTCGACGTGGCCCGCGATCCGATTCCCGTCCGACCGGGTGCCCACTACTTCATCGGCGGCGTGACGGTCGACGCCGAGGGTCGCACGAGTCTCGAGAACCTGTGGGCGGCCGGCGAGGTGACCGCCAGCGGTCTGCACGGGGCGAATCGGCTGGCTTCCAACAGCCTGCTCGAGGGCATGGTGTTCGGAGCCCACGCCGGAGCCGGGGCTTCGCAGGCGGCGGCGGCGATGTCCGACGAGTTGAAGATCCTGCCGGTCGAGAACGAGACGATCGAGCGTGCGAGCCTGACGGACGACGGAGGTGAGCCGCTCAACTTGGACGACATTCGCAACTCGCTCAAGAGCCTCATGTGGCGCAACGTGGGCGTCGAGCGCGTCCGCGAACGGCTCGAAGAAGCGGCGGACAACCTCGATCTGTGGTGTCGCTACGTGCTGCCGCGGCAGTTCGACGACATCCCCGGCTGGGAACTGCAGAATATGTTGCTGGTGGCTCGGCTGATGGTGGCGGGGGCGCTGGCCCGCGAGGAAACGCGCGGCGTCCATCAGCGGACCGACTTTCCCGACACCGACGACGGGGCCTGGCGACGTCACCTGGCGTTTCGGCGGGGCGAACCAGTGTAGACCTGCGCCAGGGTTCTCGTCCCGTAGGGGTGCCGTCCGGGGCCTGCAAAGCGCGGCGGACTGGACAGATTGGGCCCTTCTGGATAGGTTTTATGCGGGCTGGGTGCGGCTGCGTGAGCCACCTTGGTGGTCACGACGGCCCCGCCCGATTTGTCCCCCGTGCGGCCTATTGCGAGCTGGAATGTTCGTCCTCCCCGGGCCTTCGGCGCGCGGGAATTCCCTAGCGAGACGATGCCGGTGTCTGCGAGCCGCCTTGGCTGGGATCGACGAGCGATCGCGGGAGGGTTGTTGTGAGGCCGGGGAGCCGCCGAGCCCGTGGCCGGCAGCGAGTGCCAAACGCGGTCGAGATTGAATCCGAGTGAACGGGAGTAATCGTTGATGGCAAACGACCCAAGTACCGCCATGATCGAGGCGGACGGTCTGTGTAAGTACTATGGTTCGTTCGCGGCGATTCGCGATGTGTCGTTTCGCATTGCGAAGGGCGAAGTGGTCGCGTTTCTCGGGCCCAACGGCGCCGGCAAGAGCACCACGATGAAGTTGCTGACCGGCTACCTCTCGGCGTCGGCCGGTCGCGCCCGCATCGCGGGACACGACATGTCGCTCGACCGTCTGGCCGGCAGCGAGCGTCTCGGCTATCTGCCCGAGAACGGTCCGCTCTATCCCGACATGACGCCGCTGGGGTTGCTCGAATTCTTCACCGAAGTCCGCGCCATGGAGCGGAACTACGCCCGCGAACGCATCGAGGCAGTGATCGACCTGTGTGCCCTGGCCAGCGTCTTGCGAAAGCCGATCGGCAAACTCTCCAAGGGTTTTCGCCAGCGGGTCGGCATGGCCCAGGCCCTGCTGCACGAGCCCGACGTCTTGATCCTCGACGAGCCGACGGCGGGTCTCGATCCGAACCAGATTCGCGAAGTCCGCGCCCTGTTGCGCAAGCTGGGCGAGGAAAAGACGATCCTGCTCTCCACCCACATTCTGCAAGAGGTCGAAGCGACCTCGAATCGCGTTATCTTCATTCACGAAGGCCGCATCGTCTTCGACGGCCCGGTCGGCAAGCTCAACGAAGACGGCAAGGGACTCGACGAGAACTACAAGCGACTGACCACGCCCGACCGACAACGCAAGTCGGCCTAGACACAATCAGCCACGCGCGGGGTGGGCCGCCGTCGGCCGCGACTCCCGCGAGACACGAACGAACCGAGAAGACGTTTTCAGGTAACTTTCATGAGCGAGAAATTCACCTCCTTCGCCGCCTTGGTGAGCATCGATTTTCTGTTCGCCCTGTTGCTAGGTGTGGCCCTATTCCTGCTGGCCCGTTCGCGTCCGGCGGCCTTTGCCGTGATGAAGCGGAATTTCCTGGCCTACTTCACCAACCCCACCGGCTACGTCTTCCTCTGCCTGTTCGTGTTGCTTACCTCGCTGGCGGCGTTTTGGACCGAGGCCTTCTTCAACTCGAACCTGGCCAATCTCGACCAGCTGAACTCGTTCATCCCGGCGATTCTGCTCGTCTTCATTCCGGCCATCAGCATGAGCATTTGGGCCGAAGAGCGGCGGCAGGGAACCGACGAACTGTTGCTGACGATGCCGGCCGGTGATTTCGACGTCGTGATCGGCAAGTATCTGGCCGCCGTGGCCATCTTCACCGTGTCGCTGCTCTTCTCGCAGGTCTGCAACTTTACGGTGCTGTTGAGTCTTGGCAATCCCGACACGGGGCTCGTGCTGGGGAACTACCTGGGCTACTGGATGGTCGGGCTGGCGATGCTCTCGGTCGGCATGGTGGCGTCCTTCCTCACGAACAACCTCACGGTCGGCTTCGTGCTGGGCGTGCTCTTCAACGCCCCGCTCGTGGCGGCCGGCTGGTCCGAGGTCTTTCTCGGCCCCACGGTGGCCGCGTACCTGCGACCCTGGAGCATTGCCGCGCAGCTCCGCGACTTTGAAGCGGGCGTGATCAGCGGTGCCTCGATCCTTTTCTTCGGGTTGCTCATCGTCCTGATGATCTACCTCTCGATGGTGCTCATCGGGCGTCGCCACTGGACCGGTGGCCCGCAAGGAAACCAGATGGGCTGGCACTTCCTGGCCCGCGCGCTGGCGTTGGTGCTGATCACCGGCGGCCTCTCGGTGTTGGCCAGTCAATTCGACTGGTTCCGGCCCGACGTGACCAGCGAGCGGATCAACTCGCTTTCCGACGAGACGATCGAACTGGTCTCGAATCTCGAGGCGGAGTATCCGGTGCACATCGATGCCTATGTGAGCCGCGACTTGCCGGAGGACTATGCCCAGCGTCGGCTCGATCTGCGGAGCCGGCTGCGCGAGCTCGATGCCCTCGGTCGCAAGCAGATCGGCTACACGATTCACGAGGTCGACATCAACGACGACGCGGCCTATCAGGCCGAAAAACGCTACGGCATCGAGCCGCAGACGGTGACCACCCAGGTCCGTGGAGCGATCGCCCAGAAGGACATCGTGTTCGGCATCGCCTGTCGCAGCGGTTCGGAACAGGTCGTCACGCCGTTCTTGGGCAAGGGCGTGCCGATCGAGTACGAGTTGATCCGCTCGATCGCGACGGTGACCGAGACGAAGCGGAAGAAGATCGGCATTCTGGCCACCGACGCCAACGTGCTGGGCGGCGGCTCGTTCATGGGTCCGGCCGAAGATCAGCCGCTCGCCGAGGAACTTCGCAAGCAGTACGACCTGGTCAACGTCAGCCCCAACAGCAAGATCGAAGGCAACTTCGCGGCGCTGTTGGCCGTGCAGCCGTCGTCGCTCACGCCTCCGCAGATGAAGCACTTCGTCGACGCCGTACGCCGCGGCATCCCCACGGCGATCTTCGAAGATCCGCTGCCCTACACGATGAACGTGCCCGGCACCGACCAGCCGAAGCGCGGACAGGGTCCGCTGGCGGCCATGCAGCCGCCGCAGGAGAAGGGCAACCTCGACAGCTTGTGGGATCTGCTCAGCGTGCGACCCGAGAAACGCGTCTCGCCCGCACAGGCGATCGATCCCTTCGGCGGCGCAGCCGGTCGCGAGGAGATCGTCATCGTCTGGCAAGATTACAATCCACATCCGAGCGAGAGTGACGTCTACGGGATCACGCCGGAGTGGGTCTTCATCACGCCCGACGAGGTCGACAATCCTTTCAGCACCAAGAGCCCGATCACCAACGGCCTGCAAGAGGTCCTGTTTCTCTTTGCGGGCGGAATCAACGCCAACAACGCCCGACAGGATCTCGACATCACTACGCTGGTGCAAACCCGCGGCAATTCGGGCACGATTCGCTATTCCGACCTGTTCCGCCGCACGCCGTTCGGCGAGATCCCCGTGCCCCGCAGCGAGGTCGAGGCCAATCGCAAGCCACCCACCGGCAAGCGTTACGTGCTGGCTGCCCATCTCCGCGGACCGGCGCCGAAGAGTGGCGCGGCGGAGAGCGAGGCCGCCACGCCCGACGCCGCCACGGACGAGCCGGGCGACGCCAGCGACGAAGACGGGGCCAAAGACAAGGCTCCCGCGAAGGACCGTGAGTTGAACGTCGTGCTGGTCAGCGACGTCGACGTGTTGGCGCCTGTGTTTTTCCAGATTCGCACCGTCGGCGACGACGACATCAACCCGATTACGCGCTGGCAGCTCGACAACGTCGCCTTTGTGCTCAATGTGATTGACGTCTTGGCCGCGGACACCGACTTCGTCGAGATTCGCAAACGCCGACCCAAACACCGGGAGCTGGAGGCCGTGCAGGCCGCGGTCGAAGTGGCCAAGCAGTCCCGCCGCGAGGCCCGCGAAAAGGCCGAGGAGGCCGAAAAGAAGGCTATCCGCGACGCCGAAGAGAAGCTGGCGAAGTTGCTCGAGGAGAACGATCAACGGGATCCCGAGTTTGTCTCCACCTGGCAGTTGGCCGTACAGCGGGCTCGCGACGAAGTGAAGCGCAAGCAGGCCATCGCCGAGCGCGTCCGTGACGAGGAGTACGACGATATCGATCGGGCCATGGCCCTGGAGATTCGCAGTGTGCAGGATCGCTACAAGCTGTGGGCGGTTGTGCTGCCGCCGATTCCGCCGCTGCTGATTGCCGTCTGTGTCTTCTTCGTGCGTCGTAGCAACGAGCGCGAAGGTGTGCAGTCCGATCGATTGGTCTAGACAGAAAAGCAGGAAGATCGGAGAGTGAGCAAGCAATGACCGAAGCCGCCAAGACGAGTATTTTCGTAGGCACCGGCGTGTTGATCGCGGTCCTGGCTTTCGCCGCCTCGCGCGAGCCCACGGTCACCGGACCCGATCTCGGGGATCGGGCGTTTACGCGCATCGAGAATGCCGAGGACGTCGTCTCGCTGCAAATCGCGAGGTTCAACGACGTCAAAGGACGCACGGACACCTTCAAGGTCGTCTATCGCGACGGACGCTACGTGATTCCCTCGCATCACGACTACCCGGCCGATGCCCAGGAGCAGCTCCTGGCCGCCGCGGCCAGCGTGATGGATATCAACATCGTCAAGGTCGAAGACGACGACCGCCGCCAGCACGAGCTTCGCGGGCTGCTCGATCCACTCGATCCGTCGGTCGGCCGCGACACCGATGCTGAGGCAGTCGGAACCCGTGTAACCATGGAGAATTCGGATCAGGAAACGATCGCCGACTTTATCGTGGGGAAGCGGGTCGGCGAAGAGGGCAACGTGCGATTTGCGCGGCGCGCCCGCGAAGATCAGATCTACACGGTCGAGCTGGACACCTCGAAGCTGACGACCGATTTCGGGACCTGGATCGAGAAGGACCTGTTGCGACTCGATCCGCTCGACGTCCGCGGCGTTGCCCTGATCGACTACTCGATCGAGCGGGAGCCGACGCTCTTTGGCATCGAGGTGCCGGTCGCCATCAATCAACGGGGCGTCGTGGAGCTGTCCTACGATCCGGGCGAGTTGAAGTGGAATCTCGATCGCATGCAGCTCGTCGACCAGGAACAACGAAAAGTGGTCGATCGAGAGCTCGCCGAGGATGAAGAACTCGACACGGAGAAGCTCAACGGACTGAAGCAAGCCCTCGACGACCTGAAGATCGTCGACGTGCAGCCGCAGCCGGAGGGTCTCGAATTCGACGGGGAGAAGATTCGTCTTACCCAGGAGGCCCAGGTCGAGCTCTCCCGACGTGGATTCGATTTCCTGAAGGGTCTCGGCCTGCACTCCGACCAGGGTGAAATTGCCATCGATACGGCCGACGGCGTCCGCTATGCCTTGCGGTTTGGCCGCGTCGCGGGGGCGGACGACGGCAACGGAGAGGGCGACGGCGACGCCGAAGCGAAGCAGCAGTTGCGCCGCTATCTTTGGGTGCGGGCCGAAGAGAATCTCGACATCTTCCCGCCGCCTGCTCTGCAAGAAGTTCCGCCCATGCCCGAGCCACCGCCGGCCGAAGTCGTCAAGAAGGTCGAAGACGGTGCCGCCGCCGGTGAAGCCGCCGCCGGCGAAGCTGCCGACGGCGCAGGGGCGTCCGGCGAAGACGCCGATGGTAAAGGTGCCGCCGACGAAGACGCAACAGGCGAGGTCGGCGACGCCGCGGCCGAGGATCCTCAGCAGCGCTTCGAACGGCTCAAGGCCGAGCGCGAGAAGATCATCCGCGACAACGAGCGAAAGAAGTCCGAGTACGAAGCGAAGATCAACAAGGCCAAGGAAGAGGTGGCCAAACTGAATCGCCGCTTCGACGATTGGTATTACATCATCGCGAACGATACCTATCAGGAGATTCACCTCGGCGCCGACGACGTCCTCAAGAAGAAGGGCCCGCCGGAAACCGAAGGCGATGCGACCGGCGGCGTCTCCCCCGATTCGCCTGCCGGTCCCACGAGCGGTCTGGGCGGACTGGGAAATGTCGTCGGCAAGGCGATCGAGGCCAGCAAGTCGAAGTTGGGGGACCTGCTGCCGAAGGACGACGCGGGGCAAGAGACGGGTCCCGCACCGGCACCGACCGCGAAGCCGCCTGCCGCTCCCGCAGACGATTCGTCCGTCGGCTCGGAAGACGCGGAAGACCCTCAAGACGCCACGGACGAGGCGCCGGCCGACGCGACAAGCGATGACGCCGAGCAGCCGCCCGCGCCTCCGGCCGAGAACGGCGCCGGGGAACCCGCCGGCCAGCCTGCGCCCGCCGAGTAGCGTTCGGCGGCGTTTCTCCAACCTTCGCCAGCGGGCGACTTTGCCGGTCGGCAGAACTTTGCGGCCGTTGGCCGCGCCCCTCTGACCGTACGGCACCCTCGAACCGGCAAGTTCTGTCGATCGACTTGGGCACGTCGCCGCGGTCGGCCGATGGAATCGATAGGGGGCCGGCGCGTGGCCCGCCCTCTCTGAAGATCTTGTTGTCTTGCACGCGCTGCGAACGGTTCCGAACATGCTGGGCAACTTACGCGGCTCGAACGGTCATCGCACGGACCGAAAATTCACGCCCGCCCCGCGGCTCGGTTTGCAGTCCGAGGGCGAGCGCGAATACGGCGGCTTCCGCTACCGCATTTGGCACGCCCGCGTGGGGATGTCCAGCTCGACGATTCGCTACAGCCTGAAGATCACCGATCTGGGCGGCGCCCCGCGACACTACGTCTCCGGATTCCGCAGCATGGCCGACGCCGAACGGGCAGCCCATGCCTGGATCGACGAAGCGGAAGTTCCCGGCTTGCGACGCGGTCGCACCCGTCGCGACGGGGCCCATCGTCGCCGTCGCTGACGCAAGAGCTAGTCGGCGGCCAGCCAACTCGGCAGTTCACCCGCCGCGGGCAGCTGAATCACGATCGCGTCGCGCACGGCCGGATGCGCGCGAACTTCGGCCACCGCGGCCTCGGGCGGAATCTCGTCGAGATTCAAGATCCCGATGCTCTCGCCACCGCGGGTCGATCGACCGACCGACATCTGCGCGATGTTCACCTGGTGGTTGCCCAGGGTCGTGCCTACGCTGCCGATGATGCCCGGAACGTCCTGGTGCGGAAAGACCATCAGCACGCCGTCGAGGTAGGCTTCGAGCTGATTGTCGTCCAGCCGCACCAGTCGCGGCATGTTGTGTCCGAAGAGCGTGCCGCCGGCCGTGGTCGTGCCACGGTCGGTAATCAGCTCGGCCTGGACCAGCGAGCTGAACGCCCCGTGGGTCGGCTCCTGCTCTTCGGCCAGCTCGATGCCCCGTTCCCGCAGCAGCAACTCGGCGTTGACGATGTTCGGCTCGGTATCGAGCGCGTGGGCCAGCAGCCCGCAGGCAAAGCTCGCGGTGAGCAGCTTGGTGTCTTTCTCGGCGACCTGACCGCGATAGTGCAAACGACAGGCTCGGGCTCCGCTCGGGTCGAGCTGCGCGAGGAGCAGCCCGAGCCGGAAGGAAACGTCGAGATAGCCGCGCAGGGCGTCGAGGGTGGCAGCATCGATCGGCGAGACGTTCACCGCGCAGCGGATGTTGCCGTTCGTCAGGTAGTCGACCAACAGGTGGACGGCCTCGACCGCCACCTGCGTCTGTGCCTCTTCGGTGCTGGCGCCCAGGTGCGGCGTGCTCAGCACGCCCGGCATGCCGAACAGGGGATGTTGCTGACACGGTTCTTCTTCAAACACGTCGAGGGCGACCCCGGCCAGCTTGCCCGACTCCAGCCCGCGCACCAGCACCGCCTCGTCATACAACCCACCCCGGGCGCAGTTGATCAGTCGCGCCCCGGGCTTGACGATTTCGAGTTGGGCCTCGCCGAACAGCCCCCGCGTTTCGTCGGTCAGCGGCGTATGCACGGTAAGGTAGTCGATCTCGGGCAACATCGCGTCGACGCTCTCGAAGCGTTGAATGCCGAGTTCCTGGGCACGCTCTTTGGAAAGGTAAGGATCGAAACCGATGGTGCGCATCTCCAGTGCCTGGGCTCGCAGGGCGACGGCCTGACCGATGCGTCCGAGGCCGACGATGCCGAGCGTCTTGCCGGCCAGTTGGCTGCCCATATATTTCTTGCGATCCCAGCGGCCTTCGATGAGGCTCTGATACGCCGGCGCGACATTGCGCGACAGGGCCAGCATCAAGGCGACCGTATGTTCGGCCGTACTGACCGTGTTGCCGGTCGGCGTGTTCATCACGACGATGCCGGCGCGGGTGGCGGCTGCTTTGTCGATGTTGTCGGTGCCGACGCCGGCCCGCACGATGGCCTTCAGTCGCCGATTTCCTTCCAGCGATTCGGCCGTGATCTTCACACCGCTACGGCAGATGGCCCCGTCGAACTCGGCCAGCGCCAGGCGAAGTTCCTCGCCGGCCAGACCGGTGCGCACCTCGACGTGCAGGGCGTCGTTGGCCTGCAGCAGCTGCAGACCTTCCTCCGAGAGATTGTCGAGTACGATCACGCGCATCATGCTGCCTTCGCTAGATGGAGTCACCACCGTGCCGCCTTCCTTCGCACGTCAGACGCCGGGAGGGGCGAAGCCGAAGTCCGGCGGCGTCCGCCGCGCGGCCGTTCCGCTTCGCCAAAAGCGTGGATTGTACTGCCACGCCCGGCGCTCGACCAGACAAGCGACCGCCGCGACCGAGCAGCGATGTTCGCCGCCAGTTCCCCGCAGACGGACTTCGTGCCCGCAGGTGGACCCCGCCACCTCAGACGGGTCCCGTGCCCCGTAGAAAAACCCCCGTGCCCGCAGAGGAACTACCCGCCGTGCTGCGCGGCGAATTCGCGCATCACGTCGGCCAGGGCCTTTACGCCGGCGGTCGGCATGGCGTTGTAGATCGAGGCCCGAAAGCCCCCCACGCTGCGGTGTCCCTTCAGCTCGACGAGCTTGCGTGCGGCCGCCGCGGCGAGAAATTCCGGCTGCAGCTCCTCGCGGGCCAGGCGAAACGTCACGTTCATCGCGCTGCGGCAAGCGGGCTGGGCGTGTCCCAGATAAAAGTCGGAGTGCGCGTCGATCACGTCGTACAGCAGCGCCGCCTTGGCGCGATTTCGCCGAGCCATCTCCTCGAGCGAACCGGCCGACTCCAGCAGCCAATCGGTCACCAGCTTCACCACATAGATGCCGAACACCGGCGGCGTGTTGTAGCAGGAGTCTTCCTTCACGTGATTGCGATAGTCGAGCATGCCGGCCTGGTTGTCCGGACAGCGGGCCAGCAGGTCGTCGCGGACGATCACCACGGTCACACCGGCCGGTCCGGCATTCTTCTGAGCACAGGCGTAGATCAGGCCATAGCGCGCGACATCGATCGGACGCGAGATGAAATCGCTCGAGGCGTCGCACACCAGCGGCACCTCGCCAGAGGCCGGTTCGACGGGAAACTGCACCCCCTGGATCGTCTCGTTCGACGTGAAGTGCAGGTAGGCCGCCTCGGGGGAAACCTCGCAGGCATCGCTCGCGGGCAGTCGATCGTAGTTCGTCTCGCCGCCGTCCCAGACGACCCGCGTCGGCCCCTCGCGCTTCGCCTCGGCCACGGCCTTCTTGCCCCAGGAACCGGTCACCAGATACTCGCCCGTGCGGCCGTCGAGCAGATTCATCGGCACCATCGAGAACTGCAACCGCGAGCCCCCCTGCAGGAAGATCACGTGGTAGTTCTCCGGCAGCCCGTAGAGCCGGCGGAGGTTCGCCTTCGCCGCGGCCAGAATCTCGCCGAAGGCCGCGCTGCGGTGGCTGATCTCGAGCACCGAGATGCCGACGTCGGGCAGCGCCAACAGCTCGGACTGGGCTCGTCGCAAGACGTCTTCCGGCAACACGGCCGGACCGGGGGAAAAGTTGTAGACGCGCTCGGTCATCTTGAGGGCTCGGGGATTGGAGAACGGCCGGGTGGCAGCCGAAGAAACGCAGGGCTGCCGGGTCGCCTCGATTCTACGAATTCGCCGTCACGAGAGATAGGCGATCGACCTGCCACGACGGGACTTGTCGCGGAAGCGAGACCCGCGGAGCGGTCGCGTGAGGAAGACGCAAGACGCGGTCGGCGAACGACGCGAAGGCACGTCGATGCACCGGCACTGATGCAACCGTCGGCTCATCGAGGCCCCATCGCACAGAGCCGCGCGCAGAGCCCCCGGTTCCAGGGCCCCTATTGCAGCGGCAGCAGCGTCGGTGTGTTGACGACACGCGTCGGCGTGGCCGGCACCGGCGAGAGCGGATCGCTCACCGCCGCCGAACGGAGCGCCGTCACGCGGGCGGCGACGGCCGGCTGCACGTGGTTGCTCTGCAGGGAGTGATTGTAGTTGGCCAGGGCCTGGGCATAGTCGCCCTGTGCTTCGCGAAGCCGTCCCAGGGCCGTGCGGGCTCGGGCGTTGAACGTATCGACTTCGACGGCGGCCAGGAGCTGCTCCTCTTCGCCGACCTGGTCGCCGAACTCGTGGTGCAGACGGGCCAACTCGACCTTGGCATCGGCCGACAGCGGACTCCGCTCGGTCCAGCCACGGAGCAGCCGAAAGGCCTCGTCGTTGCGATCGCGTTCAACCAGCAAGACGGCCAGGCTGCGATAACAGTCGACGTGTTCCTTGTTCAGCAACTCTGCGCGGTCGAGACACTGGTTGTAGAAGTTCTCGGCCTGATCGTAGTAAGAGTCGTTGCTTTGGACCTTGGCCAACTGGTGGTAAGTGGCGCCGAGATTGTAATAGCTGTCGGGGTTGGCCGGATCGGTTTGCATCGCCTCGTGAAACCGCTGGACGGCGGCCATGTGGTTCCCCTGCAGATAGTGGCGCGTGCCCTGAGCGTTCAATCCGCTGGAGGCCATCTGGCAGCCGCTGGCCAGCGAGACGGCAACGACGGCGAACAAACCCAGGCTGACGGCGCGCGACGGCGGCATATGGCGAGATGTCGACACGATCGTGTCCCTTGCAAATGAAGAGGAGATTGTCGAATGACAAGTGGCCGGCGGCGCGGGCGCGCAGCGGGATGGCCGCGAAAGGAAGGGGGACTCTATCGGCCGCCGAGAACCGATGCAAGAGCGGTTTTGCGCGGGCTCGACGCCTCGACGCCAAGACGCTAGAGATAAACGAGACGCGCTCTAGCAATCGCCAGCGATAGCAGCGGAGGCGAGCCGATCAGTCGACCGGCATGGGCGCAAGACGCGCGTCGCGCCAGAGAAGTTCACGCCCGAGAAGATCGCGCCCGAGAAGGTCGCGCCCAAGAAAATCGCACCGATAGGCTGCGACCGGCCATCCCTGGCCAGCGGTGCTAGCGGCACCGTCGCGCCTACGGGGTTGTCAGTTAGAGCGGCAGCGTGGCCGACTCGCGTTGGGACGTTTCGTCCGCGACCTCTGCCGTCGGAGCCGCGACGGCGACCGGGACGGCCGATGCGCCGGCAGCGTCCTGCTTGACGTAACCCAATTCCGCGATCACCTCGAGGATCTCGCTGCAGGTCGGAAACATGCGACCGCTCTTCCGCTTGTATTCGTCGAGGGCCTGCATGAACTCGACCTCGGCGTCGCTGTAGTCGCGCTCGCAGGTGGTCGGGTCGATCTGGCGACGTCGGTTCACCTTCTGGCGACGCTCGATCTGACGGCGGTCGTCGGCCACCTCCATGGTCTTCTGACGCCGATCGCCGGTCTGGCGACGGTCGCTCTCGGCCGCCGCGCGGCGCTCGACCGGCGCCTTCTTTTTCGAACTTTTCTTTGAACTCTTCGTCGAGCTCTTCGTCGTTTGGGCACTTTTCGAGCTGCTGCTCGACTTGGCCGCGGTCTTCTTGACCTTCGTGCTCTTGGTCGCGGCCTTGCTGGTCGTCTTCTTCTTCGCCGTCTTTGCTTTCGCCATCCGTCTCTCCCTCCAATCAACCCCGAAACCGTCGTGCAGCGAGGGTCCCGTGTACCCCTCGGCGACGACTAAGAGCATCGGTTTGCCGATCGCGGGAAATAGAGAAGCTGGGAAAAGATTGCGGTTTTCGGGAGTTTTCCGCATTGAGGGGAGATTGCCGCTGGGGCAATCTTTCCGGTTGTACCGGCGGCGGCTGCCCCGCGATCGGCCGGCGATCGCGCCGCCGTGGGGAATGCAGTCGCGCCGCCGTGGGGAAGGAGTCGACTGGAGACGTGCGGGAAGCCTCAGCGTCCGTCCCGCTTGTCCCGCCACTGCTGCGAGAACTGCCGCAGCATCTCGGCGGCCGCGCTCTGGGTCTCGCTCGTCGACGGCTTCGACTTCGGCGCGGGCGGCGGAGGCAGCTTCCGCGGCGCGTCGGTCCGCTGCGAAGCGGAATCCTCCTCGTTCAACTCCGACTTGTCGATCTGGGCCGTGTCGGACAGATCGGCGTCTTCCCGCAGCACGCCGCGGGTATCGCTCAGCGATCCTACTGCCTCATCCGATTCGGCCTCGTCGAGCCAGCCGGCGATGTCCTCGTCGGTGTGGACCGAGTCTTCGCCGGGCTGCTTGCCGGTCACCGCATCACGAACGGGCGACTTTGGCTCGGCGACAACAGCCCCCTCGACGAGGACTTCGAACTTCAGCGGTCCCACGGTGAGCTGGTCGCTCGCGGACAACTCCGTCTCGCCCGTGATCCGTTGGCCGTTGACGAGCGTACCGTTCTTGCTGCCGAAATCGCGGATGCCGACGTACGGACCCTGGATCAAGATCACGCAGTGATGGCGACTGATCAGGTCGCTACGGGGGCGCAGATGGCAGTCTTTGCTGCGGCCAATAAAGAACTTGGGCCCCTTCAGGGGTATCTCGAGAGCCTTTTCGCTGCCCTCGAGGACACGAAGTTTTACCCGCATCGCGCTCTTCCCGTCCGCTGTTCGCGGCGCCTTCTCGCCCTGCCGCCGAGTCCGCCTGGATTCTGGCAATCCGAGCGAACACACCGGCCACTGCCTGACTCTCTGTAACCGTTGACTAGACCGGAATGAGGATATGATGTCCGACTAGGACGAATGCTCGTCAACGACGTCGAGAGTGGCCGCGAGTTGCCTCGCGAGATGCTACGTGATCTGCGCTTCGAATAGGGGTAGGGAACTTCTCGCCCTTCGATGCGACGGCCTCTCGCTCTCGTAGGTCCGCGGCACACAGGCCCGGTCAGTTTAGCGTCAATCGCGCCGGACGTCAAAGAAATGGTAAGGCATCCGGGCGGTGAAGCAGCGCGGCCTTCATGGTTCGTCGGTTGCCGCAGTCATTGCCGCGCGGCCGCCGCGCACAGTCGGCGGTTGCTCGCGCTTTCCGCCCGCCGATCGACCGGCTTAGCGTCGCCGCAGCCAGGCGGACGAGGCAAATTTGGTCGTCGCTAGCTGTTCGGCGGTGGCCATTTCATCGTCTCCCAGCGTCGCCGCGACGAGCCGCAAACCAAGCCGCGCCGCCAAGATGCGCGACCAATCTTCGATCAGCCGCGGCACATCGATCTCGCGACCGCTGGTCTCCCTCAGGCCCGGCAGTTCCGGGGCGGCCGCCGATTGGGCCAACAACAGCGAACCGTGCTGCAAGATCGCCCCCTGACGTCGCCGCTGGGCGCTGCCGAGCAACTTGGGCTGCCGATGGGGGGGAACCTCCCCATCAGGCAAGCTGGGGGGGTCGCCAGGGGCGTGATCGCCGGGCGTGGCCGTCCGACTCACGACGTCGCCCCGCTCGCGTCTCTGGAAACAGAGAAAGGCGGCGTTCGCCTCCGCGGCGGGGGTCTCGTCACAGCAGAGCGGGCCGGCACTGGCTCCCTGCAGGGCGAGGGCCTCGCTGGCCGCATAGTGAAAGATGCTCACCAGGTCGCTGTGATTCAGCCGCGACTGGTTCGCCAGCGGGGCGGCGAAGCTGTAGGTCAGCTCGCGATCATGCACGATTGCCCCGCCGCCGGTTGTGCGCCGCACCACGGCACAGTCGCGACTGGCCAGATGCTCGTGCCGCTCGTCGTAGGTCTGAAAGTAGCCGAGCGAGAGGGTCGGCTCCCGCCACTGGTAGAACCGCAGTGTCGCCGTGCCCTGCGCGTTTGCCGCGTCGAGCAGCGTCTCGTCGACGGCCATGTTCCGCTCGCCCGCGAGCGGCGGATCGACCAGGTACCGGCACTCGGTCGCGGCCAGCAGGGGCGACGCGGCGGGCTTCGACTCATGGCTAGCGGTAGGGGTAGGCATATCGTGGCGAGGGCAGGGCAGCCGCGATTAGAGCGTTGCTCAGATCGAGCTGGCGTCCGGCGTCGGCGACGTCAAACGTAGTCGTAGTAAGCCGAGACGCTACAGGAAGATGAGAAGCGCTCTAGTTCTCGGCCGCGGTCCACTTTAGCAACGGCTCGCGGGCGGCGGTCACTTCGTCGGGCCGGCTGATCGGCGTCGTGTGGGGTGCCTCGTGCAGCAGCTCGGGCGACTCGTCGGTAATGCGGAACAAGGTCTCGGCAAAGGCGTCGAGTGTCTGCTTGCTTTCGGTCTCGGTCGGCTCGACCATCAAGGCTTCCTTCACCGTCAGTGGGAAGTAGACGGTCGGGGCGTGCATGCCGTAGTCGAGCAACCGTTTGGCGATGTCCATCGCCGTGATGCCGCGTTCCGACTTCAGCTGGGCCGCCGAGGCGACGAACTCGTGCATACAGCGGTCGCCCTGCGGCACCGGCAGAATGTGCTGCACGCGGCTGAGCAAATAGTTGGCGTTGAGCACCGCGTTCTCGGCGACCTGGCGAAGACCGTCGGGCCCGTGCGTGCGGATGTAGCAATAGGCGCGGACCAACACGCCGACATTGCCGAAGAAGCTCCGCACGCGGCCGATCGATTTCTCACGATCGAAGTCGAGTCGATAGACCGGGCCTTCGGGCGTGTCGTCCTTCGCCACCACGGGCGAAGGCAGGTAGGGACCGAGCTTGCCGGTCACGGCGATCGGACCCGCGCCGGGGCCGCCGCCGCCGTGGGGACCGCTGAACGTCTTGTGCGGATTGAAGTGCATCATATCGGCACCGAAGTCGCCCGGTCGCGTGATGCCGAGGATGGCATTCATGTTCGCGCCGTCGCAATAGATCAAACCGCCCAGCTCGTGGACCATGTCGGCGATTTCGCGGACGTTCGTCTCGAACAAGCCCACGGTGTTCGGATTGGTAATCATGAACACGGCGACTTGTTCGTCGAGCTTGGCGCGGAGGTCGTTCATGTCGACGTAGCCGGCCGGCGTGCTCTTGATTTCCAAGGTGTCGAAGCCGACGAAGTTGGCGCTGGCCGGGTTGGTGCCGTGGGCCGAATCGGGAACCAGCACCTTGGTCCGCGTCTCGCCCAGGTCGCGGAAGTAGGCCGCCGCGCACATCAACGCGGTGAGCTCGCCCTGGGCCCCGGCGGCCGGCTGCAGGCTGACCGCCTCGAGACCGGAGATCTCCGCCAGCATCTGTTGCATCTGGTGAAGCAGCTCGAGCATGCCTTGGATCGTCGACTCGGGCTGGTAAGGATGCAGATCGACCATGCCTGGCAGGTTGGCCAACCGCTCGTTGCGTTTCGAGTTGTACTTCATCGTGCACGACCCGAGCGGATAGAAGTTCGTGTCGATGCACATGTTGAAGGTCGAGAGATTGGCATAATGCCGCACGATTTCCGGCTCGGGCATTTCGGGCAGCGGCGTCGGTGCCGTGGCCCGGTGGCGCTCCGGGATCAGTTCGTCGAGCGACGTCTCCGGCACGTCACAGGCCGGCAGCCGCGAACCGCGACGGCCCGGATGCGAAAGCTCGAACAGGAGTTGTGTGGCTCGGGTGTTACGCATAGCTGGCGGTCTCCGCGCTGGAAGGCGAGCTGGAAGCGCGGTCGCCGAGCGCCGCGACGAGTTGATCGATCTCCTGACGGGTCCGTCTCTCGGTGACGGCCACGAGCAGACAGTCGGAAAGCTCCGGGTACCACGTTCCCAGTGGCACGCCGGCAAAAATCCCTTCCGCAAGTGCCGCGCGAACCAGCCCGTCGACGTCGTGCTGACGATCGCGGACGACGAACTCCTTGAACACCGGCGAGGCAAACGCCGGCTCGAGCCGTTCCAAACCCGTGAGCTGACCGCGGGCATAGTGGGCCTTCTGCAGGCAGAGCTCGGCGACCTCGCGCAAACCTTGCGGGCCGAGGGCCGAAAGGTAGACGCTGGCCCGCAGGGCGAAGAGACCTTGGTTCGTGCAGATGTTGCTGGTCGCTTTGCTGCGGCGGATATGCTGCTCGCGGGTTTGCAGCGTCAGCACCCAACATCGCTTGCCGCGCCGATCGACGGTTTGGCCGGCGATGCGGCCCGGCATGCGGCGGACGAACTTTTCGCGGGCTGCCATGATGCCCAAGTAAGGCCCGCCGTATTGCATCGGTGTGCCGAGCGACTGGCCCTCGGCGATGGCGATGTCGGCGCCGTAGTCGCCGGGACGCTTGAGCACGCCCAGGCTGATCGGATCGAAGGCGACCACGAACAAGGCCCCGGCGTCGTGGGCGATCTTGGCGATCTCGTCGGTCTCTTCCAGGGCACCGAAGAAGTTGGGGTGCTGGGCAACGACGCAGGCGGTCTCGTCATTGACCACGCGGGCAAGTTGCTCGAGGTCGCAGGTGCCGCCGGAGGCCTCGACCGTCACCAACTCGACGCCCAAACTGGTGAGATACGTCTTAAGCGTCTGACGATACTCGGGGTGGACCGAGCCGATGGTGACCACGCGACCTTCGCGCCGCGTTACGGCCAGGCTCATCAAGACCGCCTCGGCCGTGGCGCTGCCCCCGTCGTAAAGGCTCTGATTCGAAACGTCCATGCCGGTTAGCTGGCAGATCAGCGTCTGGTACTCGAACATCGCCTGCAGGTTGCCCTGGGCGACTTCGGCCTGGTACGGGGTGTACGAGGTGTAAAACTCGCCGCGCGAGGCGACATAGTCGACCACGGCCGGCACAAAGTGGTCGTAGCTGCCGCCGCCCAGGAAGGAAACGTTCGCCGTGGCCGGCGTGTTTCGCGCGGCCAGCTCTTGCAGGTGCGCGGTCAGCTCGATCTCGCCCAGGGCCGGCGGCACGTCGAGCGGACGATCGAGCTGCAGCGGCGCAGGGATCGAAGCAAAGAGTTCTTCAAGCGACTTGACGCCGATCGCCTTGAGCATCTCGGCCTGGTCTTGGGGGGTGTTGTAGAAATACGCCATGGTCGCGGTTTCGCGGGGGTAAGGTGGATGATTCCGAGCTGGACAGCGGTAGGGAAGAAAGGTTGGGGGCGGCTCTTGGGCGGGTGTGGCTGACGGCGGGGCGGGGGGCTACATCGCCTCTTCGGCACAGAGTTTCTCGTAGTCGGCGGGTGAGAGCAGGGCGGCCAGATCGGCCTCGTCGGTCATCCTGATCTTGGCAATCCAGCCGGCTCCGTAGGGGTCGTCGTTGAACAGTTCCAACTTATTCGGAAGTTCGTCGTTGACTTCGACCACCTCGCCGGAGACGGGGCTGTAGATGTCGCTCACCGCCTTGACCGACTCGATCTCGCCAAACGAATCGCCGGCACTCACCTGGCGGCCCACCTCGGGCAGCTCCAGAAACACCAGGTCGGTCAGGGCCTCGACCGCGAAGGCCGAAATGCCGAGCGTGGCCAGCTTGCCACCGTCGGCCTCGCTGACGCGCACCCATTCGTGAGTCTTGGCGAACAGCAGATCTTCAACGCTCACGGCGAATTCCTTTCAGTTGTTGCACCGTCGGTGCCGGAATATGGGGTCCAACTAATGTTCTCGGGTGTAGAACGGCAGCTCCGCGACTCGCGCCGGCAGCTGGCGACCGCGGACGTCGACGACCACGTCGGTGCCGACCGCCGCTGCCTGGGGGGCGACGTAGGCCATCGCGATGGGATGCCCCAAAGTGGGTGAATGCGTGCCGCTGGTGACCTCGCCGACCACTTTGCCGTCGAAGAGCACCGGGCAATGCTCGCGCGGGGCACGACCCCCGTCGGCGACCAGACCCACCCGGCGTGGCAGCGTCGCATCGTCGACCAGGCCGCGCATCACGTCGGCACCGGGAAAATCTCGGGGCGGACCGCCGCGACCGCGGGTCAGGTTGACGGCAAAGTCGAGCCCGGCCTGTTGGGGCGAGATCGCCTCGTCCAACTCGTGACCGTAGAGCGGCATCGCCGCCTCCAGACGCAGCGTGTCGCGGGCACCCAGGCCGACCGGCGTGGCCCCTCGCGAGGCGCCGCGGTCGAGCAACTCCTGCCACAGTTCCGCGGCCCATTCGCTAGGCACGATCAGTTCGACCCCGTCTTCGCCCGTGTATCCGGTGCGGCTGACCAGCGCGTCGAGCTTGGCGCCGCTCTCCAGACCCACGATGGTCGGGGTCACGGTGTAGTATTTCATGGCGGCCGGATCGACATCGACAAACTCGCCGGCCAGCTCGACCGCCACGGGTCCCTGCACGGCGATCATGGCCCAGTCGAACGTCAGGTCGGTCATCTTCGCGTCGACGGTCGTGTCGGCGGCCAAGTGCTGTTCGATCCAGGCGACGATCTTCTCGCGATTGCTGGCGTTGACGACGAGCAGATGGTGCTCGCCCGCTCCGTCCCGCTCGGCGACACGATAGACCAACACGTCGTCAAGAATGCCGCCGCTCTCGTTGGTCATCAACGAGTAGCGAACCTGGCCGACTTTCAGGTTGTCGACGCGGCGGGTAAGCAGCGAATCGAGCAGCGGCCCGGCCCCCGAACCATCGAACCGCAGCCGGCCCATGTGCGAGATGTCGAACAGCCCCGCCTGGCGACGTGTGGCGTGATGTTCGTCGACGATCGACGTGTACTGCACCGGCATCGACCAGCCGGCGAAGTCGACCATGCGACCCCCGTTTGCTGCGTGCCATTCGTGAAGTGGTGTTTCGCGCATCACCGTGCTCATGGCCACCATGATTCGGAGGCGGGGGTGCCGTCTGACTTGCCAAAAGAACGCCTGCGTTCATTGTAGTTGATCTGCAGGGTGCGGACAGGGGCAGCGACCCATCGCGACGCCCGCGAAACCCCGGCGAAACACGCGAAACCAGGGCCAATGGACGCGGCGAGTGGCAGGGTGCCACGGACGAAGGCGACGAGTGACAAAGACGGCGAGCTAAAGCGACTATTCCTGCTGGCCGCTGCCGGTTTGTTCGCGCGCGGGCCGGTGCGTTTACGACTTGCGTCGCGAGCGCGTCTTCTTTTTCGGCTGGCCGGCGTGGGGTCGCGACTTCTTGGTGCCGGCCGACGGCTTCTTGCCCGATTTCTTATTCGCCGGGCCCTTCGTCTTGGCCGCGTCCTTGTTGTTGTTCTTCGACTTGGAGCGCGCCGACCCCGTCGTCTTCTGGCCAGCCGATTTCTTGCCCGTGGTGTTCTTGCCTGTCGTTTTCTTGCCAGGAGACTTCTTGCCGGTCGTTCTCTGGCCGCCCGACTGCTTGCGGCCCGACTTCTTACCAGCCGCCCCCTGACCAGCCGACGGGCTCTGCTGCTTGCCTTGCTGCCCTCCGCGCGGTTTCGACGGGCGGCCCTTCGCGCCACGTGCCGCGCCGCCTTTCCCGTGTCTCCCGCGTCGGCCGTCATGCTGACCCTGCGGCTCGCCCGTCTCGTCTGGCCTGCCGGGCAGGCGGCGGACCAGGCGGAAGTCGAGTTCGCGACCGTCGACGTCGACTCGGGCCACGGCGACCCGCACGAAGTCGCCCAGGCGATAGCTCTGTCCGCCGCGAAATCCGGAGAGCGAGTGGGTGCGGCGATCGTAGTGGTAATAGTCGTCCTGCAGCGACGAGACGTGGATGAGCCCCTCGGCCGGAAGCTCGAGGCCCTGGGCGAACAGACCGTACTCCTGCACGCTGGTGATCACCGCGTCCATTTCTTCGCCGATGCGGTGACTCAGGTAGTCGAGCAGCTTCACCTTGATCAGCTCGCGCTCGGCCGAGGCGGCTCGCTGTTCGCGTTCGCTGCAATGTTCGCCCAAGGTGACCAGCTCGCCGAAGTGCACCGTCGGTGCCTCGCCGGCCAGGACGCGGTCCAACAGCCGGTGCACCGTCAGGTCGGGATAGCGGCGAATCGGCGAGGTGAAGTGACAGTAACACTCGCTGGCCAGGGCATAGTGGCCCTCGTCCTCCGGACTGTAGACCGCCTTCTGCATGCTCCGCAGCACCGCATAGTTGATGGCGTGCTCCTCCGGCTCGCGCTTGACCCGGTCGAGCAGGTCCTGCAACTCGAAGCGGCTCTCCAGGCTCTTGGTCTTGTAGCCCAGGTCGCCGACGAAGTCGCTCAGCATGCGCAACTTTCGCGGGTCGGGCGCGGCATGCACGCGACGCAGAAAGGCGAGTTCCTTCTCGGCCAAGAGATCGGCGACCGCCTCGTTGGCGGCCAGCATGAACTCCTCGATGATCTGGTGGCTCTCGGTGTGCTCCTCCAGATGAGCGCCTGCGACGCGACCCTCTTTGTCCAGGTCGATCTTCACCTCGGGCAAGGCCAGCTCGAGCGAGCCGCGGGCAAACCGTCGCCGCCGCAGAATCATCGCCAGCTCGTGCATGCGACCCAGCAGAGCGTGCACCTCGGGCGTGAGCTTCTTTCGCCACGGCTCGCGGTCTTCCAGAAACTCGTCGACCTCTTCGTAGGTGAAGCGGCGCTTCGAGCGAATGGCCGCCGCGTGCGGCTCGACGCTCACCCGCGTGCCGTCGGGCGTGAACTCGATGAACACCGTTTTCGTGTAGCGGACCCGATCGGGCTGCAAACTGGCCAGGTTGTTCGAGATCGTCTCGGGGATCATCGGAATCACCTGGTCGGGCAGATAGACGCTGGTCGCCCGATGCTTGGCCTCGCGGTCGAGGGCCGAGTTGTCGCGGACGAAATGCGAAACGTCGGCGATGTGCACGCCCAGCAGCCAGTGCGGTTTGCGCTTCCGGCCGACCGGCTCGACCAGTTCCAGCGAAATCGCATCGTCGAAGTCACGGGCGTCGAACGGATCGATCGTAATCACCGTGGCCTCAGTCAGATCGGTGCGGCCTGCGGCAATCGACTCGTCGAATTGCTCGGCCTGTTCGCGGGCGTCTTCCAAGACGTCGTCGCCGAACTCGCCGGGCAGATTGAACTCGTGAATGATCGAGAGGGTATCGATGCCCGGATCGCCGCGCTGACCGAGCACGTCGACGACAACCCCTTCGCCTTGATGGACATGCGAGGGAAAGCGGACCATCTCGAGCACGACCTTGTCGTCGACCTGGGTATCCTTGGCCCCGGCGTCGCCGACGAGAATCGGCTGGGCGAACAACCCACCGTCGACGTTCACATAGCCGCCGCCGGCCGCTTCGAAGTAGGTGCCGACGAAGCGGTGCGTCTCGCGTTCGATCACGTCGACAATGCGTCCCTGGCGATTCGGTCGCCCGGCGCTGCGTTGCGACTTGCTCAGCTGCACCGAGACGACATCGCCGTTGGCGGCGTCGCCAGCGCTCTTGGCCGGGATGTAGATGTCGGCCCCCTCTTCGCGGTCGACGGTGCCCCGCGGCCGCACGAACCCATAGCCGCCGCTGGTGCGACGAAACACGCCCACGATGCGATTCGAGTGAATCGTGTCGGCCAGCCCGACGGTATGGGCCTCGCCATAGGCCAGTCGCCCGGCGACGACGAGCCGCTTGACGAGCTTCTTCAGATCGCGGGCTTGCGATTCATCGAGGCCTAGGGCCTTGGCGATCTTGCGCGGTTTGACGGGGCGATAGCCCTTGCGCCCCAGGTGTTCGAGCAGCGCTTGTTCGAGTTCGTTTGATTCGCTCATAAACTCGGCCGAAACTTCCTGCACCCCGGGCGTTGCGCCGGGCGCGGTGTGCCGCGAATGATCATCGCGCGGGCGAGGACGACGACGCGCTGTCGCCCTTGTAGAGCTTTCGCCCGATGTTGTGGTGATACTGGGTCCACGCGCTGGCCGAGTTGGCGTCGTCGCGCAGCAACTGCTCGAAGTGATGAATCTTCGCGTCGAGATTGTCGAGGTGGTGCAGGGCGATGGCCTCGACGGTCATGGGCACGGTGGGGCTGCCAAACTCGTTTTCGCCGTGATGGCTGACGATCAGGTGGCGAATGCGCATGAACAGCTCGTCGGGAATTCGTTCGCCGCTCATCGCCTCGGCCTCGGCCCGCTTGCGATCGAGCATCGCAAAGCCCAGCACGATATGTCCCAGCAGCTGACCTTCGTCGGTGTAGGTCAGCCCCTGCGACGAGTCGAGCTCGACGATCTTGCCCGAGTCGTGCAGAAAGGCTCCGATCAGCAGTTGATCGCGATCGAGATTCGGATAGCGATCGGCGATCAAGAGCACGATCTCCATCAGGTTCACCACGTGTTCGAGCAGTCCGCCGCGATAGGCGTGGTGGTTTTTCACCCCTGCCGGCGCCGTGGTGAACTTACGCATGAACTCTTCGTCGGCCAGGTAGGTCTCGGCCAGGTTGCGCAGATGCGGATTTCCCAAGCCGCGAAGCATTTCCGCCAGGCGGACCGCCATCTGGTCCATCTGCTCCGTCGACACGACCACGAAATCGGCTTCGTCGACATCCTGCGGCTTGGCCCGCACAATCTTCGTGGCAATCAGCTGCATCGCGCCCTGAAACAGCTGGGTCTTGCCCACGGCGCGAACGTAGTCGCCGTTGTCGAACAGGCGGGCGACGTCCTCGGTGGCGTTCCACATCCGCGCGTTGATCGTGCCGGTGCGGTCCGACAGATCGAGCTGCAGATAGGTATTGCCCTGACGATTCGTGCGGAGCTGTTTGTCAGAAGCGACGAAGACCTGATCGACCCCCTGCTGATCGGACAGTTCGTTGACGAACGAACGCGACGAAGACACGGCAGACATGGCACTCGTAGGTTGACGGGCAGGGCACTCACGAACGCGGAGATTCGCGAACGCGGCAAATCGGGAAGGGCAGCTCGCCTCGATTCTAGGTGCCTGGCAGACGGCTCACAAGAGCCACACGGCGTGGCGGCGCGATTCCCCGCGGTGGCAACAACCGCCGGTGAGCGGCCGCCGGGGCGCTGCGACCCTGCTGCGATTTCCTTTAGAATGCCCGCTTTAGAATGCCCGCTTTAGAATGCCCG
>ERZ869936.831-NODE-831-length-25859-cov-4.691598_pt1 | contig 25859 bp, 23 predicted proteins | sample MGYA00520876_ERZ869936 | MGnify/ENA primary metagenome ERZ869936 (study PRJEB32218, sample SAMN09650985) | biofilter metagenome | isolation source: enrty point of leading RO module | place: Saudi Arabia: Thuwal, RO plant located on Red Sea | collected 2016-02-17 ... | reverse complement strand
GATGTCGTTCTCCTCATCGGCAAGATTGTAGATATCGAGGCAGGCCCAAGCAGGATTCTTACGGACGTGGATACTGATGGTATTGGTACCGGTGTCACCCGGCTTGACATCAGGGTAATTGAAGAACTTGTCGACGCTCGGTACGAGATTTTTCACCTCCCAGGTGAGTTGCGGCTGCAACTCACCGTTGTAGTAGACGGTACTGTCAATCTTGAGCTCTAGCCCACCAGTCCCTGAACCGGTCGCAAAGGTTGACCCGACCGCTTCGGTGTGAAGCGCCATCAATCCCACTACCACGACGAGCGTGGCGACGAGTGTAAGTTTGAAGATGTCGCGTCGAGTCAATTCCATGCGAGGTGACTACTGTTAATTGAGGTCATTGGCGATGAAAGTGCGGTCAGCACAGGTAAGTGCGCTGAAAGCATCAAGGTCATAGCCATCGGCAGCACCATTGAAGTCATTGCGATCAGATACGTCTGTCAAACGCACGTACCGAGCCCATGCCAAACCAGAGTTGGCCAAGTCGGCCTCAGCATCACGATCGACACTTGACTCGACCTCGAACCAAGTCGCATTGTCTTGACTGACCTCGATCTTGAGCTTTTCAACAGGATAATTTGATCCCCCGGTCACTTCCCACATACGGAGGTCGTTACCCGGTCCATCGATCAAGAAATTATTGTTGAATTCAATGGTGATCATGCCGCCGCTCGTGGCCACGTTCAGATCTGGATTAAAACCGAGACTGAAGAAACTGCCGGCCACGACTGGATTGTCATACGGATCGCCATTGCTCTGTGGTGCACCAAGTACTTTGCTTGAGTCAGTTCGGTCCAGGTTAATTGGGCCACCGTCATTGCGAACACCCTGATTCGCAGACACCACCAAGTCGGCAAATTCGATGTTCGGAACCTCACAGCTGATGTAGTTGATGATGGTACAGGTCACCTGCGCACCTTCCTCGACAGTGACAGTACTACCAGTCTCATCAACGACACCTCCGTCACAGTTCCAAAGTGAGGCTTCGTAGCCCGCAGGACCAACCTCAGCAAGGTCGTAGTCTCCCGGTGGCACATCAACATTGGTCACATCTAAACTACCGGTCACCCCTGCAAAGCTGACCGGACCGTCGGCTTCGAGTGTCCAATCCGTTGGGGCGTCATCGGGACTGAAGAGCTCCTTGACGAGCGTGAGTGTGGTGCGCTCACCTTGGGGAACATCACACTGGAAGTCAGGGTTGTTACGCGCCTGCACTGCTTCGAACGTAATATCAGCAGTCAACGAGTCGGTCTGACTCTCGTTGCCGAGGAATGAACCATCACACGAAACGCCACCATCCTCTGGGTCGCCAGCCGTGTCGTTGCCGTCGTTATTGCCAGCCGGTGACATCACATCGGTCTCCCCATCTTGCTCGACCGGGCTCTCGCTGATGTCACCAAAACACCATGCCTTGCCGATATAGAGCGTTTCGTCCCCTGGCACCGGACCACCTTCTCCGGTCCAGATGTTCTCATCACTGTCAGCCAATGCTAGTGGGTATGAGTTACCAACACCGAGTTGGCCGAAGTTACCAGTCGAAATAACAGTCTCGTCATCCTCGAGCACATTGTCGCCATCGTCAGCCCACCAAATGAAGTTGATGAGCTCAGCGAGCTCGCCAGCCTCAAGGCCATTCTCGTCGGCCAGTGACTCTGGTTCGGTCTGCGTGTTGTCATCGTTACTGGTCAACGTGACATTGGCACACAGATACGCGTCGTTGGTGTCGACATGAAGTGAGATGGTGTCTTCACCGTAGTCGTTCGGCTTCACATCCATGAAGTCGAAGAACTTCTCGACAGTGAGATCGGTCTGCTCCCACGTGGTTGATGCGTTTAAGACACCATTGTAATAACTCTCGTTATCGACCTGGAGGTCAATAGCGCCAGCCGTGAACACGTTGGCAGCTGAGGTTTCGGTGTCGTTAAAGAAGGCGTTGGTCGCTCCAAAAGTAATGGCTCCAGTGACCATCACAATGAGTGCCAAGCTCATGATAATTCGTTGCATGATAATACGTTATTTACGTTCGATTAAGTGCTGTTTTTCATCAGCCCGCCAAGCTCCACATTGCGGTGAAGCTTGGTACGGCCAATGAGAATGATTAGTTCACACTGATTTGCATCTTGTGGTTTTCACCATTTGCTGGTTGCGACACAAACGTAAAGATTGCGTCACCACTAAGCGTGAACCCTGAATCAAGGTTCGCTCCACTGATCGTCAAGTTGCTGGTGCCATTGCTGACAGAGATGTCATCATCACTCAGCACTCCAGTCGAGAGGACGAGATTGTCAACGGCCATTGTGCCGTCTGATGGTGCTCGCACGGTAATACCAATGTTTTCAATCGGGTCGTTGCCCACATTGAAGGTGGTCACCACACCATTGGCGGTGAAAGTTGCGTCACCCGCACCTGCGTCATACACCAGTGTGAAGGCTACCGGTGTTCCACTTGGATACTCGGTGTCACCCTGGTCAAAGAAGGCGTTATTGGTGTCATCGGTACCGACTTGTACCTCGAAGTCTGAGGCCGGATTGGTCTCTTGGAGCTTAGCTTTTGCGAACCAGTCTTTACCGTCAATGTCCACCGGGGAAAATCCTTGACCCTCCTCGACTACTGGATCTCGTTCAAGAACCGGGCATTCGAAGTTTTCATTGTTTCGAGCCTGCTCGATGTAGAACGTGAAGTCAGCTGTCAAACTGTCGGTTTGAGTAAGGTTCGTCACCTCAGAACCGTCACAACTCAACACATTGCCTTCTGTTGAGATGGCGCCGTAACACCAGTAGAGACCGATGTACTGTGTCGAAGTGGCTGGCATCACGCCAGTTTCAGGTGTGAAGAGCGGGTAGACCACGCCATCGATCACATCGCTGGCTGGACCTTCAGTGTTCGAGAAGAGGGTGACCTCGTTGTCACCTGGCTCCCAGATGTTGTCACCGTCGTCTGCCCACGCGAAGAACCGTAGTTCCTGTGAGAGCTCGCCTTGGTCTGAATCATCATCGCCGTCTTCGAGCTCAGGTTCGGTCTGACCGTTGTCAGCATCAACCATGTTGTCGATGATGGCACACGCGTACGCGTCGTTGTCGTACACATGGAGCGAGATGGTGTTTTCGCCACTATCACCTGGCTTGAGGTCTCCAAACTCAAAGAAGGTCTCAGGACCTAGGTCCGTTTCGGTCCAAGTGCTGGCACAGTCGTCGCCTGCCTGTGGCACATTGGCTGGGTTAGCCTCGTTGTAAGCAGCGTTCTCAGCGTCAATGTCACCAACCACCTCAAGCACCTCGTCGGTCTCATTCCACTGCACTGCGGTCTCAGAGGTCCATGCACCTTCGTAACACACAAGACCATTGATATGACCAACACTGTCGACCTTGAGGTCAAGCGCGCCAGCAGTGAACACGTTTCCGGTCGAAGTCTCGGTGTCGTTGAAGAACGCGCCGGTACCACCAACCACGATGGCCGCCACGAACACCATGAGCCCGACACTCATGAGAATACGGGTGAGATTAAATGTTCCTAACATACTATTTTCTAAATTACTAAATTACTAACTAACTGATGTCCAAATTCCCATCAGCCCGCAAAGCCCGACAGCGTCGGGCTTTGTACGGCTGTTGAGGACTAGTTAACGAAGTCGTAGGTGACGCCGTCAAATTCGATCCAGTCAACGTAGCTCTCTTCACCATCTGGCCCAGGATGTCCGACGCGAACGCCGAAGAATGAGTCAGTGGTGCGGAGCGCAGCGGTTGGGTACTCGAAGAGAATGTCTGCCCATGTCTTTGGTGAAGAACCAGGTGTCGTTCCGTCCTCTGTAGTACCGATTGGCCATGTTCCACCTGAAATGGTCCAGGTATCTGCCAATGCATCAACCTCGGTCCAAGTATCTTCCACGACACCATCCGGTACCTGCACAAGGCGTCGCTGCCAGGTGTCGGAATTATCGAAGTCGATGTTGAAGTGCAAGAACGGTGTCTGGCTTGATGGTGACGCATCGTAGATGCGGTATCGTAGACTATCAATCATTGCGAGTGGTGTCGCTGAGAACTGATAGGTTGCGATGTTATATCGCGCACCCGCGTCATGAAGGATCATTTCAGCTGCATCAGTCGCTTCTGGGCCTTCTACGATATCGTTCGCGCCTTCAGGAGAAAACTGGTTGATACTCATGATGGTGTCATTGGTATCGTTGTAGAAGAACCAATCACCTGAGAAAAACGCGGCAACGCGGTCATCTTCAGTGAAGAGATCGTTGGCGGTCACATCGACAACCACATCATCGTTCTCTGGCTGTGGACAGGTGAATCCTTCGTTATTGCGTGCCTGCTCCACGTAGAAGGTGAAGTCGGCTGACAATTGGTCAGTTTGACTCACGTTAGTGACTGATGAACCATCACACGTGAGTGAGTTGGTATCTTCATTAACATCAATCTCACCGTAACACCAGTAGAGACCGATGTAGGCCGTATTGGTCGCTTGCAACACCGCTCCATCATTCATGAATGGTGCGTAGAGTGGATACGCCACTCCATCAAGCACATCGCTGGCTGGACCAGTCACATTTGAGAACAAGATCGGCTCATCGCCATTCCAGACATTGTCTCCTTCCACGCCACCGCCGATACCACTGTCAGCCCAGGCAAAGAAATGTAGTTCCGGAGACAGCTCACCATTACCGATGCCATTGGTCGTATCACCAGCTTCGAATTCTGGCTCGGTGAGTCCAAGGTCGTTATCAAGGAGGTTATCGATGATCGCACAGGCGTAAGCGTCGTTATCATAGACATGGAGCGAAATAGTGTTCTCTCCCTCATCACCTGGTTTGATGTCATCGATCGAGAAGAAGGTATGGGTTGGGCCAAGGTTCGTCTCTGCCCCTGTACCGTCACACTCATCCCCAATCAGGTCTGGTCGCGTCGTGCCTACATTGTCATCCTCGACCTGCCAGACTCCTTCAAACGAACAGACGAGTCCCGCATAGTGAGCCTCACTGTCGACCAAGAGGTCGATGGCACCGGCTGTAAAGACGTTACCGGCTGAGGTTTCGGTGTCATTAAAGAATGCGCCTGTACCGCCGACCACCAGTGCGGCAACAAACGCGATCATGCCCACGCTCATCGCGATGCGCATGTAAGTAAAAGCTTGTGTCATAAAAATTAGTTCTATTGCTAGTTATAATGTGCGTGCTGTGCACGCAAGGAACTTTTCACATCAACGCCAAAAGGCGACCAAGACCTGGTCGACCGATATCAAGTGGTTATCTAGCTCTTCCCCACACGAGACACCACGCCCCATCAATCGTGGTCTGTATCCCGAAACTACGCCTCATTTGATGAACTGTCAATTTACACCTTTACAAAGGCGTGTCTTTGCTCATATGAGTTGCATGGATCAAAAGATGGCTATAAATATGGACTTGATTCGTCCAAAGCAATAATTCTGTGCACAAGCTGTGGAAAAGGCTGTTGGCTTCTCGTGTATCTAGTCTGAACAACTACTGCATTAAAAATGCATAACCATACTGCGACACAGATATTTTTATCTGTCATCGACAAAAGATCGTTTGAAAAGCACACGCCGATCCTGCAACCTCATTTGTTTCGTGTGTATAACTCACACACCTAAAATCGAGCATAAAAAAAACACTCCGAGGAACGGAGTGTCTTTGGCGTGGCTGTGCTTACGCAGCCACCTTGGCGGTGTATTCGAGTTTTTGAATTTCAGAGATAATCGCGTCTTCGTTAGTCTTACTCTCATCGAAGGTAAATTCCCCTTTGGCTGAATCAAGATCAACTGATGATGACTCAACCCCATCCATCTGCTCGGTAACCATTTGGATACCGGTGGCGCAGGCACCGCAGTGCATACCGCCAATGTCCATTTTTACTGTTTTCATATAAATCAATTATATCATTGCAAAACGGACCGGGCGAAGCCCGGGCCGTTTGGTGTTTATTTAGCCGGTTGGGGCATTTCTTTATCGTCGAGTTTCTCCATTGGTGGAGTATACCAGCGCAGTACCATCGAGTTGACGACCACAGAGACCGAACTGAAGGCCATGGCGAAGCCGGCAATTTCAGGCCGGAGCGTCGCCTGTGAGATGTTAAAGAATATCTGACCGGCGCTACCAAAGTTCTGTTGAATGTAGAGGACCCAACCCGCTGCAACCCCGAATGACACCTGAGTGACGAGCAAGTGCGCACCAGCGGCAATCGGAATGGCCGCCACGTTGTAGAAGAAGGCCCAGAAGAGGTTCTGCCAGACTTTAATCATCGTTTTGCGTGAGAGCTGAATCGCGGTCACAACATCACGCAAGTCGTCTTTCACCAGAATCACCTCACCGGTTTCAATCGCCACGTCAGTACCAGAACCAACTGCGATGCCGAGATCGGCCTGAGCGAGCGCTGGTGAGTCGTTGATGCCATCACCAGCCATAGCCACCTTCTTGCCTTCGTCCTGCAACTTCTTGACGGTCGCCGCCTTGTCCTGCGGAAGAACTTCAGCCATCACCCGGTTAATACCCACTTGACGAGCAATCGCGTCAGCGGTCTTCTTATTATCACCGGTAATCATAATCACCTCGGTGCCGAGAGCTTGCATGGCAGCGATAGCTTCGCGAGCAAATGGCTTCAGCGCATCAGCCATACCAACAAGCGCCGCAATCTTACCGTCAATAATGAGAAAGACTGTGGTCTTAGCCTCACCTTGAAGTCGTTCTAACTCGCTCTTATGCGCCTTAATGTCGAGCTTGAGTTCCTTCATGAGCTTGGTGTTACCAATCGCCACCTTGTAGTCTTTGCCTTTCATCTTGATGGTGGCTTTAAGCCCCATACCCTGTACGGCTTCAAAGTCCTTGGGATCAATAACTTTACCGTATTGTTTACCGTACTCGATGACAGCCCGTGCCAGTGGGTGTTCTGAGCCCATCTCAGCCGAAGCAGCGAGGATGGCAGCCTCTTTGCTATCAATTGTATCGTTCACCATGATGAAGTCAGTCACCACTGGTTTACCAATGGTCAGCGTACCCGTCTTATCAAGACAGATGGCAGTAACTTTGTAGGCTTTCTCGAGTGCCTCTCCACCCTTGAGGATGATGCCGTATTTAGCCGCCTGGCCGATACCGACAACAAGCGCGGTTGGGGTCGCGAGACCCATAGCACACGGACATGAGATAACGAGAACGGCAATCATACGCAGCACACCCGCCTCGACCGGAAGCCCAGCAATGAACACCCAACCTGAGAATGTTAGTACAGACAGAATAACGACGGCTGGCACGAAGTATTCACTAATCTTGTCGACAAGGTCTTGCACTGGCGCACGCGTTGCCTGCGCCTCTTCGACCATGCGAATGATTTGATTCAAAAGTGTGTCCTTTCCAATCTTGGTGGCTTTAAATTTGAAACGGCCTTCGAGGTTCACGGTTGCACCGATCACCTCGTCACCCTTAATGCGCTTGACCGGGAATGATTCACCAGTGACCACCTTTTCATCGATGTGGGTTTCACCATCAACGATTTGGCCATCGACGGGCACTTTCTCGCCTGGCTTCACCACGACAATGTCTCCCTCTTGGAGTTCTTCCAGTGGAATGGTGACTTCAGTGCCGTCACGCATTACGTGCGCTTCTTTAGCTTCGAGCTTCAGGAGCTCCTTAATGGCGCTACTGGCGCGACCCTTGGCTACCACCTCGACGTAACGACCAAGGAGAATGAAGGCGATAAGCGCCGCGGAACTTTCCCAGAATGGATGGTCGATATTAAAGAAGAGGAAGCCGAACATCGAGTAGACATAGGCGGCGGTGGTACCCAAGACCACGAGTACATCCATGTTGGCGGCGCCGATACGGACAGCCGAATACGCATTGCGATAGAACGGCCAAGCAATGACAAACTGAATTGGTGTCGAGAGCACCCAATAGAAGTAGTTGAGGTCGATACCCCAAATCTCATGGACGTGCGGCAGATTGAACATGTGCACGCCCATGTAATAGGCAATAATCGGTGAGGCTAACGCAAATGCGGCCACGACACGTCGCTTGGCATTCTGGCGCTCACGCTCTTCAGCTGCTTCTTCGTCTTCAACTGTCCCGGCTTCTTCATCTGGTCGAATGACGTCGTAACCGAGCTTGTTCACAAACTCATCGATTTTCTCAAGACTAATCTTGCTCTCATCAAACTCCAGGGCGACCTTCTGCGCTCCGTAGCTGGTTTGTGACTTAATCACGCCCGGCTGTTTAGAGAGAAGTTTGTCAATCAAAAGCGCACAACTCGCGCAGTGCATGCCTTTGACTTTGAGGATGAGTTTCGTCATACGATAAAAGAACTACTGATAAATGGGTTATTCGTTTCCGGTTAGACCTTCGAATGCATTCACGAGGAACTGCCCGATATGATCAAAGTGACCACGAACCGTGCCGGCATACTCACCTGTCTGAACTTCCCCGTTCGGGAGATCGAAGGTGCCGGCGTCGCTACTACTACAAGAGACTGAACAATAGAATGGGAAGGTGCCGCTCTTACTGGCAACAAAGTCTACCTCGATAGTGCCGTTAGCTGGCAATCGCTGAGAGATACCAAAGGCATCAATCGCGAAGCCGTGGTCGAAGTTGTCTTCGTTAATAACGGTCACTGAGACGCGGTCACACTGGTCAACAGTAATCTCTTCTGGCTCAAAGGCCCATTCGAGCTTCTTTGATACCACCGTGTATTCACGATCGACTCCCATACTTGGGTCACAGACGAATCGATCTGAGGTGGCACTGAAGAGTGCCCCGCCGATGATGATGACTGCCAATACGATGCCGATGATTACATACTTGTTCATACGCTATTCCTTACTTACATTAATTGCTTTAGTTTCAACGGTAATATATTTTCGCACCCACCATACCAACGGCACCATGAGCAGAATTGAACCGATGAGGAGAATCCACCACTGCTGGGAACTGCTCCAGCCAAAGTTGTCGATATTGAAGCCGCCCTTGGCCACCTGTACATCAAAGCTCAGTGTCTGCGACTCAGTCTCGCCATCCGGAATGAAGGTGACGAACGCTCGGTAGGTTCCTTCGCTCTCAAAGGCGACCGGCATCGTGTAGGTGTACTGGAACTGACTGACACCGTGTCCACCCGGAGCAGCGTAGGCCTTTGGTATCACTTCAAAGAAGTGCATGTGATTGTGTCCATCATCAGCCGGCATAGCAGCTGGTGGCATCGCATCAAGATTATCGAAGGTGGTGTTGCCTGGATACGTGTAAATCTTGGCGGAGTTATCGCTTTTCACGAAGGTGACGGTAATCGGATTCGCTTCAGTTTGTGACATCATCAGTGACACATCATTCGCGTCAAAGACTGCGAAGGTGACTTGATTCTTCCGGCCAACTTGTAAGTTGCGCGGCTCGGCCGTCACAAAGTACGGTGACGGCTCAAGCTCCATATTGAAGCTGTACTGGTCGGCAATCGCTTGGTTGGCAGCAGTATTTGGGTCTGGATCATGCATGCCGTGTAGCATCATTGGATCAACCGTCGCGCGGTACTCATCACCGGTGGCGTAGCCGTTTTCATCTTCAACGCGGTACATCATCATCATGCCACCATGGAGGTGCTCTGAGATGTGACAGTGGGTCATCCAATCACCCAGTACTGCCATCTCAACGAGGATATCAATGTAATCACCTGGTGGTACCATGGCGACGTCCTTCCAGACCATGTTTTGGTTTGGCACGCCGTTGTGACTCAGTACGACGAATCGTTGTCCGTGGAGGTGAATTGGGTGTTGCATGACATGGTCAGCATTGCCATCGTTCTGCAAGCGAATCTTCACCAGCTCACCCTGCTTGAAGGTCCAGTCGCTGAGCGGAATTTGCATACTCTCCTTGCCAGTTTGTTGGTCACGAAGAATCCACTCGACATTTTCAAGGGTGTTCACTTTGTCGCTGTTAGTTGGGTCCTCAAGTTGGAGGGTATCCAAGCTCGCCATCGGGTTGTCTTCGGTACTCCCATGACCATGAGCGTGGGCACTGTGATCAACCTGACCAGAAAGATTAACGGTCAAGAGAAGTTCCTTATCAGGTTTCTGATTGAGGTATTCGTTGCGGTACTGGGTAAAGAGCGCTTGTTCAGCTTCGTTGGCACGTAATGTATTGAATTCTTCTTCGTAGTCGGTGAAATCACTCTCAGCCTCCTCAACTTCAAATTCAGCGACCTTCTCAAAGCCATCCTCGAGGCGATTGACGAGCTCGTAGTCACCAGCTTCTGGGAAGTGAGCTTCAAAGACCACTCGTTCTGAGGCAGAGATGAGGAATTCGTCTTGGAAGGTTTCCGTTTCGTAGCGTCCCCATTCAGCGCCAACAATTTTCATTTGCACGCCAGGAATCGAGAGGCGGTACGTGCGCGCGTTGCTGACGTTGGTCACCTGGAAACGAATGGTCTCCCCTTCCTCGATATCAAGTTCGTAATTGCTCTCGCCGTTGACCAAGAATTCATTACCGAAGCGGCCGAGCAGGACGTGGTCAATCACGTCTTGATAGAAGGTACCCATTTCATTGTTCACAATCAAAATGTCATCAAGCACAATCGGCACTTCACGATTGACTGGATTCCAGTAATCACCCTCGAGTGGGTCAATCAAGTAGAGGCCGTAGAGCCCCATTTCCTGTCCGTAATCATCACGGGTGTGTGGGTGGTACCAAGCCATGCCTTCATCCGGGAAGTACAGTTCATAACGGAATGATTGGCCAGGCTTGACTGGGTCTTGGGTGACGTATGGTACGCCGTCAAAATTGTTATCAAGACGCAGACCATGGCTGTGAATGGTTTGGTCAATATCAGTCCGGTTGGTGAAATTAATGTAGATAGTCGCACCCTTTTCAACTTGAATAATTGGACCAGGGATGGAGCGATTGTAGGCCATCATCCGGAGCGTGCGGTTACCGACTTCCTTTTGGACGTACTCGGCCGTCACATCGTACTCATCACCATCTTCGAGTGTAACGAACTGCATGCCTTCAAGGGCGGTTGGAAGACCGGTCGTGTCTTTTGTGAACGGGGTGCCGTTGTGGGTTGGACCGAGATTACCGTACTTATCAACCGGCGTACCGTCAGCCAGCACAAATGAACCGTCCGGTAGTTTCTCTGCTCCTTCGAGCACTTCCCCGGCACCATTCATAATCGAACCATCGGCCATTTGGTGAATACCCGCGGTATCAACCGTCGTCGCGCCATGGTGATCACCGTGCCCGTCACCACTCATCGACTTGTAGTAGAAATTACTCGGCATGTAGTAGATGAAAATCAACGCCAAGGCGATAGACAGGCCGATGAAGTAGTTTCGCTGCATACCTAAAATCTTTAATTCATAATCGCGGGCCATTGGATTGCGCAGGTTGCCCGTTTCTCCGTAGCCGACTTTCTCAGCGGCCGCTCGTCGTTCTTTTTTGAGCGCGGTAATCTGTGCCTTCAAGACTTTAAGGTCAGTGGCGGTATTGAGTCCGTCGATATTAGCTGTTTCTTCGATGCGGCTGCGCTCTTCCTCGAGACGATCAACTTCCTTCTCAAGTCGTTGCAGGGCAAACGATGGATGCTCGAGCAACTTGCGGCGCTTCTTACGGTAATGCAGCCAAATTGGCACGAGCCAAACGGAGACTAAGAACCAGTGCCCGAGCCACAATGGCTGACCAAAGAGCCCGACACCATCCTCAAGTCCATGCACGTGGGCCACATTTTGATCAAGCGCGTTGTTGAACCATTGATTGAAAAACGCTTCTTGGGTGAGCGCCTCAAGGAGACTGTGGAGGCCTGAATTAACCCACCAGTCGTGAGTAAAAAGACCGAGCGTGAGAATGAACCCAGCCACAAAGACCATTCCCCAGCCCGTTACGCGCTCAACGGTTGGCTTGTGCTTCATGAGCCAATTGAGGCCATTCACGCCCAAAATGGCCATGAATGCCAAGAGGAGCAGAGGTAAAACGCGACCGATGGCATGGACCAAGAACATCAACCAGCCGTAGAGAATGTCGCCACTGGAGGCAATCTCGATAAGAATCAACGGTGTCGCTGGGTGCGGACAACCGACACCGACATTCCCAAGGAATAAGCCGAGCAGAAAAGCTTTAATGAGTTCGCCGCGCTTTTGGATGAAGGCCGGTGCCGCCCCTGAGTAGGTCGGCATGTGAATATTCAAAAGACCAATCTCAGACAGGGCAAAGACCAAGGCGAACATACCCGCGATGAAGTACACCCAGTTCTTGATTGGTTCGATATCATTACCCAAAAATTCAAGCGCAAAGCCGCCCAAGAGGGCGGCGATGATACCGTAGGTCGAAAGCATCACGGCTACACCGACACCGAAGGCGAGGGCCATACTGAGGCCTCGAATGATACCCTTCCCCATCGAGAGCGGCACAATGACGAACGCCAACGGCAGCGTACACGGCATCACAATCATGGTGAGACCGGTGGCAAATGAGAACAGGAACCATCCTAAACTACCGCCTGGAACGGTCGGTGCCAGGACAAAGAGATACAGCAAGCCAAAGATGATAGCGGCGGCAAGCCCAAGCGCGCCGAAAATGAGCAGGTTTCTAGTCTTGCTATCTTCGCCGGCTGCTGGCTTGGCTGGTTGTGAAGGAACTGGTGTGGTGGGTTCGGTCATAGGATTTTATCCCGAAAGCTCTTTGAGTTTGGCACGCAGACCATCCTGGTCTACCCCGCCGGTCGAGAACAATTCGTCATTAATAATGATACCTGGCGACGCAAATATCTGGTGCTTCTGCACGAGTTCTTGCCCTTCAGGGTCAGTCAAACTCACTTCACGGAAGGTCACACTCGGCCAATCTTTTTGCTCTGTCTCCCAAAACTCTTTGAAGGCAGCACAATTGTGACATCCAGGAGAAGACAGCTCTATCATCGTAATTTCACTCATACAAAATATGCGCGTTTACCAGTAATATATTAGTAGTGTAGCAAGTAAAACCAAAGTAATGAGAGAGTTATACACGACCACACTACTACACAGGAAAACGTATTTCGTGTAAGGCAACCTATGGCAGATTCGTCAGGTATACTAAGATACCGGCATGACCGGTTATTAAGATTTCAATTTACTATCAACGTACTAAAGTAAAAAATATGTTTACCACCCTTAAAAATAGCGCGCTGGCCACATTACTGGCGTTTATCTTGAGCTTTGCGCTCACTGTAACTGCGTTTGCTAAGACGTATGACGATCTTGAGATTGAAGCTGAGGTTGAAGATGGCGAAGCGGATGTCACTGTCACTTACGATGACGATGGCGACGAGGAAAAAGATACCTACAGCTTTGATGATATTGACTCCAAGGACGAGCTGATTAGCAAGCTATCGAGCGAACTAAGCACAAGCAAAAGTGCCGTAGAGGATGCCCTTACAATTACTGGCGACGATGCAGACAAGTGGGACGCTAAAGACGTCATTGATGAAGCGGAAGAATTAGTGACGGCAGCTGATGAGGCTATCGAGGACGCCAAGGATGACGATGACCTCTCAGATGATACGGTAGACGAAGCGCTGATTGCACTCTTCTCGGCTGAGGAAGCGCTTGAGGACGCTGATGATTACTACGACAACGGTGATTACAGTGCGGCTGAAGACAGCGCCGACGAGGCAGTTGAGTACGCAGAGGAAGTATTCGACCTACTTGACTACAATGCTGATGATTATGTCGACATGTCAGAAAGTGACCGCCAAGAGGCGGCTGAGGAAGCTATCGAGGACGCAGAGAAAGATATAGATGATGCTCGCGATGACATCGATGATGCTGAGGATGATGGCGACGACGTCGACAAAGCCGAAGATCTCCTAGAGGAAGCCGAGGATAAGCTTGATGATGCTGAGGATGAGTACGATGACGGCAACTACGTCGTCGCTAAGAATTTGGCCGAAGACGCTTCAGAACTAGCGGAGAAAGCGGTCGACACAATTAACGAGGAGAAAGACGAAGAGGACGAGGAAGCTGAAGAGGCGGCTGAAGAAGCCATAGAAAAAGCTGAGGGGTACATCGAGGCCGCTGAAGAAGCGATTGATGACGCCAAGGACGATGACGTCGATGATGAACAGCTTGAGAAAGCCGAAGACCGACTTAATGACGCTACGTCTAACCTCGAAGAAGCTGAGGAAGAACTCGATGACAATGACTACGACAAGGCCAAGGATGCAGCATACGAAGCCATCGATGACGCCAAGCGAGTGTTTGAGATTCTTGATGTCGACATGGATGATTATCTCGAACACAAAAACAACGACCAGGGTGATGACTACGTGACAATTTGCCACAAACCAGGCACTACAGCTGAAAAGACAATGTCGGTACCGTACGCCGCCAAAGCTGGTCACCTTGGCCACGGCGATACTATCGGCGGCTGTGATGAGCATAGTCATGATGACCACAAACACAAAGATGGTGATGACAAGTACAAAAATTACGGCAAGACAACTGATCGCGAGGAACTGCAACGACAACTCGTTGAACTTCTCAATCTCCTGATTGCCCTCCTCTCAAGTCGATAAGAGTTGGGTAGCATACAGCAAAAAGGCCGCGCCTTCGGCGCGGCCTTTTTGTGTCCCCCAACTCACGTACACTATTTATGAGCATTCTGACCACCAACAGATCGGTGCCGGGTGAAAGTAGACTGCCTGGTTACGCTCGGAAGGCGTGGCGCCAATCAAAATGCGCTCGAGAGGGCTGCATGCGGGCAATTATAGTAGAGACACGACCCCAGTCGGATAGCTTGTTTGCGAGACCGAGCGAAACTTGGTACAACTACTCCTTATGAAATTTCCCCAAGTAACAACCAAACGCAGTGCCACTGGACTTGGCCTGTTTGCGGCCGAAGATATCGCCAAGGACACCGTTGTCATTGAGTACACTGGCGAACGTATCACCACTGAGGAGGGCGACCGTCGGGGCGGCAAATATCTCTTCACGCTTGACGATGATTGGGTTATTGACGGCAAAGGTCGCGAGAATACCTCACGCTATATCAACCACGCCTGCAAGCCCAACTGCGAAGCAGAAATCGATGAAGCGGAAGAGAAGATATACATCCGTGCCCTAAAGCCCATCAAAGCCGGCGAAGAAATCACCTACGATTACGGTAAAGAATACTGGCTGGATCACTGCCAACCCTGTCTGTGTGCTACGTGTACGACTTAAGTAGCGGGAGTTTCCTCAACTGCTGATTCGGATGAGGTGTCCGGTTCTGTATCCTCACTTGTATCGGATGTTTCAGCTTCAGCGTCACTATCTGAGTCAGTGTTGGTTTCAGTTTCGGATTCAATTTCAGTATCGGTACCATCCTCTGTACTCGAAGCGGTCGCATCGGTGGAGCTGGCCATCTCTTCTGAGTTGGGAGCCGGCTCTGGTTTCGAACCTAATTCTCTATCGGCAACCTCAAGCACCGGACGGAAGGTGTTGGCGCGTGGGACTGGTTTTTCGTTATTATCAATATCACCACTGTCATTGTTCACATAATTAGATTGATCGGCCAACAATGCTGTAACGTTGATTTCAGCATCCGAACTATAGCCAACGTAAAAGGCACCGGCTGAGCTTCCTATGAGGGCTAGTGCGGCTATCAGAACAGCCTTAATAGAGAGACCAGAGCGTCGACGCACGGTAGTAGACGCAGGCGAAGCACTGGCGGTCCGTTTGGTAGCCACTTTTTTAGTTACCCGCTTTCGTGTAGCGGCTTTACGCACTGTTTTCCGCACCGGTTTTTCTTCGGCCATGGATGGCAATATTGTATCATTTGCTACTATAAGTGCTACATATGGTAATTATTGCCACCACTGCCGGAATCTTCGCGCTTGTTGTGCTCATTGTCACAGCAGCGGTGTTTTTGCTGGCGATGGCACTCCGCGATAACAGCATTATGGACATCGCCTACGGGCCAACCTTCCTGATTGCAACCGTTGCTACCATTTGGCTCACCGAGTCGTTTGGACTACTCCCCCTCGTCGCTACCGTACTCGTGGCACTGTGGTCAGCCCGGCTTGGCGTACGGATTCTCCATAAGAACTTCGGCAAACCTGAGGATGCTCGTTACGCTGCCTGGCGAGGGAATTGGCAGGCTCGGGGGCAGCTCTATTTCATCATCCGCAGTTATCTTCAGATTTACGTGTTGCAGGGCATCATTATTTCTATCGTGGCGCTGCCGGTTATCTTCATGATTGCTAATCCGTTCATCTTCAATCTGTGGTCGCTTGCGCTTGGTGTTAGTGTGTGGCTGATTGGCTTTGGTATCGAAGCTATTGCCGACTGGCAACTCGACCGTTTCATCGCCCGCAAAAAGGCCGGTAACGAAACCGCTGAGTTACTGACGACGGGACTCTTCCGGTACAGTCGCCGACCCAACTACTTTGGTGAATCATTACTGTGGTGGGGAATGGCGCTGATTGTGCTGCCTTTGCCATACGGCTACCTTGCCCTCATTGGACCACTGCTCATCACCTACATTGTAACTAAAGTGACCGGACCAATGTTGGAACGTATATTTCTTGAGCAATACCCAGATGAATACCGAGCGTATATGGAGACAACCAGCTACTTCATTCCTTGGCCGCCGGAAAAACCTGTTGCATAGCCGCATTTTTATAGTATAGTGCCGTGATATAGATGACCTGTCTCGCACACTTGAGCTTCGTCATTAATAGATAAGACACAATAATCTGAACCAACCACAACGCCCACAACGTAAAGATACCCGCACCCGCATCAACCACGCCATTCGCGCTAAAGAGTTGCGGGTCGTTGGTGCCAAAGGTGAGAACCTGGGTGTTTTGTCATTGAATGACGCGCTCAAGGCAGCTGATGAGGCCAAGCTCGACTTGATTGAAATATCACCAAATGCCAAACCACCAGTTGCTAAGATTATGGACTTCGGTCAATACCGCTATGACACCAAGCGCAAGGCCAGCGAGGTGAAAGCCAAGAGCCACGTCACCGAGACTAAAACCGTGCAGGTGAAAATTGGTACAGGCGAACATGACCAGCAACTCAAAGCCAAGCGCATCGCTGAGTGGCTCCAAGAGGGTCACCGGGTGAAGGTGGACCTGTTTCTTTGGGGTCGTTACAAATACATGGAAGCAGGCTTTCTCAAAGAACGCCTCGAACGCTTTTTGAAAATTATTCCAGCTGAGTACAAGTTGGCCGACCCAATCAAGAAGAGCCCAAAAGGCTTCACCACCACTATCGAGCGTGAAGGTAAAGCAATTAAGGCAGCCAAGATTATCGAGGAAAAACCGGAAGTAAAGGTGGAGAAAAAGAAAGAAACGACCGAAGTCGCGAAATCGAAGAAGAAGGACTTGGATGAGTTGATGGACATTGAAGGAGGATTGATATAAGAAAACCCCGGCGTTCCCGCCGGGGTTTTGGTTAGGCGTTCGCTTCAGCTCGAACCTTCATCCAGATTTTACCGAGTTCATTGCGCCCACGCCAATCAGGTCCACGACCCCAGAAAGCGTCGGTGGGAGAATTTTCAATCAACCAAGCGTCGCCAGTTGCTTTGAGCTTTCTTTGGATGTACTCGTGCTGGTCATGCTTCGCTCTCACTACTTCAGACATAATACGCAACTTATAGACTTCATCACAGTCCAGACGTCTCTGGTCACGGTATTGATGAGCGAGCTTAAGAGCAAAATGCGCCGAGCGCGCTGTCGCGATTTGCTCTTTAATGTCTACTTGTCGAACTTGCCATAGTGATAGGCGTGCTCTGAGGTATCAAAGTCAACTCCCCACACAATGACCCGAAATGCCGAGAAGTTCGACATAAAATAACCAGGTTCACCTGCATAGAACAAGACTGCCTCTCCATTTGGCACTTCACCGTAGAGTTCATGCATCACACTATCTCCTCGTTTTTGTCTCGGGTGAGCATAGCAAAATTTCATTAGAAAACACTGGACTTTTTACCCTAAATACGGTATATTCTCCCCACTTTGTCAGCTTCTCTCTGACAATACCCCGAAAACCGTAACTGGCTTAATCGCAAGAAATTGGAGTCAGTTCGCGGCAGGCGAGGAAAATTGTACGAGTGCGACGTACAGTCGAGTGAGTACAATTTTACCGAAGCCTAACAAAGAAATGGCCCAATTTCTTGCGATAAAGAATATGAAGACAAATAAAAGTTTCACAAAACGAATCAAGGTAACAAAGAACGGTAAGCTCGTGGCGCGTAAGCCTGGCCAAAACCACTTCAACGCCAAGGAATCAGGTCGCGAACGACAAGGTCGCAAGCGTACCCAGACTCTGAGTATGCCGAAGAAGCTTACTCGTCGATTTCTTCCTAAGAGCGGTGCGTAACCGACTCTTACTTAACTAACTGGATTAATTAACGAACTATGGCACGTGTAAAAGGAGGCGTAACATCAAACAAACGCCGTAAATACATCCTCGAACAAACTAAAGGCTACCGGTTTGGTCGCTCGAAGAAGAAGCGTGAGGCGCGTGAAGGTATCTTCCATGCTCACCTGCATGCCTTTGATCACCGCCGTGATAAGAAAGGCGACTTCCGCAAGCTCTGGATTACCCGCATCAACGCCGTTCTCAAAGCTAAAGGTATGAAGTATTCAACCTTCATTAAGCAGCTCAAGGACAAGGAGATTGTGGTTGACCGCAAAATCATGGCGACCCTCGCCAAAGACCGACCAGAAGCCTTCGACCGCTTCATCACAGAAGTAGCGAAATAAACAAAAACCCTCGTCACACGACGAGGGTTTTGTTAAATCTTTTCAATACTAATGATTTGATCAAATCCCTTGCCACACACATCTCCGTGTACAGAAGCTATATATGAATCTCGCATACCAAGAACCCTTACCTGGTCAGACGGCATCAGATCTTTTAACAAAGCTCTTTCTTCTTGAGACAGTATGTCATACGGCAACGGAACAAGGGTTGGAGGAAGTGTAACTAACTCTCCTAATTCAAAAAGTTTCCCTTCAAAGTTGGGGTTCGCGTTAGTCACCTCTATTGCATGACAGTCTTTCATTGTGCCAGCTGGTGAGCCTGCTTCCATAGCCCAAATATCTTCCCGTTGAAAGTTTATGTAGCTTCCCGTAATTTCAATAACTCCAAACCACATCTGAAATTCAGGATTCTGGTATAGACTCAACGCAAAAGCACAATGTTCCGATGACACTGACTGATTTGGCCCTTGGGGCTCGTAACGTGGACAATCTACTTCTCGAACCCTATCTGAAATCTCAATAAAATGATTCCCTGCACTCGGCTGGGGCACCGCCGCCAAATCTGACTCTAAACGAGAAACTTCAGTCTCGAGCTCAGACACAACAACATCTTTTTTGGCAGACTCACTCCAAAAGTAAAAACTGAGGGTAGCGAAGCCAATACTTAATATGAAGCTGGCAAGAACAAATGGTCTCATATGAATATGGTAACACTTGAAATCTCAAGATTGCCGCAGATGCGCGGCGCGCGAGGAAAAGGACGCGAGACGTATTTGGCATACGTTGAACGTAATTTTCCGAAGCGCAACAAAGCAGATGTGGTGAGCTGGGGATTTCAGAAGTCGATTTCGACTTCTTCATCTAGCGCAGGCGCCACCGCATTGAGTCCCAAATAATCCCGCAAGCGTTGCACGAGAAAGAGCGAGGAGCGCTCCTCACCCATGGTGACAAACACTTGCTTAGCATTAGCTCCACCGTGAGCAACGAGCTCAACGAGCTGGTCGCGGTCGGCATGGCCTGAATAACCTCGAATCCGCGCCACCTTAGCCTTCACCCGCACTTCCTTGCCGTCGATAGTCACCTTCTTGGCGCCGTCATGAAGCAAGCGACCGACACTGCCGACTGATTGATACCCGACCAACAGGAGGGTATTTTTCGAGTCCTCCAAGTAGCGCTTTTCATGATCACGAATCCGTCCACCATGACTCATGCCCGAACCGGCAATAATGATCTTGGCACCCTTCTCGTCGTGAATCTCCGCTGATTCAGCGCGTGAATGGGTGAATTTGAGTTTCGGAAAATGAAAGATATCATCGCCGGCTTTAATCTCCTCACGCACGGCATCCTTCAAGAAGTCTTGGTGTTCTTTATACATCCCAGTGACACTAATCGCGAGTGGTGAATCAAGGAACACCGGAATCGCTTCCATACCCGCTTCTTCAACGAGGTTATTGATTTCATAGAGCATGCCCTGAGTGCGCTCGAGTGAGAAAGCCGGAATCAGAAGCGTGCCGCCTTTCTTGATAGCATCCTCAATATAGAAACGAAGCAGTTCTGTGCGTTCCTCCACCTCCTCGTGTTGCCGGTCACCATAGACACTTTCCATCACCAGGTAGTCATATCCTTCGGGTGCGACAGGAGGATTGAGAAGCGGTTGTGGGACGTTGCCGATATCACCCGTGAAGACGATGTGTTTACCGTTACGCTCAAAATGCACCATGCCGGAGCCAAGGATATGTCCGGCATCGGTGAAGTAGCCGGTGACGCCATCGGGTAAATCGATGTGCTCATCGTAGCCAACGGTTTTCCATTGACGGAGCGCTGCATTGATATCATCGGCTTCGTAGAGCAGCTCATTGCCGTAGCGCTCCTTTTCATACTGCATGATTTTATGCGCATCACGGAGCATGACATTGGCTAAATCACGCGTCGGATGCGTGGAGTAGATAACGCCGGTAAATCCGTCGCGCACGAGCTTTGGGATACGTCCAATATGGTCGGCGTGGGCATGAGTGACCATGAGCACATCGATATCAGCTGGGTTGTACACAAACTCGTCAGCGTTGGCCTCCTGGGCAAATCGGTCACCCTGAATCAGTCCGCAATCAACCAAAAACGCCGCTTCACCGGTATCAAGGAGAAAGTTTGCCCCCGTTACACTTCCAACACCACCGTAGAATCCTAGTACTGCCATAGAGTTTGATTATAACGTGCTAAGACGCTTCGCAACGTAATATCCAACCGCCCCACCAGTGAGTCCCATGATGATGTCGATGAACGTATCAAACCAGTAGTTGGTCTCAATCGGTATTCCGGCCCAAAGCTCAAAGAGTTCCCAGCCAATCATGACCGTCAGGAGGAAGCTGAGAATAGGTAACCATTGCCCACGTACCTCCGGGAACGGTGGGATGCGTAAATCGGCAAAGGCAAAGATGCCAAGCGTAATGGCAGTCCCGCCCAGAAAATGCATTGGCACATCAAACCAAATGAAGCGCCAGTAGAGATAGAGCTCAAGGGCAATGATATGCACACCCGCGATGATGGATATCGTGATAAGAAAGACTATGGTATTGGGGCGTAACATAGAATTTATGGCACACATTTTAGCACGAAAAAACCACGCCGAGGCGTGGTTTTTTTGCGGAACTACAGACGCATGCTCCTGAGACTTTAGTCTAAGTGGGCGCCCTTTCCAAGCTCGTGTTTGAAATCCGATATTATACGCAGCCGCTTAAACAAATAATCGTTAGCGAGAAGTGCTGGGTGCGATGCGAAAATGTGATAGTGTGCCGAGCCATACTGTGTATGGTGAGAAGCAATAGCACATTTGCAGCCGCACTACTGTGCTTCGCAGCAACGAAACATTTTATACTTCATTGCTTTTGTGGTTATTTGCTTAAGTGGCTGCGCGCGGTTCTCAGTACGTCTTGCGACTACAGGCTGCCCGAAAGCAATGTATTCCGGAACATACGATATGTAGCCCCACACGTAGTATAGCAAAAGGCCCGCAGCTTCGCTGCGGGCCTTTTGCACACCATATTAGACTAGTCCTTCATGCGGATAGTCTCGTACATGATACGCTCTTGGGCGGTTACGTAATCATGCACTTCCTCTTCAGTGAACCATAGTTTCAGTTCTCGCTCGGCCTCTTCTGGAGTCTCTGAGCAGTGGATGAGATTCTTTACCCCTCGATTCTCGTAAGTGGAGTGCTCGTAAGAGTCGATAGTGAAGTCACCACGAATCGTACCCACATCTGAGGTACTCGGCTCAGTCGTCCCAGTTAGTTTGGTGACCACATCAACTGCTTTGTTGCCTTCAAGTACGAGGGCGATGACCGGAGCTTCCTTCATGTAGCGAACCACCACCCGAATGATGTCGCGGCCGTACTCAATCGCTTCCTTCTCCACCGGCAGGTTGTTGGCTTTCAAATCCTCAACCATCCGTTCACCTTTCTTGAGGTACCATTCGTCATCCTTGTTGTAATGGTCTTCGAGTTGCTTTTCAGTTGGCATGACCATTTTCATGGCGGTCAACTTCAGACCAACGCGTTCAAATCGGCCAATGATTTCGCCAATTAAGCTGCGTTGCACCGTATCAGGCTTCAGGAGCACCAACGTGCGTTCTTGATGTGGGTGTTTAGACATAGATAGCATTAAAATTACTGTTTAAATACAAGGAGAAATTCCCTCACAATTACCGCGCTAGTATAGCGTATACAGAAGAAAAAGAAAGTATTACGGCGCGACCGTCAACACCTCGGCACCAGCTTCGGTGATGACCACTGTATGTTCAAAATGCGCGCTGCGTGAGCCATCTTCGGAAAAGACACGATAGCCATCTCCTTCGTCATCAAACGCCACGTCCCCCCGACCCTCATTCACAATCGGTTCGATAGCGTAGACATGCCCCACTTCAATCAGTGGTCCTTCGCCTTTCCGACCGACGTTTGGAATCTGTGGTTCTTCATGCACCCCATAACCAACACCGTGCCCACACAAACTGGCGACCGGCCCCATTCCTCGCTTTTCGACATACTCCTGAATGGTCGCGCTGATATCACCAATGTGATTGCCTGGCTTAGCGACCTTGATAGCTTCCTCAAGGGCGCCTTTGGTAATTGCTAAGAGACTTTTAGCTTGTTCATCTATCTCACCGACCCCAACGGTAATACCTGAGTCGACGACGAGTCCGTTCTTACCAATCGACATGTCGATGTTAATCACGTCACCCTCCTCAAGGATTTCATCCTCAAGTGGAATCCCGTGCTGCACCACATCATTGACCGACGTGCAGATAGCCGCTGGGTACGGCGCTGGCGCAAATGACGGATGATACCCATAGAGGACTGGTTCAACCCCGTACTGCCCACAGAGCTCCATCGCGACGTCATCTAAATCTTTAGTGCTCGTGCCCGGCTTCGCCTCGTCTGCCAATGTTTGGAGTATCGTCGCCAAAATGCCACCAACCTCACGGAGTATCAAAATCTCTTCGGCTGATTTTTTGGTAATCATGCTGTGAGCTCAAGGGTGGTCATAATCTCTTCGTGTACCGCGTCGATACTGGCGGTACCGTCGATGTTATGCACGACGGTCTCGGGACGACCACGATAGTATGCAATCAGCGGCAGGGTGTCTTCGCGGTACCACCGCAAACGCTCCTCGATAGATTCATTGGTGTCGTCTTCGCGTGCCCGCGAGGTCATACGCTCACGCACCACCTCCTCAGGGGTATCAAGGTAGATAACATCAAGCGCGGTGCGTTCAAAGAACTTCAGCGCATCCTCTAAATCAGGCACCTGAGCTAAGTTACGTGGGAAGCCATCAATCAACAGATGGCTCTTCTCATCGAGTTGGTCGACCATCGCCTGGCCCCAGAGCACGGCCACCAGGAAGTCTGGCTGGAGGGCGCCAGTATCGAGGGTAGCTGCTACCTTCTCTTCAGCAAAGGTCTCCTGTTTGGCCGCGAGCGCTCGGAACCGGCGACCGGTCTGAATGTCGACTACGCGGCGCCCCGGGTCACGCGCCTCAAGCACGTCCTTAAGGCGCGCAATCTGGGTACCCTTACCACTCCCCTGTGGGCCGATGAAAATGACGGTTTTTGGATTCATAGTTATGTGCTTAGTGTACGGGAGATGTCCAAAAACTCAAGCTGGGCTTTGATTTTGTCTATGGTATCCTAGGCGTCATGAAAAAGAACATTATCTGTCTTGGTGGCCTACCAGGTGGGGGGAAATCAACCGTTCGCAACATCTTGGCTGAGCAACTTGGTTGGAAGATGTTTTCCACCGGTGACTACATGCGCGGACTCGCCAAAGAACGCGGTATGACTTTCGATGAGTTCAATGCCCACATTGCCAACCACAAACAAGATGATGAATTAATCGACGCTGAGCTTGAGCGCATTGAACAGGAGGAAAATAACATCATTGTTGATTCCCACCTCGCCTTTCATTTTGTCCCAAGTGGCTTCAAGGTATTTTTTGATATATCACTTGAAGCATCAGCTGAACGTATTTTCAATGACCGGGACCGAGACACTCGCAAGTCGGTTGGAGACGTTATGGACACCTTGGAAGAAGCCAAAGCACGCATCCAAGCGCGTATCGACAATCATAATGACCGCTACATGCGACATTATGGCCTGACTCCGTACGACAGCAGCCAATATGATTTGGTCATCAATACAGAAAAAAACACGGCTGGCGAAATCGCTGAGCGTATCATTGCTGAGTTTAAAACCTGGCGCACGGTATAATAAATGCCATGCAAAAACGGCACATCATCACCATCACCGGTAAACCTGGGAGTGGCAAATCTTCGACCGCTAAGCAGCTCTCAAAACTGCTGGGCTATCACCGCTACTACTCCGGCGCGATTGTGCGTGAGATTGCTAACCGTCGTGGGGTGACACTGGGACAACTCAACAAGATTGCTGAAACTGAGACTGACATCGACCGTGAGATTGATGAGGCGATTAAAAAATTAGCGAGCCAGGACCAAGTGATTGTCGACGCTCGCCTTGGTTTCTATTGGATTCCTGAATCGTTTAAGGTGTTCCTCGACCTCGATATCGATGTCGCAGCAGCGCGGATTTTCCATGACATTGATAGTCGTATGAAAAGCGCTGAGTACGCACTTAATGTGGTTGATGTTGAACAAGGTATCCGTGAGCGTATGGAGAGTGAGCGCAAACGCTATGAGAATCTCTACGGTATCAACCCGTATCACCACAATCACTTTGACCTGATTATCGACACCGCGCAAAATAACCCAATGAGTGTGGCCTTAAAAATATTCGACCATTACAAGTTATGGCTCCGTACTGAAAAATGGAAGCCGGTCGTGGAGCGAGCCATCGTCGGACAGTCGTTACGGTAAGGCTGCTAACCAAAAGCCGCGTGAGGGTCAAGTTTCTAATTCGCGTACGCTCACAAGAACTTCCTCCCCGGGCTCGCGGTTCGTCGCCTTAGGACTTAGGCTCCTCACAACGCTCCGCCTCAAAAAGCTAGAAAACTCTCCAAACGGAGGGTTTTCCTTTACGCTTTTTGCGAAGCTTCACGCGGCTTTTGGTTTACTACCTTAAGTTCTATTTCGAAACTAAGGGAGTGAGTTTGAGAATTGCTTTAGATGCGCGGCGCACAAGCGAAATTTTACGAGTGCGGCATGGAGCCGAGGGAGTAAAATTTCGCGCCGTGCAACAAAGCAGATGGAGTGATTCTAATACTCACGCAGCGATACTTGGGCGTCGATACGTCGGATGAGGTCGAGTACCACCGACACCACAATCAGCAATGCCGTACCACCAATCGCGAGCGCTGCCACACCGGTGACAATCTGCATACCAATTGGGAGCACTGCCACGGCTGAGAGGAAGAGGGCGCCGACGAGCGTTAGACGAGTCACCAGATTACCAAGGTACTCGGCAGTCTGCCCACCCGGACGAATCCCTGGAATGAACGCCCCGCCACGCTGCAGGTTCTTTGACACCGCTTCTGGGTCGAAGGTCACGGCCGTGTAGAAGAAGGTGAACGCGAACACGAGCACAAAGTAGGTTCCGGCGTAGAGTGGCAGGTTGTTGAAGAATTCAATGACGTAGTTCGAGAAGCTC
>ERZ869936.830-NODE-830-length-25874-cov-8.796197_pt1 | contig 25874 bp, 23 predicted proteins | sample MGYA00520876_ERZ869936 | MGnify/ENA primary metagenome ERZ869936 (study PRJEB32218, sample SAMN09650985) | biofilter metagenome | isolation source: enrty point of leading RO module | place: Saudi Arabia: Thuwal, RO plant located on Red Sea | collected 2016-02-17 ... | reverse complement strand
CCCGTGGCTCCTATTTCACCAGGCGGCCCAGGCGGCCCAGGTGGGCCAGGTTGACAGATTGAGGTACAAACGATCACATTCTTCACAGGCAAAATCTTACATGAAGGACTCGTACGATCCTCCATCTTTCTAAGATGGAAAATATTCCCGCAGCTTATTCATCCGATAAAATACAACCGAAACTATAATTTACTGCGGCAGTTGCCGCGTAACCTCCAACAGAACCTTCCACTTCACTCAAGACCGCAACCAGATCACCTTCGTGAAGTTCAACTGGAGTCTCTATGCAAGCGGATCCACAGTATGCCTTTGAGTTGTTAGTACCATCGGGTACATTAATCTCAACCGACAAGTCCGTGGCTCCTTCGAAAACGTATTCACCCTGAGGACCACAATGAGCCTTGTAAAGAGTGTAGGTGACGCTTCCTTCATTGCTCGCTCCCTTGACCGCAGCACAAATGTGGTTGACGCTTATATCTTCACAAATAGTGTAAGCCACACGGTAGAATTCCGAAGCGTTGGCTTGAGGGGCGGCCACATCATCTCCGAGACCTATGAATTTGTCACCACCGCCGTCCATGAAGTCGGAGAAGTGCAGGGTTACACCTTGTACACCGCACGGCGGACAAATTCCGGCAGCTCCCTGAGCACCAGTAGCTCCTTGAGCACCAGCAGCTCCCTGAGGACCCTGGGGACCCGTCAGGAACTTGCACGGACACGGGCAAACGCAGCACGGATCGCACTTCTTCTCTTCACACTTCTTCTTCTCTTCACACTTCTTCTTGTGACGACCTCGGTGTTCATCAGAATCAACTATCGGATCGGCAATTTGACACGTCCGTTCCTCGTGATGTTTCTTCTTCTTGTGACATTTGTCCTTATCCTTGCGACACCGATGCTTTCGATCTTTCTCTTCTCGACCCATCTTTTACAATAGCGAGAATTTTCTTCGTTTCTCGATTCACTAGAATCGAGACAACTGGGTTTCATTGACGAACGGAACTTTGGCGACAGATTCGATAGAATCCTGCGGTATCTGTGGTGGTTCCCAAAACGACCTCTTGAAATCCATCGAACGGTCTAGCTCCGAATCGTTTCGCCAGCGGATCCGTATTGAGCAACATGGGGAGCTTTTCCGGTTGAATTTGTTCTTCTTCACCCCAACGAGCCACCTGCGGCCCGGGAATGTGTTTCACTTTGATAGGTGCTAGATGATCTTTCAGAATGTTGCGCTGGAACTCAGAATCCAAGAACACTTCAATGAAATAACCAGGGAATCGCTCGCGTACTCTCTTGTCGTTCTCGGCTCTGAGTCCTGTTTCGGTCACCAGAATGATGTGTTTCGGCTTAGCTTTGCCCGGTTCCTCCTGCAAAGAAACGTACTGGTCCACTATTTGAAATCCACTCTTCTTCACTTCGCGACCTTTCTCGTTGAGAAGGTAGAAGACTACTACCATTCGAGTTTGATCAGCACTGATGTACACACTGGAGAAGTTCTGTCTTCCCTTCAGGATACCTCTACGCTCTCGTTCTGCAAGAAGTTGGTCGAGTGTCAAAGTGGTGTCTTGCAGAAAGGTCAAGTCGTGTGGAAGGAAGCTGAGTGTGTCGGGATCTTCTAATAGGTAGACAGGGTTGAGTAAGAATCCGCGCTCGAGCATCATCTCACCTTCGATCCGTTTCACGCGGAAAAGTCTGCGTAGTTGTTCGCGTTGTTCAGCATTCATTCTGCGGGGTGATCTTTTGGCTAATTGAAAATTAAGCAGACCGTTTTCCAGAGATCCCCATCCGTTCGGATTGGGATACTATTGGTAACTTTACGCATCGTCACCGTCGCTGCCGTCGTCACCACCGTCATCGGCAGGATCGTCCATGCCTCTCATCTCGGAAACCGAGGGAACGCTGAACCCCGTCATGTTGGGAGAGGTCATGTTCTGTCCGAATCCGGGCAATGTGGGCATTTGAGGCAAAGTGGGCAAGCCTAAACCCTGAGACAAGTTAGGAAGGCCTGAAACGCTGGGCATGGGCTGATTCACGTTGGGAATGCCTGAGACGCTGGGCATGGATTGATTCACGTTGGGGATGATCTGACCAGAGACACTGGACGTGGATTGCGATCCGGCATTGGGGTCGACGTAGTTGAGCTTCATGTCAGCGCACACCTTGATCAGATCGACCGTGAGTGGACTGACTGCTTCAGTGACGGGATCCATCAAACCATAACAGATGTACTCGTTAGGAACCGTGCCGGCCTTGATGGCGAGGTTGTGTTTGACTTCGCGATAGACTCCAGGAATCTTAGTGGGTACGGCCTGAATGCGTTGCTGGGGAACAGGTTGGCTCACCGGCATGTTGGTGGGGAATTGAGGAAATCCCGGCAGCTGAGAGACACTGGGGAGTGTCGACATCACAGGAGAAGGAAGACCGGCCCCGGCACCCAGTCGCGAGATTTGCTGTTGAGCAGTCTTCAATTTAGTACAGTTGACGCACAAGAGAGTGTTGCCGACCATCTCGTTGGTGCATTGTTGTCCGGGAGTCTTGCCACGGGTGCGCACGTAGCGGCATTGACGGCTGGGATCGACTGGAGCAGCAGGAGCAGCAGTCTTACCACGCTTGGCTCCTGTCAGCTGAACAGGAGCACCACCGAAGCCCATGATCGAAGGAGGATTCATCATACCAGCCGAGGACATACTGAAACCACCCGGCATCATGGGAGCTCCGCTCACAGAGGGAAGAGCGGAAGCGGGCGCGGCCGGCGCAGAAGATGCGGCAGGCAACTTCAGAACTTCAGCCATGCTGTCGACGTTCAAACGACCTTGTTGAACCAAAGTGGGAATGGCCTGCACCAAAGGTGCGAGAACGTTCTGACGGATGAGCTGAGACAGACCGGCGAAGACAGCGGATTCGTTGTTCATGATGAAGTATGGGATCAGGGTGTACTGTGCACTCAGGATTGTGTTTGAGGCTCCTTTATCTTTTCGAATTCAATCCTTCAGTTCGTATATTCATAACAGGATGATGTTTAGCCCCATAATAAAAGAATAATTTCAAAAAATAACTACACCATAAGCTGGATAGATGAAAAACGATAAGTTGTTCGGAATGTTTTGCTGTATCGTTGGATTATTCTAAAAGAATCCCACACTTCGAAAATGTCTATTCTGGACGAGTATCCCGTCTTCATTGGTGCATTCACTTCACGTCTTCCGCATCGTTTCAGGATGAAATACGCTTTGTTGCACAACGGTACTCTGTACAAGAGGGTTCGTACGCGTAGAGACGATCTTTCATGGGAACGACTTCGGATCGAAGAGCCTTTTGTCTTCATCGATCCGAAGTCTGAAAGAGTTCTCGTGGCCAAGCCTAAAGTTAAAGCTCACTCAGGAGTACGACGGGAATCTGGTAAACGTGATAGATTGTTCATCAGGATGAGCACAGATCCTTCCGAGAGAACTCCTCGCAGACGACACTCTTATCCAGACTTGCGATCGACTAGTACATCTTCGACACAGTCCTCGTCTTCCGAATACACTTCTACTTACTACTACTGAATCGTAGAGCGCTTCCAGCAAATACTGGAAGCACTACAAACTTTTTTCTGACCCTTATTCAAAAGGAGATGAGTTGCAATAATCAGTCTCTCGTGACTTGCGGACAGAACCCGTGCTATCGCATATTCACTGGGCGACGTATCGTATCGGACACCCTACCCACCTCTTGTGATTTCTGCTATCTTCTCAGATGCAGTGACAGTGCCCTTTTCCAGAAGCAAAATACTGGATCGTCCAATTGTACTTGGGCTCGTGTGAATGTTCCCCCGAACACTCCATTCATTTTCTACGATTTGGCCGCCGAGCTCATTTGCTTGATTAACTTCGGTTCTACTGGAGGACGATGTGGACCGAACACTCCAGTCAACCCAATGAATCCTAACAATCCTACACCTGTCATTCCGGTAGCTCCAGGAGCTGGTGGCGGAGGAAACGGTGGCAGTGTGGTCGGTCCAGTGGTATCGGCACTTCCGTTCGCGAACGGAACGACCAGCGTCTTTCCCATGACTAGTGCTAATTTCAATGTCGTTTCGAACGGAAACGTCGTGGGTGCTACCACTCCAGTCATGACTAGTAATCAAGCAGGTGACTTGGTAGTGGCCTCCATCGGACGTTCTAGTTCTCTAGCAGTGGGCACTGGAAGTTTCGTCGGTGCCAACGTCTCAACTGCGGATCTTCAAGTCACCGTGACTAACGGCAGTGTTGCTGGTGAAGTTCCTCAAGAAAACGGTCAACCGTCCGACGGTACTGTTCTTCACGGCAGAGCTACTGCCTGACCCTCAGGACCTTCCGTTGCACTAGTTTCCGACAATGGTGCCTACGCACAATTCCACCTTCTCAACAACAGCGTGGTGCACGCAGATCAAGATGCCTCTCATGCTGGTGGTTTGGGTATCGATTGCTCAGCCATTCATGCTGCCGCTCCGTCTTCGATGGCTCGTGGTACTGCTTCCGATCGAGCACTCATCCGAACCGGTGGTATGCCTATGTCTACCGGACTTCCTTCAGGAGGTGCTCTGACGGTCGCTCAGGTGGGATTCGGAAGACTTCAGAACGAAACTATTCAGGCAGTGACCATTGACACTACCAAGGGATGTACGGTGAAGACTCAACTGTTCGAGGACATTTCTCCAGAACGTCGTCCTCCTCTAGGCTTCTTCTCCTCTCGAACTATTCTAGGATCGGTGGGTGCAGAGCACGCTCCTGGAGTGGGTCACGGTGCAGTCACCTCAGGTCTGGCCACCAGTGATGCTTCTCTTTTGGCAACAGCCAACGGAGCACTCTCAGTAGGTCACTCGAGGTGTGAAGAAGTTCAACAGGCAGTCGGTCTGGCCTCACAGGCGCTAGGTCGTGCTAATCAGGCGTTAGGCGCTTACAGTATGGCTCAGGGACACAACGCTCTGGCTTACATGCACGCTTCTCGTATGCTGGCCGTGCCTACTCCCATCAATGCCAACGTTCAGGACAACGCTGATCGCATTCAAGTAGTAGACGTTCCACTTCAAGGATATACTACTTGTGAACGAGTCACCGACGGCACTAATGTGACGTCCTTCCGTCTCACGACCATTCTCGTGTTGGGTGATACTCCGAACGATGCTGTCATTGACACTCCCAACGGCCCCACCCTGGATTTCCGTCGTGTGCCGTTCCTTCCGTACAACGGAGCGGCCATCGTCAACGCTCAGCTGGTCACTCCCAGACTCATTTCAGACGACACTAGATACGTGCTTCCTGCGTTCGGTGCTGAATATTGTTTCTTGGTCACTCGTACAGGATCGGACAACCAGTTCAGTCACATTGTGTCTGCTCTACGACCTAAGTGCATTCCTGTGGACGGACCTCAAGGTGATGCAGCTCTAACCATCACCACTGTATCTCATGAAGGACAGGGAGGTGAAGGCTTCACCATTCAGATCGTTGAAAACATTCCCTTCACTGTGACCGTGGACGGTGTGTCTGTGCCCAACCCTCGTATTACCCCACGTGTGCCTACACCTTTCCTCATCACCAACCAGACGGATTTCCGTGTACAGGGAAGATTGTACGGTGGATCGTTCCATTGGACTGAATCTCCGTCGGGCAGCACTGAAATCATCTGTCCTGGAGCGCGTCCTCCCACTCAAGTGGTAGTCAGCACCGCCGGAGTGGTGAACAATCCGCTAACTTCTTGTCCGGAATGCAACACTTGTAACGCCAATGTCGACCCCGTTCAGACTGGATTGAGCACTACCTCTTTCAGTGTCCCGTACACTACCACACCGCTCGTTTCACTCAACACTCCAGTGACTACTTTCAGCGCTCAACCTGTCGTGAACAGTGCCCTGAACGGACTAATTTAATGATGTTTTCGTAGACTATTCACTACTCGGATGTAGTGAATAGAATGTTTTCTGTCCTCTGATCCAGAAAAGTTCTCGCTCTATCGAACGCGATTACTGTTGACAGAACTACGTATTGTGTGGAGAATACTCTCCCAATTTTCTAACCGAACTAACTACACAATGTTCTAGTTCCGTGAGGAAACAGAACGTTCGACGGTGATCTTACCAGAGGAGGATGCGAACGATGATTGCGAAAACGATGGCGTGAACGAAAACACCGAGAATGTTAGGACATCCAGGACCGTTGAGCAAGCTGGGGAGACCGATAGACGTCCAAACAGCATTGGTGAAGTTGTACGCTACGGGTGAAGCGATCAAGAAGAAGAGAATGGCCAACGAGATTGCCATCCACCACTTCATGGAGGAAGTGACAGTGGGACGATAAGTGCGAATGGTATCGCCGACAGGTGTGAGGTTCACAGTTCCGTTCAGATTGCTCATCTTTTCAGGTGCTCGGATTTTTTTTCCAGTTCCGAAGTGCAGTCTGCACTTTCTTTACTTCATTCATCATTGGAAGCGTGGGTAATTATGCCTTAAACCAATCACTGATATTTTCAACAGATATCTGATTCGTGAATTCCACTTTTCTCCTAAAAGGCAACCGCACTATGGCCACTCAAGCAGCTTGGATTGGAAATGTGGAGATCTTACAACGTAAGGTCTTCGAACTAATCGGACGAGTCACGACGGACGTTCAACAGATCCATCTATTGCTAGACCAGTCCGCCATGGACAATTATTGGAAACCGGCCTTCACTCATGAAAGCGTGGACGCAGTCAACAACTACGAGAGTCTCGAGTTGTACGGTGATGCCGTTCTCGGGTACGCCTTCCTGATGTACCTTCGAGAGTTGGCTAAGGCTCAAGGAAGAACGCTCACTGCTCAACAGGGCACTCTCTTACTCAACGAGTACATGTCTAAGGATTACCAGGCCAAGCTGGCAACACAACTGGGGCTGGTCGAATACGTGAGATACGATCCGGGCAATCCTAAGATCAACAAGAGTGTTCGTGAAGACGTTTTCGAAGCGTTCTTCGGTGCACTGAACAATATTGCCGACGATCGTTTGGCTCCCGGAGTGGGTTACATCTTCTGTTACAACCTCTTGCGAGAGATCTTCGGCCAGATTCCTATTCGGTTCGATGAAATCAGACAGGACGTCATCACCCAACTCAAAGAGATTCACGACAAGATGGCTTGGGGTCAACCTCAGGTCGTTCCAGTGAAGAATGATCGTCCGGAACTGGGTGAGTACAAGATAGAGATCAGAGCACTGAACGGAGAAGTTTTGGGAACCGGATACGGCAGTCGTGACGAAGCTGAGAGGAGAGCGACGGAAGTCGCTTTGCAGAAGTTAGCTCAAAGAGGCATCACGCGCGAGACGGCAGACGAACGTAAATTGGAGAAAGCTAAGCTGAACAATCCACAGTTCGAACTGCAGTACAGACGTTTGGAGAAAGCCATCGAGCGTCTCAACCAGTACTCCACTGCCGCCGGAAGAGCCAACATTATCGAATTCAAGGTGGTGAACAAGTCGTCGGTGAGGACTGGTAAGGGCTACAGATACACTGTCGGAATCGAGGGTCTCTACCGTAGTCCCAGTGGCACCAGTGAATGGAGCACCATCGATCAGTACACTGGAGACGACAACGCTCAGGCCAGAATCGAGCTCATGAAACAGTTCGCCGACAAGCTAGGCGTTCCGGCGACCATCTAAAAAAAAGTCAAATCATCGTACATTAGTGCGATGATTCTGCGGAAGTTATCCACTTAGAAATTGTTCAAAGCCTGAAGAGAACGGGGGCTGAGCTGACCGGCGAAGGCTCGCTGCGAACGAGGGCTCATCTGACCGACAGCGCTGCGGATCTGACCGACAAGAGTGAGGCCGTCACCACCGGTGGGAAGACCCAAAGCCTGAGCAATGGTACGAAGCTGCTCGGTGTTGAAGGTGTAAGTGGGTCGGTTGGTGATGCGAGGGGGAGCCTGCGAAGCCTGAGCGGCAGCCAGAGCAGTAGCCTCGCCAATGTTCAGAACACGATCGGTAGATTCAGCGGGAGTACCAGCACGGAAGCTCTGAGCACCACGAAGGCCCTCCAAGTAACCACCCTCGAGTCCGGTGCTCACCTCACTGGCCTTGAGGTAGTCAGGGAAAGCGAGACCGTTCGAACGAGAGGGCGAACGAGAGCGGGAACGAGAGCGACCGTTGTAACCGTTGGAGAAGCCCACGGCGGGCATGTCGTACTTGGTGCCAGCCTCACGAACACCACGGTAGTAAGGATCGAGGAGCTGAGCGGCCTGAGCGGCATTCACGCCGTACTGCTGAGTAGTACGGGAGATGAGCTGCTGCCACTGCTGAGCGGTCATGCCGGGATTCTCCTGCTGGCTGAGGATGAGGTGATCCAAGAACTTAGCAGCCTGAGCAGCATTGACGCCGGGACCGGTGAGCTGGCTGATGAGAACTTGGTAGCCCTCACGATCGAGACCACGGATCTTACCGTTCTGGACGGTGGCACCGAGCTCCCTAGGAGTGTACTGACGAAGCTCCGACTGGTTGATGTCAGCGTATCCGGTGGGGAGATTTTGAAGAGTGGAAACTCCCTGACCGTACACATTAGAAGTGCTCTCGTAATCCATACCATCGTAACCGTTGGAGTAACCGTTGCGAGAGTTAGAGCGAGAGCGGGAACGACCGCGACCGGACTGAGTGCCAGGAGTGTTGGCCTGAGCCTCACCGCGTCCCTGCCAGTACGGATCGAGCATCTGAGCGGCCTGAGCGGCATTCACGCCGTACTGCTGAGTGGCCTGAGAGATGGCCTGCTGCCAGTCGCTGCGGTATCCGCCATTGGAGTATCCACCGTTGCCGTTGAAGAGGCCAGCCTGGCGGATATCGCGTGCCGCAGCAGCAGCATTCACACCGGGACCCGTAACAGATGAAATCATCTGCTGATACTGATCGCGCGAGAGACCTCCACGATTGCGAGGAGATTGGTTGCCGTTGAGACCTGAATAGTTCATTCTCTTTTCTAGATGGTAGATTTTTTTTAAGCGCATTCCGATGAATTCTTCTGAGACCGAACGTGACTGCGCTTAAGTCAGCAATACATTCCTCTAAGTTTGAGGCAATCTGTTCTACAGATCGAACATAACCGTAAGTGTGTCCATGAAGCTATTGAAATTTATTCAGTCTCTACGTTCTAGTCCGTGCACACGTCCGGTGGGGTTCAACTTAGGTGGAAGCGATGTTTCACCGAATTTCTTTTAAACTTCCGATGGGAAGTGTAAAACGAATGTCGCTATCGAGTTCCGAGTGTATAGGAACGCTTCTGTATTCGAGATCTGCTTTGAGCGATCCGATCGAAGATCGTTTCTTGCGAGACACCCTTTCAATGATTCAAAGAGATGCCTTCCTTTCGAAGTTCATCCGTCCCGTCTGTGTGGACCATCCTTCTGTCAAACAACACCTTCGTAATAACGAATCTGGCCTCGTTGTCACCAACTGGCCGGTGTTTGTGACCAAATTTCCAGGCGAGCCCACCAGAACGGTTCCCCTCAATCGTCAAGAAGATTTATTTCAACGATTGCGTACTCTATTCGGTGAAAGACCCATCGAGCCCTACCGTCCCGAACCGGAGGCGTACCGAATGAATAAATCTCCTCAGCCTCACCGGACGATTCCACCTCAAGGAGACGTCCTCGACGGTATCGTGGAGGGAGAGTACGAACCGGAGCGTCCTCGTAAATCGAAGGGTAAACACGTGAAGAAACGTCCCCGTACAGAGGAAAAAGGTGACGATGCTATATCCATCGGTAGCACTGGACTCAAATTTCAGGTAGTCCTTGACTCAGACGAACATCAGAATTCGCCCAATCAAACCGAAGTGCCCTCTGTCGAGCCTGTTCCTGCACCTCAATGATTCTGGGATGTAGGGACACTCGTGACGGAATGTTGCTCTTAAGTGCACTCACGTATCCGTCGTCTAAATTATCCGTTACGAAATGTTCGTTGCAGAACGGACACTTGGCCGATTTGAGTAATACTTGACAACTACTACAGCTAGGGTGACCGCACAAAGGGAATTCTGTTTCTGGGCGATTCTGACGACACAACAGACATTTGTGCTGTGAACTCTCCAGTGATTTGAAATCCGGAGGAATCTTGAGCTCCTCTGTGTGAGTGCTCGAGTAGTAGTACGGATTGTCACTTTCTTGTAAATACTTTTGTTGAAGAATGTTTCCGTGCAATTCGATCGTTCGAAAGAAAGGTTCCCAAGCTTCCGGATCGCTCAGCCACGGACGTGACGAGGCCAATTGAACACTTAGTCGTAGTATTGGCATGAGCAACTCTTGTTGTGAGAGTGCATCCGTCAACTTCTTCAAAGTGTAAGATTCCGTATAGATCTCGTTTGGGCTGGGAATGGGAGTTCTGGGACGATTGTACAATAATTCGACTGGACGAGAACCTCGTTTTATGGTGAAATATCCAAATCTAAACAAACTGAAGGCGACCAGAGCGTCCGACTGCTGTCTTTTGGAAGTGTACTGCTTCGGAAAGAAATAGTTTCCGATTCGACCGAACTTTTGATAGAGTTCTTCATCTGTGTAATAGCTCAAGAGTTTGCGTGCCGGATAGTGTTCGTACGGATTGGCCGTTACCAGATACAAATCGATCAAACTCATTCGCTCTAAAATAGAACCCAGAGCATTCCTGGAAGGTCTCAAGTACCGGAGCCAGTAGATAGAATGCAAAAAGAATTCATCGGAAGCAGAGCGCAACTCTCTAGGAATGTAGAGGCCCATCTGAGGAGCGATCACCTCTATAGGTGGCATCAGCTTCGATCCTAACAATCTCTCCAAGAATCCGTGTACGGATTCCGGATACAATGCATCGTCTTCGTCGATGAGACTGAGATAGTAGACGGCTTGTCGATCTGATAGTCGGTCGAGCAGGTAGGCATGCTTCCATCTATCAATGACCACATGATCCTTGGTCACTGCGTACGGAAGTAACCACGGAACTTTCAATCCAGCCAGATCCCAAGAATCGGTAACTGGCTCAGTGGATGCAGGAACGGCATGCGGATAGTCACCGACCAATCCTTCGTACTGATCGTAGTTCCAGGTGGACTGTCGGCGTTGCCAATTGATCGGCTGAACTGTCCACAATTCATTCGGTGCTCTCTTAGGACCTTCGTACTGTGCTTCGGTTTCTTCCGGAAGCACTATTATAGCCTCTTGTGGTGGTAGGAGTCTTCCCACACGATTCACTTCATTCACGAACATCCTTTACAGTTGTACTTTTCGCTCCTTAGGAGCGAAAACCTTATAGAGAGTGCACGGCTCGGAGAAACCGTTCGGTCACCTGAACGTCCTCGATCAAAACGGTGCCGTTGCCTGGATTGTACACATCAGAGAACTCCCGAGAGACCAGTAACGATGGTCGCAAATCACTGAACGCTTCTATTTCTGGAGGATTAGGCTTGTCTGTCTCTAACTCGAAATCACAATTGATTCCAGTGATCACGCTCTTCAGCACGTTCTTCATGATAGTGATATTTTGAGAGAACCCAGTACACGAGTAGATGAACCTCCGAACTTTTGCAAACATTTGCACATTCGGACGTTTGGAGAACAGATTGTTGATTTGCGACTCGTTCATCCAAATGATTTCGGAGATTTCGTTATAGCAACGGGCCTTCGATTGTCTTTTGTTCAAGAAGTACTTGTTGTCGAAGTTGTTGCAGGTGATAGTCCTGATGTCTTGGTGATCGGGAGAGGCTACCGGAACGAACACAATGAGCATGTTGCTGCTGTAAAGACAGAAGCATCCTTGGATGCGCTCCGTGGTGATCTCTCCGAAAGCGTACCGAGATTCTTCGTTTCCTTCACGAACAGCACACTTGATCGGACTTTCGTTCCGACGGCGTCCACCACCGAAATCTGTAAGATCATTCGTGCCGATATCTCGACCGAAACACAGATTGAGTTCATCATCGATGAAAGTGTAGAAGAGTATCCCGGCTCGGGGAATGTTCCGAATGACAGGATCTTTCAAATCCAATTGGTTGACGCGTGAGAGTTTGGAGCTCTCATAGGTTGCACGACTTATCGGCCTGGGCTTTTTGTGTCGCCGTGGTAGTATCGCGAATATATTGCAGCTCACGATTTGACGATCACATTGGGAGTCTTCGAACTCGTCCGGTGATACTTTTGTGCGAGAATCAACGATTGACATCTATTTCGCATTTGTTATTTACACTTTGCGTAATTTATTTTTAAGACTTTTCTATTCCGCTCAATTGTGTTCGAAGACACTTCTCGATGCCCAGACCGCATCGAGAAGTCATTCGTTAGATTTCTTTCATACTGTAGTATATCGATAGTTGGTTCGTGATCTCGTCGATGATCACGTTAGTCATCCACATTTTCTCCGAATCAACCCGTTGAATGATGCGTGAGATCGAATTACCTAATCTCTCCAATTGTTCCGGGTACGTTTCCTTGTGCAACCCTAGCATCCTAATGAGCACTTCTGTTCTTTCCATGATTCTGGGAAAGTAGAATTGCTCACGTGTAGGTGACAGTTTCCGATGAGGTTCTCCCGGACCGTTCATCTTCATTTCATCGATAGACACCGGATGCAGTTTTCCGTTATCATCTTCCTTTGCCAAAACGTTACTTTCGGAAGTGTCCGACACCCGCAACAGTTCACGAAAGACGAAGATCTTCTGAACTTCGTAGTAGAATCTTTTGTGTTCGTCTCTGCACGTATTACTGTTGAGAAAGTCCCAATCTTCCTTGGTCAGTGGTTGTGGAATAGAAAAAATAACGTTACCGTTGTCGATGTGAGTTCTGGCCCGAAAGAGCAAGTAGTCGGACCACTGGGGATGCAAATAGATATTGCCAGAGATCCACGGAAGCGTACTTACCTGTCTAGTAGGTACTCCGTGCAATCGTATTTGATGCGTACCCATTTTCGACAAGCCGAAAACCGGCTTCAGCTCGTCAATGACGCATTGATCTCTTCTGGCAGAGCAGTTGCGCTTCAGTATGACAGGATGCGGCTGGTGATCTATTGTGATTAGCGCGTAGAACACAGCAGTCTTAGTACCTGATGTGTGTTGATTACACGGCCACAGCCAGGTAATCACGGAGAACTCGTGTTCACCTAAAGAAGAACCGTCGAACGGCAAAGTCATGACCTTCTCAATGAAGGCATTGAGAAATTCAAGATCCTTTTTAAATCAATAAACGATGTGGTAGTCTGGAGGAATGCTGTTACCTGGACTGAACATAGGTCGGTTGCGAACCGGTCTGGAGTATTCTTTGGCAATAGACTCGCCCGTTCGACTGGAGATTTTGTTCAGTAGTTCTTGGTTGAGGCTGCATCGACTAATTGTATCGAAAACGTTCACCAATACTCTGTGGTACACGTCAATGTCACTCACCGAGACTAACACCCATCCGTTCGATCGTGTGATGTACTTAGACATGACGACGTAAGCTTCTTTCATATTGCTAAAGTCGTTTTGCTCCTTTTGAATGATTTCTACTCCCTTCAAGTGACATGAATATGCTTTTCTAGTATGAACGATGGGTTCCAACTCCTCAGATAGAAAGGTGTATTCATAATTAGTCGATCCGGCGTATCTCTCGGCGATCTGATCCGGCCAGTAAATGTCTAAATGATAGTTGAGAGGATCTCTCATTGCGACAACGTAGGCTAGGTAGGTCTCTTTATTTTGGGGTAATTTCTGATAAAGACCAGGAACCATCCCCTCACGTGGGCTAGGAGAATATCCAAATGGACTTTCAGAAAGCTTTACTGGACTGTATGTGTTCATTCTTTACATTAGGGATATTATTTATTGACGACATGCGAAGGACAATCCAACTTCTACGATCAGATCTATTTCTTCTCGACACACTTCCACACTCAGCATTGACAGAAGATCGCTGATAGCTGAAAATATATTAGATGCTGTAATGTAGTATTGCGCCTTTTTGGATATTCTACCAACAGCCTGAGATAAAAGTAGGCCCAGCCTCAATCTAGTGTCGGATCCGGCGAATCTTAACAAATTCTTCCGATGATCTTCTGAGAAAGGCAATCGAGGACACAACAATCTGCTACACTCAACACAATCGATCAACTTGTCACTGAGCTCCGTTCGAGAGTCTGCTGCGATCATGAGACAGAGACAACATATTCCCGACCCCGGAGGATCCATTAGTGCTTGAGATATGACCCGATCTAAGTAAAACCACTCCCACGCTTCCGTACAAACCGCTTTCCACTTATCCTCCCACAACTCCATAAAGATCTTCATTAAGTATTCGCAGAACGTTGATTCGATGTCCGTGGGGCTGAGTCGATCCGGAATACATTCACCCACGTATTCTAATATACTGTCCACGGTCGCACTCAGCATCATACTCTGGACGTAATTTTCAGTCAAAGTAGAATCTACCAACACTACCGGGAGATGACTGAATATGAACTTGCGAATGTGCAGATTCCGCAGCATCCATTGTTCCAGATAGTCGGAGTACTTTTGTAATGAAAGCACGAATGGCTGCATTCGGGCTTCTTGAACTGAACTTAACTTTAAGAGATAATACTGGTGGCCGTCTCGGGAATTGCATCAGAGGTCAAGTTGGACACATCGACTTGCTGGACGGCAGGACGCGCTCGACGAGCGTTCTCGAATCCACGTGGATTCTTGAGGATACGCCGGGGCTGAACATCTTGGATGAGCTTGGGAGTCTTGTGCCAAACGCAAGTCATCATACGACGATGAGTGGAATCTTTCTTGAAAGAAAGTGGCGTGTTGTGAAGGAGCAGTTTGCACAACTTGATGGTGATGCGATCCACGTGCTTCTCGAAACAAATCGAGCCGTAACCGGAGATCTCGCCGGTCTCACGGAGACGAGGAGGAAACTCGACCGTGTAGTTGACAGTTCCGTCTGAATTCTTGGGTGAGATCAAACACTTCAAACTGTTCACCACTTGTTTCTCTGCATCAGCCACCGTGAAGTCGTTCGGAAGTCCGGACACGTGCAGGTTCCAAGTTTCACCGTTCTCCTCGTTGGGCACGGGGAAGGAATCCCAATTGTAATCGTTCACGTGATTCTGATATTGCGGATAGGCCATCTGAAGTTGATTGATGGTATGACGTGAACAGAACACAATGGTCTTCTTCGTTTCCTCTTTATCACCTCCAGAGTTCACGTGACGATTGCTCTTGTAAATTATACGAGCGCAAGTGTAGCCGCCGCATTTCTCCAAGTGCTCTTGAAGATTCGACAGCGGCTTGGCGCTATGAATCACGTAGACGTTAAAATCTGCCATACCTTCTCTTTCGTTGACAGAGACGAACGTTTAAAAACTTACCCAGGAACATCCAATACAACCAGTAATTTCGTTCTTCAATGCAATGAATTCTCACAATTTCCATTCATCGTTTTAACAAACGATGAATTAGCGATTAGAGCACAAACTCCTTTGAAGATTCCTCCTTCTCCTCGGGTTCCGTCTCACCCTCCTCCGACTTCAAGTGATCTATCACCTTGCGCAGATCCGGTGTGTCGACGTTCATCTGTTCACTCTTCTCCGGATACTCTTTCCAGTACACCCATACTAGAACGGACAAGTAGTTTCTGGTCTTGAGAGTTCCTTGTCCTCTGCCGAGTTTAATTTGCGTTCTGTTGAAGGGGACGGACGGACGATCGTCGTCTGTAATTTTGAAGAGCGGACTGCACATGCCTGCCGAAAGAATGTGCTCCTTCTTTTCGGCGACGATCACCTGAAAGTCCTTCATACAGACAGCAGCACAGTACGATCCCGGATGATCTTCATCCTTTTTCGTCTTCAATCCGGCCTTGCGACGAAAGATTTGAATTACACCACAATCCGGCTCGGTCAATCCCTGTTCCTCCACCAGAGCGGATACTCGAGCCATGAGTTCAGCTTGCAACGGCTCCGTCTCATCAATGAAGGCTCCCTTGAAGAGTGTCTCGTTGGTGTCGTCCACGGAGTCGCCGAATAGTTCACGGGCGACAAGCGTACCTAATGTAGGAAGCGCGATACTGTCCAGAGCCATGTTGGCCCAAAACGAGGCTTCCTCTTTCTCCTTGTCGGTGAGATCGTCCGGAAACTGCGGAGGTGCGAATAATGACTCTGTCATGGCGGAATTGAACCTAAGTCCGTTCGGATTCTTAAAATCAATCTTGAAGTAAACTCAGAGAAGCTATTTCGTAGTCTCGGCTACGAAATACTAAAGAGCAGCCCGGGTCCTCCGACAGATGATTATTTCGATAAGGATTCCGATGAAGAGAGTGGCTCCGGCAAGAAAAATAGATATCATCGTTAACTTCAACAATTCTTCCGGGCTTCCCGGAACGAACTGAACTTCAAGAGGATTCTGTGAGTTATAGTAGATCTCAATCAGATTTCCCACAGGATATCGTTCGTGAAGAAATCGATGTAGAGTGAATGGACTGTTGTAGACTAGAATCGACGAAGTATAATTAGTTGAATTAACTTGATAAGAAACGATGACCTCGCCTGCTCCACACGGCCAGCCAACAGTAATCAGACAATTTCTGTCAAAAACGTCATGTCGTAGGATCAATCCAGTTGTGTTTCCCAACTTCTCATTCAAATGAACTTTCCAGAGAAGAAAAGGTGCCGGGAGTATGAAAACTAACCCGATCAATCCGTAGAGGACTAGGCGAAGATCTCGATTCATCTTTGCATTCGGAGGCTCACTCTAAGAACGATCAATCTTCCTTCACGTGAAGGAAGATTCAGTCGAGTGTCCAGTCGATCGGCGGACGACCCTGTTTGATGAGGAACTCGTTGGTCTGACGGAAGTGGTCGCATCCGATAAAAGCGGGTGCGTCTTTTGACGCTTTTCGGGCAGAAAACGGAGAAGGATGGGTCGCATACAGCTTGATAGAGCGCTGACTGAGTTTCTGCGGATCGTTTCCGATCTTCATGGCGTGACCTCCCCACAGTAAATAGATGCATTCAGGATTGGCCTCAGCAACGGCTTCGAACGTTCGAGTGATGAGTCCGTTCCAGACACTTCCGTGCGATCCGGGTTGATGTGGTGCTACTGTTAAACACGTATTGAGTAGAAGGACACCTTGATCGGCCCATTTCTTTAGATTACCGTGTTTCGGACGCTTGAAGACTGGATGACTGGCCAAAGAAAAAAGTCGAAACAACAATGCTTTGTCCTGTGCACTCGGTTTGTCTTTCGTAAATATATCAGCGTTCTTGAGCAGTTCTTCTTTGGCCGCAGCAATTCTCTGTTCACTGAACTCATTCTCGAGCTCCGTGTAAATGTTTTCCAGAGACGGTTGCACTCCCACATTCGTCGAGAAGGCTAAACCGTTCGCCTGTCCGGGAGTGTGATACGGATCTTGACCTAGTACGACCACTCGTACATTGTTGAGCGGACATAAATCGTACGCTCGAACCACCTGTTCTTTAGGAGGATAATGAACAGAACCGAGTCGACTGACATTCGCACAGGCCAGACGGATCTCGTCTTCTGACTTCTTCCACATTTCTATCCAACCGGGAGGAGGACAATTCAGTAACATGTCCAGCAGAGATTCCTCTGCGGAAGACACTCGGTCGACGAGTTGAATACTGAGCATGGCTGCCACTCAACGCTCATGAGAATACTAGATCAATTCTTCAAAAAAAATATTCCGCTCATTGTAACCAGACCTTCACCAGTTTGGCGATCTGACCCGCTCGGGCCTTTCTTCATTCTTTGTTTATATTCTGATCCGTGATAAGTCCTTCTACGGACTGATCAAAGTTAGTTTGGATCGTTTTTCGACACTAGTCGGTAGTCAGCGTTGCTGATCTCTACTTTTGAGATCCGTAACGAGCATTGTGGCCTTGTCGATCTCTAACTTTTGAGATCCGTAACGAGCATTGTGGCCTTGTCGATCTCTAACTTTCGAGATCCGTAACGAGCATCGTCGATCCCTAACTTTCGAGATCCGTAACGAGCATCGTCGATCCCTAACTTTCGAGATCCGTAACGAGCATCGTCGATCCGATCGGATCGACGAACGAAACGTCAATACAGCTGCTTGAGGTGTTTGAACTTATCCATTAGATTGTATCCTACACGTTTGAGCACTTCGTCTTTGGAGTTTCCCGTCCACTCTTCAACGAGCAATACGTTTTGAGAATGGTTGAAACGAACTTTCCGAGAGGAATCGTCACAAATAATGGTGTTGCCTTCGTGGTATTTCTGTCTGTAATTCACATCCTGGTCGTTGAACACGTCGGACAGTAGTTTGATGGTATCGTAAGAGTTGACGGGTTCTGGATCCGGACGAGTTCGATCTCGAAACCATGTGAACACCGTCTTTACTCGTTGATCGGGCGTGAGCACAGTATTCAAGAGTGCTTCTCCGGTCTCTCGATGAGCGGACGAAAAGAAAGCTACGTCGAAGTTTCGATAACAGTAAGCTAAGAATTGCTTACAATACGGCCGGGGCCGACCATTGTGAAAGAGCGCTCCCTTCAAATCTAAAACTAATAGCTTAGGCATTGGAACTCAAGACTTCTACTTCCAAATCGAGACGTCGTGCTTGTTTGCTAGGTTCTGTTTCGATCAAGCTACGACTGGTCCAAAACACTTGAAGAAAGTGCGGACGAAACATCAATAGAGGATCAGTTCGTGGTGCACTGGAAACGAACAAAGAGTGGTCTGACCATCTCATCGTAAGAACGTTGATCGCTCGGATGGTGCTCTCCTCCCATTCCGTATTTCGTAAGTCAGGAATTTGCCAGAAGACGGTTTGTACTCCGTCAAACATTAGAAAGAACGAAAGTGCCTTACAATCAGAATGTTCAGTCACTAATAGTTGAGGTTCCTGTTTTTCGGGAGGAAATTCATTCAAAAGCGGACCGTTCAGTTCGTCCAGTCGATGTGTGAGCTCAGCACGGAAGGATTCTGAAAATTCTTCACGAGTCAACGGATCGTACTTCTGAGACTGCAGCAATGAAAGTAAAGGATACCATTTCCCTGAGGGTGCCTGAACGAGTGAACACTTCTTCAATGAACTCATGTCCGAAAAATCCTCCTGAGTGAAGATCTCCACACCCACTCCTACTTCCAGCTGAGGAGGCGTAGGCAGCGGTTCGTCTGAAAGAGTGGCGACGAAACAACTACCTATGAGTGGTACCCATTTCTTCGGATCGTTCACTAAGGTGAGCAATCCTAAGGCTTCGTGTTCGTCCAGTTCTTGAGATAACTCTACCAATCTGACCGGTTCATCCTCCAATCGTGCTAACTTCGTTCTGTAATCTTGGGCTTGTTTCAATGACAGACCTACCGACCGAATTACTAGTCGATCATCTCGAACAGTACAGGTCGTTCTGTGTTTCCACGGAATCGTTCTGAAAAGACCGAAGACTTTGCTCAAAGGAACTTCTAGTTCGTGAGTGGGTCCTGAACTGAGATAGTTGCGCCACAAAGACTTGAGATCTTCCGTGGGAGGAGAATTCATCACCAAACAGATGAAAACCGAACCGCGTTCGTTCATTCGAATGACTGGACATTTTCTGATCGACGGAACGTTTCGTCTAAAGTCCTTAAGTAGTCTGTAGTAATAGACGAAGTCGAGACCGCTCACTCGATCGTAACCGTCCGGAACGAAGACCAATCGATCGTCTGAAATGTGGTCCTCGATCCGCTCGAGGACGGGTGAACGAGTCTTAATGACTAAACCTTTTTCCGAGTTGAATACTAAGAACTTATCTATTCCTAAAATGTCGATCGCTCGATAGATTTTAGCTCTGTCGACGGAACTGAGGTTAGTGTAACCTCTGTAGAACAGCAATCCCACTGATTTCTCACAATACAAGTCTACGTATTCTTTGTAAGGAGGAAGTAATAGTTCTTCCTGGGACACGTTGGGGAAATGGTATTCGATGAGTTCTGATAGATAGGACATCTTTACATGAGAACGATTTTACGAAACCTTCTCTCAACCAACCAAAGGTCCGAACTCAGATTCCTCTCTTTCAGTGTCGGTGTCCACCTCGATCAGCCCTTTGTCTAGATCCTCGTAGGTGATGCCTCCTTCAGCGATAATATCGAGAGCTTCAGGATAGTCGATTAGCTGATTGATGAGCACTTCTCTCTGCGGATCGACTATTACTGGATGATTCTTTCGCAAACCTTCGTACAAGGTCTTAATACCGTTCCAATCGGCTATCTCTCTAATTTGAGCCGGCACTCTGACGATGTTGTTTCCCGGCTCAGCGAAAAGAATGCGCCGTCCTGAATCCGATGTACTTTCCAGTCCCACGATGGTGATAGTGTTCCCAATTTCACACAATGCGATGATGTTATCGTCTAAGAACAATCGAATGAGTTCTTCACTGGTGCGTTCCGGAAAGGAAGCATTCATGAGAGTGTAACTCTGATACGGTTGATTGTACGTGATAGGGTTTCCGTACTCATCCAAAACGAAATAGGAATCATTCAACCCCACCTGAACTGTAACGTACGGATGAGTGAGCCAATCTCGAACACTAGTCCAGGCGGTAGAGATGCAAAATGTAGTATCGTTCATGATCCGATACAAGAGTTCATCGTAGAACACGTCCATTAATGGAGTGACCCAAAGAGTCTGTTGAGTGAGTGCATTGATCTCAGTTCGTAATTGGTCCAGGCTCACTCGGGTCAACAAGTCCACCACGTTCATGAGAAGTTCACCTTCAACATTAGTGTGACCATCCCAAGCATTCAAGTACGCAGCAACAGCCTCGCTCAATGACATTTCTATGAAGAGTACACTTTTTAGGAGATGAATTTCGTTCCTGCAGGAACGAAATGTTTTCACCATTCCGAACTAGATTCTGAACTACTGTCACTGTACCTTGGTTGTGTCTTGTACTCATCATCGGTGCTCCAACTGTACTTACGACGATGTTTCTTCTTCTTGATCGTATCGGTCTCGTAGCCTTCACCTTTCGGAACGACCTTGAGATCATTCAAGGCATAGGTCGTCTTCATTCCACAGTAGCCGTTACCGTGAGCCTTATCTTCTTTCTGGTACAAGCTCCAGTCTACATTGTTCGGCGTGAAGTTGATCGGTAGAGGACACACCACCGTGATCGTCTTCTCGATCATTCGATCATCGAAACGATCACTGCAGTAGCCGCCGTGCTCTTCTTCGTTAACTTCGTAAGTGGCGAGAACTTCATAGTCGGGATGGATTAGATCTTCAGGAAGCGATTGAAACCGATTATCCCCCACGATCAACCTCCGTCGTTCATCACAAGTACAAAGTCGATGACGGATGACCCCATGAACGGTCAGTCTACAACCGTGAAGATAGGTACACTTATCGCACCGGAAGGTGTTACCGACCTTTTCGGCCTCGTCTCGATGACAAGTTGGACAATGAGTTTCAGCACATTTCTTGCAGATCGACAACTGACTCGCCCCAGGACTGCGACAGATCCAACATTCTCGTTGACACGTTGAACAGATCCATGAACACTCGAGATCCTTAGCACGATTCCAGTTGTGAGCCGTGCAGAAGTAGTCGAGGCACTCTTGGCAAGCTTTCTGTGTTTCCGGTTTCTTGTTGTAGTGCTTTTCGGTCCGATGCTGACAGTAGAAGCACTTCTCTCGACACTCTTTACAGACGATATCCTTGTAGTAAGCCTTCGATAGATTATTGGTGTGTTCGACGCAGTAATAGTCCTTACACTCTTCACAACAAACTCGAGAGAGGTTCCCTCGGACGATGTTTCTTGCTTTGGCTCCAGGACGGTTGATGCAAAAGGTGCACTGGTTCGGAGTGCACTTTGAACAGTACTGAACTCCGCCTTTGAGAGGCACTTGGCAATGAAGACAATTGTCCGGACGACATTTCAGACAAGCTCGACGACCGATCGGAGGCTCAGTAGAACAATAGAGACATCTTCGCTCAGTCGTAGTCTGATGAGAGAACCGACATCGGTCACCGTACCGACAATTACCGGCAAGAAAATACCGACAGACACTCATCCTGGTCTATCTCGACTCTGAAGGCATCTCGATCGATCAATTCCGAACGCTTCATTGACTTTCGGTCTCCTTGTTTCGATCGAATAACGATGTACAATCGGCTCTTCTACATTACTCGAGACCGAGACAAAAATGATTTCTCGGCCCTCCCCTCCAGAGCAATCTTCCAACTCCACCATGACAACCCTGATCTTCGGAGTCGATCCCGAATCCCTCGTCGAAGAATGGAGAGAAGAAGGGCTCGAGCCGACCTACGGATCGATCGAGAACGATCTTTTGATTCAGGCCTGGGAGGACTATCATGATCCTGTTCCCGTCTTCAAAGAGGAGGGACTCTACGAGAAACTCAAGGCGGTGGTCGATTCTAGTGAGATCTCAGGGATCTTCTATCGCTCGGAAGACGTCAATCATCTTCAAGTTGGTGATCTGATCGATTATCGATCGTGCTTGACTCGTTGGACCAAAGTTCAGGACGAAGATGGAATCTCCTTGAAGTTGACCTGTGAGAAGGTTCCCGGGCTCGAGCTGAAGAAAGAGGTGATCCTGGGTGAGTGTCAATTGAAGGTCGTCTCTCGTTCAGGAAACATGATCGAGGTGACTCTCTAGAAAGCGACGAACGCTTGATTCTCCATCTTTCGATGGAGAATGAACTATTGCTCTTACGAATTGAGAGCTAAGGCCGGATCCACCCAATGACCGACCCATTGTTCACCGACCAGTCTCTTCGCCAGATTGTTGTATCGTTTGGGTGGATCCACTCCGATAGCCTGAGTGAAAGCGTACTCACTGCGTCCGACCACGTAGAATTGTTCCTTAGTGCGACTGGCCGCAGTGTACATCCGACCTCTGTGCCAAAACCCTCCACCCGTCCTCTCACGAAGGTAACAAATGACCACTTTCCACTGACTGCCCTGTGCCTTGTCGATGGTCATGGCCCACGATAACACCAGATCTCGAGTGCTCAAGGGACGATCTCGGTCGTCATCATCGAAATCGGATGCTTCAGGAGGTAAAAACGTGGGTATCATGATGTCCTGTCCTCGATTGAAAATAACCCGAATGCAACTCTTTTCAGGATGCAATCCGACCACAATGCCCTCGTCGCCGTTGTACACTTTGATGTCGTCGTGATTCTTCTCAGTGAGCATGACACGAGAACCTAGTTTCCAAACCTTTCCGAACGAATCCATCAATGAATCAGCATCTCGGTCCACGAATACTTCCTGACACATCTCATTGACCGCATCTAGATCCTTGTACGGGCTTACGATGGTCACTTGTTTATGATTGTGACCGTGCTGGTAGAGATGTCTCACTAGTGTCTCCAGTTCAGGAAGTCCTCCCGCTATAAAGTGACAGTCCGGGCCCCATTCCCAATGAATCTGTCGCGGATCTTCTGCGTCAACAAATTTCTGCAGGTTCTTGAAGAGGATTCCGTCCTGTCGCACACGTCGATGATCTGTACGAAGTTCGATCTGAGGAATGGTTTGAGAGGCCAAGACTTGATTGAAAACGTCTCCCCATTCGATGGGCGGCAGTTGACGTGGATCACCCACCATCACTATTCTCAAACGAACACCGATGGGAAGAGCGTTCATCAGTTTGACCACCACGCGAGCGAACAGCGGATCGGCCACCATGGAGAACTCGTCCACGATGAGACAACGGTACGGTTTCGTCAAGGCCTTGTACAGAATTCTGCTCAAAGTCATAATGTCATCGTCCTTTCCTACCGCTGCTTTAATGTTAGCTACGGCCGCTCCGGCATGTGCTGAAATCACGTAAGGTACGTTTCGCAGATCGAGTTCGTAACACATCTGAGCGATGAGTTTGGTTTTGCCCGTGCCACCCGGTCCGGTTACTACAGACACAGCATTGCTCAGGACCATCTCCAAACCTCTAATTTGCTCCTCACAAAGTTCTGAAGCACTACGGTCAGAGACGTGCGTTTGAGGCAGCGATTCCGGACGCAATACTTCGGTCAGAGCATCTTCAATCTCTGCCTGGTAGCGCAGATAGATGAAATTGTACCTGATGGCGCATTGGAACTTGTGTGTGAGAACGTCCTTCAACTGAGAGAAATTCGGATATCGCTGCATGAGTGCGTAAAGAGGATAACACGACCAACCTTTCGAGAGAGTCTCTTCATCAATCCACCTAACTACTGTAGCGGCCTCGATCATGTTTTGATTGAAGGACAGATTGTACCTACGGGAGATCTCTGTAGCCTTGTCCATTGCTAACTTCTCTACTAAGTACGGGTTCTCCAGTAGTTGATAGTAGAGTGCATCCGGACTGAACACCCAACCGGTATTCTTAGCGTTGGCACACGGCCAACCTCGGTCACAAATGTTTCGAATCTCCTTACGAGTCAACCCTAGCAGGTAGAGTCGACGCAGAGTAAGTTCACGGTGCCACCAACTCAAGAGCTTCGTTGCTTGATCCTGACTGAGACCGAGTTCGATCAAAGGAAGAGCCACATCCGAATCCGTCTGGAACCGAAAAGCGAACCAAGAAATAGTTTCCATCACAGCAGCGTTGAGTGAGTCACGATTTCGTAGAATGGTGAACTCTGCCGTGCCAGAGCTGATGTTCTTTTGCTGCTTCAGCTGATCGATCTTGCGCAGTGTCTGTTCTTTGAAGAAATCGTACAGTTTGTTGGACAACCATTTGTTGATGGGCGCCTTACGTAAAGCAATGATGAATGAGGTCTGAACTGCCTCCTTCGACGCGGGTGGTTCTACCACAGGACATCTCACGAACACATGAAGTCCGTTGTCCGTAGGAGTGCAGAAACCACTGATGACATCACCTTTTCGAGCGGGACACGGATACGGACAGTGCACTTTGTACTGTCGTTGCGTCTCTAGACTGAGAATGTGAAGCCATGAGTTGTTCCGATCTTCACGCTTCCAATCCACCTGAATCACTTGGCCTCCGGCCAAATGCAAGATGTTCATGGGAGAACTTGCTATTCGTCAAGATTGTAACAGAGTATCAATTTATTTCTATCACTGAAAAAGACACCGATCTGGAGCCCACAGTGAAATGGTTACTGACTAGCTTTCAGATTGTCGAGAACTACGCCGTACCCAAAGTTCTATCGTTAGTACCAATCTACGGTCCTAGTGTGCTCTCCACTTTCGTGCAACATCCGTATTTGTGTCTGTTCGGATACCTGATAGTCACGGATTCGATGTTCTTATTCGCTGTCAAGACCGCAGGACGACTGGTAGTTGCGTTGTGGAGAAGAATTCGTAGATGAACTTTGTACTATTGTAAAATAGTACAATCTAGACAGCGCTCATGATCGTGTGCATCTAAATTTGATCACACTAATTCTTGCGCTTTTGCATAGAACAATCGACAACTCGATGGAGTCTCTCCATCTGAACGCATCTGCTCCTATTGTCTTTGAGATAATCTATCATCCTAGCTCCGCCGAACCGCCTCCTCGGAGAAAGAAACGGAACGAAAAGTGGACTAAAGAATTGGTATTAATCGAAGGACGAATACGTCACGGAAACAAGTTCGACTACAGTGAGGTTACGAAAGAGCACATTCAAGGTAAAGAAAGTAAGATCCCGGTCAAATGTAATACGTGTTCGCACAGATGGCTCGTGGCTATTCATGCTCATATGGACCCTAGAAACAAGCACGGTTGTCCTGAGTGTAGTGGAAATGTTCGCTGGGACCAAGAGAGAGTTCTGCGTAGAGGACGAGAGATTCACGGAGATAAGTTCGACTACAGTCAGGTTAGGAAAGAGCACATTCAAGGTAAAGAAAGTAGGATCCCAGTGAAATGTAATACGTGTTCACACGAATGGTTCGTGGCTATTCATGCTCATATGGACCCTAGAAACAAGCACGGTTGTCCTGAGTG